>Ga0182027_10000147_pt1 | contig 111001 bp, 110 predicted proteins | sample 712E1DmetaG_FD_121300 | JGI IMG/M metagenome (GOLD analysis project Ga0182027, IMG submission 121300) | Permafrost microbial communities from Stordalen Mire, Sweden - 712E1D metaG (Illumina Assembly) | ecosystem: Environmental > Terrestrial > Soil > Wetlands > Permafrost | place: Sweden...
AAATCCTGATATTGATGTATCTTATCAATGGCTTAGGATATTAGAAGAAGACGATGTTTTATTGAAAAAAGTTTATGATGATTATAAGAGTGGTTCTTTATTATCTGGAGAATTGAAGAATTTGCTCATATCAAAATTGAACGTATTCTTGACAGAACATCAAAAGAAACGTGAGAAGGCAAGGCACGTTTTAGATAAATATATTAATCAGAAATGATTCCTAGCTATATCGACGTGCATTATAATGTGCATTATTTGTGTTTTGTATGTACTTTAGTATCGGGGCAATAAAATGATAACTTTGATTTTAGACACATTGTTTTTGTCAAGCGTATTCTATTTTTTGTACATATTGTTTCAATAAGAGGTTTTCAAATTTTGTCAAAGTGTATGATTTTATATGATTTAAATTGTGCTCATATCTTAATTTGTTCTATGTCGGTGACGACACGGCAAAGTTTAAATACATTATTGCTCATTCGTTATTCCTCACGCTTACGCGGGTGAAACTATGACTGAAACATCATTCGTTAAAGATATATTTGACATTATAAAAAGTATGGTTCTTGCAGGTAAAGTAATAGACCAATACGAGGCCGGATTAAGACTGGGCTTTGGAGTCGTTATGACTAAAAGGTTGGGTGATAGGACCATCAAGTTAAGAGAAAGGATTCTTACAGAAATATATGATGATAATATGCTCGATGTTTCAGTAAAAAAGAATCAGTTGGAAAAGATATTGACAGTTGAACGGGCTGTGATGATAGAGAAAGGCAAATTGTTGAAAGACAAACCTGGCGTCGAGAAAAAACCCTATAAATCTGGAAGAGCTTCTTTTAAAACATATTGGCCATTCTATAAGCCCGATTATGGTAGGGATTTTAAAAAGACATGGTTTACTGGAAGAGCAAGTCATATCGACAGGTATAGTAAAGTGTTGCCAGCAGGTTTATGGTTTCTCGTTCCAGAATTCTGGTTCGGCTTAATGCGTGTCGCAACAATGCCTATTAATATTCAGACTATGGAAATAGAGAAGATGAATGTCCCTGTATCTGATGAAGATCCTTCGAAAGGCTCCATCCTAGTCGGAGCTAATCTGACATACATTGTTCTTGACGTAGAGAAAGCATATTTAGCTCCATTGCAATACAAAAGTTATTTGCATACTCAGGCGAGAATGCATATGAGTGAAGTGTTAAGAAATTATTCATATGCTTTCTGGAGATCAAGCAGTAAAGTATCTGCGGATTTTGCTAAAGAGATAGATAAAAATTTAGCTTCAGGTCTCGTAAAAGGACTCTTCAAAGAATCTGACGGCGTATGGACGCATAATGAAAATATTGTATCTTCAACTCCTAAAAAAAGTATTGATGATCTGTTGGACAAGAAAGAATTTTATAAGAGTTCTAGTGATCAAACCAATGGCGATCTTTATCGTTCCAATAGTTTGATACTATCAGTTCAGATGAAGAGGACTTTGAATTATGAAATGAAAAATTATGGGATAATGATACCGTCATTCGGATTAATTGAGACAGTACCTACAATTCCATCAAGATTGGTACATAGTGGATATGTTGTGCCGTCTGAATTGAGTATTTCTTCGACGGTGCAAAACAGGGAAGCTGATAAGGAATTTGATTAGATTTAATCTAAATTTATTGCGCCTAGCGAGCTATTAATAATATATTCATATATTCAATTGCATATAGCTCGATACATAATCAATTAAACTTTGATGCGAGTGCACTATTATAGATGATTATTATTCATATAAGACCATCCATCATTAAATTTAAAAACATTCCAAGCATCCTGAATATATGGGTACGAAGATTACTGAATTGATGAAGACTTCGGAATTGTCAGTTGAAGATTTACGAGGGAAAATTGTAGTTGTTGATGCATTCAACCAATTATATATGTTTTTATCGTCGATAAGGCAGCCTGATGGGTCATTGCTGAAGGATTCTCATAATAATGTGACTTCTCACCTCAACGGATTATTTTATAGGTTCACTAAATTGATGCAGTACGATATAAGATTTGTTTTTGTATTCGATGGTAAAGCTCCTGATTTGAAATTGAAGGAGCGCGAAAGGCGAAGCGCGTTGAAGCACGAAGCAGAATTAAAACTCGAGAAAGCGACTGAAGAAGAGAATCTTGATGACATGAAAAAATATGCTTCAAGGACGAGCAGGCTGACTAAAGAGATGATTGATGACGTCAAGGAATTGATTGAAGCGTTAGGTTGCCCGATAGTCCAGGCACCATCAGAAGGAGAAGCGCAAGCAGCATTGATTGTAAAAAATAAAGACGCATATGCAAGCTTGAGCCAAGATGCAGATTCGCTCCTGTTCGCATGCCCACTCGTCGTAAAAAACTTGACTTTATCAGGAAGAAAGAAATTGCCTAACAAATTAAGTTATGATACGATAACGCCTGAATTAATTTCGTTGAATGATACTTTGAAAAGCCTTGAAATAACACAGGACCAATTGATAGTCCTTGCAATGCTTACTGGAACCGATTATAATATCGGAGGGATAAAAGGCATAGGTCCAAAGACTGCATTGAAACTCGTCAAGGAATACGGTTCAGGGATGGATGATTTTGATAAATTGTTTAAATCCGTCGAATGGGATAAACACTTTGATTATGATTGGAAAGATGTATTCGATATTATAAAGCATACAAAGACGACCGATGATTACAAATTAGTGTTCAAGGATGTAGACGACGAGAAAGTAATCGAGATATTATGTGGCAAACATGATTTTAATGAGGAAAGAACAAGAAAATTCCTTGAATCATTGCATAAAAAACCAATGGCGCAGAAAGGATTAGGAGAGTATTTTTAGAAAATAATTGCGGAGAAAAATATGCTAGGATTAAAAGTTCCATTGAAGGATGCAGAGAAGTGGAAGCAGTATATTGTAGTCAATGATATTATAGACAAGGATAGTTATTATATCAAGGACAAGAAATATATTTATTTTCCTATTAAGAAGAAGTTTGTAATTTTAAAATCTAATGATATCAAAGATAGTGGGAAAAAAGACGGTGGTGGCAAAGATGGTGTTGAAGATGTTTCTTTTGTCGATAAGGATTTTCCAAAAAGCATCCAAAAAGGAACGTTAAAGGAAAATCTTTCAAAAACCTTGTCGAAGGAAGAATTATCTTTTGTAAAGACTGCACATGATGTCATAGGAAGCATTGCTATCGTTGAGATTCCCAAAGATCTTGAGACCCGCGAAAAGTTGATTGCAGAAACATTGTTGCAGATAAATCCACAGATAAAGACTGTATTGAAAAAAGCTGAGATACATGAAGGTGTTTTCAGGACTCAAAAGATGACGTACCTTGCTGGAATCAACACCAAGGAGACGACATATAAAGAGAATAATGTGACTTTGAAGTTGGATGTCGAGAAAGTTTATTTCAGTATTCGTCTAGGAAATGAACGTAAAAGGATAATGAGGCAAGTAAAACCTAATGAAGAGATTCTTGTCATGTTTTCAGGATGCGCGCCATATCCTGCAGTTCTATCAAAGAATACGAAAGCGAGGCATATTACTGGCATAGAAATAAATCCTGAAGGGCATAAGTATGGTATGGAAAATTTGCGGTTGAACAAGATACATAATGTGCTATTGATAAATGATGACGTGCATCACGCAATTCCGAATATATACCAGAAAATTATAGGATTGAAAGCCTCGTATATAAAAAAAGAATCGGAAAGCAGATTAAAATTTAATCCTTCTATTATTGAGATACATTTATTTAATGACAATCTGGATGGAAAAAAACTTCAAGATCTTGAAAAATATATTGTTAGCCTAAAACAAAAAAATTTGGAGATATTTATTCATATTCCATTCAAGATTAACGGAGAGAATTACGATCTATCAACAGACGACATCCTGCCAACATATAGGAAGATTGGCGAGTTATGCAAAAAATATTTTATTTCAGCAATCATACATTTATCCAATGAAAAGAGTATTAGTGATGAAAAAATGTTGTTGGAAAAAGTCAAGCATTTAGAGCAGTATTACGAATATTTCTATTTCGAAAACATGACAAGATCCTTCGGAACAAAAGAAGACATATTGCGTGTTGCAAAATCTGCAGGATTCAAGAATATATGTATAGACTTAGCGCACCTATATATTGTCTATGAAGATAATAAAAAGATGGAATCTGCTATTAGAACTATACAAAAAGAATTCAATACGTATTTTCACATCGCTGATCATGATAAGAAGACTCATACATGTGAAGTCGGAAAAGGTTTTATTGATTTCAATAATCTACTGCCATTGGTAAATAAAGGTGTCATCGAAGTGTCTTCAGAAGACGAGGCGAATCCTGTTGAAAGTCAAAGAAGCTATGATGCCTTGAAAAATTATCATACTAAAAATTATGACAGGATAATCATGCCTCTGCCAAAGACTGCTGACGAATTCCTAGACGATGCATTGCGTGTTTCAAAGAAAGGAACGATTATTCATTTTTATGATTTCCTTCCGGAAGACAAATTTGATGATGCATTGAAGAAGATAGATGTCGCGTGCAAGAAGCGAAAATTAAAGCATGAGATAATTGAGATTGTCAAATGCGGCCAGCATGCACCGCATATTTATAGGATATGCGTTGATTTCAAGATAATATGATTTATGACAGAGTTAGGTGTAAAATGGAAATGAATACAAAGGATTTAATTGATTTGACGGAGATAGTTACCTTGGATGCAAAAAATCTGGATAAGTCTGTTGTTAAAACATTGACTGAACATATAGCGACTGAAATCATGAATTTGAATGATTATGATATAACTTCTATGAATGTGGTTGCTACTGCAAATCCTACATATAAGACACAAAATTATTCTATTACGATTGTTGCCACAGCATATGGCCATTCTTATGTCGTCGAGAAAATATCTGAAAAATGTATAAAAATATCAGATCTATATGCCAGTGCGCAATCCCAATTGAAGCATAATTTGATTCAATATAGGAATCGTGTTAAACAATCAATAACCAAATAATGTATAATATATTTATAGATAGCAAGAGACAAAATTACATTAACGATAAGTTATAAATTATTAATATTTTTGTTATTTATTTTTATTTCTTCTGGATTAATTTTTTATTATTTATTCTCAGCTATTCTCGTCAATTTCTGCAATCGTATTTTCAGGATGATCATCCTTGTAAATGAATCCTTGGCTTTCGAGCCTTTGCTTCTTGTAATCTTTTCCTATCTGGATAGCTTTATTTACTAATTCTTCAAATCGTTTTACAGTCATTATTCTGTTATTTTCTTTAATGCCAAGATCATCGCAAACGCCTTCATAGAATTTAAGGAATTTTTTCCCTGTAAATGGTGTTATTTCATTAATTGCCTTTGGTAGTATCCAGTACGATTTATCTTTAATGTATTTTTGGTAATCGCGATCTTTCACATTTGGTATATTCAGACCTTTAATATTTATTATGGCGTTATTGTTAAGATATGAATTCAAATCAGGGAATTTATATTCATCTTTATGTTCGGTTCCGTTTCCTTCTATTATCGTATAACGTTTTTCTTCTCTTTTTGCAATCCACATAGCAATAGTGAGGCACATTGTACGTCCATTAGTATATTCTCCAGAAGGAGTTGAATTACCAGCGCCAATCTTTTGATTATACAATGTATCTCCTTCTTCCTTTAAACGTTTTGTACTAAGATCTTTCATATTTTCATTATACGCGCGAATTCCAGTCATATTTAGTTCTATATTGTTAGAATTTATTCTTGTAGCAAATTCTGCCAATCCTTCCTGTCTTAGATTGAACATAGAGTGATACAAATAATTTAGGCAGTACATGGACTTTCTTCTTGCAAGTTTCTGAACTATCTGTCCGTAAGGCGTCAAGAATTTTATCTCACCATCTTTTGGTTTCCAGAATCTTAAGTCCCATTTCATAAAATTATTAATGGTATCGACCTGGTGTGTGAATTCGTGTCTCATCAATCTATCCATATATGTAAAATCGCATTTTCCAAAAAAGAAGAAAGGCATGACGATTGCTTGCAAGAACCATATCCCTTCAACATAAAGGCAACATGTCTGTTCATCAGATGTGAATTGATTATAGAGCATATAATAATCTCTTTCTGTAAGACACATCAATTTTATTTCTACAGTTAAAGTCTTACCGGAAGTCATTTGTGGGGTTTCCTCTACAATGTTAAACACAACTTTGCTGAATATAGATAGAGTCAAGGCTTTGAATCTATCATACGAGAAATTTTCTATCTCTTTCAATTTCTGGTTGAACTCTAACTGTGCTGGTGTCAATCCTTGGATAGGTAGCATTTGAGTTGATCCCTGTTTTTCAGTCTTATTTAATGTAGGATCGAATATATATGGACGCATATTTCTTAATCGGTCGTAGAATTTTAGATCAGGGACAAGTTTTGGTATTTCTTCAGCTTTGTAATCAGGATTTTTCTTCCTTTCTTCAATAGCTTTAGCCTTTGCTTCTGCAATCTCTTTTGCATTATCATTGAATTCTTCTTTATTCTGATAATATTTGAATAAGCCGATGCTATATTGCATCTTTTTTTGAGGAAATTGTTTCTTGTCAGCAAACTTTAGGTCCGGGTCCCTCATGTATCTTGTAAGCATTTCAGGATTATTCTTTATATTTGCAAGATTCTTGAAATCTCCGTCAAAGATGATGACTAATTGGATCTCTTTACCACGTATTATTTTTATTGGGCTAGAAATAGTGTCCATAATGGTTTTTCGAGTTTTATATTAATAAATGTTTTGCTTAGAATTTTTTTTCTATAATATAAGTGTGTGCTCGGCAGTTACTTCCGTCAATCATCTCTCAAGTTTTACGTTGAAATCATCGGGTGTTCACAACCTCATCGCACACAAAGACTAGAATGAAGTATTCTTTATAAAGTTTATATGAAAATCTTGGCAGATTATAACATGGTTATGTAAAGCTTTTGACTTCAGTCTCGTTTAAACCTTACACAAACTATTTATATGCTGCTTGTCTTTTGAGATTTATGAAAGTCTCTTCGAATTATATAGTATCCATATGTACATTAGGTATTATAGTATTATTATCGCTGTTGGTTTCTGGATGTGGTTCTATTCGACAATCAAATCAAAATGATACAAATAATACTACTAATAATATTTCCGATTCTTTAATCTCAATCGAATATTCTCCTATGCAATGTGACACAACTCCTTGGGCTGATTGGCTTGCAAATTCCAGCATAAGATTCATCAGGGCTCCATCAGAACAAGAAGTGATTACAATGTTTTATGTTCAAGAAAAATATAATATAACATTGACTAATATTACGATTATTAAAACTTCAGACATTACATGTGATGCTTGTAGTGTTTGCAGTAAAGGATATAACATTGATGCTTTGGTTAAAGAAAAAGATATTCAGATAATGCAAGATACTGGCTGGAAAAGACTGTTTTGACTGAAAAAGAAATTTGATTCAGTAGTATATTTCAGAAAGTATCTTTATGTGTTCTAATATATTTTTCAACCCTTTCTTTCAATATATCATATCTTAATTTTGTTACGGTATATGACAGGATGCATTCTCTATTTGAGATTGATGCGTTCTCTCGAGGGATTCCTGCAGGTATAATTGTTCCTTGCGGAAACTGCTTTCTTGTAAAATCTTTTTCTATACCACTAATATTATTGAAATAATGGGATATTTCTTTTCCGTCTGGTAATTTGGCAATAGCCCGCACTATTTCTCCACCAAAATAATCCTGAATGATTAATGATGTTACAGCACACTGGCCTAATGTTTTATTTTCTTTTGTCCATTTGAATGGTTCTGAGCTGGTTTTTGAGCCCCAAGAATTTTCAAGAGCTTTTTCTAAGAAAGATTCATTCATTTTTATCCAAACATGCTTACATAATCTTTGCCGTATCTGTCTTCATCTTTTCGTATCTTGATAATAGCCTTCAAGAAATCATCTTCACTTACTATTTCTCTGCTTTCCCTTATTGCAAAGTATCCGGCTTCTGTAGCGACTGCTTTTATTTCTGCTCCTGATAATTCTTGTGATAAGTCATATATTTTTTCCATATTCACTTTCTTTTCCATTGGCATTGTCTTCATGTGAATTTTATATATCTGCTTTATGCCTTCTTTGTCTGGATTTGGAACTTCAATCATCCTGTCCAATCGTCCAGGTCTTAGAATTGCCGGATCCAATATATCTTTTCTGTTTGTACAACCTATTATCTTGACATTATCCAATGATTTGAACCCGTCGAGTTCTGCAAGCAATTGCATGAATGTTCTCTGAACTTCTCGCTCGCCAGATGTTCCTAAGTCTATTCTTTTAGCGCATAATGCATCTAATTCATCTATGAATACTATCGCTGGAGCTTTTGATTTGGCTAATTGGAATATTTCCTTGACAAGCTTTGCACCGTCTCCTATGAATTTTTGGACAATCTCTGAACCCACAATTTCTATGAATGTTGCATCAGTGCTGTTTGCAATAGCTTTTGCAAGAAGCGTCTTTCCTGTTCCTGGAGGACCATATAGCAATATTCCCTTTGGAGGGCTGATGCCTAATTTTCTGAATAATTCAGGTTTTTTTAATGGCAATTCTACAACTTCTTTTATCTCGTCAATCTGCTCATTCAATCCACCGACTTCCGCCCATGTAATTTTTGGTTTTTCTATGATTACAAATCGTTCTACATCAAAATTCTTTGAAACATTGACTGTATCGACGATATTAAGATTTTTTTGTTCGACTAAGACGCTGTCGCCTGGATTCAAGCCTTTGACGTTTGATGATATTGTTACAAAGAATTTGTTTCCATTTGGTATCTTTATCAATGCCTTATTGTTTGGCATCATGTCCGTGATTTCTGCAACCATCAAAGACGGTGCACGCAATCGTTCAACTTCATCACGTAAAGAACTCATAGCTTCCTTAAGTATCTTATTCTCGTCTTCTAATACATTATTGAATTGTGCAGAAGTATACGAATATTTAAGATTATTACCAGTATTCGCACCATTGGCCTCGCTTTTAGCTTCATTCTTAGGCTTCGTCTTCGCATCAGAATTGTTCTCAACCATTTTAACAAGAGAAATTCAAAATTATTTATAAACTTTTGCTAGGATTAGTAATTTTGTTTATAAATGACTTGATATACCATGATATATTTAATTATACTGCGTCATGCTTTCAGACCTAATGATATAGAGGATCTTATCTGGTTCAATTTTTGAATGACTTCTTCATTTTTATTTATATAATCATTATATGCGGTCTGCATTTCCTTGAATATGTCCTTGATCTGTGCAATCTGGAGTTTTTCATCCTTCAATCTTTTATCTGCATATTTTGTTATATCTCCCTCTATGGCGCTAAGCATTCTTCTATACATATTCAGGTCGGCTGTTATTTTGATAAGATCCGCTAATGCCGCATTTATTGTTTGCTCCTTTGCACCTTCCTTTAAAAGTTCAGAATTATTTTCTTTGATATCTTTCTGCTCTTTGGTGTATATATCCTCTAACACGTTTATCCTGCTGATAAATTTCTGTATACCTACAATTTCATCTTCTTTATCCGCAAAATTGTCTAACGCATCCCTTAGAACCTTCTCTTCTATATTGCGCAATATATCCTCTGCTTTTGCATCAATCTGCACTTCGCTTGTTAAAAAAGTTTTTTCTTCCATTTTATTCTTTTCCTAATAAATCTGCTGTACATGCTCCGACGACTGCTGCAAGCATCACTCCTGCGACCATTTTATATGATTCTTGAAAATTATTTCCGAATGTCGGGTAAAATAAGTATAGTACAAGTATTGACATTACTAATGAACATACGTATAATACTAATAATCTTAATGGCATGTATATTAATATTTTTTTATCTTGGACTTTCCTGAAACCTGTGGCATAGATAAATAATAGTCCTACAAGGAACGTTATAGGGAACATAAGTGTTGCCCGAATTATCGTCAGGTTCGTTGCAATCTCTACGCCGTAGACGAATGTATAATGTATTGCGAGGCCGATGAATGCTCCTATCATGCCCTTGGCCAAATCTTTGAATGTGACGTTTGCTAATGGATGTTCTCCGACTTCAGCCTTTATTTCAGTCTCTATCTTTTCCAATTTTTCAATGTCTGATTCTTCCTTCTGAAGCACTCCTTCAATCTTGTTGATATCCTTTTCTTCGCCTTCAATCTTTTTTTCTTCTTTCTCTATTCGATTCTCTTCATTCAGCAATCTGCCTTCTGCAACCAATATATGATCTAGCTTGTTGTCTACACTTTGCTTCTTTTTGTTATTTGTTTTATTATTCTTATTCGTAGCCCGTATATTTTTTTTGACTCGAATTGTCCTTTTTATTTTAGTATTTTTAGAAACTTTTTTTACCATGCAAACTCCTCTTATAATCAACTCTCGTATATTTTGTTTTTAAATGTTCTCTTTTTCATGCAAACATTTCTCCGTCAAAAATTTTTCAATATTATACGTTCCTCTCCTTGGAGCATCCATGAACCCATGTATGGCCGCATCAGCCAATCTTCCGTCCTGCAGCCAATAATATATCCATTCTTTTGTAAATTTCGGATCCTTCTGTACGAATCCGCTTCCAAGATGTTCGAGCCATTCCTTGTTGAAATTTTCATGGTCTCCTATCGGCGGAGCGATTATTATCGGCAATCCGAGAGCCGTATAGAATGACATCTCCGACGGTTTTGTCCACAAGATATCTGTTGTCCTAAGAATAGTGTTTGTTGTTGCGAACAGAGTTTTTTTGTCGAGTGCAAATATTATATTTATGTTTTGGCCGAGATTTTCTTCAAGCCCAAAGCTTTTGACTGCAGTTTCAAAATACATTCTCAAATCTAGTTTCACACCGACAATTATATTGAGTATTATCTCTCTCGAGATTATTTTTTCAGTCAAGGATTGAATAATATCTGTCGCTATCTCTTTTTGCGCTCCTGCTCCGCCGATTGCGTATGTTATCGTGAATGTGTGTGTCTTGAATTTTTTTCTTGCATTATCGTCGAATTTTTGATTCGGGGTCAGCCCGAATTGTTCTATCAGCAATCCTCTATATTTTTGAAAAAATATTCCTGTAGGATCAAGATTTATTAGCCTTGACAGCAAATCTTTTTTTACTATCTCATCATGTTCGCCTATATTTTCTTTTGGCAACGGGAATCCTGTTTCAATTATTTTATTTTCTTGAACTCCGTATTGTTTTAATCTCATCACCACATGTTTGCATGGAGCAAAAAATATTATTTTGCTTTGTTTAGGATAATCAGAGACCCATGCTCTATTAATATCAGTATCCGTAACGACAGAGTACACTTCTTTATTGTTATAGTCGAACATTAGTGATGGAAAAGGATGCGTGGTAATTATCGGAATATTTTCTTTAGATGTATATTCTACAAGACTTTTTCCAAAACCTTTTTTTATAAGTTTTTCAAGTCGCAGTGTCGCAAAACTTGGCTTTGACTGGTCTCTGAATGGAAAAAAAGGGGATATCTTCTGTAATTTATCGTATATATTGAATATGAATGATCCGACTATTGGGATACTTTTGATACGAGAAACAGCTTCATAGATATTTCTTGAATTCTCCCAAAGCTTACGCTCCTTTATGGAAATTATCTTGTCATTATTTGCCGTCAATATCCTTTCGAATGCGATATCTTTTAATGGATACGCTGCACGTTGATGTCCATAACCCATGTCGACGGAAATAATCCATGCCTTTACCGATGCTTTTGGTCTCGGATTTCTTGGTTCCGCTTTTCTTCGGTTTTTCTCATGGTGTTTATCCTGCACCGCCGCCACCTCCTCCTCCGCCTCCTCCACCGCCGCCGCCAAATCCTCCGCCTCCGGAAGTTCCTGATGCGCCAGCGAATGAAGAACTAAAACCGCCAAAACCACTGCTGCCTATCATTCCTGCAGTAGACAGTGCATGATAATTTACTCCTCCAACAAATATTGTCGAGTTTTTATAATTCTTGTCAGGTATAATCAATTTCATGGCTTTTTCGACGTTATCGGATGCGTCGAGAGTCAAGCCATACACCAGATATTTATCCCATAACACGATAGATTCAGGAGGATGCTCTTTCATCAATGTAAAATCTTTAAGATATTTTTTTAGATGCATCCATTTGAGGTAATGTTCTGCACCATGCGGCGTTCTTTTCGGTAACGCTTGCGGCAATCCGTTGTTTAGAAGTAGTCCAAGAATGCCTGCAATGATCGTCAATATTGATCCTGTACATATTCCTATGAATGCCACAACTATACTTAAGACGTTGAACCATAGGAATGCGCTTGATTTGTCAAAGAAGCCTTCTTCTATCGCTTCCTTCTTTACTTGATCCTGCCACATACTGAATTCTGTAGAGAAGTTTTCTGCAGGACTTGATAATTGTTTTTCTAATTCGCTGAATGTGATACTTTTATATTTTGACTTTTCATCTTCAAGCATCATCATGCTTGATACTTTATCCAAGACCATGGCTTCATGTTGTCTTAATCCTTTTGTTGAAGAGTTTTTTAGCAGTATATTGTAATCAGTATCTTTACCGAATATTCCAAGAACTTTTTTCTTCTTGACGACCTCTAATTGCAATTTCTTCAATATGCACAAGTGCAATATTGTCGCTACATAATCTTTGGCTTCAGGCTTCTTATTATGTTGATTAATGAGTGCGCTTACGATTGCAGGAGGATAATCATATGGAATGTCTCTTTCATAGATATTGTTGTCGATGACTTTTGGCTCTCGACCAAAGACGAGATACAGTATAAGGAACGTCAGTAATATAAATATTGTAGGTCCTATACTTGCAAGGATTCCACCAAGATTATTTTGCACGAAAGAAAATGCGGCAAGTGCAATAAGCAATATGACTATCCCGAACATTTCCAGGATATGTAGTACATCACTCGTGATCTTCTGTGTCTTTCTGAATAGTTGCAGTATAAAAAATATTATGAAAACGCCATAGATGAGAAAGTTGGAATCTAATGCAAATCTCATTATTTTACTTGTTGAAGTGTCCTGGATTACTTTTTGATTGCTTGACTGCGATGCATAATTATTTTCTTCAGCGATTATGCTCTGTAATCCTTGTCCAGGCATCTGATATGCGCCGTCGCTCGAGGATAAAAGTGTTATTGGAAACACTGCACGCATCTCCACCCATTGATATGGCGGTATGTTCAATGCCTGAAAGATTATCGTCCTGTTATCAGATAGCATACCTATCTTTCCATTGACATTAGGATGTCCCCATGTATATACTTCCGTCGGGGATACCTGTGCTGGAAGTATTATCTTCCCTTCAAGATCTGCCAAAGGATGGTCCCACCCAGCGCCCCAGATTTTCCAGTTTAGATCAGCGACATCATCATAACTTTTGATTGCATTTCTTAATGTATAGGTAATTAGAAACGTTTTCCTCTCATTATTTGCACTATAATACCATGTTATTCTTGTATTGTCTCCATTGAGCGTATTTTCGAAAAGCAATTCCTGGTCTTGCCCATCCGTCACATCATAGACATGTATATCGCTAATGACTTCGTTCGTTAATGATATGTCTCTATATGCATATGAGAATTGCCCGCTGAAATCATAATAGATGTATTCCGCGACGGACATGCTTGCGTCCGGATTAACACCTATATTTATGGATGCTTTATCCAGCGTGTATGATTTGGCTGCGACGAATGGGAGAACCGATATGATTATTAACAATGCTAAAAATATTTTTTTATTCAATTCGTCACCCTTTTTTTATAACTTTCTTTTAGTTTTGATATCTGTATTATTATCTATGATTTTCTTATTCATGTCATGTAAAGCCACTATAAACAATGATTCGCTCCAGCCTAGAGGAGTATTTGCGTTATGTTCTGTTGAATTGCTGAAATATAATTCTGGAACGCCTTTTGGAGTAACGGTCTTTAATGCTTCGTCTATGAATTGCTGCGCCTTTTTTCTATTGCCTAATTGCTCGTATATTATTGCAAGCCAGCTTAATCCAAATGTCCATTCAGCCTCTTCACTGTATCCGTCTGGATTTTTATTATAATAATGATCGTTCTTATATCTTATCACGCCGCGTTCTCGCAAAAGCAGGTATTCCACATTTTGAAGAATAGTCTTCCTTTCCTTTTTATTGACGATATTATACGGATATATCAATGATAATAATGCCAAGTCTACAAATTTTGTCTTCGATTCTCTTGGCAATAATTTCTTTAATGTCTCTTCACCTTTCTCTATCAGCCAATCAGGAACTTCAATATTCGACAATCTTTTGATGCTCTTGAGACCTGCTACACATGCGCCAACACTTGATGCATGCACTTCTTCATTCTCTTCCCAAACCCCATTATCCTCGTCGCACCAATAATGTATTGCTTCCAAGTATTTGACAAGTTTATTTACTACTCGGATGCTGTCTTCTGTTTTCAGGATATATCTTTTGTGATGATGCTCAAGTTCTCCAATCCTGAATAATACTGCGCCTATGCTGTCATTTTGTTTATTGCCCCACTCCTCCCAGAATTCATCGAATGTCTCCGGATTGAATCTCGCGTGAATATATTCATGCTTATGCTCAGGTTTATGTTGTATCGCATAATCTATCTTGTATTCATGTTTAAGAAATATTTTTAAAATCGCGTCATAAGTTTTTTCTACAGTATCCCAATCACCCATGACTTCAAATGCTAAACACTCATAAAAATTATCTCTTAACCATGATTTGTCGTAGCCTGTATTGACATCTTTTGTCGACGCTGCAAATAATCCTGAATTATATTGCAATCCTTTCAAGAGTTGTATGTGCTGCGCTATAAGTTTATCGTAGTCAAGAATAGGAATATGTTTTTGAGTGATGGTTTTTTGGCCAGGTACATGACTGTGATTAAAGAGAAATTTATGTATAATCCTATTATGTAACCTACTCGACCTCTCCATAACCAGTCATTAGAAATAGTGTTTTAAATAATTATCGATTTAAAAGAGTATACTTAAGAAATTGGCGCCTAGCGAGATATCTATAGAAACATTGATTACAAATAATTCGAGAATCAATCTGTAATACGATTCATGCGAGCGCGCAAGTCAGCATTAGATTACTTATTCAATACGAATGTCCTATAATTTTTATCTCTTACTGTTTCAATATCTCTTCTTGTCTGTTCTCTATTGAATTCTGCCACGCCTTTACTTAATTCAATATTTGTTTGCATATTCTCTTCAGGTGTGAATGATCTTAATGCGCAATAAGAAGTGAGAATATCAAGTCGAGTTTCATAAGGGATGTTTGCTGCCATTATTCTTTTGTATGCAACTCTGTGTTCTTCAGGAGTTGTAGGTTTCGGTATATTCCTCAAAGAATTTTCATCATCAACTATTTTATTTATACTCATGTACTTTGGAAAGTTTTAGGGGTTTTTAATGTTTATTGTTATTTTTGATATGATGTCCAACACTCACTAGACATCCTCCCTCAACATTTATAAATTGCAAGATTTATCGTCGGATGATGGTCAGTGCTACGCAACTTTCGTCATATCTTTATTGTCCAAGAAAATTATTCTTAAGTTCGATATTATTAGTTGAGGAACCGCCTAAAGAAGAACTAGTGAAGGGAACTATATGGCATGAGGCTCACGAATTGATAAATAATTCTGAAAGTGCGTTGGTCAGTTCCATCAAAACAAACAAATATCAGGAAATTTTAGATTTATATCGTAGACAATATTCCAAGATGCTTCGAAACGTGATAATAAGACATAAATCCGAGTTAAAACAGTTTGAGATTTCTTTGATAGATATTTTTGCAGATTATTGGAAAAATTTTGAAGAAGAAGCAAAGGAACATGCGACAAATGTTGCGAATTTTATAGAGAGACATGAAGTTTATGGCAAGGAGTTATGGGAGAAATTGACTCCTAAAATATTGTCAGAACAATATTTCAAGTCCTTACGGCTGAAGCTTTCAGGAATAATTGATGTTCTTGAAGTTCATGATATTGATGGGAAAAAGATTTATGTTCCAATTGAATTAAAGACTGGAAAATATCCTGATAAAGGAATGTGGGATGGTCACAAAATCCAGTTAGCTGCTTATATGCTTTTACTTGAAGAAGCAGGAAAACCTGTTCAAGAAGCTGCAATCAAATATCGCGGTACAGAAAAAAGGTTGCTTCAGATGAATACATTCTTGAAGGAAGAAGTTCTAGATTTGATAACTAAGACTGATAAATTATTGACAAGTCTTGAACTTCCCGAGTATGTGGATAATAAGACCAAATGCAAGAATTGCCAGATAAAAGATATTTGTTACAATCAGGATGCGGTGAAAAAACTTGTAAAAGACGCTGAATCTAGGACCGGAAAAATATCTTAAAAAATGTTTATTAATCGAGAATATTTGTTACCGCGCTCACATAGATTCTAAATTATATTCCTCAAGCGATTCTAGATTAATCGTTTATTCATCTTTAGGTTCGCTAGGCGGTAACAAAATAAGGAAATTCAACTTAATCTCCTTCTTAAATCACTTTTCTTAAATAGTAAACTTTATATATGTGGTCCATCTTATTTTCACATATTGACGAAAAATTATACTCAAGGTGATGATAATGGTAGATGCAATGAATAAACCTGTAGCAAATAAGCCCGAAGCAAAGATGTCAGATGACAAGAAATTTTCTAAGCAATTAATCGGCAAGACAGTCATTTCTAAATCAGGAAAGAGATTTGGTGAAGTTGGAGATATAGTTTTCGAAGCAAGAACAGGAGAATTAATACATGTAATATTAGTTAATCCTACATCTTACATCGAGAAATTAGAGTTAGAAAAAACAAAGGAAGGAAACATATTGGTTCCATTCTCAGCAGTAATTGCAGTCGGAGACTTTGTAGTCTTGGCTGAAGAGGATATTATATAAATTATATTTTTATACTAATTTTTATTTTTCTGTTTAATTCTTTTTCAATATGAACTTTCTATTCTAAGAATTTTTATTTATTCGATAATTCTGTAATTTCTTTAAGCATATCATTACCTAAATCTTTATATTTGCTACCTAAGAATTCTTTTACTTTATCATTACCGTAAATAATATTAAACTTGTTTATTTGGCTGTAGAATTTGCTTGATGAATTTGTATTGTACTCTGTTCCATATATACTATGATTTTCTTTTACGAAGTCTTCCAAGAATAGGTGGATATTTTCTTTAGAGAATGTTATATCAGATTTTTGTGGTGCGCTATATTGAAAGGTCTTCAGTGTAGCTTTATACTGTAGCATTATCTCGCCGATAAGTAGATTCATTTCAAAATATTTTTTCTTTAACTTTTCTTTATTCGGTTCGATTAAAATTAATGGCTTGACTAATATTCCTGTCTCGACTGTATGTATAAACGTAGTATGGATTGGTGCTATCATGTATTGCACACCCTCTTGGCCATAATTTTCTGTAATCTCTTTTTCTCTTTGTACAAGAATTAATTGTCCTTCATAGGATTTAATTTTATTAGCGATTTCTTCTAATTTCAAACTTAAATCTCTACTCATGAATGGATAAATTCTTCTAATATTTAAAAACTTTATTATATCAATAAAATTATAAACTTCATCAAATACTTTTAATCATGTTACAAAACAAGAAAGCCAAAGGCTCGAATGCTGAGAGAGATTTGATACATAAATTCAACGAGAATGGCTGGGTCGCCATAAGAAGTGCAGGTTCTGGAAGCCAGCAGTATCCTGCTCCAGATATTTTGGCGGGTAATAATATTCGTCGTGTAGCGATAGAATGCAAGGCGACAGCTGATATTAAAAAATATCTGACGAAAAAAGAAGTCGATGAATTAGTTTTCTTTGCAAACAAGTTCGGTGCAGAAGCATGGATTGGTGTAAAATTTGACAGATTAGATTGGCATTTTATAAATATCGAGGATTTAGACAAGACTGATAAAAGTTATTCTATAGATATTCCTGATGCAAAAAGAAAAGGATTAAGTTTCGAGCAATTGATTGGAATATGATAATAACAATTTATTTTTTTAAGCTGTCAAGTATTCAATAATAAACGCAAACTATTTAAATGGGCATGACGAAGATATCTTTATATTACGTTTTTAAGAAGAGGTGTATAAAATGGCTTTAGACAATGTGATACTGGCAATAATTATCGGTACACTTGCAGCGATAGTGTATTCATTAAGGGTTCTTGTTCTACTTGAGCGAAGGATTGCTAGAATGGATGAGAATATCGAGAAGATGTCCCATCATATAGAGGCGGAAGCTCAAAGGATAGAAGCTGAAGAGATGAAGATTGAAAGTAATGTTGGCAAAAAGAAAAAAAAGTAAGCCTTTTAATTTTTAAGTATGCTCTTATTTTTAATATATTTTTATTCTCTATATTTTATATTATTTTCAAAACATTTTTATTCTATGATTTTTCCTAATTATCATGAGCATTTTAAAAGTCGAGTCTATAGTCCATAAGTCTTTCAAGCATGGCTGGTGGTATCATTATCGTATTCATGCACCAAAAAGTAAACAATTGTGCTCTGATGATCTATCATCAATGGATAAATATTTGCACGAGGTAATGAAAGATTGTCCTGAAGAATACTTTAATAAAGGTCCGAGAAGCAGTCAACTGAGAATGAAATTTGATATTGAACTTGTCAAAATTAAAGGCCACGAAGTTTGCGAACTAGCACGTCATGGACTCGAGCAGGACAGATATGAGACTGCGCATACTAATGTTCAGATGTTCATGCTCCAGAATGATAACAAAACTATAAGTATCGAAGTTCCTATATGGCTTTTTGAATCTGAATTGCCTAATTATAAGGATTTCTTCAATAGTTCAGACGTGCTGACAGGGCACATCGATGCTTTACGTATTGAAGATGGTTTGGTATGGGTGTGGGATTATAAGCCAAACGCGCATAAAGAAAAATATGCGACTACGCAGACTAACTTCTATGCTTTAATGCTTAGCCAGAGGACAGGGATTCCAATAACCAAGTTCAGGTGCGGCTATTTTGACGATGAGCACGCATTTGTTTTTAAACCACTAAATCGTGACGTCCTAAAATCGAAACTTATATAAATAACGGGAGTATTATTTATAGAGTAGTTAAAAATTGATTTGTTAAATCATGAGGTAGGTGATTAGAATGTTAAAGATGAAAAAAGTTTCTGAAACATATGAGATGAGAGTCTTTACTGATACTGGCGATTACTTTGGTGACGTAGAAGAAGCAATAATTCAGAATACGAAGATTACAGGATGGAGAGTTAGAGCAACGAAGAATTCATTCTTGAATAAAGTATTGGGATCTGCAAAAGGAGTTATCATTCCACATAACTTGGTAAAGAGCATCGGCGACATAATGATAATCAACAGGCAGGCAATACCAAACGCTCCAGAAGGAGACGACCAATAGATTTTCTATTGATTTTTTTTATTCTCTATTTAATTGATATTTTCAAATGAAAATTAAAGAGATATTCTGTTTTCTTTCTTAAAATTATTGATAATGCTCTTGATTGTAGTTTCTGCATTGTTTGCTATTCGATCTAATATAAACATCCTGAATGTATGTTGGATAATTCTTTTTGTATTTCCAGCTATGATTAGTATCTTGTACAGAATAAACTCCGTCATAGGAATTATTTTTGTCATTCTTGTTTTTGTAATCAATGCAATATTGCTAATGTTACTCTCAGAATTGGTAATTTCATTGTTAAGGAAATTGTTTAAGAAAAATTGATTTTTTCCGTTAATTTTTTATACTCTTCTTCTTTCCTGTAGTTCATGAAACTCGTTATTGCATCAGGTTACTTCAATCCTTTACATAGAGGACATGTGAGTTATCTCGAAGAAGCAAAGAAGCTCGGCGATAAACTATTTGTAATTGTCAATAATGATATGCAAGTTAAATTAAAAGGCAGCAAGGAATTCTTGGATGAAAAAGAACGTGAACTTATCGTCAAGGCTTTACGTGTCGTCGATTTTGCCCAAGTAAGCTCGAGTCATGACAAGAGTGTCGGTTCAGATTTAGTCGATATAAGAAAGAAATTTTCAAAAGACAAATTAGTCTTTGCAAAAGGCGGAGATAGGGTTCTTGGTAATCTTCCGCAGTCAGAGATAGATGCATGTAAGAATGGAAATATTGAAATGGTTTTCAATGTCGGCGAGGAAAAAATCCAGAGCAGTAGTAAGATACTGGAGAAGATGCACAGCAAATAAATTATCTAGAATTTTTTCTTTCACTCCTCGTCCATCCCTTCTTCTTCCTCTTCAGAACTTGAGCCTTCTTCGAACATTGATGCTTTCCTCTTTCCTTTCTTGACTTCTGCAATCTTTCCATTCGCTGTTTCAAACATTGTCCTAAGTCCTGATTCGATGTTTTCAGAATCGGCTATCATTGAATGTGTGTGAGGATTTATGACCCATTTATCACCTAACTTCAGATTGACAAATAATAGGCTAAGATTTTTCATTTCCGATAATTTATTCCAATTCTTTATCAAAAACTTGAAATTTTCTTCTATATTTAGGCATACTAGAATTTTATGTTCACGGTTTTTTATTATGTCAAAGACTTTGTCCGTCAGTTTATCGACTATAAAGTGTGCTACAGTTTTGTCCTTGAATTCAAAGTCAATATAATCGTCTTTATCATGCTCTGTAAATTTTACTAATTTTCTGAATGTCAAATCCTTATTCTTGACATAATTCACGGTCCAGTCAGATAATTGTTTATCCATAATATTATTTTATGCTAACTATTTTTAAATTTCACGATTCTTTTTCATCTGATATGCTATTTGAGGCAATAGGAATGCTATCAAATAAGTTCCGGCGATCAAGTATATATTATTTGTCGGGGGAAGTTTTGTTTTGACACTGAATTGTGCAGTAAATTCCAGGATTAAGTAGAAATCTACTATTCCATTGACGATAAATGCGATGAAAAGGTTTGTTTCATGTTTCTTATGGATATTTTCGACATCATAAATTATTAACGTGAATAAGATGCTGAATATTATGCCAATAATTGCCGTCAATACTAAGACAAAACCTAGTTGCATTGCAAATATGAAGGGGACTAGAAGTCCTGAACATGCAAATCCATTAGCAAGCATTAATATTCCTAGGAATACAAATATTAATCCGTCAAATACCTTATTTTTTGTTGGCTTATGATCCTCTGCCTCTTCGAGAATCCTTGATGCATGCTCTATCTCAGAAGTATTCCAACCCTTTGACAATAAGTCCAACTTGTTTATACTCATGAAAGCCTCTTTTTAGAACTGTTAGAGAAGGAGTTATTTAAAGTTTGTTGTTAGATTATTCCAGTTCCTTTTCTTCTGTCTTCTCATCTACAAACAATTTTCCTATCATTCTGCATGATTCTTCTGTATTAATATTATCTTTCTTGTTTTTCTTTCCTGTCTCTTTCTTGTATTTCTGTTTCTCTTCGACTTCTTTTCTTATCTGTCGTCCACTTAAGCCAACTTGCGGAGTCTCCTTCAGAAATGAGTATTTATCAAAGTCTTTTCCAGAATTGACTAATTTATTCCACTTGTCAAAGTCAATCCATGTGTACCATTTTCCGCCTTTTTTGAATTCTTTTCTTGCGCACAGCACGACGCGTGATGGTACATGTTCAGTTACGATTTCATAGTCGGGTAAATATTTAATCAATTCTTCTGTAAATTTGACTATATCTTCATGCCATGGCATATCTTCCATTTTTAATCGTTGCCTTGACGGACCTACGTGCATGTATGCTTTTACTTCAATGAAGTCTGGTCGACCTTTATTAATCAATTCAGCATATTCTTTTTCACCAAAGTCGTTTAAGTCTTTTATTATTGTCAATCTTACGCATGTCCTATCTTTTTTTTCTCTGCAATATTCCAGGCTTTTGTTCAATCTCTCCCAATAATCCGAGAATAACGGCTTATCTATCTTCTTCAGAAGCTCTTTATTTGGTGCATCTATGCTTAAATATAATTGTGTTACGCGTCTTAAATTTTTTATTTCTTCAGGATACTGTGCATTTGTGACCATGAATGTACTTATGCCTTGTTTATCATATAATTCTAATAGTTCGTTAATTCTTGGATACGTTATAGGTTCTCCAGTCAGACTCAAGGCAGCATGTTTCACAGTATTAGATATCTTATACATCTGTTTTAAATCTGGTTGGCCACCAAATCCTGCAAGTAATTTATAATGTGCGATTATACTTTTCTCGAATATCATTTTTGGATCATCGATATTTTCTTCCCACGTTTTACTTACAGATGCTTTATATCCTCTCCAGCAGAATATGCATCTATTCGCACAGCTTATACTGGTCGTCATTTGCAGGCATTGGCTACTAACGACGCCGTAGAATTTTAATTTATAGCATCCACCCTTTCCTTTGATCATATTCTTCGTCCAACCGCATGTCTTGACGGCAGAATGCTCTCCAATCAATCTATATTGTTGTTTCTTCAATTCGTCTTTCGCTTCTTGAGTGAGCATGAATGAAAGATTCTGTTAGATATTAAAAAGTTAGTTGTTGACCATAATTGACCATAAATTTAAATATTAGTTGTAATAAGGACAGCATATAGAAAGATATATGGAGATGATATTTATGACAGATAATATGACTATTAAGGAAGCGGCACATAATATAATTCACGATGCAGATATTTTATTACGTTTTTCCAAAACTTGCAAAGAACTTAAAAGTCAGTCATCGGATCCGAAGAAAGCTGAAGAATATAAGTATGCCTTACGGACCATCGAAAATTTTGTTGAAGTGGGTATGCCGCAAAGTTTACCAGAGTATACTAAAAATATGGCTTTATCGATAAAAAAAGTCAACGAATTATCGGCTAATATACGTGTATTTGTTAAAGCATTTGAAACATCTGAAGCAACTCCAAAACAATTAGAGGATTTGCATACACTCTGTCAAGATTTGATGAAAGTTACTGGTAATCTTGTTTGGTGGAGAAAGGAATAAACTTATTTAGTTTTTTTCTCATATTCTTTATTTCGCGTTATTGACGATTCTTTTACGCCTTGAATGAGCATAAATTTCGCCTTTCAAAAAATTTTTATTTCTTATCTATCGTCGATAAAACATCAATATTTTTTCTTCATTTTTCTTCATTTTTCTCGTCTTTCATCAATTTTTTCTCGAACAACTAAGCACAAATCAGAACATTTAAATATAAGTGCGTTCATTAAAATACATATTGGTATACAAAAGTGTATACCTACATACATTCAATCTGGGAATATAGTACATCCAACGCATCCGTAACGAAAATGAAACAGTCAAACATAATTGAAAGACTCAGCTTATTACAAGTTATAGGATTATGGCTCATCGGAATCATCGTGTTCGGATTCATTTACTTCGCATTAATATTCATCAATCAACCCCTAATATACCACAATGAACCATTAACAAAAAACGTTTATGGTTTAGGAAACAGCCTTTACTTCAGCTTCATAACAGCAATGACAATTGGCTACAACGACATAACACCAACAGGCTACTCAAAACTATCAGTAGTTCTAGAGGCAATATTTAGTATTGCTCTGTTTGGATTGTTTATCGCCAAAATCGTTGCAGTCAAACAAGAAGAATTAGAACATGAAGTTGAAGAGCTGAGTTTCGAGGAATCAACCAATAGCGCAATTTCAGAATTATACATATTCAGAAGCGACATCAAAAATATCAGTGAACACATCACGAGCAGCAAAAAGATTGGCAATGAAATCAAAAACTTTGAGCAATCGCTAAGCACGCTTAAACTCGCGCTTGAAAATGTCAATCATGCCACTAATAAGTTGACGGCAGAGCAAAAACAAAACAGCAGCTTGCGGATAGAGCTAATCTTAAACAGTATCAACTTTTCACTCTCAAGAATGGTTGAAATGCTAGAGGCATTCAATCATCGGAAAGCGGATTGGAAAAAAGAGTTTACAACAGCAACAATCGCTGAATGTGCAAGGACAACGCAGAAACTATACGAAGAATACAGCTTCCTTAAGTCAAGCACATATGGAACGAAAGTAGCAGAGAAGTTGGACGACTTGAATAAAACCTTAATGAACCTACAAGAAATATTGAAATAGACAAGAATTGCTTGGACAATATTTCAACCCTTCAGAGTCCATTTGTATGGACAAAAAACAGAAGGTTATTAAAACGGCGTTTACGAACAAACGTAGGATCGAAAAGCAAGACTTTGGTTTTATTCCCGAAACGTTCAAGATCGTAGAATGACTCTACATTCAATCAAACTTGTGTTTTTTAAAATAGCGACAGCAAATATAGAAACTAACAAATCCCATAACGAAAAATGATTTAGATTAAAAGTCAAGAATAATTAGTTTGCATACCGAAATTAGACTAAAGTATTCACGCAATCCTTGACCTCCTAAGAATCCAAACCTTAGGAGGGCCCATTCACTTAATCACGCTCGAAAGTATTCAATAGCGTAAAACTAGTAACGACAAGTAGAAAAAATGAAAATTTTTTCAATAGTGATGACAGAAACGACATGCGAAATAGCTCGGGAAAAAGAGAAGAGACAGATATGGCGAGAAGCCAATAAGTTCGTAAATGACCACCAAATAGAAAAAGCCTAACAACAATGTAATCAAATGTTGAGGTATAGACTATAATCAAGTCTGCACAATAGTGCGTTAAGACTTGGTAAAGTTAGCCTGAAGAAAGTGTTCAACGAAAGAAAGACATCTAACAGTGTCTTTCGATTGACAAAACTAAAACAACAATAGAGTCTTCATAGAAATAAGCAGATGGGGACTGGAATTGGCATACAACAAAATATTTTATAACACACAACCGTTGTAACAACTCCAATAATCGTCTACAGCAACGCGAAGACAAAAAAATTTTAGTAAAGAACACCGAAGTAGGACGAGACAATAATAGTCGAAAAAATCAACACGAGATACATGTTAGGTACTTTTTTTATCTTTAAAGATTAGACTTGCTATGATACAAGCAATCAAGTAGATATATGCTAATAATATTATCATTGCTATTAGCCATATAAAAAAATTGATTTCTAAGTTTGGTAGTAATATCTTAAGAATAAGACTTGGTAATGCAATCATGGTTAATAATATCGAAATTACTTTGTATTCTAGGCTATAACAACTCCAAGAATGGCAACTTATGTTAGTAATGTAGCCTTGTATCATACCTAGAGCTATGCCGATAAAAAGTATTATTAAAGCAATATTAATCTTATACTTATTAGGTCTAAAGAATTCTTTCCACTCCATAATCTTTTATTAATCAGGATGCTATATAAATTTTATGTTAGTTTCAATTATATTCTTTTATCCACTTTTAAGTTTAGATTATAGCGCTTAGTTTTATATACTTGAAAACTTCAGAATCATTATGAACCTTTTGACGTTTTATTGTGGCGTTGTAATGCTTCTTATAACAAGTGTATTAATGGTCGGAAGAATAAAAACAGGAAAAGCATTAGACGTCGAAGGACATTTCGTTGCAGCAATGGATAATCCTATATATTTCGTTATATTCACAGTGTTGAATTTCATATTCTTACTGACGATATCTGTAATGATGATATTTTTATCAGTAGTTGCTGCTTAATCAATATCCATAATGTTGTAAAAGAAATATTTTATCTCTATTCCTTCATTATCTTCGTCATGTTTACGAGTTTATCGTTAGCGCCTAACTTCATTATCTTTACGCCTTGTGTATTTCGACCAACCGTCGATATCTGGTCGCATGTTGTTCTTATCAATATTCCTTTTCTTGATATCAATAATATCTCGTCTGTATCTATGACAGGCAATATTCCAGAAACAAATCCATTCCTTTCAGAACATATTATGTTTATGACTCCTTTTCCGCCCCTGTTTATGCATCGGTATTCAGTCATATCTGTCTTTTTACCGTAGCCATTTTCAGTCAAAGTTAAGACTTTATGTGTATTTTCTGCAATTATCATTCCGACGACAAAATCATTTTCTTCAAGCCTAATTCCACGAACTCCCTGGCTTGTCCTTCCTGTTGCTCGAACATCTTCTTCGCTGAATCTTGAAGCGACTCCTTTATGCGTTGCAAGCATTATGTCCTGTTTTCCGTCAGTCATTACAACATTTATCAATTGATCTTTTATTGTATCGTCAAGGTTTATTGCTGCAATTCCTCCCTTTCGAGGATTTGCGAACTCTATCAAGTTTGTCTTCTTTATTGTTCCAAACTTTGTAGCCATGACTATGAAATGTTTATCGTCGAAATCCTTGACTGGAATTATAGCGTTGACTTTTTCATCAGCATCCAGCTCCAATAGGTTGACGATTGCCTTTCCCATCGATTGTCTTGATGCGTCTGGTACTTTGTAGACTTTCAACCAATACAATTGACCTTTATTTGTAATTATCAGCAATGATGAATGTGTCCTTGCTACAAATAATTTCTCGATATAATCTCCGTCCTTCACGTCTGATGCTATTACTCCTCTTCCACCACGATTCTGTACCTTATATGTTTCCATAGGCAATCGCTTAATATATCCTGAATGTGACATCGTTATAACTACAGGTTCATCTGGTATCAAGTCTTCCATCTCATAATCTAATTCTTCATCTGGAACGTCGACAATCTTTGTCTTACGTGTATCGCTCTTGCCGAACGTGTGTATAATATCTGTCATTTCTGTCTTGATTATATTTCTAACGCGAGTTTCTGAACTTAATATATCCTTCAAATCAGTTATCTGGAGTTTTAATGCATTATACTCTGTATTGATTTTCTCTTGCTCAAGCATTGCAAGCCTTCTAATCTTCATTTCAAGAATTGCATCACATTGCGGTTCACTCAACTTGTATTTATCCATCAAAGTTTCTTTAGCATCCTCGTCGGCACTTCTGCTGCTTTTTAATATAGCAATTATATCGTCTATATTTTTTAATGCAATCTTTAATCCTTCAAGGATGTGCGCGCGCTCTTCTGCTTTTCGCAAATCGAATACACATCTCTTCCTAACAACATCTATCCTGTGGTCAGCATAATGTCTTAAGTATAATTTTAAGGATAATAATTTAGGCTCATTATTTACTATAGCCACGATATTTATACCAAAACTGTCCTCTAATCTAGAAAAATTATATAACATATTCTTTACAATCTCAGGATTAGCATCTCTTTTCAATTCAATAACTATTCTTACACCGTCCCTGTCAGATTCGTCTCTCAAATCGCTTATGTCCGGTATTTTTTTATCCTTGACTAGTTCAGCTATAGCTTCCACTAATTGTGCTTTGTTGACTTGATATGGAATCTCTTTAACGACCAATCTTTTACGATCCTTTTTCTCTTCAATATCAATTACAGATCTAATCCTTATTCCGCCACGGCCAGTATTATATGCATCGATTATTCCTCTACGTCCTATTATTTCAGCGCCAGTCGGAAAATCAGGTCCCTGGACAGTTTGTAGCAATTCTTCTGTACTTATATCAGGATCATTTATGATCGCAATTACTGCATTACACATCTCAGTAATGTTGTGCGGTGGAATGTTGGTTGCCATACCGACGGCAATTCCAGAACTTCCATTTATGAAAAGATTAGGAAATTTAGAAGGCATAACAATAGGCTCTTTCAATGTACCATCGAAATTTGGACTGAAATCCACAGTCTCTTTATCTATATCTTGGAGCATTTCATCAGATATCTTTGCAAGTCTAGCTTCTGTATTGTGATTTATGAATCCATTAGCGACAAAGGAATGGCATGTACTGTCAACTTTTATAGAGTACACTTCTTCTTTAGCAGAAAGCTTACTGATACTCTTTATATTGTTAAATAAGTATGGATTTTTTAGGATATTCTTAATCAATGCTATGTCTTTTGTATCTATAATGTTAGATAGTTTTGCAAAATTTTTCTCCAAATTATAGTATCTATCAAAATTATTCTTTGAGAAAAATATTTTATTTTTGGAAAGATATTTATTTCTTAAATAATTATTTAGTAGAGGAATATAATCTGTTTTGCTCATCCTTGAATCATTCAATTTTTTGATATTTGCTAGAGCCCGCTTCTTTCTATATGAAAAAAATCCTATTTCCTCATTAAATCTTGAAATATTTCTATATCCAGTAATATTTAGCTTAAAACATCCGTTTCTTTTATCTATAGTTGGTGCAGTTGTAATTATTCCAAAATTTATCAGAACTATCTTTAATTGATCAATCAGCTTTTTACTTTTGGAAATGTAGGCTAATTCTATGCTCGAGCCAGAGTAGCGTTTATCCTTATGATATACTACAGATCCATCGCCTTCAAATAGGGCTTTTAAGAATGAAGCTACACATTTCTTAGAAGATCTTAGAATGCTAAATGGTATCTCCTTATCTTCGGATTTAACATTCTTTAAACCTATATTCTCCAAAAAGTTTACTGCATCCTGATGATATAGTTCCAATTCAAAACACTTGCCTTTGATGTTCCTTTCATAAAGTTTTATTCCACTAAATTTATTATTAAGTATAGACTTTATTCGAATATAGAAATCCGCGTCAGAATTTGTGAATAGGATTTTTTTCTGATGAAACGATCCTTCAGAGACTAGTGCTCCTAAAAGGAATGCTATATCTTCATCCATTACCACAGGAATATGAACTTCTTTATTTCTTACGTGGGATTTTATATTATACTTCTTCAATTCTAAATCTTTTTTAGAGAATAATTGTGAACTTCTGTCTAATACGACCACATCGCCTTTTTTTAAGTCATTCAAAAGCTTCCATTCAGCGCACGGGATACCATTAATCATCATCCAGCACAGTATAGGATGATTGTCAGAGCCGCGTATCCTGAATCCAGATTCAGTATTTACTTCGATTATCTTTTGTCTTCCCGAATTAAAGAATTTTGAAGCATGATTCTTGGAGTTATTCATCGACGCTATATCGATGCTTATTTTTTCTTCCATCTTATTGGATAATTCCTTAATTGGAAGAATGCCTTCGCCAGTCAATAATAATGTGTCTCCCGTAACGCAATACCTCATCGCGGCTGCGGAGTCCCCGTCAACAGATCCGAAATTTCCTTGACCTTGAATAAGAGGATATCTCAATGAAAAATCTTGAGCCATACGAACCAATGAATCATATACTGCAAGATCTCCATGCGGATGATATTTACCAAGTACCTCTCCTACGATTCTTGCACATTTCTTGTAAGGCTTATTATATGTATTGCTAAGTTCGTTCATTGCATAAAGAATTCTTCTATGGACTGGTTTCAAGCCATCCCTTACATCAGGCAGGGCTCTTCCAATTATTACAGACATAGCATAGTCTAGATAAGATTTTTTCATCTCATCTTCTACAGTCTGCATAATAATTCGTGAGTCATCCGAACTTTTACTCTTTGGAGTTTTACTTATTTTCTCGTCTACCATATTACTTTTCACACCTTCAGAATAGCATTAAAGAAATTTCCTTTATTTATAAGTGTTTTGGTTGAATTTTTGATGTTTTATGGACGAGGAATATGTTTTATCTTTGTAATAATAATTATAGATTCTGCATTGATGCTAACTGCTGAATGAAATCTAGGATTCAGAAATATTTTTAAAATAAATTGATTAGGTGTAAAAATGTATTTTTAATAGTTTTTATAATAGGTGTAATCCTTTTATCTCTTCTTCTCAACAATCCTAGAATCATTCGGACCAGAATGAACTTTGAATGAACAGCCGCAATAGACGCATACTTTTATCTTGTCTGTGATTTTATTATCTCTTGGCTGATAATTCTGTACTTTTTTACATCTTGGGCACGAGACTTTTAGCATTTAATATCACCGATTTTTTTATTTTGTCTTTTATTTTTTGTAATTATATATCTTCCAAATATTTTGGTAATGGATACTGTTCGAACTCTTTTAAAAATGTTTTGCAATATACAATTCGAACAAAGCATTCTGCAGTAAGTTTAGCATCTTCCAATGCATTGTGTTTATCACGATTATCTCTCATCCCACAGAAGTATAATACGCTTGGCAGGCCCATGTTACTAGAACCTGCGTCGATAGGAAGCTTACCGTATATCTCTTTATATTTTAGGCTTGCGATTGAATGTGTATCAAAGCATCTGAAATGTACTGGCATCTTCAATCCATACTTGTCTGCCTTGCATTTCATGAATGAGAAATCAAATTGTGGATTCTGGCATACGAAATTTTTGACTTTGGCGTCGAGACACCATGTGAAGAATTTTTCAAGCAATTCTTTTTGTGATTGCTCCCGAGTTCTTATATATTCTTCAGATACACCGCACATGTTTAAAGCTTCTTCTGATGCTGTATCTTCGTCGTCAATCCTGCATTCATCAAGAAATGTCCTTTCAGAATCATCAGTATCAATGGCGCCTATCTGCCATATTCCATTTTTTATAAAATCTAGTCCTGATGTTTCAATATCGACTACTATCATTTTGATTTCAATTTCATTTATCCGGCTTGTGCTCGGTTTTTTCCTTGACTCTTTGCAGTTCTTCCTTGAATTTTTTCTCTAATTGCTTTTTAGTCAATGATTTTATCTTTTGCGGCTGTTCTTCCGGTTTTTGGAAATGATGTTCCCCATTTGCTGAATCAGTATTGATGATTATGTCGTCTTCATTTTCTGTGATTGCAATTCCTTCCAATGGAGCAGGCGTGCCTTCTGCAGGTTTAATCTCTGAATTTTCTGGCGCCTGTTCTACTTGAGCCATCTCATGCACAGGCTTTGGAATTTCTGCAACTACTTCATCTGTTCTCTTTGAAGCCTCGTCAATCTTTTTATGTATATTTTCCAGAAATTGTTTCTGGGAAAGCTTATCTTCCTCAGTCTGCACTATACTTTTGGTTTCTATGGTTTCCAAGGCGTGCAACAGTTTTTCTCGACTGTAAGGTGTCTCCTCAACTTTATTCATTTCGTCTAACGTCTTTTGCTCTGTAGGCATTTTCGCTTCGCTCATGACTCCATGAAGATTCTTTTGGTCGATATCGAAATAATTGTAGAATTTTTCTGTAGTCTTCAATATGTAGCTTCTTCCTTTTTTATCCTTTGTTACAAATCCTGTATTAACCAGCTCTTCAATATGGTCATAACATTTATTTCCTCTTATTCTCACTATTTCGTTTTGATATACAGGCGTCTTCCATGCAATTACTGCAAGAGTCTCCATGATAGATTTTGATAGTTCAGTATCAGCAACTACTTTTCGTACTAAAGTTAGATATTTTTCTCTGACATTTATTTTCCATCTGTTACCTTCTTGTACTATCATTAATGCACCATCGTGTGCATCGTAATCTGTTTTTAATTCTTCAAGAGCTTTTTTGACATGGCGCTTGTCAAGGTCGCACAATTGTGCTATCAACTCATCATCAAGATATTTACCTACAGCAAAAAGAATTGCCTCGACTCTTGATTTATAATCGTTATCTTCGCTATTTTTTGTCTTAGAAATTTCTGGATCTACAGTCTTCTTGACTTTTTTCCTGTCAACCTTATCGGCTTCTTTATTATCAGGTATTTCAACAACATTCACGTCTTCTATCTTTATCTGTGAAATATTAGCATCATCTTTTTTTTCAGGATTCAATATTTCCTTGATATCAGTCTTTATCTCTGGCTTATTCTCTTCCAACTTTTCGAGAATTTTTTCCTCTAACTGCTTTAAAGAATGAATTTCTACAGCAGGTTTCTCGAACTTTTGTTCAGTTGATATCTCAGATTTTGGCTCTGCTGTCTTCGGCTCTACTATTTTTGTGATTTTTGGCGGAGCATGTTTATCGTGCTTTAATTCTTTAGGTTTTGGTTTTTTATTTTCTGTTTTGGATTTCTCAACTGTTTTATGTGATTTAATCTCTAATTTAGGTTCAGCAATTTTTTTACTCACTTCTTTTTTATTTGATTTAGAATTTTCTTTAACTTTTTTTATAATACTTTTCACCATCTTTCACCAAACTTTTATCCTTGATCATCGCTTCCAGGAATGATTGCACGTGTTCAGTATCTATGCCTACCTTTTCGGAAATTTCATGAAGTGTCTTTGGTTCATTCAATGATAACACGATACAATTTCTTATCGCCCTATTGAGATTCACCTTTAGAAGTTCGTTTTCATTATTGACGCTCTTTAAGCTCATACCCATTTCGTGTAATTTGGATATAAAATCATTGTATACTTCTGTTAATTTTTTTTCTGTTAGCGTCATAGTTTCCGGTTGGAGTATTTCTACGCTTGCAGGACCCAGATTAAAGCATAACATGTTTAATTTTTCAAGATTCGTCACAATAACTTCTGATTCATAGAACGTACTCCATACACCTTCATTATTTTCTGCAGGAGCCTGATATTCCTTAGTAAAAATATACGCAGGATCTTCTTTTGCCATCTTTATATATTCTTTTAATGTGTTTTCTACATGTTCTTTTGGATTGCCTGCCATCTCAAATATTACTCTACAAACTATGTGACCCTTACTTATTAAATCTTTTAACTCTTTATCATTCATAAAAGTTCTCCCGGCTTTTAAGCCCCAGAAATCTGAGATTTCTATGACGTAAAAATACGCCTACCAATTACACCTTTGCGCTGTAGAAGATAAACCTCTCCTTTTTTATAAATCTATCGCTTGATATGATTCATAATATTAGGAGCTTAATGGATGATTTATGTCTTATTGGTGTTCATTTTAGGTCTTAAGAATCTATAGCCTATAATTCCGATGCAGGTTACTCCCACAAGTATCAATCCTATAAGTGCATAAATTCTATTTTTCAGATTAGGGGATTCATAGACAATCATACCTGTGGTTTGACCTGTATTTTGAGTTTTATTTGAGATATTAGATTCAGAAAGACTGCCTGTAACATCTGTGCTGCCCAATTTTTTAATGCTTTGTGTAGTGCTCTTTTGTACATCGGAATTATTTTTTGATTGTGCCGCCGATATATTGCACACGTTGACGATTTTTGTAATTGGCTTTATGGATTTTGGATCGGCGCTTTGCGTATTCTCGGCGTATATACAAGAGGGGATACTTACACTGCTAGAAGTGCTTTCTTTTGCTGATTGGCAATTACATGAAGGGCATTTTTGAATTGATGGCGCGCTATAGTTGCTGTTCTTTATTATGAGCAAAGTTTCACTTGAGTTTTTGGTGATATTGCAGTCTACGCTTTTTAGGACGCTTTTAATAATAAGCACCTTATCGTCTTCATCGATTTTTGGAGTGTATGTTTTTTCATCTTGATTGCTCGTGATGACTTTGTTTTTTATTATATTGCCAAACAAATCTTCAATCCAGTATTCTATAGAATAATTCTTGACGGCAATAGATGTGTTATCGAAGTCTAAGATGCTGTAGAATTTAATAGGGATATTATTTTCATAGATTGTAGTCGTGTTTTTTATTATTGTTCTTATTGAAACTTGACATTTAATAATAGTGCCGTTGCTTGCATTGCTAGGAGTATTGTTGCTTGCATTAGTGATATTATTGTTAATTGTGCTGTTGCTCGTGCTGTTTGTGGTATTCGTTATACTGAAATTTGCAGTATTGTTGCTTGTCTGGTTGATTTCTATAGTTTGATTGAGTTCAATAGACTCATTTGTTACTATAGTCGCATTTGTTGCGTTAGCTTTATTATCTTCATTAGTGTTATTATTTGAACAATTTACTTCGACTGTAATATTCGTCGTTGTAGTGTTTATTGCAATAGTATTGTTGCTTGCAGTGTTGTTCACAGTATTGTTTATAGTATCATTCGCAATATCGATATTTGTTGTATTGTTTGTTTCTGTAGCATTATTGGTGGAATTTGTTGTATTATCATTATTATTATTTGAAACATTATACCCTGACGAATTATTTGAATTATTTTCTGTCGTATTGAATGTACTTACGTCTGAGCTGATTTTATACAGCACGTTTCCAGGGTTTCCTTTAAATAATTCTGATTCTCTCCAAGCATCATCAACGTATTCTAGACTGTGGCCTTCAATTACACTGACTTGCTGCAATATTAAAGAATAATTTATGTAGTCTATAAATTCGTTATTATGTTTAATCGCAAGTTCTTCTCCAGTATTGCTTAAACTGAAAGAGCTCTTATATAGCGAGACATTTAATGCGGAGACGTTTATAGAATAATTGGAATTTGGCGAAGATCGATTCACAGATGATCGATTCAGATACGGATAGTCAAGAAGGAATTTGTTTACATCGTTGCTTATTATTGCATGAGTGCATGTTAATTCATCATTGGGAGAATATGCATATATATTATGATTCGTATTCTCTTCAAATAATTTGTATTGTGTAAGATTGATGCATCCATCGCTTGAGTTCAGTTCTATCTCTATCCACTCCCTGCCTGTGTCTGGACCGTCAGGATTGAACATTATCTCGCTTATGCTTAATCCAATTACTTGTTCTGATACTGTTATGGCAATAATGCTAATCAGAATTATTTTTGTAAGCGTGATAAGCGATTTTGTAGCAAATGATTTTGTTTGACATTTAGTTTTTGTTTTGTATGTTGTTTTTGCTGGATAGTTTGTTTTGATTGATTTTATTTGTTTCATTAAAATTTTAGAATGATATTTTTTTAATAAGTCTATCTGTAGAATTATCGGAAAACTTTTGCTCGATTCGTAAATAATCCGCAGAACTGATAGTAGTTTAATGGTTTTGCAGTGTAATTCTGTCCCTATAATTAAAATACACCGACGATAATTGTTCCGCACTTTGCACATCGGTTTTTAGCAGTCAAACCTTTCATGCTAATGCTATCGTAATTCCTCTCTATCAATACTGATCCGCACTTTGTGCATATTGTATTGTCTAGATATCCTAAATTTCCTATATAAACATATTTTAGTCCTACATTTGATGCAATCTTTTTGGCTTCTTCTAATTTACTTGCACTTGTAGATGGATTTGAAGCTTTAAATGCAGGATGAAATTTAGAAAAATGCAAAGGCGTAGTCGTACCGGCATTATTTTTTATCCACTCGCAAAGTTTTTTGATATTTTTTGCAGAGTCGTTGAGCCCCGGTATTATCAAATTCGTCAATTCAAGCCATATTCCATTGTCATGCAAAGTCTTTATAGTTTCAAGTACAGGTTTGAGACTTGTTTTGCTATATTCTTTATAAAATGCTTCTGTTATTCCCTTCAAATCTATATTCGCTGCATCAATATATTTGCATAATTCTTTTAATGGTTCTTGGTTGATATATCCATTGCTCACGATGACGTTTTTTATGCCTTTTTTTCTTGCATTTTTTGCAATATCGAGCATATATTCAAAAAATATTGTCGGTTCATTGTAAGTATATGCTATTAGTTTTATGCTGTTTTCTAGTGCGGCATTTACAATGTCTTCTGGAGAATAATATTCTAGAACGCTCAATTGCGGATTTAAAATAGTCTTGCTTGCATTAACTCTTGTTATATCATAGTTTTGGCACCCAGCGCAGAATAGGTTGCATCCGTAAGTTCCGAATGATAATATCTTCTGACCAGGATAGAAATGATAGAGGGGCTTTTTTTCAATAGGATCTATATGTAATCCGCAAGGATAACCATATACTGTACTGTACAATTTTCCGTCAATATTTATTCTTGTGGTGCATATGCCTGCCTTTCTTTCTGCAATCACACACATATGCGGGCATACTTTGCATCTTACGTTCTTATTATCTAGGACGTCAACATAATTTTTTATCAGATATTTTTCGACCATCATTCCTAGAAATGTATTTTAGTTTTAATGTTTTGTTAAAGTTGGGTGATATTGTAGATTAATTAGAGTCAAGCGAACCTTTAATATTATTGCCGCCCAGCGAAAACATTATATTATTTCTAGCACCTAGCGAGTAATCGAATATAATATCTATAACGAATAAATCGGAAACCTATAATACATATGATCTATACGAGCGTGCTAGAGTAAGTTAGGTTTCATTCCAGCAATCTATGCGAGCGCGGCAAAGTTTTATAGACGACATCTATGTGAGCGCGCAAAGATAAATTTGCCGTGGATTTCTATTATCTAAAAAAAATATTCTCGATAAATATGATTTACCATTCTATAATAATAAGAAAACTTTTAATAGTGTTCAGAAATATGAATATGTATAGATAAAGGGGTGTGATATGGGGTTATTGAATTTTTTTAAAAAGAAGGGATTAGACCAGCCTGTGGCACCTCCTTTGGATGACCCTGTTCTTAATGCTGATTTGCCTTCTTTAGATGGCAGTTCAATTGACACATCTCTTTTTGACAGCGCAAATTTGCCAAAACTTGATGATTCACAGCCATTGCCTTCGCTAGATGCTCATCTACAAAACTTGAATCCTGCTGTCAATCAAAATGTTAATCAAGATATCAACCAAAATTCCAATCAAAAATCTATTTCGTTCAAAGTTCCTACCATGGATTTTTCTCTTCCAGAAATGGATGATGATTATGATCAAGGAGTTAACGCGGTTAATTCAAAAGATAGTGCAAAATTACCGTCTTTAACTGCTGATGTAAAATCAGATAATACGAAATCAGGTACGAATTCAGATTCTGATTATGAGGATTTGAATAAATTATTTATTACAGATGAAGATTGGAAAGAACCTGATTGGACTACTTTTGATCCATATACTGAAGTTAAGATAGAAAAGCCTAGCCCTCAAGATTTCAAAGGCGAAGATTTACCTAATTTTAAGGATGTTACAACAGCATTAATGCCTAATTATACTGATAAAGCAATATCAGAGCCTGCGGAACCATTCAAGAAACCATCCAGATCTGAAACTAATCCTTTAGAAATATTTGTACGCGGAAATGCATATGGCGGAGTATTTACAGAACTCGAGCAGATGAATAAGTCATTGACAAGAATAGATGGTCAAATGAATAATTATGAAGAAATGCTCAAGAAAGAGGAGCCATTACTTTTGACAGCCAAAGAAGAGATGGAATACTTATATAGGCGATTAAACCAGATTGATAAAAAAATATTTGCGCAATAAATTTATGTATTAAAAGGTGATTTTATGGATAAGAATTTACCAGTTTTCGTGAAAATTAATGATTATAAAGAGATATTGGATATAGTCGATGTAATGAAACAGAAATTGAAAGAAACTACACAGACACTGGACAAGATCAAACAGTTAAAAGCTGATGAAGATAAAGAATTGCAGGAGTGGGAAAAGAATGTTACAGAAATATCCCGAAGGCTTGCATTCATAGATTCAGCGTTCTTTGAAAATGAATAAGAAAACCATACATACAAAAGCGAAGGATAATACTAAAGGTCAGTCCAAATTAGAGATAGCTGCTAAGAGTATTACAGAGAAACCCTTAATAGTATCTCAAAAACCAGTATCATCAAAGATTGCATCATCAAAACCTGCAGCTGTTCCAAAACCAGTACTTAAATCCATATCTACAAATAAAACATTACCGCCAATAATTGAGGCACCAATATCAAAGCCTAAACCTAAACTCGTATCAAAACCTGTTGTGGTCAATAATAAAGTTGCAAAAAAAGAATTGTTGAAAGTAACGCCCGAGGATGAAACATATTTTGTATATCTAAAAAATCCTTTGGAGTATCGAAGACAATTACTTGAATGCTCAAGAAAAGTATTATTTTGCTTAAAGATACATCAGGAAGTATTCTTGATAAGGCAAAAAAAGCTCGAGGAGATGCAAAAATTAAAAATATCTGTCAGAGAATTGATGTATCTAAACAAGAAATTCAATGATAAGTTGCCAAAATATAATACAGGAGCTTTAACAGGCATTCCGACAAAGGATCATATTGTTACACCAGCTCATGTAACTATAAAGAACATGAAGAAGCCAGTCGAATCAAAAGTCGAGAAGACAGAGATGGAAAGATTGGAAGAATCTCTCGCCAACATCGAGAGAAAACTGAAGACGCTACAATAAATTATTCTATTGATTAATTTTATAAATGGCTAGATAGTTCTATGCATTGAAAAAGCATGACGTCGTAGACGTCCTTCTTTTTTGGTGCAGCTTTTTCAAAAAGGTGCGCGGGGATACCAAAGTGGCCAAATGGGGTGGACTCAAGATCCTCTGGCTTAGTGCCTTCGTGGGTTCGAATCCTACTCCCCGCACTTTTTATTATTTCTCTTTCTCTCCTACATATACAAACCAGTATTCTCCATAATCTTTGAGAAGAAGCGTCTTCAACCCTACGGACTTGCACATCCTTTCAAATTCTTTTTTAGACCATCTATTATGGATGTTGTAATATAATTCAAATTCTTGAGAATGATTGCCGCTGTTATACAGTTTCCAGAATGTTTCTTTTGGAGTTTTCTTAAACTCTAATATGAATACTTTGCCTTTCTTATTGAGAAAACTCAAGATTTTTTTTAATTCAATTTGAGTATATTCTATGTGGTGAAGAACATATAGAAAACTTAGGGAATCGTATTTGATTGACTTGTCAGGGTTGAAAGAAAGGTTTTTCAAGTTATATTTGGTCTTTGCATATGATATCATCTTTTCATTGATGTCTATTCCATAGAACATTGTTTTAGGATGTTTTTTAGCGAGTAAATATGTGAATGTTCCGAAGCCGCATCCAAAGTCGAGATGTGTTTTTGAATTCTTGATATATTTAGAAAAGTTCATCAGCTTGTAAGTTATGAGTAACTTTTTCTTCCTGCTTTCTTCGTTTTCTTCTATATTATAGACGTATTTCATGAAACAGTTTAGATAATCGGTTATTTAAATTTTATTAATGATACTGCTATTCTTTCACAATCTTTAATAACTTGATTCATTGATCGATATCATGGTTAAAGAGAATAAAGATTTGATGCCTGTCCTTTTCATTGGGCATGGCTCTCCGATGAATGCGATTGAAGATAACGAGTTCACGAAAGTCTGGAAAAAGATTGCAGAAGATATTGATGAAAAGTTTGCTAAACCTAAATGTATCTTATGTATTTCTGCGCATTGGCTAAAGGATACCACTGCTGTTTTATCGACTGAAGTTCCTGAGACCATCCACGACTTTTATGGATTTCCAGAAGAATTGTATCAAGTAAAATATCCTGTTAAAAACTCTTTAGAATATGCAAAACTGATTAAAGACACGATAACTAGCGTTGATGTCAAACTAGACGATACATGGGGTATAGATCATGGCACGTGGACCGTACTTATCCATATGTATCCCAAAGCTGATATTCCTGTGATACAATTGAGCATTGATATGGATTTACCGCTGGAAACTAATGTAGAAATTGGAAAAGAGCTTTCTGAATTGCGAAGTCGAGGTGTTCTTATCATTGGAAGTGGAAATATCGTGCATAATCTTGGAATGATGCGTATGAGTGGCGGTTCATTCCCTTGGGCGATAGACTTTGATGAATATATACAAAAAAGTTTGGAAGCTGATGATGTAGCGAATCTGTTGAATTATAAAAAACATCCTTCCAGTAGATATGCTGTTCCTACGAATGATCATTATATTCCATTGCTGTATGTTGTCGGCGCATCTCTGGGCGAAAAACCGAAATTCTATTGTAAAAAGATATTCTATAGTTCATTATCCATGACGTGCGTTACGTATGGGTTATAGATAAATATAACAGAATTATTGGCATTTAGCGAGCTCTATTGTTGACATTGTATTATGTTAGGTCATGTTTGAAGTATATAGGTTACTAAAAATATACTGTGTTTTTCTTACCTCTTCGTAACAACAAAATAATAATATTTATAAATTGATAGTTACATAGATACATTTCAATAATTTTATTGGAGGGATATCATGTCAAGTACTGATTATAAAAAGACAGGTTTTGGAAAATACGAAGATCGTAAGCAATTATTCTTTGATGTTTTAGAATTGGATTATCTGAAAGGACCTACTATGACTTTCAAGATAAAAGATAGATTATCTGCAATAAACGACACACTTGTAGAAAAAGTCCTCAAGGCTGCAGAAGCAAAATTGCCTTCTAAAGATGATGATTCTATCAAGAATTATGGCCTATCATCGATAGTCGATTTGCATTTAATCGCAGAATTCTATCATGAATTACAGAACCAAGCTCCACAAGGTAAAAAATCCAAAGATAAAATCGTACTTAATTCATTGGATGATTTATCTTTATTTTTTAAGAATACAGAAGAAGCCCTCGCAGTTTATGACAAGGGAGAATTTGTACGATTTGATGATAAGGGAAATAAGTACATAGAGTTGACGGCACAGGGCGAGAGTGCGTTTTGCCATATGTGGGATTGCAACGATGAATACATGACTAAGCGTGCAGTTATAATTGCGGATAAGATGATAACTTTTTCAGATTTACAAAAGAAGAAAAAGGATCTTGTCCTTGATGGCGACCAAAATATTGCAAGTCTTGTGAATAATAATGAGAATAGGCCTAGCTTCATATTGAATAACAGTTATGGATCGACAGGGTTATCATCAATAGAATATGGCGGACCTGTAGAGAAAGTCGTAGGAAGTAGAAATTCAGTTAAGGGAGATTATCTGATCAAATAGAATCGATGATTTCTTACAAGTGTTTACACATGTTTCCTATCAGAAATACTAAAGTGAAAGAATTTTGCAAGAATGTGCTGGATATAGATTATATTGTCGGATGGGATATTTCAAAACGCAATCTGAATTCTGAACAAAATTATGTGGATCTGGCATTATTGTACAGTTTTAATGATTCTAGGATTAATCTTGGGCAGAAGCCATATATTCAGATATTGACGGATGATTCAGGATCAAGATATGCACAATTAAGTGAGGATGGAGCACAATATGCCTTAAGCAATGATTTATCTTTTATGTCGGAATGTAAAGAAAGAGATAAAAGAAATGTTCCTTTGAGAAAAGCTATATCAAAACTAGTGGATGATTCATTGGAAGATAGGATCTGCGAAAAATGCGGTAATGTATTAGGAATAGATTGTACCAAAACAGAATTTTGGGATATAATAAAAAATATGATATATCATAATAAGCGTGAATCTAAGACACATGTGATTAAAAATGATCCTTGGGCAGATGTTTTTCTGACGTTTAAGGATATTTCCGGTACTTACATGAATTAATAGGAGTTCGCTTTGTTCTCTATATAATTAACATTTTTAACGTTCAATGCGTAAGTTTATAAACAAATCTCCATTCCCTATATTATTAAGTTAATCAGAAAATTGTTTCTATTCTCTTAGAATTGAAGATTATTATGTTCTTGAATTATTACATACATGTTATGTAGATTAAAAAAACAAATATTTTTATAGTTCTTGATGCGAATCAGACTAACTTTGATAATATAAGCTAAGATGCGTTGAAATACTATGATAAAACATAATTTTTGACATATTTTCACATATATTATCACTGTACATACTTAATAATTAAATAAAATAAATAAAAAATAATGTAAAATTAAAAATTGTATAACTAAAAAAGTTGACAAATTAATATTTACGGAAGGTAAAAAAAATGATAGAAATTATGCCAATAGGCGGATTTAGGGAAGTAGGCAAGAACTGCACAGCAGTCAAGGTAGACGATGAAGTCATAATATTAGATATGGGCTTGCACTTGCAGCATTATATAGATTATACAGGTGACGATGATGACGCTGATTTATCGTTAAATAAATTGATTGAGATAAAGGCAGTGCCTGACATCAATCTGATAGAGGATTGGATTCCATTGACTAAAGCAATATGCATAAGTCATGCACATCTGGACCACGTGGGAGCTGTGCCATTCTTAGCATCAAAGTTTAAGTGTGCAATACATGGAACACCTTATACGATGGAAGTTCTGAAGGCATTGATTGCTGACAAGGAGATAAAAGTTAATAATAAGATTGTAACTCACGATATCAATTCTATGTTTAAGGTTTCGGATAATATTAAAATAGAATTCATAAGCGTCACACATTCAGTTGTACATGCTGCATTGATTGTTATCCATACAAAATATGGATCGATAGTTTATGCAAACGATTTCAAATTAGATAATTCTCCGACGCTAGGACTTAAATCAAATATCGGCAGAATGAGGGAGATGAAGAATGTCAAGGCATTAATCATCGATTCATTATATGCGCATAAGCCTATAAAGACTCCGTCTGAATCTGTCGCCAAGGAATTGTTGCGTGAAGTAATGATAAGTACAAACAGTAAAGGTCATGCGATGATAATATCGACATTCTCAAGCCATTTGGCTAGGATAAAATCTATATTAGAATTTTCCAAGCAATTGAACCGGAAAGTAGTATTTTTGGGGCGAAGTCTCGACAAATATGTTATGGCTGGAGAGAAATGCGGCATAGTAGAATTTTCCAAACAGGCAATGATAATAAAATACAGGCAGCAAGTACAGAAATTCTTGAAGAATTGCAGAAATCCAGAAGATTATGTATTCGTCGTTACAGGACATCAGGGAGAACCAAAATCTGTTTTAGCTAGAATGATATTTCAGAACTATTTCAAGTTCAAGAAAGAAGATATAGTCATATTTAGTTGTCAGATAATTCCTGGAGAAGCAAACATAAAGAACAGGGAAGCGATGGAATCAGAGTTGCGCAAGAAAAAGGTCAGGATATTTACGGACATACACGTCTCAGGACACGGTGCAAGAGAGGATCAAAGAGATTTGATAAATACGATAGAACCTGAGATTCTTTTGCCATCACATTCAGAAATAGCGACTGCAGAAAAATTCATAGAACTCGCTGAAGAGATGGGTTACAAGGAAAACAAAAGATGTTTCCTGCTCAAGAATGGACATAGATTTAAGTTAATTGAGTAAGATATTGTACGATAAAGCAATGTAATGTCTATTTGTAGTTAGATTCGAAAGGTAATAATAATGACGAGTATTGGCGTAATAATCTTTATTATATTATTTCTTTTAATTTGCATATCGTTAATATTATTGTTTTTATATTCTCTAACTCATTTTTTATATACTTTCTTGAAAAAGATATTCAAGGTCGAGAAAAAGCCTGAACAGAAGTCGTTATTTATAATCGCTGTATTATTGGCGACAATATGTACTCTCGCATTATTATGGTTGATTTATAATCTCGGATTACTTAGACCTACTCATTAGAATTTTACTTAGTAGAATTGATTTTTTGTGGAAGTTATCGGAAAATATCTGAGTTATTCTCTTATCTCTCCTATATTATATTTTATTTTGAGGCTAAGATATTCTTTATGTAATTCCTCTATCTTATTCCATGAGGGATTGGAATATGTTTTGTCTGCCGCAATTATTTCTAGTGATGCTTCTTTTGGCGATGTATCATAGAAGTTAGCCTGAAATTTATGATACATTTCTTCAATAAATCCTATATCCGAACTAGTAATGCTAAACTCCATGATTTTAGAACAACATCATATTATATAAGTCTTATGAAGGATAGATATATACCATTAATGAATAAGAAATGTGTTAAATTTATTGTTTTCTTCATCCAAAATATCTTGGATCATCGCTTCGAACTGTTTGTTCTCGTGCAGCAATGTCTTTTCTGACGAACTCTGTTTTTCCAGATGGCCTTTTGATTTCAACTTTCTTTTCAGAATCCATGGCTTTGGAAATTAGTTGAGAATTTATCTCTAGCGCTTTCTTCAGGTTTATGTTTCCGCACTTGAAGCAATTAAAAAAAGTTCCGTATTTTCCTTCTTGCATCAATAAATACTCGCCGCACATGCATTTCATGTTATCAAGAGTCTTGTCTTTATGATCACTGCAGACTGCTATTCCTTGAGGATTCTTGATTAATGCTTGCCGACCACAGAATGGACATGAGTCGATTCTTGTCTCTCCATAACGTTTTGGAATATACATTACATTGCGTAAAAACAGGTTATTTAAAAGCATTGCTGTTATGATAAATTCTGATTCTAATATATGTTATGATTAGTATATGTTGAGAGATGATAATATTTATATAAATACATGACTTTCACAATCTATGCGAGAATTACCCATTAAGGCTGTATTGGATGTAGGACGTAAAAATTTAACTTCAGTTTTGGAAAAATATGAATATAGATATCTTCCAAAAAGTATTTTACAAAAATCAATGTCAGACTATTTGATTTATGAGAATGCTCCAAAAGTTTTGGAGTATATATTGAATGCATTCTATGTATACCGTGATGCTGTGAATATGACTATGTTCGCTCCGTTTGTTTTGAAGGATGGCGCTTATGAATGGCTTGATAGCGCAAGCTTTGATTGGAGAGATATAGATACAGTAAAAATTACTGGTCAATCAATACATAACCGTAAATCACACGAAAAACATCCCTTTCTTTACAAAGTCGAGGATGCATCAAAAATCGGAGTCTTATTTTCTCAAGATTGGCAGATTGCTAGTCTAAGAAAGTACGCTAATCCCATATATTATATCTTACAAGATTGGAAGATAGGAAAGTCATCTCCTGAAAAAATCGGTAGTGGCGTAATTAATTTTCTTAGGTCATTAGATGACTATATTGTATTAGACTAGGATTACACATATTATTTGAATTAAATTAACTCTATATATGAATTAAATAGCCATATGATAATCTACTCGACGTGCACTGTTATGTCTGTTCTTTCAATTTTTGGTTTTATGATAAATGAAAGTATTGCACCGAAGAACAGCACTGCTGCTGCGACATAAAATACTATATGATACGAGACTATGTTGGCATGTAATATGATTAACATTGCACCTTGTTGGTATTGCAACGCATTTGTAGCATGCACTGCACTGTTCCTTGCTGTATTCAGTACAGCACTTCCTAACGAATTGCTGAGTAATGTTCCGAATAATGCTATTCCAAAAGCTCCTGCTATGTTTCTGGCCAATGCCAAAACAGAAGACGCCATTCCCATCTCATGTTCTGGGACGACAGACGCTATAGCATTAGTTCTTTGCGACATTGCAAATCCTAGACCGAATGCCATGACAGACATAGGAATTATTATGTCGAGAGGCCCTGATCGTGGGTCGATTATCGTAAATATCAATAGGCCGATGCCTGTGACTATCGTACTTGCTGTTATCACTATATATGATTTTATTTTTCCAGTCAATTTTGATCCGAGCATGGATGCAATCACCATGAAGAATGCCATCGGTAAAAATAAATAGCCTGTTTGAGTTGCATTATATCCCATGAATGTTGCAACAAATACAGGTATCAAGAATATTGCTCCTATCAATGCCATAAATACTATGAAATTATTTATCAACGATCCTACGAAGACTATTGATTTGAAGAATTTGAAATCTACAATCGGTTCGTCATGGTTCTTTTCTATCTTATAGAATATATACATGAAAAGTATCATAACAAAATACATTAATATTGCAGTTCCTGACAGCCATCCCCATGTCTGTCCTCTATCAAGCACCAAAACTAGCGATGATAAAGCAATGCCGAGTGTTATTGCGCCCCACCAATCGAATTTTGCATCCTTTTCTCCAGACGTAGATTCGCTTATGAAAAAGATTGCCATGGCGATTCCTATTAATCCTACTGGAATATTTACAAGGAATACTGATCGCCACCCGAATGTATCTATTAATGGTCCTCCGACGAGTGGTCCGAATACTGACGCTGCAGCAAACGATACAGACCATAATCCAAGAGCCTGCGCCCTTTCCTTGCCTTTTGTGAATGTAACTGCAATGATTGCCATTGCCGTCGGATAATCAGCAGATCCAGCAATTGCCTGTATTACCCTGAATACAATCAATGAACTTAGATTCCATGCAAGCCCTGCGAGCATCGATCCGAAAATAAAAATGCTGAATCCTATAAGATATACTTTTTTTCTTCCTATTGTATCTCCAAGCTTTCCCCACACAGGAACAAATATTGCATTAGCGAGAATGTATGCAGTTCCTATCCATCCTGCAGCCGTCACAGTAATTCCGAAATCATCAATAATTTTTGGAAGTGCAAGATTGACGATAGTCTGGTCGAGTCTTCCGAGAAATGTACCTATTATTACTGTAGTCAGTATCCACCATTTCAGATTTTCAGATTTTACCATAGTATTCGTCCAGTTTTTTGCAATTAGAAGTTTATTATACTGCAAATATTAATTTTTGATAACATCATGCATATCAGGCTCTTAATTTTTGTAAACTTTCATCTTTGCAGACATTCCGTTTTTGAGTTCAGGGTATTTATCCACGTCATATTTTACTGTTATATCAAATTGGCTTACTTGTCTCTTGTCGGATATGCTGAATACTATGTCTTGCTGTCTTGCACTTGGAGCTATGGATTCTACTACTCCATCGTATGTTTTTGATCCAAATGCATCGGCATTAAATGTGACTCTTTGTCCTACTCTTATATCTGCCAGCCCCTTGTCTTCATCTATGTGGCCTATGACTCGTAATTGAGTAGGGTCTATCATTTGTATTATGGGCGTTGTGGCGCTGACTACTTGACCTGGAGTATTTTGGACAGAAGTTATTATGCCTCCAGTCATCGTATCGAGGGGTTGGCCGCTTATTAATGCGACAGTCTTGCCTTTACCGACGGTATCTCCTGTTGATACATAAACTCTCTCGAGGATTCCGGGAGTTGATGGTGCAAGTGAAATTGTTGGTGCATATATTTGTGACGCATCAATCGGAATCCTGCTCGATATATTGGAAAAGATTAATACTCCTGCAATAGCAATAATAAGTATTGCTACTACTACTATCTCTAAGAAGCGTTCATGTTGCCTTATCTTTTGTAGTATATTAGGTTTGTGTTGTTCTTGTTTCTGTTCTGTTTTTTTTTGGTCAGTCATTTTTCCTCACATAATTTTTGTAATCTATTTTTATTATAAGTGGATTATTTTGGATAAAAATTTCTAATTTCTTATTTTATCCATAGCTTTACTTATGTCCTCTTCATTGTTTATCTTCGACAATATCTGAATCATGTCTTCTGAAGCCTTGAACAATTTGTTGAAGTCAGAAACACTGAGTGTTGAGAGGTTCTTTTTAATAGTTTCTTTTGTCTCGTCCCTGCTCTTCAATAAGTAATGTTTTCCTTTTTCAGTGAGGCTTATCTTTATTATGCGTCTATCTTCTTTTTCGTAAAGCCTATCTACCATTTTTTCCTCGACAAGTTTGTTTATGATTGCCGTGATGCTTGGTTTTGTTACACATAATTTTTTGGATATTGTAGACATGGGCATTGTGCCGTAGAACATCAGCATACCTAAAATTCTAAACTTTGGATTGAACGGTGTTATCAAAGAGCATTGCTCCTGTGACTTTATCAAATTCTTATGGTATATAGGGAACAATAATATTATATTGTTCGTAAATTTTTGTATTTTTGAATCTTCCATTTTTGTCCTCTATGACTTAATTATATGGTCTTTGTATTGTATATCCCTGTGTATTTGTCTGATATCATACTGTCAATGTTACATAGTTAATGTTGTGAATAGTTAAGAAAGTTAACTATTTATGATAGAATGAAACTTTTATTTATAAAATTTGTGAAAATTATATTCTCCTGAGGCTATCTTGATGAAGAATAATTTATTTCGCTAATTTCCTTAATCCATCGATTTCTTCTTGAATGATGTTGAATCCTCTCTGCCAGAATTCCTCGCTTTCAGCGTCTATCCCGAGTTTTTTCATCAGATTTGCTGGACTATCGCTTCCGCCTGCACTTAACAATTGTACATATTTTTCTATGAATGGTTTTCCTTCTTTTTTATACATGTCATATAGAGCCAATACGAACAGGTTTCCCCATGCATACGAGTAACAATAGAATGGCATCTCATGTATGTGCGGTATATAATTCCACTCGTGCTTGAATATTTCAGGGACTTCCATATCTCCGAATTGTTCTTTCAATAATCTATGATATTCTTCGTCTAGATTCTCTTTTGTCGCGCCCTTCATTATAGCTTCATGCGCGTATATCTCAAATATAACAAAATAAGCCTGCCTTATTATCGTCGCATATTGATTATCTAGTGATTGTGTAAGGATATATTTTTTTTCATTGTCATCAGTACACTCCTTGAGCAGTCTTTCTGCAAGTATCATCTCGCTGAATACTGATGCAGTTTCGCATACTGTCAATGATGCATGCCTTTCAAGATCTGTCTGATTCTCTCCAGAGAATATATCGTGTATACCGTGCCCAAATTCGTGTATCATCGTAAATACATCTCTTAAGGAGTCTGTATGGTTCAGTAAAATATATGGTGTGATGTCTCGAGATATGCTGTAACAGAATGCTCCGCCGCGCTTTGTATCTCCAGGATGGCTATGCACGTGACTTTCATCGAATATTTTTTTTGCACGATCAAAAAATCTTTGGTCAAATTTCTTATATGTATCAAGGACATATTTTTTGCTTTCATCATATGTATATTTCTTGTCGGTATTGACTGTAAATGGTGCATACAGATGATATCTTGAATAAGGATATTTTTGTCCTATGCCTTTATTCATGGCATATTTTAATTTGAAATATTCGTTGAAGATTCCAACATTTTTTCTTATGACATTCAATAATGCCTGTACAGATTTATCGCTGACATCATAACCAGTATTTCTGACATTTACACTACTGAGGTGTCCCCTGATAGTTATACCTTCATTGCACCAATCCATGACGATATTTTTATAAATCTCTGAAAGGACAGTACTTTCATCCTTGTATTTTGTCAATATAAGATCGTACGCTTTCTGTCTTAATTTACTATCTTTTTCCCTACAGAATTTTGTCAATTCTTCTTGTGTTATCTTTTTGCCGAACCATTCATACTTATAACTATTTGTTATTATCTCGTACAATTCTGCATAACCATCTCCGCCTGTGATATCTTTGATATTTATTATCCTCTCTATCTCTTCACTTTTTGTATATGGTTTCTCTTTACGCATAGATTCAAGAGAATATTTATATGGCTGTAATTCCTTGGATTCTATTATTTTTTTTGCAATCTTGTCGTCTAATTGAATCATCCACAAGTTGAAGAATAACATATCGTTGCTTATTTTTGCTCCCATCTGCTTCAATTGGCCCATTTTTGCCAAGCTTTCTGAATTTTTCGTATCAGCAGAGAATATCAATCCATAGTATGCTTCTACTCTTCCAAGATTTTGCCCGATGCTTTCTTCAAGTTGTAATATCTCAAGAATCTTCTGTGGAGTAATATTATTATTCAAGAATTCCCTATATTTCTTGAACGTCTCGACTTGCGCGTCGACAATCCTTATCCATTCATCGAATGATTTTCCAGAAAGAATAGGCTCGAGATCCCAAGCCACGCCTTTGATTTTATTGTTTTGAGACTTGGATAATGTTTTAGAATTCGCTTTTGAATCTTTCTTGTATTGATTATTCTTGATGCTCTTAGTATTATTTGTTTTGTTGTTATGGGTTTTTTGTTTCATATGAATAAAATCAGATATGAAGTTTAAATAGTTTATCTATGCTAACTCCTGGTATACTTACTTCTCTCAATCTTTCAATATCATCGTGTAGAGGCTAAACTATTCCAAATGCATTATTGCCGACTCTAAAATAGTAACATTATTAAATGCTTTTATTATTTCTTATTTTAATGAAAGCTTTGACTTATCTAGGACACGGATATAATCCTGATAGATTTCATCCAGGATATCTGGAAGTATTTTACGGTCCCATGAAAGCTAAAAAGAGCGGGCATCTATTGGAAAGAGTTGATGCATTCAATTATTCTGGCGGTCTTGAATATATCGCGTTTAAACCTGAAAATGATACGAGATCTCGAGGAAAAATTGTGAGCAGGATGGGTTCATCAGATGAAATAGCCATGGAAATTCCAGCGTTTGAAATTCCGCCAGATGATCCATATAAAGCAAAGGGATATATAAAAGACATACATGGTCTAATAGTTTTTGACGAAGTGCAATTATTTAGTGCAGACATTGTTCCATTAGTGGAATCGTTACTTGCAGAGAATAGAAATATAGTATTAGCTGGTTTGAATCTTAATTTTCGTGGCGAAGCATTTGGTTCAATGTCATATTTCATTAATCATGCCGAATATCCTCGCCCATTATTTTCAGCATGTGCATATAAAATGCGTGATGATAATGGAAAGTCCTATATGTGTTGTCAAAGGGCGCAGTTCACACAAAAACTTATTGATGGAGAACCAGCTCCATACAATAGTGATATAGTTGTAATTGAGGCGGCAGAATCATTTTTGAAATATAGTACTCCTAAAAATGAGAAAAATCCGTCTGAGAATAATCAATCATTTACCGCTCATGAACCAATTACAACCTATGAACCACGATGCAGGATACATCATACCGTTCCAGGAAGATTGCATAATGGTGGAAAGAAATAATAAAAATCTATCTATAAAATAAATTCTAATTTAAAAATAAATTTTAATATAATTTAACAGATATTGTAGATACTTATCTTCTCCCTCGCGTTATTACTGTCTATTATTCAATATTTTCTCGACAATATTTTATCTGCTTCTTCCAAATTTTTGACGACATATGAATCTTGCAGTGTCGGAACAAACTTTTTCTCGTATGCAGTCATTCCGATGATTTCTCCATTAATGGAATTATCTAAAGTGATAGTTCTATGCCCAAGTATATACGGCAGCGAATTGTCGAGTTCCCACACATCCCCGCATGTCGTTCCAGTTGATCCCTGAAATATAGCATCTATAACATTTTTATAATTGCTTCTCCATAAGTATGTTGGTCGTGGCAAATCAGGATGTTCAAATGTTTCTGGCACTCCAGGAATAGGTTCTGTTATAACATATTTTTTTGCATTGCCACATAGCATTATTTTGCCATCTCCAAAACCGATTTTGCTTAGTTTCTCATTTACTTTTGTGGGGCTAGAATTTGTGACTATGACTGCATCTTTATGTTTCTTTAGGAATTCAACGGCTCCATCTCTAAATACTGTTGCAGACGATTTGTATGATTCCAAATATATTTCCGTCAATTTCTTATCATCGACCTTCATTATTGCTGAAATAATATCTTTTGGAAGATTCCCCTGAAGAGCTTTGTCATACAATCCTTGTATGAGGACAGTATAGAAGACATACTCGCTTGATGTAGCCGGCGCTACTATTTTTCCTCCAACAGTCCAGCCTAAGGCAGAATTTGCAAGTGTTGTTGTTATTATAGGTTCTAATAAGCAATCCAAATCATCTCTATTCAGTCCAGATTCTTTTGCATATAATTCCAGATATTTTTCAACAAATGGTCTTGCTTCTGCAGTTTCATCCGTAATAAATCCATCAAAATCAAATATTTTATTTTGTTTCATTGTGTACCTCATCATTTATTTTGTTGTCTTATAATTTTGTATTATATTCTTTATTGTTTTTTTGAATCATAGGTGTATATGTCTTTTCTGAATTAAAATATTTTAGCCTATTTAATAGTTCAAGAATACTTTTTTGTCCTGCATATTTGAAATCACGTTCATACTCTATTCTGTGTGTTATTATGTTATTATATTCGTTGCTGAGCGACTGCAGATACTTATCCGCTTCTTTTATTGCTATCTCTTCAATCTCTATGCCTCTAATGTTGCCTGAATATTTTGAATTGACTGTAATATTATTCTTATATTTATTGTCTGAAAAAGTAAGTAGATATTCTCCTAATGTTATAGGTTGTAAGTCCTGCGTTTCTCCAATACTTAGGATTATTTTCATCTCCATTTCACTCACATCATATTGATTTATAGAGATGTTGCTCTTTTTGAAATATCTTTCTGGAACATGAGTTCTTATACCTTTTTTTACTTTATTGCACACTATATCTCCCAAATCATTGATAACATTAAAGCCGCATCCTTGGCAATATTTATGGTTTGGAATGAATATTTTCTTTTCTGTATTAGTGACAAATTTATCGACGATCATCTTAAGAGTATCAAGATCGCCTTCTGTTCTGAAAGTTTGTGTGAGGCTAGATTTACTTGCATTGAAATGTCTGTATATTACTTTTGGACTTATGCTTTGCTTTGACATTTCTTCTGCATCTGCTTCAGTTATTCCCCATACTCTGGCATATCCAGAATATTTGGTAGCTAATTGTGAAAATGCCAATATCCTGAGTGTCACAAGAGCACTGTCCTCGAGTCGCGATACGTTGTCGAATTGATTCTCTGCATTGAAAGACCATATAGTCGGATCGTCTATTATCATTCCATATCTTATCTCTGGAAATTTTATTCTAATTTTTATTCCATCTACATCCGCTGCAATATCCTTGTTTATGTATCCAGGCAGAGGTTTTTGATTCTCTAAAATAAACTTATAATAATTTGTACACGCCAACTTCAATTCTTTTCCTGCCATGAATTTTTGGCTCTTGTTGTTCCATGCTATTTCTTTTCCTGCAAACTTGTCTTTGATAATCATCCATCGCCCGAATATTGCGTTGCCGAATGATTCTGGACTTCCGAATGCAAGATATTTTGATGATTCTTCTGCACTCAATTCATTCAATGTCTTGAATTGCGGACCTACGCGCGTATCTTTGTAGAATAATTTTCCGGTCTCGGATCTAATACGCATCAATGCTTTTCTTGCCTGTTGAAATATCATTGCTTCTAATGCTGTGCCTGATTGAGGAATTCTGGTCAATCCCAAATTTTTTTTCTGGAAATATGCATAGGAGCATCTTGACCAAAGTTTTATATCATTCTCTGTAATGATATTGCTGGATTCCTCTTTTATCTCAAGGAAATCATCAATGTTCTGTTCGCTTACATAATCGTTGCTCATTTTTCAATCCTTGCTCATTTTTGTATTCTCATTATCATGTTTCACATTACTTTAATTCCATAGGCTGTCCACGTATAGGCACGACATAATTTCCATAATTAAACAGTCGTGTAAATAATTCTACCTGTAATGTATGATATGGATAAAATGTTGTTACGTTCGGGTCGAACTTTGCAATAGTTCGCTTAACCTCTTCAGTATTCATGTGACCTGTAATGTGAACCTGCAGCATATCATGCATTATGCTTTGTTCAAAATAATCTGGTTTGGGTCCATCATACATCGTAAAATCTTTTAGGACATTTATCTTTTTTTCATCTTCTACTTCCATGCCTTTTGTCCATCCTTGAGGATTTGAACGAATATGTTTACTTCCATGATGTGGACGGATATATTCATAAGTGCTGAGCATCAGGGAAGCGTTTCCACCTAGAGTCATCAGAAATTGGTCCTGGTTATTTTTTATATCGTCGATGGTAACTCTTTGGATTTTTCCATCATGTTGCAACCATTTTTTTTTGTCCAAGAATGGTCTTTGCCACATCTTATAATCCTCTCGAGCAAGATCCTGCGGATATCTTGGATCGTCAAGAAAAGCATTTCCTGCAGGTGGAATATATACACCTATATATTTCCAGCTAAGTTTTGGAAAGCCATCAACACCATCGTATGCTTTCAAGTAAAGTGCTTGGTCCATATTGATTGTGAGCATCCTCTTATTTTCTTTAGCTGCATAATATAATGATGTCAATCTATCAAAATCCCTTATAGGATAGGATATAGTTGCAAGAGACGCATTTTTTGTTATTTCAGCGATAGCGTGCTGAATATCAGCTTCAGTTCCGCTATGTGGAAAGTGCAATAATGATCCTTCAAGAAACATGTATCTTACTTTTTCTTCGACGCATTTATTAAAGAATTTTTCTGTTGTTTCAGGTCTTCTGCCTCTATATCTTAAATCGCCGCTTATGCCTATCTTTCCGATTGAAGTATCAACGATGAATCCGCATGCTCCAGGTACAGAGTGATCGACCCTGTATGCAGTAAATTCCAGATTGCCTATTTTGAATGGTTCCTCGGGCCTGAATCTTTGTATGTTTCTTGGTAGATATGATTCCATCCCTTTCATGATTTTCTCTTCTCCAGAAACACTTCTTCCGACCATGGATCTTTCGTAAATGTCCACGAACTCATTTATTCCTCCACCAACATACTGCCAAATATACATCTGCAGCAAACTTTTTTCGCTGATGAAAGTCGGCATATCATATCTGACTAATGGCAATCCTCCCATATGGTCGAAATGTTCATGTGTTATAAGAATACCATCTAAAGGCAGTGGTCCTGCTTTCTTTCCCATCCTTTCAAGATAATCATGCCTGTATAGATTTTCTATCGGAGGATATGATCCTAAATATTCAGATATAGAAAGCGCCCTATGTCTTGGAGCTTTATATGGGAAACCATAATAATCATTTGTATGGTCTGGCCTTTGACCGATGTCTAGAAGAAACTTAGTATTACGTCCTTCGTCAATAAATAACAGTTGGACTCCACCAAGTTCCCCGAACAAATTATCGCCTACCCCACCATACGGAATGACCTTAAGGCTCATAGATTCCGGAAAGTCAAAAGGTTTTATAAATTTCACTACTGTAGAATAAATATTGGAAGTAAACTTTATAAGTCTTAGATTATTCCTCTTAGTTATATTAATCTAACTTCGACGATGGATGTGATTTCATGAAAAGTTTCATAAATGAAAAAGGAAAACTAGAGCAGCATCCAGAAAATTTGGAGGATCAATTAGCTTTGAAGAGTCCAGAACTTTCTGCAAAACTTGATTCCTTAAAAGACTGGAAAGCTAATTTTTTGTTATATAGGGATTTCTTATATATATTTCCTAATGATGACGAGGTCAAGCTCCCTATAGAGCAGAGGACAAGAATAAATAATTGTATAGATTATGCTCATAATCAATTGGATCTCAGAGGGACCATAAAGAATTTAGAATTCATGAAACATTCTGACAGAAATCTTATTGGAGATAAAGTTATGATACTTCATTCTGATAGGCCGTTATGGGATTCGGTTGTAGAGCCTGTCAACGGTTATGTTGGAAAAGGATGGATAGGAACATTGCAGAAATATCTGATTATAGATCCATTGAACCCCGCATATGAATCTGGTCAAAATAAAATATTGAGACAGATAGAATTGACGGATGCAGTCGAGTTGATTAAAGAAGACATAAGCAGATGGGTGTCAGAGAGGATAACGAACATAATATTCCATGAATTTACAGATGGGATTGATGGAGCAATCAGCGCTTTCAATAAGAAGCCGTTAGGCAGAGAAACTATAAAAATTACGGACAATTATGAAAATTTAGATTATGTTGTCATAAAACATAAACAGACTCCTGAAGAAGCAGAGGCAGCGAAGCTTCCCTATGCGGTCAAATATGATGTCTCAAAATATTTTCCTCCACAAGTCATAGACATGAGGCCTTCGACAGGCGAATGGTATGAAGACAGTAATTGTAAATCTGCATTTATCGGAGAAGATTCAAGAGCTATCCCGGAGATTTGTGATGACTTGGCGAAACATCTGAACTATAAGAAGGGTTTGCAGATATTTGTCGGGAAGCATCTTGTAAGCAGGTTGACAGAAAAGCAGGAGGCCTTCATCGAAGGACAACCGACATTTGATAGGGATGTCTGGCGTAATAAATTTTTTATGGAGCAAGGATTGGAATTAAAGACAAAGACAGGAATAAACATATTTTTCTATAGTGATAGAAAAGATAATGAGGAAAAATATCAGGCAATCTTAATCAAGGTAACAAAGTTTCTTGCACAGAAAGGGTATGAACAGAAAGGCACATTCGGATATGGAACGTGGGGACAAACAGACAAGAGATATGTCGATTTCTCAGATATAGCTCATAATAATTGTTTTATAGGTTATTCCAAAGGATACTGAAGATTTAGTCAATCCATATTAGGCCGTCAATATATTTCAATAATCAAATTTTTAAACCCTTATGGGTTTACTACTGTATCATTATATCTGGGGGCGTTGAATATGAAATTAGTACTAGCTGAAACGAAGCTCATTAAAGAGCCTATAACAATTATTTCTGATTTGGTTACAGAAGCAAAATTTAAGATTGGAAAGAATGGCATCGAGATGATTGCCATGGATCCAGCAAATGTTGCAATGGTAATATTTAGATTGTTTATGCCATCATTTGTCGAATATAATGTAAAGGAAGAAACAGAAATTGCCATAAACTTAAACAATCTGAAACAAGTTTTAAGGAGAATTAAAGGTGGAGACAATCTGACTTTAGAAGTTGCAGAGAATAAATTAAAGATAATCCTAAGTGGTTCAACTATTAGAACATTCTACTTGCCATTGATAGACCAGCAGGAGAAGGAACATAAAGAGCCCGACTTGAAATTCAAGAGCAGCATCAAGTGTCCTTCAGGAATGTTGAATGATGCAATTGAAGATGTTGAGATTGTTGCTGAATCAGTCACATTCCAGTCTGAAGACAAGAAATTTATCGTCAATGCAAGTGGAGATACTGGAAAAGCAACTGTCGAGATAAAAGCAGAAGATGATATTATAATTGAAACATCTGAGAAAGTCAAGTCTAAATATTCTATTGAATACTTGAAGAAGATGATACAGGGCGGAAAGATAAGCAGCACTGTTCAAGTACAATTCAGCAAGGATTATCCTCTAAAATTGGAATACAAGGAATTGGACAAGATACAGATGGTATTCATCTTAGCGCCGAGAATTGAGAACGATTAAAGATAGTTTAGTTTTTTTTATTTCGTTCACTTTTTGTTTTGTAATATTTTTAAATTGTTTTTAATTGATATAAAAGAGGAGAGGGATGTGGTACTATGCAGAGTAGTAATGATGCTAAGGAACGATATGCAAATCTTCTCGTTGAAAGTGTGGATAGCAAATTAAATCAGGATGAATCTCTCACAAGAGCAATTTTGGTATATCTATGTGCTACGGATTATAGTGTACACAAGTCTGAATTGTACAATCATCTTCAGACAGAAGGAAAAAGAACAAATGCAGCGATTGAATTCTTAGAGCGGGAAAAACTTGTGCATACAATGTTTGAAGTTCCAGTTGATTTTCTTTCTCCCACTGATGATGGAAAAATATATTCCAATAAAAAATTAAATGACGAATTCAGAAAATATAACATCGGTTGGAGAGATATTAATAATGAAGAATTCCAACAAATAATGCTAAGTCTACAAGGTGAATTTAAGATAGGATATAATAAGACATTCAATATAAATTCAGAACATCTTGGACCTTTGTTTCTTACAGTAAAGGGAAAATTGGAAGATATAGAAAAAATAAAACAAGAGTATCTTTCTAATCTAATAGATCATCCTTTAGCAAAAGATTTTAATCTTTCCACTGGTTTTTTTAATGATCCGACTTGGGACGAACATGCAGGACATATGAAGACTATAAAAGTAGAAGCTACAGTGAGTTATGCATCACTTGAAGCGGCGTTGAAAGACGGACCAAATTCTATGCATGGAGTATTACTTGATGTAAACAAAAAATATTTTGGGATAGATAAAGGTTATTTTCCTGTCACTTTTAACGTTACCAATTTTGGTGATGGAAGCTTATTTTTGGATTTACACACGTGGCTGACTCCTGGACAGGATATTTGGAGAAAGAATTGGGAATACCAGAAAGAAGCTGTCAAATCGTGTGTTGAAGCTGTCGCTCCTGTTACAAATATGTACAAGGATAAGAGAGCATACTGATTTTTTGTCTTATTTTTCTTATTTTTCCCTTTCATTCTCGCTAAATTTATAAACTATACTGCTATAAGTATATTGGGTGAGAATCATGTTTCTGCATAAGAATTATATAATGTATAGTATAGATATGTTGAAGAAGTTTTCTAGTATAAAATCTTTGTCTGAATCTAATGTTCAAGAAATTGAAAAATTCTTGAATGAGATGAATACTCACGTCGAGAATTCCATTAAAGAAGCCATATCGCATGAATCTTCGTATTCAGCACTTGCAGGACTTATGGTAGAGCATCCTAGAGGTATGCTTAAGCATGTGAAATTGAAGAAGTGGGCGATAAGTGTAATAAATCAGCTTAAAGAACTTGATTCTACAATCAATGAGTCTAAGAAAGTTATAGACACGCTTAAGAAAAATAAGGACGATTATAAGGCGCATTCACATCTAACAGATTCATTAAAAAGCCTCCTTATTGAAATAGAAAAATATGGTGCTTTCAGTACATCGTTTTCTAACGCATTGGCGAAAGAAGAAGAACCTTTGGATCATATAGACCATATGAGAGTGAAATCGGAAATTATTAATGCATTGTTGAACAAGAAGCATCTCAGCAATGTATATGTCGACAATATAATCAGCTGGTTCTGATTGTATTTTTATATTTTAAATATTATATTTTTGTGGCTAGCTATTTATACTTCAAGCCAGCTCACTTCTCTTATTCTTGTGAAATTATCTGATAGATATTTTTGCGGATTATTTAATTTATCTTCTCTCACATATTTTTCTATATCTTGTTTAGGCCATTTGGAGAAGAATTTTTTTTCAAAATATCCTATGAATTTTTCATAATTAAGTTTTGGTGTAGCATAACAATTGTTCTGTTTTACCCATTCCAATTTTCCGTCAAGCTCCATTACATCGAATGGAAATATCTGGCATTCAAAAGGTCTATAATCTTTTATATTATCTTCTATATTTTTGATTGCAGTAGGTATTTCTATTCCAGGTTTTTTGCATTCATATTTAGGTATTGATGAATCAACATTATGGCAGCAGTCAGTATTGCACGCTGTGCAGTATTCTAGCCAATCAAATTCATTTGCATTAATATTTCTAAGAGGTGAATTCTTCATACTTTTATAATTGTTCCATGTTTAATTGTTTTATGAAAGTATATTACCCTCGAGGGTTATATCTACTACTCGCTAGTCGGTCATAGGATAATAGTTTTATAATATTCTCTTGTGCGGAAATATGTAGAGAAGTGAACTATGCTCTCTTAGCAAAATTAATAAATCGACACGGATATATTTAGGTCTATGATTAACAATGCTTTACTGTTGCTATTGTTGCAAAGTGCTTACTTCTTGATTCCAGCATATTTTGCAAATATGGCTCCGCCGATAGCAAAGAAATTCAAATTCCTGGAGTTTCTTAACATTCCTATAGATAGAGGAAGATCGTTTAAAGACGGCAGAAATATTTTCGGCAAGAATAAGACTTATAGAGGATATGTCGTCGGTGCGATAGGGGGTATCATCGGTGCATATCTACAAATGTTCCTATTCAAGTTTCCTATTTTTCACCAGATAAGCATTCCTGGAATCGATTATACTAATCATTTAGTTGTTATCTCTTTAGGAATATTGCTAAGTTTTGGTGCAATCACAGGTGATTTGATAGAAAGCTTTTTCAAGCGCCGAATGAACAAAGATTCAGGACAGAGCTTTGTTCCATGGGATCAGATTGATCATGTTATGGGAGCATATCTATTTGCACTACCTATAGTGTTCAATTTTATTTCGTGGCAATTATTTTTATGCTCTCTGATAATTACATTCTTTTTGCACGTCATAATCAATCACATAGCATTTTATTTGCATATAAGAAACGAGAAATGGTAGGTAATAAGGAATATTAAAGGAATATTAAAAATGGTGATATACATGAAAAGAGTTGTTCGAAAAACTTCAATCAAAACTGAAAAAGCGTCAGGAAAAACGTCTTCAAAAAAACTTTCAAAGAACCTCTTTGAAAGGAGTTCAATTCTTACTCTTCCTAATTTTATTACCTCGCTTCGTATAATCGCTGCACCATTCGTGATGTACATGATCCTCAATGGTAGATATGCTGCAGCATTCATTATATTGCTTCTTGCAGCGATAACAGATTCATTCGACGGAAAAGTCGCAAGATTGTTGAAACAGCAGTCCGCATTTGGAGCAATTCTTGATCCTATAGCTGACGTAACATTGACAACATGCACAGTCATTGCGTTATTGATACAGTTTCAATTTCCGTTATGGTTTGGAATAATAATATTATCCAGAGAAGCAATCATAATATTAGGCGGCCTCATGTGCTTATTTGCAAAAGAATATAATCTTGCAAAAGCGGACATCTTTGGAAAATTATCAAGATTTTTCCAATTAGCGACGATAATAATTTATATCTTGGCATATGTCCTAAGCTATTCTGCATTATGGATTTATATCCTGATGTATTTTACTGCAATATTGACGTTGATTTCCGCTGTAATATATTTATCGAGAGCTTTTGAATTGATTGCTGGTTGGAAAAAAAAGAAATGAATGCATTAAAAAGTATAAGAAGAATACTACTAATGAAGACAATAAATACTACTTAACATGAAAACTAAAAGTAATCATCGGATTAAGAATATGGCCAACAAGATAACACTTATGAGAATACTTTTAATACCTGTATTTATCGTCGTGCTATTGAGCAAAGTACAATATCACGCAATCATTGCAACAATAGTTTTTGCAATAATATCCTTGTCAGATTTTTTTGATGGATACATTGCAAGGAAGCGTGGCGAAGTTACCAGTATAGGAGCAGTGCTCGATCCTCTTGCAGACAAATTATTGATAAGTGCAGCATTAGTCTTTCTTATAGGGCGAGGAGTAGTTGCATGGATGGCGTACGTTATCATCGCAAGAGAATTCTTGATAACTGGCCTTCGAATGCTCGCATCTGTAAAGAATACTGATATTCCCGTAAACATGTCAGGCAAGATTAAGACGAACATACAGATGCTCGCCGTAGGATCAGTCATACTAGGCTTGTCATTTTCAAACATTGCAATGTGGATTGCAACAATCATAACAATATACAGCGGCTTAGAATATATGTGGCTAGGCAGACGATTATTCAAGGATGTTTTCTAGAGAAAATTTAGCTTTATTTGCGTCGAGAGAGCTATCGATAATTTTCTCCATTACAAATAACTCGGAAGCCAATAACAATACTATTCGATGCGAGCGCGCAGTTTGATTCTGTATATTTCTTTAATTCATAACCTTTAAATAATCCGTTCATAAGATGCAATTATGCGAAATAAGTATGTTGGAATGATTGTGGTCGGGATATCCTTGCTTATAGGATTTCTAGTTTGGCTATTCAATAAATCCTTGACAAATATCGTCAATGATAGTTGTACTCATGGCCCGACTTGTCCTATGTGGGGCAGTATAAAGTTTGAAACAAATGTCGGTTTAGGTCTTATGGTATTTGTAGTTCTTGTCGGAATATACTTAATAATTTTTGCAAAAGATGATCCGCAGATTGTCAAGGAAGTGCATCATGAAACAAGAATCGTAAAGGAGCAAGTCAAATCGAAGAAGCTTGACAAGGCACATTTCAAAAATGTTTTGAGCACACTAGATTTTGAATCCAAAAAAGTTCTGGAAAAAATCATAGACAGTAACGGTTCAATATTCCAGTCTCAGCTCGTCGATGATTTAGGTCTGACAAAAGTCAAGATAACGAGGATTCTGGACAGGCTTGAAGGCAAGGGATTGATAGAGCGCAAAAGGCGCGGAATGACAAATGTTGTGCTGTTGAAGTACTGATTTCTATGGATAATAGAAATTTTTTCTTAATTTGAATTCTTTCATAAACCTTATAAACAGTTATAAGTATCTTTTGTATACTTAAAGCAGATATATCATATACAAAGGGCGCAACTAGTTTCACATATATATTTATAAGGTGTTTCAGATTACATGAATCAATGGTTAAACAAATGAATTTGGACAATGATTATTTGAAGATTAGAAAGGCAGCTATTATAATCGCCTTGATTGTAATAGTCTTTGGTTCGATTGCGTATATAAGTACAGGCATCGCAGAGAGAAATAATATCATCATGTATAAAGATATATACGGGGAAAATGCATCTATAAGAAATGGCGCAAGTGTTATCGATAATACTACTGATAATGTCAATGATAATGCTAATCGTGATGAAATCATAACAACTGTCAAAACTGTTCTCGCTTGAGATGAATTAGACGAAAAAAGGTGAATTAGATGAAAAAGATTGAATTGAACATTAAGGGAATGCATTGTTCCAGCTGTACGACATTAGTCAAGGAAGCATTGACGGACAATAAAGGTGTAAATGATGCAGATGTAGATTTGAAGACTGCGAAAGCAATAGTTTCATTCGATGAAAAGCAGGTTTCAGAAAAGCAGTTGATAGAATCAGTCAGAAAAGAAGGATACGATGCAAGATTGAAATAATTATGCTTATGAAAATATTAAACATGTATAAATTTACATATGTATAAATTTACTATTAATATACTATTATAATAATATAATACTAAACAAGATGACTAAGAAATCAGATTTAAACATTGTCGGAATGCATTGTGCAAGCTGTGCAACACTTATCAATAGGTCGCTCTCTAAATCAGAAGGTGTGACTGAAGCCAATGTGAATTATGCAACAGCAAAAGCTCGAGTAGTCTTTGATGATACAAAAATTTCTGAACTAGACTTAATAAAAATAATCCAGAATAGAGGATATGATGCAAAAATCGCTGATACGAAGATTGATTTTCAGGACCAGGAAAAATCTCAGCAGAAAGAGATATCATTGATTCGAACGAATCTTTTTATCAGCACGATATTTGCCGTGCCTGCATTCATCATCGGCATGATATTAATGCCCCTAAAGGTATTCATTCCATACGATTCATTAATATTATTTATTCTTGCGACTCCAGTCCAGATTATTGTTGCGTCTGACATTTATCGAAGTGCATGGGTTGGTTTCAAAAACAAATCAGCGAATATGGATACATTGATTGCTATAGGAACATCAGCCGCATATATTTTCAGTGTATATAGCATGTTTTTTAACCCGGTGCTTGGACAATATTTCGAGACTTCAGCCATACTTATAACTTTTGTAATACTTGGAAGATACTTGGAAGCAAAAGCGAAAAGCAAGACGAGCGAAGCAATAAAAAAATTAATGCAATTATCTCCAAAGAATGCGACAGTACTGCGTACAATCAATGGAAAGAAAAGAGAATTGGAGATATCGGTTGATGAAGTGATTGTCGGAGATTTAGTTATTGTCAAACCTGGAGAGAAAATTCCTGTAGATGGAACACTTACCGTCGGGAGTTCTTCTATCGATGAGAGCATGATTACTGGAGAAAGTATTCCTGTTGAGAAACAAATCGGAGACTCAGTCATAGGCGGTACAATAAATAAACATGGTTCATTCACGTTCAGGGCATCTAAAGTCGGAGAGAACACGACACTTGCAAGCATCATAAGATTGATTGAAGACGCCCAAGGAAAAAAGGCGCCTATACAAAGATTTGCTGATACAATAGCAAATTATTTCGTTCCGACAGTAATTATTATTGCATTAATCACATTTGCATTATGGTATTTTGTATTCGGAAAATCATTTTCATTTGCTATGATAACATCAGTTGCAGTGTTAGTTATCGCTTGTCCATGCGCCCTCGGTCTTGCAACGCCTACAGCAATTATAGTCGGTACTGGAAAGGGCGCAAAGAATGGGATTCTTATCAAAGGAGCAGACAGTCTTGAAGTTGCACATAAGACAGATTATGTAATATTCGACAAGACAGGTACGATAACAAACGGCAAGCCTGAAGTAACAGACATAATGTCTATCGACAAGAAATTTACTGGCGATGCGCTGTTGAAGATTGCTGCAAGCCTAGAAAAATCTTCAGAACATCCTCTTGCCGAATCCATAGTAAACGATGCCAAAGAAAAAAATTTACAATTATCAACAGTCTCAGGATTCAAGGCAATTCCTGGTTATGGTATCACAGCAAAAATATCAGGCAAAACATATTATCTTGGTAATCAAAGATTGATGGCAAAGAACAGGATAAAGTTTTCCAGCTCTGATAGAACCAAAAATGTAGTCAATATAATCAAGGATTTGGAAGAGCAGGGAAAAACGGTGATGATTCTTTCAAGCGACAAAAATATTTTGGGATTGATTGCCGTCGCTGATACTATAAAAGAAACAAGCAAGATTGCAGTCAAACAATTGCAAGGCATGAATATCGAAGTGTATTTGATTACAGGAGACAATCTTAGGACGGCAAAAGCTATTGCAAAACTTGCAGGAATAAATCAGGAGCATGTTTTTGCAGAAGTTCTTCCAGAAGAGAAGGCAAGCTATGTAAAGAAATTACAGTCGAGTATGAATAGGCACGGAAATGCATCCAAAGTCGTAATGGTGGGAGATGGAATCAATGATGCTCCAGCACTTGCTCAAGCAGACATCGGTATTGCAATGGGTTCAGGAACTGATGTTGCAATGGAATCTGGAAATATTGTTTTAATGAGAAATGATTTATTGGATGTTCCTCGAGCAATAAAACTTTCCAAGCAAACGATGGCAAAAATCAAGCAGAACATGTTTTGGGCATTATTTTATAATATATTAGGAATTCCATTGGCCGCAGGAATCCTGTATCCATTTACAGGATGGCTTCTAAGTCCGATAATAGCCGGAGGAGCAATGGCTCTTAGCAGCGTCAGTGTCGTGACGAATTCATTGCTATTAAAGAATAAGGCAATATGAATAATATGAAATATGAATGTAATGCTACCAAAATAATGCTATCAAAATATAACTGTTAAGGTGATTAAATGAAAGATATATCAGAGAAACTAAATTTAAAATTTGCGGAAAGTAAAAAATTGTACACATACGTTATTACAGGTTTCACTATCTTAATATTGCTCGACATTATAGCTTACTTTTTATTTTTGAATAATATTCCAAATATAATAAACAAATATGGTTGGTGGATATTATATCTAGATATTAGTATAGTAACGCTTGCTGGAGCATTATGGTATTATGCATCACATAGAGGATATGTCAGCTGCATGGCAAGCATGATGATTGGAATGACCCTTGGAATGCAGACAGGAATGATGCTTGGAGCAGTGTTCGGTGCAGTAAACGGATATTTCATTGGTGCAATGATTGGAATGTTCCCTGGGACAATAATTGGCCTTATTACAGGACGAGCGAGCATAATGGGTGGTTTGCAAGGAATGATGTCTGGACTTATGGGCGGTACGATGGGTGCAATGATTACAGTGATGATGTTTACAGATCACGTGCTATTATTCATGCCATTTTATATGCTGATTAATATAGCTATACTTATAGGATTCATATATATGTATCATGATGAAATCATCAAGGATAACAAGGAACTTGTGAAAAGGCGCATTTCATTTGGAACATTCGCGTTTTGGTGTATTGCATCGACTGCAATATTAACAGCAATTTTGATATATGCACCAAAATCAGTATGGTTCGGATAATTATCTTTGAAATTATTGGTGTCAGCATTGGCGCCTAGCGAGTCTTAGATTTAATGCACGACTACAAATAGCTCGAGAAACAATTGATAAAACATCTATGCGAGCGCGCAAATTAGCGCCCAGCATTTATAATTATTTGATTAATTTTAATGAGGGATAAATATGGATAAAACACTAAGAAATGTAATAATATTTGCAAGTTTAATTTTGATTATAGCTGCAGCGTTTATGGTATTCACGTTGACTAAGCAAACTTCAGGTAGAACTTCAGTAGCGCAAACCAATGCAAATAGTTTAGGAGGAAATGTTGCCAACAATAATGTCAATACTCAAACCAATAACGCTGCAACTGGAAACGAACAGATAGTCCAATTATCAGTCTCAGGAGGAACATACATAATCACTCCTTCCGTATTGAAGAAAGATATCCCTGTAAGAATGATTGCTGACATGGCAACATTAAGAGGATGTTCAAGAAGCGTAGTCATATCAGCATTTGGAGTCAGAAAAACTTTGACAGACAGAGATAATGTAATAACATTCACACCAACAACGACTGGAACGATAAATATTGCATGCTCTATGAATATGTACAGGGGAACATTTACTGTAGTATAAGAATAGTTGTAGAAAAAATTATTAGCGCCTAGCGAACCTTAGAAATATATATTAAAATACATTTTAGAATCAAAAAAAGATTATAAAATTAAAAGAATTTAAATAAAATTGAATAAAAATAATAATAAATTTAATCGTCTTTCTTCTCGTGAAGATGATGCTCGTGATGGGCCTTATGTATCTCTACGTTAGGTTCAATCTTTTCAGTTTGATATACTGCTTCTTGATTTTTTGTTCCGCGTATAAGCCTTTCTAAATCTAATGCTTGAGTATCAGCACTATTCATAGATACTTCAAATAATATCATCGAACTTATAATCATCACTATTCCTAATATAGATGCTAATGTTGCACCACTTCCGCTTGAACCGATTACGTTTGCAGTTATGCTTGCTTTATCAGAGAATAGAAATATTGCTCCAAGTGCAAATGCTGTCGCACTTGCAATAATGTTGAATGTTTTTCGTTTCATAAGTTTCACCTTGTATTTTTTATTCAGTTTTTTTGTATTGTGGATATTGACTTTTTTTATATCCAGATTTTAATTTTCTTACATCAATATCTTTATTATATCAACCATTCTGTTACTATAACCCCATTCATTGTCGTACCATCCTATAATCTTGACGAATGTTCCATCAATTACCATAGTGCTTAATGAGTCGAATATTACTGAATGAGGGTTGTGGATTATATCCGCACCGACTATTGGATCAATGCAATATTCCATTATGCCCTTGAGGTGGTATCCTGCAACATTTTTGAACAATGTATTTATTTCATCGACTGTTACAGATTTCTTTAATACGCATACAAAATCAGTTATAGAGCCGTCAGGGACAGGGACTCTCAATGAAAAGCCGTCCAATTTTCCTTTCAATTCTGGGATGACTTCTCCGACTGTCTTTGCTGCGCCAGTCGTCGTTGGAACGATGCTTACTGCAGCGCTTCTTGCTCTTCTTAGATCTTTATGTGGTGCATCAACTAATCTTTGGTCAGCTGTATATGCGTGAGCTGTAGTCATGAATCCATGTACTATCCCGAAATTATCGTTCAACACTTTGACCATTGGTGCTAGGCAATTTGTCGTGCATGATGCATTGCTAATTATTGAATGCTTATTCTTGTCGTATTGATGTTCATTTACGCCTTTGACGACTGTTATATCAACATCTTTTGCTGGAGCGCTTATCAAAACTTTCTTTGCTCCTGCAGTTATATGTTTCTGTGCGCCTTCCCTGTCTGTAAAGAATCCAGAACTCTCCACAACTACGTCTATATTCAAGTCTTTCCATGGCAATTTTAATGGATCCTTCTCACATAAAACTTTTATGAATTTTCCATTGACAACAATGCCGTCTGGTTTTGCTTCTACAGGATATTTTGATCTTCCATGCACAGAATCATATTTCAACAAGTGTGCAAGAGTTATTGTATCCGTCAAATCATTTACTGCAACCCATTCTAAGTTAGGGTCAAGAATTCCTGCCTGTAAAACTTGCCTTCCTATCCTTCCAAAACCATTAATAGCAACTCTTATCATATTATTCACCCTCTCAAATTTCCTTAATTCTTATTGCATTTTCTTTTACGCTCAATGCAATAGCAATCTATATCTACTCAATATTAGTTTGAGTCGCACTTCAGAATTTATAAATATTATGAACTGAAGGTGTATTGCCTTTAGCTAAGACTATATTCCTCTATATTTGGTTTCATTCTGAAACTTACTAACCTGAGCAACATTTATAAATTATCAAAAAACTATACATAAGAAAATATATGTCAGATGATTAAAGATGACTAAATTAAACAGCAGCAACATTCATGTCAAAGAAATTTTGAATAATATTCCTAAAGAGAATTTTCAATTAGTAAAAACTTTCAGCAACGGGGTATCTAATAGTAATATTAGTCGAGCTTTTTCCAACGGGGTAGCGGTTGTAAAAAATAATAAGCTGGCAGGAAGATTAGAAGACGTAAAATTATTGGAATCATTAGAGCCAGAATCAAGAAAACAATTTCTAAAGGAAGGCAAGATACTTAGTGCAATCAATCATAAAAATATTCCTCAAGTATATGACATCTTGGAATACGAAGATTGGCTTTTATTCAGATACGAGCATGTTGAAGGATATTCACTTAAGGAAGTCTTAGATTATTTTAAGAAGAAAAAAGAAGTTTTTCCAAAATATATAGCTACCTCTATAATATTGAAAATTATGAATGCATTATATTATGCGCATAATAATGTAAGATATGATGGTCAGAAGAAAAGCATAATCCATTGCGATATCAAACCGTCTAATATTATTTTATGTGCCAAAGATTATTCTAGAAAAGGAAGTTTAGACGAGAAATTCATCCGGCTTCTGAAACAGAATAAGGTCGAGCCATTTTTAATAGATTTCGGCATTGCCAAATTCAGAGGGAAAGCAAATATAGACGGTACAACAAACTATCTTTCATTTGCGCAAGTCAGTCGACGCAAATTGGATTGGAGAACGGATATATACCAATTATTGTTGGTCTACTATCAGTTGCTTACCATGAATTTGCCTTATTCAAATCTTTCTAGAGGCAAGGTTTTAGAGGAGAAATTGAAACACGATTTTACTGTAGGCAAGACAAGCAATATTAATGGGTTTATAAAAGATTTTATCGAAAAAGGCACGAGGCGTGATCCGGCTAATTCGTTTAAATCAGAAAAAGAATGTATAAAGATATTGTCAAAAATTGAATCCAGACAAAAAAGTTTGGATTTTTTTAGAAAATACAAAAAACCTACTATTATTGTCATGCTAGTCATTGTTTGTGTGATATTCTCTTTTCTAGTCTATAAAGTATGGGATTATGAGACGCAAAGCGTTGATGCCATCATCCATGGCATAGAGAATAATCCGAATCCCACAATCGAGCAGCTTGAAGTAGCAACTTCAAGAATACAGGCACGGGCTTTTGAAAAGAAATATTATGAACCATTGCTAAAAGGAGAGTTTCGTGATACGAAAACAGGAAAGCCTTTGTATCCAAGTCATCTGGATTCAGAAGGCAAATGGGTATTAGTAGGGCCAGAGACAGAAGATGCAGGACTGTTTGTCGGATTGCTGTTTAACTATTCTGATAAGTATCCAAAATTGTTAGAATATGCAAAAGAATATGCTGAACCTATATTGAACAGCGAGTTCGATGGCTCGTCAGAAAAACGCTACATGTACGCATTGATACCAGGATACGAAAAGACACACGATGAAAGATACTTGAAGAAATTGATTAATATTACAGACACATTAACTGATTATTTTAGTACAGATATAGATTCAACTCAAACTAATATTATGTCTCAGGAAAAACTATTTTTGTATGTTTATAATAAGACTGGAAATAAAAGATATTTAGATTTTTATAATATTCTAACTAGAGCCTTCATAAAAAATAATATTAATAGCGATGGATATGTATATTTGTCGGTGTCAAATGAAGAATTACCTAATGGCTCAGTATATGCCGATAAATGGAGCAAATTAGTAACTCCTATAGGAAGTTATCCTATCGGTGTATATTACGAGTTTGCAAATATCAGCGAAAATTATTTTAAGAATATAACTTCAATATTTTCGAGAGATTTTGTGGGCGTATTAATTACTTTACAAGATATGTATATAGCAACTGAAGAAAAAGATTATGGTATAGCTTTAGATAAAGCACAAGATTATTATATTGCTCATTTGCCTTTGGACAAGACAGATTATTTATTTGTATCATCTCTTAATGAAGAGAATGATATTCCTAAAGATACGTTAGCTGATGTAAAATCTCTGTATTATTTTAAAGATGAAAATACAACTATATATCGCGAAAAATTGAAAGCATTATTATCCAGTCAATATTTTCGAAATGAAAATAAGAACGGCATTCTTGATGGAAGTGTATACATAGAAGATATGCGTTACGAAAATACTGATTTGAAGCTTAGGAATCAAAGCATAATAGAAACAGATTCATTATTTCTGGAATTAAAATAAAAAAGTAAAAATGAGTTGTTTTAACAGCAAGCTTTAGCGGCAGTACATGCACCACCATTCAAGGGTACGCATTTCGAGCAGAAAAAGTTGCATGATCCAATCATTGGTACTACATATCCCTGTGCAGCTTCTTCAAAAGATACTGGCGCTTCTGCTTTTGTTTCTGTTGCCATCAACAATACTGTTCCTAGTGCTAATAGCACAAACAATCCTATAATAGAAATCATTTTTGTTTTCATTTGTTCACCCCTAATTTATACTTTATATACGAATCGGATAGATGTGTTTATAAGTCTTATTTGAGTTTTGGGATATTTTTCAATGTAAATTATCCTATTACTCATATTTGTGATTTTTTGAGAAAAATTTTCTGCTTAGTATTGCACTGCCAGCGTCGACTCTAATAGATTCTGTATTTCTTCGCGGATTAATTCTATGTTATCCCAATAATTGGTTTCCAGAAAATCTCTCGACCTTAATTTGGTGATGGATCTTTTTGCAGTTTCCAGATTCTTTTTGACAATACTATATTCTTTTATAGAAAACTTATAATATAATTCATACACTTGAATAAGCATGTTTGTGATTTCAGAATATTTCGCTACCACATTTTTTGGTATGGCTGTTTTTGTATCCATAATTTCGCTCAAGAGTAGAGTCAGGCTGCGCGTAATATTGTTTAATTCTTCAATTATTGCATAAAAGAAGCTTGCATTTTGGCGTTTTTCCTTTATGATGATCCTTTTGCAATAATTAGATATTCGGTTTATGGAGACTTCGTGAAGTATACAACTGTGCGTCATCTCTTCTTTATTCTGCATTATTATTTCTATCTTATTTGAATATTCTATCGTGATACGGAATACTCGCCTGAATAAATTGTCGAACTGCTCTATCTCTGGATTTGAAATGTTCCTTATTGTTATTGATTTCGCTTCTTGTTTTATTATCTCAAAACCTAACTGCATATGATTAAGAAATGCGTGAATCTCTTTTATCTTATCTAGATTGTCTATCAATATTTTTATTTCATCATAACCTTTTTTGTGCAAGGTCATTATTATATCTTCAGATGTTTCCTTATCAGTGTCCACAAATGATACTTCTGTGACTTTTATTTCTTGTGTTGATGTAACGGGTTTTATCAGTATATTATTTTCCTCTTCTGTTACTTCCAGTTCTTCGCCTTTTTTTAGGTTATTTTGTTTTATCCATGAAGGCGGCAGCGATACTGTCATACTTGAGGGTCCATGGGAGGCTAGTTTTCTTCTCATTTTAATCTAAATATATTATTGTAATGTACTTATTATGATGTTAAATTCTTCTGCTGACTACATGCACATTATGTACATAATGCACACATTAGTTATATATCTTTTGGTTATTTAGGGATAAATTATCCAAGATTATAGCCATTATCTGTAATGGTCTACTACAAGATAGGTGATATTATGGGAAGAATACTAAGTTCGAAAAGAAATGGTACAGGCAAAGGACTGCTGTTTGAAGTAGAATTGGATTATGAAGAAGCAACACTACTCAAAGGGCATTATGATTCAGTTCATATGTTCACAGAAAGAATAGCTGATTTTGCAACGAATATATCTTCAAGAGGCAAGAATTCTGTAACAAAATATTTTTTGATACCAAGAAGCTTGCGCAAAGATGTAGATTATACATATCCTGTGAACTGTCAGAAGATAGAGACCAATGAGAAGATAATATTCATTTATGTCGTGGATAAGACGATGCCGTGCAGCAGCATTACATGTCGGACGAACTAAACTATCGGATAATTGTTTGATTTTATTATCCTTAAACTTCCGTATCGTTTTTATACTTTTGGTGCAGCGTTAATTGGTGTCAATTGATATATATATATTTAACTGGTGATATAAATGAATGAAAACAACGATGCTGAAGATGGATATATATACGAGGATGCTTGCGTAAACAGTGTCTGTGATAGCATGTCTCCAGTAGATATGTTATTATCTTTAACACAAGAATGTCCTCGGGATTGTAGGTCCAACTCATGTCCCATCAAGGAGATACATAAATGGCGCAAGATGGGTATAAAACAGGCATACACTCATATTTCTGCGTTACCATTAACAGAGCAAAGAAGGCTTGTTGAAGAACACAGGAAATGTTCAAGCGTTAATCCGAATAAACGATAGAAAAGAAATATTTGCCGATTATGTTTACGATTTTATCTTTTCCAAATTTGTCAAATTTTTTTGGTGTTATCCTTATTTTGGTTATCTGTATTAACTACGTTGTTAATATTGTTGTTCTCTATGTTTTTAGTGGAATTATCAAATGTATTATTAAATGTATTATCAAAGGTATTATCGAATGAATTCTCTTTCAATTTATTTATCCTGCTTTTTCTGTACACGCCTACAAGCAAGATTACTGTTATTGCTGGGAGTAAGAATGTTTTAATGTTTGTATTCTTAAAAAATTCGTTTATTGCTCCTACATAAAAAATTTTTTCAGTGCTTGCAGGAAAGGTCTGCCCATCATAGCTTAATTCTATTTTTAATGTATATTTTCCATTTGTAAATGTAGTCGTATTTATGTGGTCTAAGAATTCTGTTTGGGTTACTACGGGAATTGTTTTAGCATATTGTTTTATTATTATTCCTTTGCTGTCTGTTATCGTGTATTTCAAATTTGCATCTATCTTGTTTGATGCTCCGAAATTTACCAATGATACTTTTACGATTAGATCTTCTCCAGATTTTTTTGGTTCAGTCACTATATCTGCGATTATATCAAACAGCGCTCTCCTGGAAGGACCATTGGAGAGCTTGGTGCTATTTGAAAGCGTGGAATATATAACATGATTATTATTCTCGTTATGTATTATCATTAATGATTCATCACAGTTCTGTAAGACTGTGTTTGATTGATTAGAATAGATGCTGTTCACGTTAGGATTATTTAAATCGCTATTTGCATTAGATTCATTATCGACTTGTATAGAAAAGCCATTGCAATTTAAAGTAACATCCTGTGCCGTGACTGTAAAGCATGTTGATTCGCTAGTGCTTACATTTGTTGTCAACGTATAAGTTTCTTGCACAAATCCTAGTATGCCGCAACTGTCGATATCGAGAGCATTTGCGAACCAAGCTGCAGTTAACATAATTGCACTGATGCTTATCAAAATGATTATATTTTTTATTTTCATCTTTTATGTTTTGCAAGGGCGTGTTTATTCTGATTGGCAATCTTTTCTTTTTGATTTCCTGCATTTTCTTTCTGATTGCCTGTATTTTCTTTTTCATTGTCGACTTTCATTAGTTCTTTCTTTTTTTCTTCTCGTGTTTTTTCATTTTTTTCTGCTGATTCTACAAATCCATGCTTTTCAAGAGACTGGTTTATTTCAATCAGGCTTTTAATTTCTCTATTGTACATTGCAATTACTTTCAGGTTTTGCGCTACATGCTCGTGCACATCGCTTTCATTGCCGGGCCTTATTCGCGATCCATTATGTGCATCATTAGATGCAATCGTTTTCAGGGATAAATCTTCGTTCTTCTTGAATGCATTGCGCCTGGACCTGACATAGATGAACACTAATAGACCTGTTATTATTGCAGAGATTAATATTGCATCTAAACCAGCATTTCTAAAAAGTCCTAGTAAGTCTTGAAAGAATCCGCCGCCTATATTGAATATTTTTTCTGTATTTGCTGGATCTATCTGTCCAGGATATGTCAAGTCTATTATCAGAGTATATTTGCCTTTCAATAATCCTGAAGTGTTGATATGTTTCAAGAATTCTGTTTGTGTCGATACAGGAACGGTTTCATTGAATTGCTTTACCAAAGTACTTTCATTATCCAATATCTTATAACTTAAATTAGCGTTTACTGTTCCTTTTAATCCGAAATTTATTAATGATATTTTGACAACTAGATCTTCTCCAGATTTTTTTGGCTCGGTTACTATATCAGTCAATATATCGAATAATGCTTTTTTCGGACTTTTAAGAGTAGTATTATATTCTTTTTGATTGCAGACTTCTGAAATGCTAGGCTTTGTAGTTGTGGTTCCGCAAGCACTCAAGTCAGTGCATGTTCTTATCCTCAATCCATATTTTGAACATGCGGACCAGGCATTACATTTCCACCTTTCTATACATTGCACTCCACCGCTGCTCGAACCACCATTTGAACCACTAGATGATCCGGACTTTGGTGGAGGAATGTTTTCCGCAATATAATAATATCCGCCGTCAGTAATATTCCATTCATATGTATTTGCAAGCAAGTATCTTCCACTCAGACCATTAACTGAATATTGTGAATTTCCTCCATCAAATACTGCACCATAAAAGCCGCTATTTACTGTCTCGTTGCTCCAGCCGTTCAATAATGCATCATAATTATTGACAGATAATGTGACATCATGGAACATGCCATCGACAACTTGTACATTTTGCATATTCCATGAACTTAAGTTTTGGTCGAATGCAGTATCGCCGTCAAACATATAACCCATATTAGTAACGCTGCTCGTGTCCCATTTGCTAAGAGATTGATTAAATGAAGATTTACTGAACATACTATCTATGTCTGTAACATTCGAGACATTCCAATTGCCAATATCTTGATTGAAGTTAGATTGATAGAACATACCGGCCATAGCAGTAATACAGGAAGTATTCCATCCCGTTATATTTCCGATGCTCGACCAGTCAGTAACTCCAGCGTACATCATCGTCATATCAGTAGTTGTGCATCCGCCGCCGCATGGACTGCAAGTCTCATTACATACATCACATGATTCCTGACCGCCGTCAGTAATTATCCAGCTATAATTATTCGCAAGTATGTTTCTCCCAATTTTTCCTCCATTAGAATATATTGAATTACCGCCGCTGAATGGAACGTCATTCTGTACTGCCTGATTTGCCCAGCTGTTCAATAAAGAATCATAATTAGGTGTAGACAATGTAACGTCTGTAAACATGCTGTCCATTCCATGAACATTTGTGATATTCCATGAGCTTAAGTTTTGGTCGAATGCTGTATCGCCTTGAAACATATATGCCATATTAGTAACGCTGCTCGTATCCCACTGGTCAAGGGATTGATTAAATGATCCGGCATTGTAAAACATACTGCTTGTATCAGTAACATTCGATATATTCCATGAAGATACGTCGCCGTTGAAAGCAGAAGCGCCGTCAAACATATAATTCATATTATTGACATTTGATGTATTCCAACTGGAAATGTTTTGATTGAATGATGTCGCGCCTAAAAACATTCCTTCCATACTTGTAACAAGGCTTACATCCCATGAATCTAGGGGATGGTTGAACGATGTTGCGCCTGTGAACATATATCTCATCGTCGTAACTTTGCTTGTATCCCATGAATTTATATCTTGATCAAAAGCGACAGCTGTATCAAACATTCCTGTCATTTCAATGACGCTGCTTGTATTCCAAGAAGAGATGTTCGAATTGAAGTCCGAGGTAGAGAACATATTATTCATGTCTGTGACTGAACTCACATCCCATGAATTTATATCCTGATTGAAGTTTGATGCTCCTTCAAACATACTATCCATGCTTGTGATACAGCTTGTATTCCATCCAGAAATATTTCCTACGGAAGACCAATCAGAAACGCCCGCAAACATTTGCGTCATATCGGTTGCTGTGCAATCACCGCTGCAAGGAGCGCACCATTCCGAACATATGTCACAAGTAATTCGGCCACCGTCATAAATATTCCATCCATAATTGTTAGTCAGTATGTCTTTGCCAGATTTTCCGTCAATAGAATATTGTGAACTGCTTTCAAAAGTTGTTCCGTATTGCTGGGATTTATTGGCCCATCCATTAAGTAAAGAATTGTAATGATTTACAGACATTGCAGTCCCTGCAAGAAAGCCGCTCATATCAGTAACATTTCCAGTATTCCATGAACTTATATCTTGATCAAATGCATTGGCATTGAAAAACATGCTATTCATACTATTAACAGAACTTACATTCCAAGAATCAAGGGGTTGATTAAATGCGGAATTAAATGAGAACATATTAGCCATGTCAATAACATTGCTTGTATTCCATGAATTGATTGGTTGATTAAAATTGCTATTATAAAACATATAGCTCATATCAGTAACATTGGATGTATCCCATCCTGAAATATCGCTGTTAAATGCATACGCTTCCTCAAACATTCCGTTCATCTTTGTAACGCTGCTTGTATCCCACGACGAGATATTACTATTGAATGTGTTGGCTCCATTAAACATGTCTGCCATATCTGTAACGCTGCTTACATCCCATTGAGATATATCTATAGTAGCAAATGATGTTGCATCTTTAAACATACTATGCATATCGGTTACGGAACTCGTGTTCCATCCGTGTATATAGTCGACGAATGCATATGCGCCATTAAACATGTCTGCCATATCTGTAACGCTGCTTACATCCCACATGTCAACATTACCATCGAAGCTTGAAGCTTCAAAAAACATGTTTGACATATTTGTGACTTTGCTTGTATTCCATGAATTGAGATGTTGATTGAATGTAGAAGCGCCTTCAAACATGCTGTTCATATCTGTAACGCTGCTTGTATCCCATGCTCCGATATTTTGATTAAAATCAGAATTTTCAAACATGCCGCTCATATTAGTGATGCAGCTTGTATTCCATTGAGTTATATCGCCTACAACAAAATCAAAATCAGTCACATTTTGAAACATTTCTGATAAATCAGTTGCTATACAGCCTCCTCCACAAGGTGAGCATGATTCATTACATATAGAACAAGAAGAAACTTCTAAACCGCCATCATTAATATCCCAATTATAAGGATTACCAGTCAAAATATCATGACCCACTTCTCCAGTTGATGAATACTTAGAATGGCCACCACTGAATGTTACTTCGCTTTGAATATTCTCTGTGCTCCATCCATTAAGCAAAGAATCATAATTATAGGTAGACAATGTATCACCATAAAACATATTATACATTTGAACAACGCTTGTAACATCCCACATGCTAATATCCTGATTGAACTCGCCTGCATTGTAAAACATATAATTCATATTAGTAACTCTCGAAGTATTCCAATTGCTTATGTTTTGGTTGAATGAAGTTGCACTAGCAAACATTCCATTCATATTTGTGATACTTGATGTGTCCCAATTGTTTAGAGGCTGATTGAATGACGTAGCGCCAGCGAACATATAATAAAAGTTATTGACGTTTCTTATATCCCACTTATTTATTGACTGATTAAAATAGATATCATCTTGAAACATATTACCCATATCTGTAACGCTGCTTACATCCCACGCGCTAATGTCTTGATTAAACTTAGAATATCCAAACATACCATTCATATTAGTAACTCTTGAAGTGTTCCAAGAAGAAATATCCTGATTAAAATTGCTATTATAAAACATATAATTCATATTGGTAACGCAACTTGTATTCCATCCAGAAATGTTGCCGATAGCAGACCAATTAGAAGCGCCAGCGTACATCATTGTCATATCAGTAGCTGTGCATCCGCCACCGCAAGGGGTGCAATTTTCAGTGCATACGTTACATGTGTTATCAGCACTTACTATTCCTGCGCTAATAAGCGTCATTATTGTTATTATTCCGTATATTGTTATAAATTTGTATAATAATATTTTTGTGCTCATTTTATTTGTTGTATGATGTTACGTCATCATTATGCGTTATTATTTTCTATCGCAGGATTCTTTCCTGATACTATATTTTCTGGATTTTTTTGGTTTAAAATGTAAACTTTGGCCATTCCAATTTTTCTGACCGTTACAATCCCCGCGCCTTCCATGCGTGCCAAAGACGTTCTTATAGAGGATCTTGTGAGTTTTGTTCTAAGAACTAGTTCGGTTATGCTGCAACCTATGTTATTGTCGTGCATTAATTCCGCGATGATTTTGTTTTCTTCCATTTTTTTTTGAACAAAATTTGTTGATTTAACGTATATTGATATACATAAAAGCTAAACCAATATCGTAAACAGTATTGTACATGATGTTGCTAACAATATAAATGCTTGGTTGAAAAGATAAACTGAAAAAATTATTTTGGTTTCAATTAGAAAGGTTAAATATATAAACTAGAACCAAGATTATAGTTTATAATTACAACGTAACGACAATTACTTTTACAATGCAATAATAATCAATCGCATTTAATTGTTTTTAATCGCATTTAATCGGATTTGAAAATATATTTCGGATGCATAATGGAATTGACAAAGAATGAAAAAAAAGTGTTGAAGCTTCTAATAGACAATTCCAGAATCAGCGATTCAGATATAGCTGCAAAGTTAGGAATATCAAGTCAGGCAATAGGAAAAATCAGAAAAAAACTTGAATCTACAGTCATAGATTCATACACTCTTAATCTGAATTATCCAAAAATGGGTATAACAATATTTGCTGTAGCTATTGCAAAAATAAATAGGGATGGATTAGACAAGGGGCAATTAGAGGTGGAGCAGGAATTACAAAAAAATCCACACGTAATATGCGTATACAGGATTCCAAAACAAAGCTCTACGCATTTGATAAGCTATGGCTTTAAGGATATGAGTGAACTCGACAATTTCTTTTATTCTCCGAAGATGAAGCAAGGGCTTCATAATTATCTTGAGACGCAGGAATTATTTATATTTTCACACAATAGCTTGATTAAGAACAGCTCTTCCCAACTATTCCACAAAATGATTGACGATATGGGCTTAAAAAATTCTGAGATGATGTTTCACGAGATAGAAACATTCAAGAAAAAACTTCGCATTAATGATTAGTTATGATTATTGGTTATGGTTGGGCATTACAAGTTAATTGGTTTTATTACTGAAATTACACCGGCGGAAAAATGACGAAAATAGTATTAGGAGTTATATATGAAAATAAGATTAAAAATATTGCTCATAACATCTTTAATTGGGGTATTTATACTTTTATTTACAATAATATTAGCAGATAATATTATTATATATGATTTTGTAAATATAGAAGATTCTTATATGATAACTACTGTGGGGAGAGTTAATGATATTTTATCAGAAAAAATGAATTCTATGGATTTCATAACTAATGATTATGCGATTTGGGACTCATCTTATTATGCAATAACAGGAGAAAATACCAACTATAGTACGGTAAATCTTGTCGGTTCTCTTGAAAATACTAATTTAGATTTCGTTGTTTTAATGCGTAATGATGGAAAGATTATGTTTGCAAGAGACATGTTTTCTGGTGAGGAAAAAAGTTATAATGTTACAACCGCAAACTTAGATACTAAGACATTCTATTATTATTTCGAGAAAAATTATGCCTCAATAATTTGTACGAATGAGCTTGATAAGTTTAGTGGATTTATACAGTTGCCTGCAGGTTTAGCCATGATATCTTCAAGACCTATACTTAAGGGTGACGGGACAGGACCTGTGCAAGGCACTATTATCTTTGGAAAAATGATAGATAAACCGTTTATTGAAAAATTATCTAATCAAACGCATACGTCTATTTCTTTTTATCCATATGATTCCATAACTTATGAAGATAAATTAAAATTAAACGTGCTTTTTAATAATACTAATCCTATTGACAAGGTTAATACTATCAATGCATCTATTACTAATGAAGTTGATGGCTCTAATACTCTTATACAGATTCTTCATATTGATGAAAAAACAATATCAGGAAATACGTTATTAAAAGATATATTCGGAAGACCTGTAGCATTATTGGAAGTGATCGATCAGAGAGAAATATATTTGGAAGGTCAAAAGGAAATAAGATATATGATTCAAGCCATGATACTAGTAATTATACTCTTTGTTATTAATGAATATTTGCTATTGAATAAATTCATCATATCGAGATTAATATTTATGGAACATCAAATGAAAGATATATATACTAAAAAACTAACTTCTTCAAGAATAAAAATTACAGGTAAAGATGAATTGTCATCCTTTGGCGAAGCAGTCAATACGACGCTAGATGCTATCGAGAAGGCAACCGAAGAAAAACAAGCGGTGTTCGATGCCGATCCTGACACTTATTTCTATGTAGATTCTTCATGGAGAATTATAGACTATAAACTCACAGATACTTTAGGCGATATTGTGAGTAAGAAAAATATGGATAAGCTGAAGACTTTATCTTTATCTGATTTGTTTAACTCTGCTATTATGAATAAATTGTTCAAAGCCAGGTTAGAATCTGTGAAAAATCTAAAACCTGTTATATTAGAATTTGATTTATCCATCAATGATTCTTCGAAAGTATTTGAGGCTAGGATTGTTGTTATGAATAATAATAATAATAATAATAATAATAATAATAATAATAATAATAATAATAATAATAAGATGTCTTTAGTGCTTTTAAGAGATATTACTGATAGGAAAAGTTTCGAACAACAATTGTTAGAAAAAAATAAAGACTTAGAAAAATTCAATAAATTTGCTATTGACAGAGAATTGAGGATGAGCGATCTAAAGAAAGAGATGCATGATTTGAAAAATAAAAAAGAAGGATAGATTTTAGTTATAATCTATAATGGTATGATATATATTGAGGTGAAATTGTGGTTGAAAATAAATCATTAAAAAAGAAAGAATCGCAAGATATATTATCAGAGAATACCTTTGTATCAGGACAGAAACCAGATAATGTTAATGTTGCTTCAAAGGACGCTTCTCAAAGTAAAATGTCTTTTCACACTAAAAGATATTTTATCATAGGAACAATGCTTGTTATTTTGTTGGTTGCAGTTCTAGGAGTTTACCTAAATTTTGCTCACGCTATGCCTGTTAAAACTTCTTCTCTTCAGAATATTAATATTGCATTAAAATGGGTTCATCAATCGCAGTTTGCAGGAAATTATGTTGCGCAGGAAAAAGGATTTTATGCTGCACGTGGACTGAATGTTACGCTAATACCTTATAATTTTAAAGATTCACCTATTGATTTAGTTGCAAGCGGTAAGGTCGAGTTTGGTATTGCTGGCGCTGATGAGATATTATTGGCTCGATCCAAAGGAATTCCTGTCAAGGCAGTTGCTGTAATATACCAAATTAATCCAGTATGTGCCTTTTCATTAAAGAGTTCAGGTATCAAAAGTCCTACGGATTTTGTTGGAAAAAGGATAGGCATAGAAAAAGGAATTAATGTAGAATATGAATATGATGCCATGATGAAAATTTGCATATAAACCGGTCTAATACAACAGAAATAAGTATAGGATATAATGCTTCAGAACTTTTGGATGGCACTGTAGATATATCAACAGGATATGTAATTAATGAGCCTTATTATGCTATTGCTACAGGACAAGATGTTAATATTATTATGGTAGAAGATTATGGCGTTAATATGTACGCAGACGTACTTTTTACGACAGACTATACGATTAATAGCAATCCTAAGCTAGTAGATAACTTTGTGCAGGCGACATTGGATGGATGGCAGTATACACTGGAGCATGAGGATGAAGCCGTTGATATTGTAATGCATTATGCTGTTAATAATAATTTAGCTCACGAAAGATATGCATTACGCACATCTCTACCCTTAATTAATACAGGTGATGTTCCAATAGGATATATGGATGAAGCTGGCTGGAATAATGTAAAGCAATCCTTATTGCTTCAAAAGCGGAATGTTAGCTCTGCAAATGTTTCCGATTGTTATACGACGCAATTTATTAATAATAGGGATGCGCGGCACAATATTTAGGTGTCAAATTATAAGCAATATATAAGGAATATTTAAAATTTATTGCTGAAAATTCATTGACGAGTATGCTATGAAATTATCTTACAAATTTGCAATGGTGACGGTATTGATAAGTATATTATCTATATCTATTTTAGGAATATTGTTTTCTACATATGCTACCACCGCTATTAAAACGAGGATTTATGATCAGTTGCAAAGCATAAATACACTCAAGGAAAATCAATTGAATAATTATGTTGAGAGAAGCATGCATGAAGCTGTAGTTTTAGCAACAGATCCTTTACTGGTCGGATATATGGAGCAGTTTCATGGAGCTAATAACTCAGGAAATAATGCTAATTTAACTTTAAAACAGGAAGATATCTTGAAATCCAATATATCAAATGCATCTAAGTTTAATCAGGAATTGTCTGCTTGGGCCGAGTTGCCAGGAAATACAGACTCGGATAATTTAGAAGAATTCTTAGAAGATAAAATTTCAGAGCATTTCAGTGATGAATTGAATTATTCAGAGTTTAATGAGTTATCCATATTGACGCTTAATGGTGTTGTGGATTTATCCACAGACATGAATGAAAAAGGTAAAATTAAATCCAACGAAAAATATTTTATTCAAGGCATGAACTCTACATATGTACAAAATTTCTATATTTCTGTATCCACCAGGGAACCTACAATGACCATATCTACTCCCATATATGATGACAAAGGCAAAGTATTGGGTGTTTTAATAGGAAATATACATTTAGACCAAATAAGCAAAATCATGGTTGAACGTTCCGGTTTAGGGAATACTGGTGAAACTATTATAGTTAACAAGAATCATTTATTAGTCAGCGAATCCAGGTTCATTAATGATATAGCTTTCAAAAAAACAATATATACTACTGGAATCACAGAATGTTTAGCAGGCAATGGCGGCTTTAAAGAATATGCAGACTATAGAAATATTGATATTATTGGTTATTTAACTTGGATTCCTGAGCGGGAAGTATGTATGGTTACAAAAATAGATAAAAAAGAAATATATAACGTGCTGAACTCATTATATCTTGAACTATTAATCTTTGGATTTATATTACTTGTGTTCTCTGTGATTATAGCATTCTTTTTGTCAAGAATTTTTACTAAATCAATAAGCGCACTAGTTGCAGGTACAGAGCAATGGTCTAAAGGAAATTTAGATTATATTGTTCCAGTAACTTCCAATGATGAGATAGCGTTATTATGCAAGGCATTCAATGATGCGTCGCAGGAAATGTTGAAGTCTCGTGAATTAGAGAAGAATTATACTAAAGATTTGAAAAAGGAGTTGGAGGAAAAAACAAAAGATATGAAGAATAATATGGATGAGCTGGAAAAATCTAAAAAGGCATCATTAAATATTATGGACGATCTTTCAGAAACCAATAAGCACTTGAAGGATTTAGATAAGGCGAAGACTGATTTCTTGAATGTCGCATCTCATGAATTAAAAACACCATTAACCGCAATTTCAGCATATTTAGAAATATTAGATGATTATAAAGGGCAGTTCAATAAGAGTCAATTGCAAGGATTAGACGCGATAAAGCGTAACAGCAATCAGTTGAAGATGTTGATAGGAAACATTCTTGAGATATCGCGTCTTGATTCCGGAAGATTTGACTTGAATATAACTGAAATTAATGTCAAAGAGAAGATTTCTTTACTTATTGGTAATCTTAAAATCTTGTCTGATAATAAACACATTGAATTAAAGACCGATTGTGACAGTGTAGGAAAGATTGAAACTGATGCAATGCGTTTTGAAGAGATACTCAATAATTTAGTCGGCAATGCAATTAAGTTTACTGACAAAGGTTCAATCACCATAAATACAGAGTTTGGTCGGGGTAATGAGAAAGGCTTTATAGTTATATCTGTGATAGATACTGGCGTCGGAATTCCTGAAGAAAAGATAGATAGCTTGTTCCAGAAATTTTATCAGGTTGATGCCACTGTCTCTCGAAAATATGGCGGAACAGGGCTTGGCCTCTCAATAACAAAGAAAATGATTGAATTGCAGGGCGGCAAAATTTCTGTCAGCAGTATAGCCGGTAAAGGAACCACTTTTAGGTTTACACTCCCAATTCATCAGTCTAAGAAAATAGCTGTCAAAAGCGATTCTATGAAGGGCATTTCTACGACGGGCGCTGCTGATGAATCATCTGCTGCTCTTCGCACATTGAAAGCAGATAATAAAGCTGATGAAAAAAAAGAGATAAACGATATAGATAAAATAAAGACTGTGAAAGAAGATAAAATAAAAACTATAAAAGAGACAAAAAAAGTGAAAGAGATAACTATTCCAGAAACTTCCGAAATTATCCTAAAAAAATTGAAAACTGATGTCAAATCGAAAAAAAGTATCAAGGTCGATTCAAATTCGAAACAAATATCGAAACAAATAAATAGACATACATCAAAAAAGAAGAAATTAAAAGAATAATAAACTAAAGAGTAATAAACTAAAGAGAATTAATGTTATTGATGTATGCCTGATAGGTATATAAACATACAGAGGCATAAAATGAAAACAATATTATATGTTGAGGATAATCCGGATACGAATGAAGCAGTAAAAATTATATTGACGCATGCAGGATTTGCTGTAGATACGTCCTTAAATGGAACCGACGGCCTGAAAAAAGCAACCGAAAAGAAATTTGATTTAATACTGCTCGACGTAATGCTCCCTGACATGTCTGGATGGGATATATTTGCCAAATTAAAAAATAAGGTAAAATGTAAATACGCTTTTCTAAGCGCAATTCCTATAAGCAGCGAGCGTATGGAGCAATTGACAAAGGAAGGCGTTTCAGATTACATTACAAAACCATTTGTAAAAGCGGATTTGATAGCGAGAGTAAAGAAAATATTAGTGTAATGGAAGATTAGTGCAATAGAAGACATTAGTTTAATTGAGGATATTTGTGTAATAGAACACATTAGTGCAATAGCAAATATTTGTATAAAATAAAAAATTGGTGCAATTATTAGTTTAATTATTTTTAGTGCATCTAAGAAGGACATAAAATGACATCACAACTGACGATAACTGCTGTGGAAAAATTGCAGTCAGAAATAACTTTAAAGACCAAGACATTCAAGAACAAGATAGGAATATATGTTTCTTTGAACAAGACGCAGAAGAGTACAGAAGAATTGCTTCAAAAGAGCGGCGTTGATACGTCCAGATTATTTTTCATAGATTGCGTATCAAAAGAAAAAGTAAGGGATGATGTGCTTCATATATCTCCAGAAAATCTTGATATGTTAAGCACTGCGATACAGGCATTCATCAAAGACATTCCCGGGGAAAGATTCATGATAATAGATGCATTATCGACTTTATTGATATACAATAATGAGAACAAGGTTGCTAAATTCGTCCAGGAGATAACTGAATATGCTTCGCAAAACGATGTCTATGTAGTTGCATTCAGCCCGAAGACGCAGGGCGAGGAGTTGTTGAACAAGATATTCAATTTTTTTGACAAGGTCGAGAAAAAATAAGGTCGAGAAAAATTATTATTAGTGCAAGAAAAGTATGAGAGGAAAAGAGATGAATAACAAGATATATTTGGCGGCACTTATAGCAATATCATCAATTATCTTTTTGCAATCGTCGATCGCAGTTCATGCCGCGCAGCCATTCAATATAGAGATAGACTTGCCGGGCAGTTATCAGAATGTAAATCCAGGAACAGATGTGTGGTTCACAATAAAGCTATTGAACCTGGATAACTTGCAGCGTGTAGATGTTACGTTGAATTATGATATACGTGATTCTAATGGCAATTCTATTATCCATAACAGCAAGACTGTAGCGATAGAGACTCAAGCATCGTTTGTGGCTGATTTAACGGTTCCTGATAATACTGCGCCCGGAGAATATAGTGTAAATGTAGACGTAAATTCTTCTCTTGGAGAGTCTTATGCTAAAACAGAACTTAATATTTCTCATCCTGAAGATGATTTGGCGATATATTATATTGCTGCAGGCATAATCGTTCTTATATTGCTAATATTGCTTGCCGTTAAATCCAGGACTTTAATAGAAAAAATAAAGCTTAAGATGAAAATAGGACGGATAGTTAGCAAAAAACTTAAGAAGTAATGATTATAATTCTCTTGTATTTTTTAGATACCGTTTCGATTGTTACTATCTACCTAGTTTCTTTCGAATGTGAGTTTTTGTTGTAGTGTATTATATTTTATTCTTCGTTCGTTGAACCCAGAGAATTTTAATATCTTTTCATCTATCGTTGGAGATGTTATTATAAAATGATAATTATGATTATCATCCACCAAGATTTCATCTTTTTGACTATAGAATTTCCATCCTAATATCTGGTTCCCCATCATGTTTAATGTTGGAGCATTAGTCAACACTACTATTGAGTCGCTGGCTCTGGATTCTGTATTATACCATTTTATATCTTTAAGTTTATTTGTAATCAACGGACTTATCGTGCTTCCTTTTGGCAAGTAAGTCACAAGCCTGTATGCCAGCTGCAGCGACTCCGGTGTGTTATCCATTAGAATCTGCACACCCCAATCTTTAGTGAATTTTAAATTGGCTTCTATTACATTGAGACTGATTTCATATCCTGCTTCTGCTGCATATTCTTCCAAAGTGTGCACTGGTCGAGGTATAGTTTCTTTAGATGGATCGTAATTAAATTTGGTGTCTATGAGATATATTTGTCTTGTGAAATGTTTTTGATAGTTATTTTTTGTCATGCATTTAGAATAATCTTGATATTTAAAAAGTTGTTTCTGTCGTCACAATTAGGTTGCGATGTTATTTTGTATTCAGTATATCTTTAGAACGGGTTATTTATTCTCTTTTATTTTCCTTGAATATCTCGTTTGTTTTCTTCCAGACTTCATCATAGGAAGTTATGCCTTTTTTTATCAGTATGTCGACTATGGCATCAATCTGTGCTCTGGTCAAAGCAAGTTTGTACGTATTTATCAAGAGCAATTCGCGAAGCTCGTCTCGAGAAAGGCCTTCCAATTTATCCATTGCATCCTCGCACTTCTTTTTATTAGAAACAGTTTTGGCGATTTTTTTAGGCATAACATATTTTAGCCACGCAGGTTTAAAAATTTTGTTGTAATTTGAAAAATATTATTTCTTTTCAAGTTTTTCTTCCAGTTCTTTGATCTTTTCCTTGAGTTCAATCATCCTTAGCTCTCTACCTATAGCTATGTTATGAAACGTCTCTAAGTCTTTAATCTTGTCTTGTAAAATATTCTTAGATTTTAGCAATTCTTCTTCTGCTTTTTTTCTCTCAGTGATATCTTTATCTGCTCCTCTATATCCAATTAATTTACCGCTATCGCAAAAGATTGGGAAGCCATTAGTTAATAGGCAAACCTTACTGCCGTTTTTATGTATATTCCAATTTTCTAAATCAGCAATAGGTTTTTGTTTCTTTGATATATCTTCAAAAATTAGGCCGATACGCTTAGCTTCTTCTTTAGTCATAAAGTCAAAAGGTGTTTTGCCTAGGATTTCTTTAGCAGTATATCCTAAGATTTGTTTAACATTTTCAGAACAATAAGTATATTTACCTTGCAAGTCAACTTCCCATACCCAATCGGTTGTACACTTAATGATGCTTTTGTTGAGTTCTTCGGCTTTCCTTTGTTCTGTAATGTCTATGCCGTTCACGAGAAGCGACGTAATTTTTTTATCCTTATATATGGGATTTGACGCTTCGCTAAGAGCTATGATTCTTATCTCTCCTTTTTTGGTTGTTATCTCAACTTCCATTGATCCTGTTAGTCTGCCTAGAAATTCTTGCGTTAGATTATACATTGCTCTTTTGATTGAATTTTTTGTGAGAAGACTAAAGACTGATTTTCCTATAAGCTCTTTTTCAGTATACCCCAAGATGTTTTGAGTAAACTTATTTGCGAATAATATTTTTCCTGTCTTATTCAAAATAACTGTTATCTCCTCCATTCTATCGACCAATAGTTTGTATTTGTCTTCGCTCTCTTTTAGCGTTTCTTCAGCTTTCTTTCTCTTAGTAATATCTTCCGTGTGGACCATTACAAAATTCGGCGGCACATATGCGTACTTAACATGAAGAAACTTATTTTCATGGGAAGTTTGTAACCGGTATTCCATATCTTTTTCAATAACTTTTTTCTCGCGGAGACACCGCTTCATATCGATCTTAATTTGTCGATTCTGCTGATATGTATCCTTATACATACTAGTTAACTTTATCCCGATGAGTTTTTTAGTTGCTCCTTTTATAACAGCCGAAGCTACATTATTATAATCGACAAGGACAAGATCGTCTCCTTTTTTCTGCCAAGTGTAAGTTGGAACAGGAATAGAATTAAAGAATGTTCGGAATTTTTCTTCGCTTTCTTTTAGTTCTTCTTCTGTCTTTTTTCTCTCAGTAATATCTCTTGCTACAGCCAACATTGCTTTTTTTCCATTCACATAAAAAATAGTGGCGTTTATTTCAACTGGAATTTTTTTTCCAGTTTTAGTCAAATGTATTGTCTCGAATGTAACTTTACCTTCTTTTGCTAACTTTCTGATAGCAGGAATTGCATATGTCTTGAATGCTTCTGGTTCATCTATTTGTGCTGGCGACATCTTCAGTAGTTCTTCTCTAGAATAACCATATCTCTTACATATTACATCGTTAACGGTGATAAAATTAGAAGGATTTCCTTTGCTATCGAAATAATGAACAGCAACAGCATCATTTACAGAATTAAATAACGCTCTGTATGTGCTTTCATCTATGCCCGAAGATTCCCCCGAACCCATTTTCATATCCTTTTTTTTGATATTGGGATATTTAAATGTTCTTATTGACAATCATTAAGCGGTTTCAATTTGAAACTTGTGCAAGTTTAAAATATATTATCTAGAATTCTTCAGTTTGTGACGTCGAATTCTCTCTCGCCACTCAAGATTCCTTCAGTCAAGTCATCCTTCAATTCGAGGCTCTTGTTCATTAGCTTCTCCAAATCTTGGCGTATCTTGATTAATGTTGCAGCATTCTCAAGGTCCACTGAATTGATGTTTTTCTCCAGCTTCTCGATATTGTTGTTGTGATACTTCAATTTGTCTTCTGTGGCATTAATCCAGTATTGTTGTTCTGAAAGATTCAGCGACGCGCTATTATGGGTTATTTTTGTCTGTGAGCGCTGTTTCTGGTCCTCTAATTTCATGATTTTTGATTGCTCGTCTTTCAAATATTCTGTCGTCAATTTTTCTATTGCGTCTATGCCTTGTTCCTTTTTTTTGTCTTTTAACTCTATCTGATTATTTTCTATGGATGCTTTTATTTCTTGCAATATTGTTGCTATTACGAGATTTGTATCATTCATTATCGCTGTTTTTAAATCGTCCAAATATTCTTTTATTATTTTTTTATCAGGATTAAGGTAATAATATTTTTTCAATGCAGTGTCTAATGATGAGAATGATTCATTCAATTCGCTGAGCAATTGTTTTGTCTCGTTTTCTGCTTCAATCTTCTCCTGTCTGAACGATTCCAGTGCACGATAATCCGTGCCGTTTGTTATTGTATTTATTCGTTCGTTTAATCTGTCCAGTTTTTCTTGATGGCTGTTAATCTCGGTTTTTTCTGTATCTATTTGCCTTTTGAAATCTTTTATCTTGATGACGTTCTCTACAAATAGTTTTATGTCTTTTTGTATCTCCTTCAAATATACTATCCCGTTCTTCTCGAGCAATACTCGTATTTCTATAATCATCTCTTCAAGATCATGCAGCGCCTTATTCGTGTCTTTTACCTCGTTGCCGAAGAAATGCTGCAGAACAAATATATTTTTTTGCACATCCTTGTTAAGCTGCTCCATATTCAGCGAGAATTTGACGCAATAATCGTACGTGTCAAGATAATTTTTGGGAACTTCTATATTTGTGACGAAATGTGAAATTCGCTTGATGAAATTTTCCCTGTTTCCATCCATTATATTTACTTCTCTCTCGGGGATGTTTGTGTTCATTAAATGGGCTTTATGCAAGTTTCTTAATGTAACGATGATCTCGTCTTTTTTTTGGATTATATCTTCAGTTTTTGTGCTGATATTCTTATTAAGCGTCCCGAGATTGTCTCTTAATATGAAATTCATATGCTTGTCAATTTTTGATAATAATATCTCTTCTCCAACTTCTGCTTCTTGCTCTTTTTTGAACTTCTCACCGAAACGTGAAAATAATTTCTTGAACATAATAATGTGAACTTTTATCAGTTTAAATGCTTTACTAAAAATAGATGCCTTTGATACTATTATACAGGAAAAACTTTATAAAAGAATTTAATATTATAGTATTAGTAAGTTGGGGGCTTGTGTAAAGTCTCGAGGATTGCCGCCCAGCGAGTAATAGATAATAATGTCGATATTCAGTCATCTGAACAAATTTATAAATTAATGATTCTTCTTTAGGTTTATGAAATTACAGAGAGATAATTTTCGTAAAGATAAATCGTTCAATCAGCAGGAGATTGCATCTGATAGAATCAGAAAGTTGTTTGAACAGGCAGAATTATCTTTTACAGAGCATCCGGAACTTAGCAAAAGATATGTCGTACTTGCTCGCAAGCTATCTACTAGATATAAAGTCAAGTTTACTCGAGAGCAGAAGAAATTTTTCTGCAAGAATTGCAATGCGTATCTGAAGAATGGTGTTAATTCTAGGATAAGGCTTGAACATGGAAAGATTGTACAGACATGCCTTGAATGCAAGGGTGTTCGTCGTTTTGTATATAAAAAATAATTAAAGAGTAATTCTCACTTTAAAGTAACAACAGAATCGCAAACTTTATAAACTTACATTTTTAACACATTTCTAGTATAATAAAGCGCGACGAGCGTACACGCATACTATATGCAATATTGTTGGAGGATAATTCACAGGCAAAATTATTGCTAGTGAAGAATGTTTAATAATGTTTATAAAATACTAAAATGTATTTTAAGAGGTTAAAATGGAACAAGAAAATATGAATGAAAACAAGGATTTTGAATTTGATGAAGTTCGTGGAGAACACGGAAGAAAGCCAAAGATGGCCATATTGAACAAGAGCAAACTCTCAAAGTATGAGATGGACGACTTATTCACATCAGAAGATGTAGGAGCAGAATAAGATTCGATGTGTACTAGAGATATTACGATTAATAATACTATTAAATTAAGAGATAAAAATGGTCGACAATAATTCTGAAGAAGCCAAAGGCGATTTCTTGGATGATTATTTGCTATAGAATAAATTATTAATATAATATCTATTATTCTGATTAAAATGAAATTCAAGCCAAAAGTATACGAAATCCCTATTGATGTATTTTCAGAAAAATATTCTAGATGCCAAGTTTTCGTTGACCAGAATAAAGCTAAGAATTCTACATATAGGCGGCGTACGCCTGATATGTTATATATTTCTGAATGCTTTACAGATTTATCCGATAAAATATTTGATGAAACGAAGAAATTTCGTAATTGTAAAAAATTCAAAATTGGAGATGTATATGATGACAGGGCCGAACATATTTATTCTTTTGGCGACGATAACCATTCAGTCCAAATACTGAAGGATTTTGATGAAAAAACTTTAAAGCCAGAATTATTTATTACCTATATGCCAAGGTCTACTTTCAGATGGCTTTTCAAGCCAGACTATTTCAAGGAAATATTAATAGAATATCATGCAGAAATTCCTGATAAGCATGATAGAGATAATATAATTGAATCTCTTACTATAGAAAAAATTCTGAATAGAAAAGCCAATTATCATTGAAACACATTGTATGGAGTAATAATCTTATTTCATCTTGTACCTTGAATTTTTCACAAACAACAAAAACTAATGTTTTTGCGTTTAAGAAATTTCCATGAAATTTCATAAACATCAGAAATCGCATATTTCTGAGTTTGGAAAATTCTTCGAATTTTCACAAACATTAAAAACCGTTTAATTATTCTTATTCTTATGCGTAAAGTGTTAGGGTCTGGTGCTGAGGCAACCGTATATTTGGATGATGATTCTAGCGAAAGCCATAAAATCGTCGATAAGGAACGATTGAAGAAGAATTACAGGCATCCTGATATTGATTTTGAATTGAGAAAATCAAGGACGAGAAAGGAAGCCAAAATTCTAAAAGCACTTGAGCAGTATGGCTTTGCTCCAAAAATAAAAGAGCAGAAAGAATACAATATATTTATGGAATATATAGACGGTATTCAATTGAAAAGGCTTCTGGACAAAAATCCTGAGCTAGCTTTTATGATAGGAAAAAACCTTACCATAATGCATGACAAGGATATAATTCATGGAGACTTGACGACGAGCAACATGATTCTTGTCAAAAAAGATTCTTTGCCTAAATCTTCAAAATTATTCTTTATAGATTTCGGGCTCAGTTTCAACAGTATAAAGATAGAGGATAAGGCTGTTGACATTCATCTATTCAAGCAAGCTCTTGAAAGCAAGCATTTCAGGGTTTATGACAAAGCATATAAATACTTCCTGAAAGGATATACTCCTGAAGGAAAAAAAGAGATACTTGAGCGATTAGAGGTCGTTGAGCAACGCGGGAGATATAAGGAGAAAACATGAAAAAATTATTACCAGCCAAATTATTATTGAAAAAATTATTAATAGTTTTATTATTTTGTATAATAGCAATAACATCGTCCATAGGTTTTGCAAATGCATCATCATCTGGGCAATCTTCCGGACAATCTTCTGGGCACATAGGTTTATTGACTGTTTCAGAGTCTGCAAACAATACTGATCAGGGAGGAATTGCAGATTTATCTTTGGTTGTAACTCCCGGCAGCGGCAGGATATTCATAGATTCGTTTCCTTTATCGAAGCTTGATACACAGATAACTATGCGTTTTGCCACTGAAGTTGCATGCGATCTTCTCAACAAAGATTGCTCTGGGTTGGATTTTTTTTATACAATAACAGCAAATAGTGCAATTGTTGGCGGTCCGAGTGCTGGCGCAGCTGCTACTGTACTGACTGTTGCGGTATTGGATAATCAAGTGTTGAATAACAATACTATAATGACTGGAACTATTGATAGCGGAAATCTTATTGGTCCTGTTGCAGGAGTTCCAGCAAAAGCTGCAGCAGCCCAGCTTGCAGGATATAAGCGCGTGTTAATTCCTAAATGGGATATTGTGAATAATACTCCTGATGTAAATTTGACTATAGCTGTCATTCCTATATCAACTTTAGAGGAAGCATTGCAATATTTTACAGGTAAAAATTACAGTACAGCAACTGATGCTGTCAATAGCTCGATAAATACTGGTGAGTATAACAATTTGATGAGCAAAATAACAATTGACTTATGTGCTAAATATGGAAATATAACGGGAGATAAAATAGTATTTCCAAACCTTGCCAATTATGATATGAATACAACAAATGCCAGCCAGGATAATTTTCAATTGGCGATAAACGCCTTGGATAATAACTCTTATTATAGTGCTGCAAGTTTTTGTTTTGGTGGCAATGTAAAAGTAGATTATGCATTAATTAAGAACGATAGCAATAATCAATTGAAATTGATATATGCGAAATTGCTTGGAAACATCAGTACATTCAAAGCACAACTGGATGTATCTTCAGGGTCTATATCTACAATTTCAGAACTTGAAACGTATATGATTGTAGCCGAGAGGATTGCAGAGACTAAGGATACATTATCTACCATTGATCCGGAGAATATTTCTGCGTACCAATTGGCTTATGCTGTTGAAAGATTCGATACTGCTGTTGTATGGTCGAGATTTTCCAAGATGCCCGGCCAGAAGTTTGTCATGGATACGCAATTCTTAAAAGAAGCTTGCGGCAAAAAACTTTCTGAAGCTGAGGAGAGGCTTAATTATCTTGATCTTTATTATCCGAAAACTGATTTGCATGATGAGTTGGATACTGCCTATGGGTATTATTCAGACAACGAATATGCTCTATGCATATTTACAGCGTCTAAAGTCAAGGCCGATTCAGATATTGTCTTAAGTGCAATATTTATTCCTGATACTGATTTGGACAGATTGTACAGTGAGAAGATTGCTGCAGCCAAAAAGACTATTGTAAAGCAGGAGAATGATAATGTCTTCCCGATTCTTGGTTATAGTTATTACGAGTATGCCAACACTCTTAAGGACACGGACAAATATTCTGCATTGCTGTATGCTGAATATTCCCTTGAATTGAGCAATCTTGATATGTATTTCAAAAAGAAGGATGCATTATCATTGCCTTCTGTTCAGATTAGGTCCAGCAATGTAAATTTTTACTTCTTTACTTTGGGATTATCGTCGGGAATACTTATTGCTGTTGTGGTTTTCGTCGGCGTGTATTTCTGGAAATTTAAGAAGCATGGAAAAAGAAAGAGATAATTATATTTTTTTTATTAATTTCTTGAATTTTTTTATATTATTAGCGCCTAGCGAACCATCAGAAACACATACGAATGCAAATAGCTCGACATACAATCTGTTCAACATCTATGTGAAGGGCGCAAGTTAGCGCCTAGCGAATCCTTGGAACATAATTATTTATCCAGTATTCATTCCAGAAACTATTTTTTATCTCTCATCGCTAAACATCTTCTTGGTATTTTCCAATATTTCAAGCATCCTGTCGTAATCTTTTTTTGACTTTTTGTTCTTCGTATTTTTTTTAAGTCGCTCTATCTCTTTTGTATTCTCTTCGAGCCGAGTAATTAATAATTCTTTATCCATATGTTCATCTTTTATTTATTTTGTTATCTCTGTCGCGGCGTAATATTATCTTAATAGTTTTATCTCGATGATTTTATTTTTATCGACGTATTATTCGAGTCAAAACCCTGGAAGGCCCTGCATTGCTGCAGAGTATCTTCCCGGGAAAAAGAGGTGAGCGTCGATTGCAAGATGATTACTAGAATGTATCACCCCAAATTCCACTTTTAAATTATCAGCCTAATATATAAATATTTCGATTTGTAACTATTCTAGAATGATAAAAATAACTATGAGTTTTGTTCCATATTGGGGACGAAATCATCTACGATTAAACTTTACCGTATATGCTCCTTCAGGTTTTATGAGAACTTCGAACCATGAATGTAATAGTTTTTTGGATGTATTTAGAAATGCACTGTTTATTTTTTCAAAATCGCTTCTATCCCAGTCTCTCATGATAGTGGTTAAAGTTTTCTTTTCAATTATTAAAGTTTTTCCCATGAATATATCGCCTCTCGGATCTTCTATATAGAAATGAAATTCTGGTTTATCCATATATACTCTTTCAAAAACCTTGTCTACATGCGGCCTAATCACACCATTTAGGTATCCAGGAAAATTTTCGAAACCAATCATTTCTATGTCTGCTTGTACTCGATACACAGGAAGAATCAATCTATTGAATCGTTTTTCTGATATAGGATATTCAACCACAAGCTTTCCATACAAAAGTTCTACATTCGTTAAATAACCTGTCTGTGTAGTGTCTTTTATATCCATGGAAAGGCAGATTTCAGGTTTTTTAGGAATATTCTTAAGTCCTGCAAATATTAGTTTGTCTAGATTGTATTCTAGATAATCTCTTTCCCTTTGTAATTTTCTAGTATCTGTTGCGAAGTTAAGATGATCTCGCAAATTGTTAAAATCAATTATATCATCGTCCATTATTGGTGTATGTTCTTATCTTTTAAAAATTTTATCTATGGGATAGTGATTAAAAAAATAGTTATATATCATCGGTTTTCTGATGTCATGCGCAAGGATAATTCTCATGAAAAAAAGATAGAGAAACAAAAGAAGGTACATCAATCTCTCAATCAATTCTATAGTCCTGAACAGAAACAAGAAGAGATAGTGCAGAGGCATAGGAAGACAATCACGGATACAGAGATGGAGATTTTCGAGCACTTGAAAAATCATACGAAGAAAGTTCTGAAGAATAATCAATTGAAAAACAATGATTCTTTGAAGAAATAATGCTGATAAATAATTATATTTGGTCAATCTCAGGTAATTGATAATCGTTGTCTATATCGATTTTCGGGATAGTATCTAGAGTCATTAATTTATTATGATATTCTGCAACTTTTTTGACTTGTAATATCTGTTTTGGGATGAGATAATATTTTTTTAGCAGGTTACTGGTCAATCGCCATTCATCATTTAGATCTAATAATGTAAACTCTGCATCCCATGCAAAATTTTTCAACATATCGTAGTCATACCAACAATTCTCCTTAATTGGCTTGTAAAATTGTATTATACTAAAATTAGGAATTATGTGTACATGAGTGTCTTGTAATCCTAACGGTGTTTCTATCTTGAATTGTTCTGGAACGTTGCTATTTCTATATTTGCCCCAAGAATTATAAAAGAAAATAGTTGGATCTCTGACTTCCATAAAATTTTTGAATTTCTTGAAAAAGCTTATCTCTTGCTCAAACTCTATCTGTTCATCTCCTCCTAAGAAAAGTTTTTTCTTATCTAGACGTTTGATAGCATCATCCAATGTGCCTTTTTCATACCTGTTAAAAAAATCAAAGTCTGCTTCATAATATGTTTCACAATTTTTATCTAGCCCATCAAACATTCTACCGAACTGGTTGACGTAATGTTCTCCTAAGAATTTCTCTGTAGCCTTGATGCAATCTTTTTGTACTGAGTGGGAGATATTATTATCAAATTTAGGTTTGATCAATATATTATATTGTACTTGCATGAGTTTAACCCGAACATTTTTACTCCCCTCTTCAATTTTAGTAATTGATTCACGTTTATAAAACTTCAGTTACATGCCTATTTTTTGGCCGGTATTATTATATATTTTTCGTAAATCATACGGCAATCACAACATAATACTTATAAAAAGAGTTGATATGCTTTTATTATGAGAAAGTTTATGACCAACTTAGTTATGATATCTATGCTGTTCTTAATAACTCTAAGTTCAGTCTCTGCATGGACTTCTTACACTCATACGTGGATATGTGAAAGGGCAGGTCTTTCTGAATTGGATTGCGCCGCGGCGGACTCGCCTGCAATGCAGTCGAAATATCATGATATAAGTCCAGTCAATCATCATTGTGCAAATAATGCAACAGACTGCAATGCAAGAAAGATAGCTGACAAATATGTTTTGATAAATACGACTGAGGCTCAAGGATTTGCTGCACATCTATATGCTGATAGCTTAGTTCCTGTGCATTGGTATAGTACAGATTACAATACATGTCATAAGATATTCGAGGATAAGGTCGAAGAAAAGCTTCGCAATTCGGAAGACAAAAATTATAAATTGCTCGGAAAGAATTATGATTTCTCGAAATGGAATTTTTCCATGACTTGCATTGCCAAAGTCGGCAAGGTGAATGAGACTGTATTATTATACGCTGACAATAATTATATGGATTCAGTCGTAAAGTATGTCGCTGAAAAGATGGGCGTCAATTCGACTGCACAACTGAATACGATTTCCAAAGAATATGATTTGACGCCGATATTAGTTGTTGCAATTATATTCCTTATTCTTGCATTGGCACTGTTCTTCTATTTCGGATTGAAGAATAGACGAACTGAGAAAAAGTCAAAAAATAACTTGTAAAATATATTATAACTTACATTATAACAAATTACTCAATCTTTATCGAGCATTTCCTCGTCATATATCTTCTTGAATGTCGCAGCGACCAATAATGGAAATACAAGGCTTGCTTCTGCCCTGATTTTAACGTTTGGAGCATTCACTTTTATTTTCGCCCACGTTATCGCTTCTTGAGGATTTCCGCCTGAATCTGAAGCATCATATTCTTGTGCTGTCGTAATATATACTGCATAATCCAGTCCGTCCCTGAATATATTTGCATTCAATACATAATGTTTGGCTACTCCTCCTCCGAGTAATATCGCTCCTGTCTTTTCTGCATTAAGCGCTATCTTTACAATTCTTTCATGATCTCCTAATATGTCGAGATAGAAGTCTTTCCTTTTCTGTTTTTGGAAATGAAACAAGTCTCCAAGGCTTCCATCAGTCAATGCAGGACAGAATACAGGGATTCCGTTCTTTGACGCCCAGTATAATATTGAATCTTCATGATTATCTTCTTTTGCAATCTCTCTTCCAAGTTCGTGTATGAATTCTGATGCTGTAAATGGCTTTTTATTTGATTGTTGTTCAGAATATATCCTGTCGAACAATGGCTGCATGAACTTTTCAAAGTACAAGTATCTATCAAATGGAGCAAATATGTTTCCTATCCTGCCGACGCCTTTATCGAATAGCGCTCTTCCTGACATGTCGAATGTTCCTACGATGAACGGTCTTAACGTCTTTATGATATCTTCTTCGACTCCGCCTGCGCTTATTGACAGGACATGTACGAATTTATTCTTTATTAAAAATTTTACAAGTTCCCTGTTTCCAGAACTCACCATATTTGACGTGCATGATAAGAAGATAGTTGCCTTGTCGTCAATCATCTTGTTGACAATATCTATTCCTATTCCAAGATTTGTCGCTTGTATGCCCATAGTTTTGAATGACTCCATGAATTTGTCAAAATCAAATTTTTCTTCAAAATCATATCCTCTTATTTCTGGAAATCCTTCCATTGTATCATACCTTCGCATGAATTGCGTCTGTTCTTGATATTCTGAATCGTCAAAAATCCCTGATTTTTGATCGTGCTCAGAAAATGAATTTTCTGACATGTTGAAATTTTCTTGCGTCATATTAAATTCCTCTCATATTTTTTTTTTACATTTGTTCTTTTTTTATATCAGCATTATCACACGGCAAGCTTTTGATATCATTATTGACCAAAAATAACTCGGCATCCAGTTGATTAAACGTTGATGCGAGCGTGATAATGCGCCGAATAACAATATAGAAGTTTCTATCTAGAATCTGAAATGTTTATATGTTCCATAAACGAACAATTTGTACATAAGATATAGAATTATAGTAGCCTTTTTAAATGTAACGATAGAAAAAAATTACTTTCTAGTGGTTACAAAACGAAATATTTTTATATTAGGTATATATTCATTGTATTATGAGTATTGTTAAATTAAAACACGAGTATGCTGTAGACACTCTTAATGTCATAAAGAAGGGAGTAGGTATAAATAAAACTTTTGACTTGGCTAAAGTTGTAGATTCTTTTTTGGAACAAAGTAAAAATAAATCTTTTATCACGATACCTATAGCTATTGGCGCATACAGAAGGGCAACTATATTTGAAGGAAACGTTGATGATTTAGATAAGATTAGTTATGATAACGGGTTAAGAATTGATAGTTCAGATGAGTCTTTTGATGTGCATCCAAGTCTTGTAAAGATAGGTTATAATCCACAAATATTAAGTAAAGATGTACTTACAAAATTTATTGGTCCAGAAAGCGTTAGAATGGTTATGTGTCCTTACACAGATCTTGGAAAAGATAGTGATATTTTTAAACAATATGAAATACTTACACAGCAAAGAATAAACTCTCTAGATAAGGAACCTGCTGGTGATCAAATGTTAATGTTGGGTGACTTGTTGTCCAGAATGAAAGATACTGATGGTTTAACAAGTAATGAGTGGAAAAGTTTACAACAGCTTGTTTCACAATTTTATGTTCAATTTTAAATTAGGTTATTTCTTAATATTTTACTATTCCATGATGTTGCAAGTTTGCTATCAAGACTATTCCTGATAATATTGCATATGCAGCAAATATTTTTAGATAAACAGTATTCGTCATGTCGAATGAGAATGGAATGGTGTTTGTTATCTGTAAAATAAATATTAATCCTATCGCAATTCCTATCACTCCAAGAAGCGTCTTTAATGGGCTTGGCCTGTTGTGTGTTGGTGAATGTGAGTTAAACATGGTATACTTTTAGTGCGACTATATTTAAATTTTTCTAATATTAGGCGATATTGAAAACCTACCTCCTACGCGCTCATATATATTATTTCATCTTCAGAATTCCGAGTTAATTGTGTTAGAAGTTTGCATCAATCGTTCGCTAGGCGCTATATACTAAATAAGCCCTATTAAAATGGACTAAAACAACGTAAGATTTATAAAAAAAGTTACTATCCTATAATCATATAAGAACAATATATTATTGTGAGGGATTATTATGGCTATGGTTGGATTTTCATTTACAAAAATTAGTGCAGAGCGCAAGCCTGCAAACAATAGTGCAATTAATATTGAGAGTAATGCCGGCGTAACTAACGTCATAGAATTGCCTGTAATTGAACCAAAAAAAATGGTATTGAAATTCGAATTCTTGTTCGTTGTAAAGTATGAACCAGGCATTGGTAAGATAGAATTGAATGGAGAAATTGTACATATATATGATAAAGAATACGGGTTAAAAGTAGTTGATTATTGGGAAAAGAATAAAAAGTTGCCTCCTGAAATCACTTCTGAAGTATTCAACAACATTTTGGCAAAATCCAATGTCGAAGCAGTAGTTGTAAGTCGAGACTTAGGATTGCCAAGTCCTATACAGATGCCAAGAGTAGATGTAAAGCCGAAGGATGCAGCAAAAGAAGAAGCGAAGGCAGAGCCCAAGACTGAAAAGGCAAAGAAGTAAGTCATAATTATTTTTTTTAAGTTATTTTCAACACTTTTTTTTGAGGATATAACATGCATAGAAGCATAGAATTCAAAACAGATTCCAAGATTCTGTACGAGATATTCTCATTCTATAGACAAACCATTATAGATGTTGATACTCCCGTATCTTTTCGTGATGAATCTATTATATTGAAGACAAACACTTTTATTGACGAAAAAACGAAAGAAATTGAGGCTAAAGGAAAAGACTATATTAATCAAGTAATTAAAGAATTTGAAGAATATCCTTTTCAAAATACAAAAGCCTATACCCGCAATAACATCTCAGGTCTTGATTTTCTTAATTGTATGTTGAACTGTGCTCATATAAAAGAAACGATTTATGAAAACTTATCTCCTAAAAGAAAAGAAGATAATGAAAGAATGGAAAATTATGGAAAACTGGAACGTAAACTCCATCCTCCTCTTGAAGCTTACAAATACAAGCCATTCAATAAAATGAGTATAAAACACTCTGACAAAAGTTATGGATTGTTGTTTGAGTAACTATGTTCTTAGACTTTATACTCATTTCTAAAGAAACATTTATATATTATTACTTCTAAGAATTGATATTAATGGTCGATATTATATTTCGAGGTGTTTATTATGGTTGATGTAAGGATTCATGAAAAGGTTGTAACTGATGCTAAGAATGCTGTTTCTCTTGTGAATTTTGAGGAGAAACTTTCACTTGCTGAATATGTTGATTCTCAAGAGTTGGATAAGGATATTAAGAATAATTTAGGAACTGCTGTATTTAATGTAATAACTAAGCTTAATGATGATGAATCAAAACTTAATTCTAATATTATTGCTTTGAGAAATGCTCTTAATGATTGGCTTGGTGATTTACAGTCGGAAATAAGGGTTGCTGGTCCTGAAGGTAGCAGACAGATTTATGACTATTTCGAAAAGATAAAATCAAAAAATGATATATTACAGGGAGACCATGATGTGGTCAAGATAGATATTACTGAATTGCGCAGTCTATTAAGCGTTCCACTCACTGAATTGCATGGTAATTCTAATCAGATTTCTTCCATTACTTCTCTTGTAAAGAGTCTTGTCAAGAATGCTAAATTGTGCGTTTCTGATGTTGATTCTATCAAGAAGATTATTGAGAGTTTAGATAGGTATGTTCAGGGATTTAATGCTTTATCTCCCGAATTGAAGAATTATCAGAATACAGAACAGAAACTTGATGACTTGCTCGAGGGAAAAGGAGTATATGCGATGTATTCTCTAAAAAATCGATATGATATACTCGTCAGAGTATTAAGAACTAAGAGCATAATAAAGCTTCCTGATGGCGCACAATTCAATAGCGAAATGTTAAGAGATAATGAATCAATGAGAAAGATTAAGACATTTATGAAAGAATATGAAACTGAAAATCAATTATCAATGGGTGGCTTGACAATTGAAAATCCAAAACATAATGAGTGGGAATATTATCAGGATAGTCTTGCACGATTGAGACAGAAAGGCTTTAAGAGACATTTAAGACCTATCGAATTTTATGAAATCTTATTGGAGCATTTTAGGACTAATGGTCTTGGAACTCGTGAGGATGTCGCTAAAAATATGCTCTCTGGAAAAGGCGAATGGTTAAGTGTAGCATTTAGAAAGAGAGGAAATATTTTAGAGGTTTCTTGGGATCCTGAGAATATTGCTTGGAATGGAAAAGAATATGTTACAAAAGGAGACTTAAGAGTAGATTTTGCTTGCCCAGATATGGGAGATAAAAAATCAGAAAAGTATTACAAAATATCTACATTCCCTTCTGAACTAGTACATGCACTTTATGGCGCAGATGCTGGAGAATTATCAAAATATGATGCAGGAATTTATCTACCCCCAGAAGGAAAATGGTGGCCTGTTGGGTGTGGCTACATCTACGGTTACAGCTACTTCGACCTCATTGCTGGCAACTACAGGAGGGCGTCTCGTGGGGTAAAGTAGGGCGCGAAGCGTTTTTTCTTTTCCAAAAACATATCAAGTTTTAGATAGTTTCGCTGAAAGCGAACTTTTGGTTTTGACGTGTCAAAATTACTATTTTGACTATACAGAAACTACGTTTCTGTTACGCCTTTTGTAAATGCTCAGAAATCCTAGATTTCTGGCACGCGGAAATGCGTACCTGCATTTCCTTGCGAGGCGCAGCGTGAAACCATAACATTTATATTCTATAATCGTGTTTTTGAGTATATCAGAGGGGTTTATTTAAAGAGTATGATTTGTTTGTGCTTAATATTATATTATGGATGATTTTGATTTATTGTTGTTTATGTTAAATTAGCGCACTCGCATTGTTTGTCGAACGAATACTATTGCCGCGCTCGACTTTGTTTAGTAGGCTCGTATAGTTGTTTCATTGTTTGGTTCCCGATTTATTTGTTATAGAATACTGGTCGAGAACTCGCTAGCTGCTAAACAATAGAATTAAGTGGAATTATGAAATTATATTCATTGGGGTGATTACATGACTGGTGTTCCGGAAGTAAAGCTTAAGGTTGCTGAAGCAATTCAAGATGATGTAACTAAAGGTATTGTTAGGGTTGATTCTGGTTACATGAAACAGATAGGTGTCAGATCTGGTGATATTGTTGAAATACAGGGTGGTCGAAAGACTGTCGCTATCGTTGATAGAGCATATCCTGGAGACATGGGTCTAAACATAATCAGGATGGATGGTCTTATCAGAAGGAACGCAAAGACTGGAATTGGAGAAGTCGTAATCGTAAGAAAAGCAAATGTGAAGGAAGCAAAGAAAGTCATGATTGCTCCTGCAAAAGAAGGAATTGTTATAAGAGCAAATCCCATAATATTCAAACAAGGCTTGTTAGGACGAGCTGTAGTTAAAGGTGATATTGTTTCTCTAGGTGGTACAAGAACAAGGCGTTCAGCGATGAGCCAGAGTCCATTCTTTGATGATATATTTAATATTGTTGGTGATGAAGCATTGATGGGTTTTGGTCTTGGTGACTTGAAATTCATGATTGTCGATGTGAATCCGGCTAAGGAAGCTGTCATAATAACGGACGCGACTGAAGTTGTATTCAATCCAGAAGCTATGCCTGAATTAAAAGAGGACAAGCTTCCAGATGTTTCTTACGAAGATATAGGTGGATTAGATGAGGAATTAAAAAAGGTGCGAGAGATGGTCGAGCTGCCGTTGAAACACCCTGAAATATTCGAGCGTTTAGGAATTGAACCTCCAAAAGGAGTTTTATTGCATGGTCCTCCAGGAACTGGAAAAACATTACTAGCAAAGGCAGTTGCTAATGAGACGCAATCAAACTTTGTTCTGATTAATGGTCCAGAAATAATGTCTAAATATTATGGACAATCTGAAGAGAACTTGAGGAAGAAATTCGAGGATGCAGAAAAGAATGCACCATCGATAATATTCATCGATGAGATTGATGCAATCGCAAGCAAGCGTGAAGAGACGCATGGAGAAGTCGAAAAGCGAGTCGTAGCGCAACTTCTTGCAATCATGGATGGAATAAAATCCCGCGGAAAAGTTGTTGTGATTGCGGCGTCAAATATTCCAAATTCCTTGGATCCTGCATTAAGAAGACCTGGAAGATTCGACAGGGAAATAGAGATTGGAGTTCCAAGCAAGTCTGGAAGATTATCTGTAATGAAAATCCACACAAGAAATATGCCAATGCGCGGATCTTTTCATAATGATGTCGCATTAAAATTATTGCTTGAATCCATTGAAGAGAAATCCAAGGATTCAAAAACAAAGAAGTCCAAGAGTGATTTTGATAAGTTAAAGAAATTTTTGGAAATTGAAGACAAGTCTGAAAGACTAATAAATGAATTGAAAGTTATTGAAAATAGTTCCGAAATTTGGAGTGCAACTAATCATAAAGAAAAATTCCTTGACATCGCAAGCAAAAAATCAGATGATGAAACAATAGAGATGATTAGTCTCTTATTTGATTCAGAAATATTGACGAAGAAATTTTATTCTGATATACAGCAAAAAGGCGTTGCAATGGATTTAGAAGATATAGCAGATATCACTTACGGATTTGTTGGTGCAGATATTGCTGCATTATGTAGGGAAGCAGCAATGGTGGTATTAAGAAAAGTCATTTCTGACATGAATCTACAGAGCAACGATCCATTATCCGAGGATATTCTTGAAAAATTAATCATTACAAAAGAGGATTTCATGTACGCATTAAAGACAGTAAGGCCGAGTGCATTAAGGGAAGTTCTTATCGAGAAGCCAACAACTAAATGGGATGATGTGGGTGGACTTGAAGATGCAAAGCAGGAATTAAAGGAAGCTGTCGAGTGGCCTTTACAGAATTCTGCAGCGTTTGACAGGCTCGGAATAAAGCCTCCAACTGGAGTGCTATTATATGGTCCTCCAGGAACTGGTAAGACGATGCTTGCAAAAGCAGTTGCAAATGAATCAAAAGCAAATTTTATTCTCGTAAATGGTCCTGAACTCATGAGCAAATGGGTTGGAGAATCAGAGAAAGCAGTCAGAAAAATATTTGAAAAGGCAAGACAGACAAGTCCAAGCATAATATTTTTTGATGAGATAGATAGTCTAGTTCCGAAAAGAGGAGCATCACAGGATTCTAGCGGCGTTGCAGAAAAAGTAGTCAATCAATTATTGACTGAGATGAATGGACTTCAGGAGATGAAAGACGTCGTCGTGATTGGTGCAACAAACAGGCCGGACCTCTTAGATAGCGCATTGCTTCGACCAGGAAGATTCGACAGGATAGTTCTTGTAAGTATTCCTGATGCAAAATCTAGAAGAGAAGTATTCAAATTACACACGAAAAAGATGCCTTTGGCAAAAGATGTAAAACTTGATGAATTAGTTCCAAAAACTGAAGGATACGTCGGAGCAGATATTGAATCTGTTTGTCGAGAAGCTGCAATGCTTGCATTAAGAGACGATATGACAGCACGTGAAGTCAAGATGAAATATTTCCTTGAAGCATTGAAGAAAGTCAGACCATCAGCATCAAAGGATATTGAAGCGATGTACTCTCAATTTAGCGAGAACTTCAGAAAGACACGCGCTGAAGAGATGAAGGATAAGCCGACGTATTACGGATAACCTTTTACGAAAAGGTTAATCAAAAGTGAGTGTAAAATTCTTCGAATTTTAGCACTCGGTTATACATCATGAAACACGTCAAATTAACACTCGAGAATGAACATATAGAAGGGATTCTTGTAAAGGAAGATGACAAGCATCTAGTTCTGAAATTATCAAGCGGATATAATATTGGAATAAAGAAAAGCCGGATTGTGAAGATGGAAGATATCCATTCTCACGAAGAATTAGTCAAGGAACAACATTCTGAAAAAGTACATAAAGAGATTGCTAATGGAAATAATTCTGGTCTTCCTAAAATTTTGATTTTACATACTGGAGGGACTATCGCAAGCAAAGTCGATTATAAGACTGGTGCTGTGACGCCAAGGTTTACTCCTGAAGATTTGACGGCCATGTTTCCCGAAATAAAAGATTTGGCAGTTATAGAGAGCAGATTGTTCAGGAATATCTGGTCTGATGATATACGTTTTGTGCATTATAATCTTATTGCAAAAGAAATCGAGAAAGAATTGCATGAACATAAAGATCTGAAAGGCATAATCATAACTCAAGGAACGGATACATTGCACTATACCGGTGCAGCTCTAAGTTTTATATTTGAGCATTTGCCTGTTCCGATTGTTATCGTAGGTTCTCAGAGAAGTTCTGATAGAGGAAGTTCTGACGCTGCAATGAATCTTATAAGTGCTGTCGCATTTATTGCAAACACCAGTCTGAAAGGGATATTTATTTGCATGCATGAATCCATGAATGATGATGCCTGCCTGATTTTGAATGGAATAAATGCAAGAAAAATGCATAGTTCTAGACGAGACGCATTCAAACAAATAAACGGAACGGCTGTAGCAAGAATTGATTATGCAACTAAAACAGTAGATTATTTAGGCGACTATCCAGAATCAACATTGAATAGTCCTGGCCAATTAAAAATCCAGTCATTTGATGACAATCTAAAAATTGGTATGTGTATAAGTCATCCTAACATGTTTGCTGAAGAATTGGAAGTTTATAAAAATCATAAATTTGATGGATTAATACTCGAGGGAACTGGTCTTGGACATTTCCCTATCAGCGAACCAGATGAATATACAAAAGAACATGAAAAGATAAAAGATACAATTAAAACTTTGTGCAAGCAAATGCCTGTTGTTATGAGCTTGCAAACAATTTATGGCACAGTAAACATGAATGTATATACTCCTGGCAGGGAAATGATAGAGATGGGCGTCATAGGAAATTATTCTATGTTAACTCCAGAAACATCATTCATAAAACTTGCATGGCTATTATCTCAGAAGCTTGACCCAAAAGAGTATTTCATGAAGGATTTACGAGGAGAATTCTCGAATAAGGAATTGGAATGATTTTATCAGAGTTGATGCGACGATGAATAAATCAATGAAATCCATTAAGAAAGTCATGGTCTTTGGAACTTTTGATTTGTTGCATAAAGGCCACACATATTTCTTGAAAGAAGCCAAAAAGTATGGCGATTATCTGATTGTTGTTGTAGCGCGAGATACAACGGTCGAGAAAATCAAGAAAAAGAAACCAGTACATTCTGAACTTGGAAGAAAACAGAATCTTGAAAATACGAAAATTCCTGATAAAGTAATCTTGGGCGAAAAAGAATTATCATTCGATTGCATAATAAATGAAAAACCAGATATTATATGTTTTGGTTATGACCAGCATTCTCAATTTGTCGAGAAGAAATTTCCTAAAATAGAATATGTTAGATTAGGCGCGTATAAACCTCATAAATATAAGACTTCAAAGATTAGGAAATGATGATCTGTAAGTTTTATCTATTATAAAAAATCTCGCATAGCATCAGTCTAATGGATGCTTTCCACCTACGCAGTATGTGCATAAATTATTTCTTGGCATTCCTAGTTTTTCAAATGTTTTGAACATTCCTTCTCGAGAAAGATAATACACTTCTGCACCAAGTTTTTCTCCTACCTCGGCATATGTCCTATTGACTTGTTTTCCATCTACGATTTTTCTGATTATGAAATTATCTTCTGGCGGCATGTCAACTCCAAGGTTGCATCCTCTTGGTATTCCGTCATCTCCAATGATTCCTATAGATGGAGTGTAGCTTACAAAATATATTTTCTTTACTCCTTGTTCATATGCTAATTTGATTGCTCTCACGGAATTATTTCCTCTTATTACGGAATCATCAATTAGACATAATACCTTGTCTCGCAAATCTCCTGCAGTTTGAGGTACTATATATAAATTGTTTGATATGGATTTTGATCTTTCTTCAGGAGTAGATTCTATGAATGATCTTGAACTATTCCTTTTGTAAAATACACTTCTGAATATATTTCCAATATTCTTATGATGCATTTTTGCATATTCTTGGGAGAATGATCTTGCAGTAGTTTCAGGACATCGAGGAACGAAAGATATTATATCGATGTCGTCAGGATGGAATTCTTCAGCCAGTGTCTTTCCCACTTCATTTCTAAATGTTCGGACTGAAATTGAATCCAGATTTGAATTAACGCTTGAAATATATTTCCATTCAAACATACAGTGAGCGATGTGATTTGGTTTCAATATCCTCTCTTCCCTATAACCGCCTGTTGGTTCAAGGTAATATATTACACCAGGTTCAAGGTCGCTCGTCCATTTCGCTCCAATGTCTTTGAACACAACATCTTCAGAACTGATTATGCTCTTTCCATTTTTTTCTCCTAGAACTCCTGGTTTTATTCCATATCTATCTCTTAATACTATTACATCTTTTCTATCTTTCGATGCGATAGCCAATGTATATGATCCTGGTATCTGTCTTAATATTCCTTGCTCTCCATTTTCTTTAAAGAAATGTAATAATGCTTCTGTGTCGCATCCGGTCTTTAATTTTGATTTATCTATAGATTGCAGATATTTATCTGCTATCTGGCCATTGTGCGCAATGACTGCATCGCAATCTAGAATTATTATATGATTTCCATTATCTATAGTTCTTCCGCCAATTACATGCGGATGTGCATCTTCTAATATTTTATCCTTACGTCCTCGTGTAGCATATCTTAAATGGCCAATAAAAGTATGGTATAGAGACTTTGTAGAATCAAATACTTTTGAAATATCATGCCAATCAAAAGCGCTTACTGGACCAACCCATTTCATAACATCGATTGTATCGCCGATTGCTGCAATTCCCGCTCCTTCTCTTCCTCTATGATTTAAGGGTTTCATCCCATCATAAATATCTTGTAAATCGTGTGTTACAATAACTCCACATTGATCTTGTCCAGAATCAGAATTATCTTGCATCAATTCATCAATAGATTTTATAGACATGAGTTCCCCGCTTGCTTATTTTCAAAACTTGACTTTGTTTATAAAATTTGTTGTTACTAAAGAATAAGGTGCTCGAGGTGATATATCTATATTTTCTAAGAGCATAAAATATATAAAACATTATTTTAGACCCGGTTTTACAAATAAGAGGCGGTAAGAGCTTCAAAATTAATTTAGTGTTTCATTCAGGCCACCACAACTATATTCATTGAAAAGAAATCTAGGGGAGATGTAGAGATATTGTGAGCAGTTCTAGATACAATCATTAATCTTATACGACCATTTATATTATAGTTTATTTATATTAGGATTTAATCTTTTGACTTCCTATATTTTCGGAATACATCAAATAAGGGAATATCTTCATTCAATTTATGGCTGTAATCAATTATGCTTTCTGTATAGTCCGGATTTTCTTTGAGTAATTTTTTAGCATTATGTTGGATAATTTTATTTGCAATAACTATACCACAAATACCTCCCAGCATAAGTCCTATGAATTCTCCAGAGCAGAACAAATCAGTTAAATGCATATTATGTATAGTGATGTTCATGTCATTTGTATAACCCATCATGTATTTAATCTCTGTTCCGATTCCGCTGCCGATAATTCCTCCACCAAATCCGCACGGAATCTTTACATAAATCTCTTGATTGACTATCTTTTCAATCTTATTAGCGAGATTTTCGCCAACTTTAATATATGATTTTTCGAATTTTTCGAATTCTTTTTTCGAATCGAATATTTCTGCATCTAATTTTTGAATCTCTTCGGTTCGGTATTCTATCATATTTTCAAGATTGGCTTTTTTTAATTCATATATGTTCATGATTATCCCCTTAATTTGTTAATTTTTACTATATAGTGATTAATATTAATATATAAAGAACTTTCTATAAATATTTTTACTATAATAAAGTTTATATATTACTAAGATTAGTATTTGTGTATGCAAGCTATAAACTCTCTCGATGCTTTGGATAAGAAGATTCTAGTAGAATTGATGCAGGACTCTAGGTTACCTGTTACATCTCTTGCAAAAAAGCTCCATTCGTCTAGGGAAGTCGTCAATTACAGGATAAAAAAGATGCAGGAGCAAAAGATTATCCTAGAATTTATTTCAGAAATAGATATCGAAAAATTAGGCTTCAGCATGGCATCATTGTTCTTGAGCATAAAGTCCGATGCTGAAGATGAGCTGAAAAAATTTCTTAAATCATGTCCATATACTGCATGGACAAGCGAATTTTCGGGTGTATGGAATTTCGGGATAGGAATATACGGAAAAGATACTGAAGAGATACATCAAAGATTTGTAATTATATACGATAAATTCAAGGAAAATATTGTAGATTATAGATTGACATTTCATAAACTAACAAAGCAATTCTATGAAAAGTATCTAGGAATCCAAACTATTCTATTGAATAAGAAATATTTGGCCCATAAAGTTGATGCTAAAGATAAGATTTTATTGAAGGAGTTATCAAAGAATTCGCGTCTTGATTGTGTTATGTTGTCTAGAAAAGTAAGATTGACGGCAGTTGCCACAGCAAACAGGATTCGCCAATTGAAGAAATCTGGAATAATCTCAAGATTTTCCGTATTTATCGATCCTTCAACTCTTGGTCTATTTCAATTCAGTGTATTCATTAAAAATAATGTTATCAATAATCGCTCGCAATTGATTAAGCATTTGGAAACGCATCCTTCTGTCTCATTTGTTGTCGAATATTTAGGGGATCCATTCATAGAATTTGGTCTTATCGCCAGCAATCCTTATGATGCAAGAAGGATAGTTCAACATATAGAGGGCAGATTTCCAAACACGAGAATTGTAGAATTGTTTTTGATACAGAACGAAATATTGTCAATTGGTTTGCCATCGTGCGTTTTTGATTAGGATAAATTTATTG
>Ga0182027_10000148_pt1 | contig 110553 bp, 102 predicted proteins | sample 712E1DmetaG_FD_121300 | JGI IMG/M metagenome (GOLD analysis project Ga0182027, IMG submission 121300) | Permafrost microbial communities from Stordalen Mire, Sweden - 712E1D metaG (Illumina Assembly) | ecosystem: Environmental > Terrestrial > Soil > Wetlands > Permafrost | place: Sweden...
TCTGGGAAGAGTCAATGTGGAGGAAAGCCACGAAGTTAGTGGCCGTATCCGAATTTGAAAAAGGCATCATGAGTAAAATAAGGCAAGATGTCAGTCTGGTTTCAAACGGAGTCGATATCGATAAGTTTAAATTTCAGGATCCAAAATCAAAAACCAACCAAGGGGAAAGAAGACTCTTGTTTATCGGAGAATTTAAATGGCTTCAAAACAGAGATGCTGTTGCCTGGATTATTAATGAGATCTGGCCAAGACTTCGGGCGGAATTTATTCCGTCAATGGATAGCGGTATTAAGCTTTGGGTAGTCGGAAGAAGTATTCCTCTATCAGTTAGAAAATTAACGGCAGACAAGAGTATTATTTTCGATGAGAATGCGCCGAAAGAAACTGAAGAAATATTTAAAAAGTCCGATTTGCTTTTGGCTCCGATTCGAGTCGGCGGGGGAACTAGCTTTAAAGTTTTGGAGGCAATGGCAACGGGAGTTCCGGTAGTAACTACTGACCTTGGCAACGCCATCGGGGCAAAGGAAGATTTTGAAATCGTCATCGGAAAAAACGTCCAGGATTTTGTTGTAAAAATAAAAGAGCTCTTGGAAAATAAAGCGTTTTATGAGAAGATTTCCGTGAACGGCAGAAAATTAATTGAAAAGAAATTCAACTGGAAGAAAATAGCCGGCGACTTAGACGCGGTATATGAGTCGGTAGCCATATTATGATAGATCTTTCAATTGTCATCGTAAACTACAATACAAAAGAATTTCTGAAGAATTGTCTTAACTCCGTAATGGAGAGTACGAAAAATATCTCCTTTGAAATTATAGTTGTCGATAATGCCTCCCATGACGGCTCACCGGAAATGGTCAAGAAAGAATTTCAAAATGTCAGATTAATTGCCAATGAACAAAATGTCGGTTTTTCCAGGGCCAATAATCAGGGAATTAAAATTTCAAAAGACAGCCGCTACGTTTTATTCCTTAATTCTGACACCATTGTGCATAAGGATGTTCTGGAAGAAATGGTAAAGTTTATGGATTCCCATAAGGATGCGGGAGCGGCCACTTGCAAATTGGTTATGCCTAATGGTCAGATAGACGACGCTACTCACCGCGGTTTTCCGACGCCCTGGAATGCTTTTTGCCATTTCTCCGGACTCTCGAAAATCGCCCCGACCTCACCGCTTTTTTCAGGCTATAATTTGGGCTGGATGGACCTTGATAAGACCCATGAGATTGATGCTCTGGCCGGAGCATTCATGTTGGTCAGACGTCCGGCGGGAGAACAAGCTAAATGGTGGGATGAGGATTATTTCTTCTATGGGGAAGATCTGGATTTTTGTTTTATGCTCAAACAAAAAGGCTGGAAGATTTATTATGTGCCCGGTTTTTCCATTAAACATTTTAAGGGTGTCAGCGGCGGAATAAAGTCAGTGTCAAAGAATATAACCACTGCGAGTAATGAAACAAAAATAAGATCAAATAAATCACGCTTCAATGCCATGAGAATTTTCTATAAGAAACACTATGATAAGAAGTATCCCAAAATTGTAAATGAATTTATTTATAAAGCCATATCCATAAAGGAAAAATTAACTTAATCAATGAAAAAATATCTAAATAATTTATTTAAACCCGTAAACATTGCCCTGTTTTTCATAGTTTTATTCGGCTTGATAGTCAACCTTTATTCGCTCTCTACTGTCCCGTTTGGTTTTCATGAAGACGAAGCCCACATCGGTTATAATGCTTATTCTCTATTGTTGACGGCCAAAGATAAGAATAATGTTTTTCTTCCCCTAGCTATTGATCAGTTTGGAGATTTTAGGCCCTCGGGCTTACATTTTCTGACCGTTCCGTCGGTAGCGGTTTTCGGTCTGACGGTTTTTGCCACCAGATTTCCGGTTGCAATTGTGGGAGTACTCTCGCTGATCTTATTCTATTTTCTTTGCCTAGAAGTTTTCCAAAGCCAGCTGATTGCCGTTATTGCCGCAGGTTTCTTGGCTATTACTCCGTGGCAGATAATTGCTTCCCGTTCCACGTCTGAAAGCATCGTAGCCCAATTTTTTGTAATTCTAGGGATGTATTTTATGTACAAATTTATAAGATTAAGGCAGCGTAATTTATTAATCTTTGCCGCGATTGCCTTTATTGTCAGTTTCCTTTTCTATCACGCGGCTAGGTTTTTTGTCCCCGTAATCTTAATTTATTTTTTCGGATATATTCTATTTAATTCCAAAATAGACAAAAAAATACTCAAAGGTTTTTGCATTTCTTCAGCAATTGTTCTGATTTCTCTTTATTTAATTTTTAAATTTTCAAGCGGAACGAGCCGCCCGATTGATATCAGCATTTTCAATACTCCGGCAACAAAGATGATGATAGATAAGCAGGTGGGTTATTCGGCCGGCCACAGTCTTTTTATCGCCAAAATTTTACATAATGAAATCATTAATTATCCGCTGACATTTTTGGGTAATTATTTCCAGCATTTTGATTCGGATTTTCTGTATTTCAAGGGAGGTCTTCCTCCGCGCTACATGGTTTCAGGCAGCGGAAATTTCTATCTCATAGAGGGATTATTTTTCCTGGTCGGAATCTCCATGATTATCTTTGCCGTTGTTAAGGATTGGCGGCAAATTTTTTCCGTGCAAGGTTCAATCCTGGTCTGGCTATTAATCGGTCCTATTCCCGCTGCCTTAACTTTCGAGGATATTCCTCATTTTCAAAGATCAATTATGATGCTCCCGGCCTTTGTCATGTTGACGGCTCTGGGTTTTTATACCGTCGTTAATTACCTTAAAGACCGCCGGGTAAAGGTCCTGATAATAACAATTACCGCTTTGGTTGTAATTTTCAGCACAATCACCTTTTTATATAGCTACTTTATAGAGGGTTTGCGTTATCAGCCGATATATAGGAACGAAGGCGAAAGAGAGATGGTAAATGAGGTAAATAATTATTCAAAACAGGGCTATACCGTGATTATGACTGAACAGGAAGCCAACCGATTGATTTTCCATTTGTTTTACGACAAAGTTGACCCCCGCTATTATCAGAGCATCGGATCGCCGAGAGATAAAGATGGCTTGGAGTTTGAGAATCTAGTATTCGTTGACGCGCCCTGTCCGACAAACGATCCTAAGGCGCTCTCGCACGCGAAAGCCAAGACAATCTACGTTGATCAGTTTGATTGCCAAATCCCCAAGAATTATATGAAAATTATGGAAATTAACCGGCCTGACGGCGAACTCATGTTCCAACTGGATAAGTTAAATCCGAATTATGTTTTTCCCTCAAAATAGCCATCAGACAATATTTCTGTAAATTGGCAGCAAAGTAAGATATAATTAATTTATGACGATCGGAATTGATGCCAGACTTTGGAGCGAATCCGGAGTTGGGCGATATACGCAAAATTTAATTTATGGTCTGAGTAAAATAGATAAGCAAAACCAATATGTAATTTTTTTAAGAAAGGGTGACAATCCAAATCTTCCCCAAAATTTTAAAAAAGTATTTACGGATATCCATTGGCATACATTAAAAGAGCAATTAATGTTCCCCAAAATTTTAGATAAACAAAATCTTGATCTGATGCATTTTCCCTATTTCTCCGTTCCAATTTTTTACAACAAACCTTTTATTGTTACCATTCATGATTTGATCTATCACCATTTTCCGACCGGAAAATCCTCGACCCATTCGACCTTAGTTTATAACTTTAAATTATTATCTTATAAATACATAATTCAAAAAGCCGCCCAAAAAGCCCAAAAAATAATCGCCGTTTCTAACGCGACTAAACAGGAAATAATTTCTACTTTAAAAACAGATAAAAATAAAATCACTGTTGTTGCGGAAGGCGTGTCGAATGATTTAATAACTCAAAAAGCGGAAAAAAGTTCAAACGGAAAATATTTTCTTTATGTCGGCAATGCCTATCCACATAAGAATTTAGACAGACTGACTGATGCCTTTGGATATTTTAATAAAAATCATCCCGACGTTAAACTATTTTTGGTCGGAAAGGAAGACGTCTTTTATAAAAGATTAAAAGATAAAATTAAGAACAGAGGTTTAGAACAGAATGTTAAATTTGAAGGTCACGTAACAGATATAGGATTATCCAATCTTTATGCCAATGCCATAGGTTTGATTGCTCCGTCTCTCATGGAAGGATTTGGCTTGCCGGTTTTGGAGGCCATGAGAAATAAGTGTTTAGTTTTGTCCTCTGATATTCCGGCTTTTAAAGAGATCTTAAAAGACAACGCTCTTTATTTTGATCCCAAAAATACGGAGGACATTCTTAAAGCTATGGAGGCCGTCTATTCTGAAGGTTCCAAGAATAAAACAAAAGACATAATTGAAAAAGCTTTCAAGTTGTCTTTGGAATTTTCCTGGGAAAAGATGGTCAGAGAAACCTTAAAAGTATATGAAAGTTGCTTTAGTTTATGACCGCATAAATAAGTGGGGAGGGGCAGAAAGAGTATTATTGGCTCTGCATAGATTGTTTCCCGATGCTCCGCTTTATACCTCGGTTTATGATAAGAAGAAAGCTCCCTGGGCCGATGTTTTTGATGTCAGAGTTTCATTTTTGCAAAAATTTCCATTTGCTGTACGCCACGAGCTTTATGCTCCTTTGATGCCGCTGGCTTTTGAAAGTTTTAATTTTGACGGATATGATTTGGTAATTTCCGTGACCAGCGAAGCGGCCAAGGGGATTCTGACTAAACCCCAAACGAAACATGTCTGCTACATGCTGACCCCGACCCGGTATCTTTGGAGCGGATATAAAGAATATTTTAAAAATCCAATTCTTAAACTTATTTCAAAGCCGGTTATCTGGTATTTAAGACGTTGGGACAAAATTGTTTCAGAGCGCCCCGACGAATACATTGCAATTTCAAAAGAAGTAAAGGACAGAGTCGCTAAATACTACGGCAGAAAATCGACGGTAGTATATCCGCCGGCTGATAACATACCCTCTGGTGAAAATAATAAAAATACGGGCAACTATTTTTTAATTGTCTCAAGACTGGTTTCCTATAAAAGAATAGACTTGGCCATCAAAGCTTTTAATAAATTAAAACTACCTTTGAAAATAATTGGTTCCGGACAGCAAATGAGGAAGCTAAGGCAGATGGCGGGTCCGACAATTGAGTTCGTAGGTAGCTTGACGGATAAAGAGCTGGTAAGCTATTATAGTGAGTGTCGCGCTTTGATTTTTCCGGGTTTTGAAGATTTCGGCTTAACCATTGTGGAGGCTCAGAGTTTCGGGAAACCCGTCATAGCTTTTAGAGCAGGAGGCGCACTGGAAACAATCATTGAAGGGAAGACGGGAATATTTTTTAATTATCAGTCAGCAGAAAGCTTAGAGGAGGCAGTTATAAAGTTTAATAAATTAGAATTTGATCCGAAGGATTGTATAGCCCAAGCACAGAAATTTAACTTTGAACAATTTAAAATAAATTTTATGAAAAGAATTGAGGTAATACTTAAATGAAAATTGTTATTTTTGCCGGCGGAGTGGGAACAAGGCTCTGGCCGCTTTCCCGGAAGAATAGTCCCAAACAATTCGGAAAAATATTAGGAGATAAGTCTACACTTCAGCTGGCAGTTGAGAGACTCAGGCCGGACTTCGCTTTTGAGGATATCTATATTGCCACAGGAAAAAAATATGAAGAAATCGTCAGGCATCAGCTTCCGGAAATTCCGGCTAAGAACTTTATTTTTGAACCGGCCGTCAGAGATGTCGGACCGGCTGTCGGTATGGCCATGTCGATTATCGGAAAAGACAATCCCGATTCTCCGGTAGCAATTCTCTGGAGTGATCATTTCGTTAAAAAAGAGAGAAGATTCAGGGAAGTATTGCATTTTGCCGAAGATTTGGTTGTTAAAGATAAAAATTCATTAATACTCATAGGGCAACGTGCCAGGTTTGCAAATCAAAATTTAGGCTGGATAGAATTCGGTCAGGCAATAGATGAAATAAGGGGAACAAAAGTTTTTGAATTTAAAAAATTAATTTACAGGCCTACACTTCCTCAGGCAGAACAGTTTTTGCAGGCGGATAATTTTGCCTGGAATCCGGGATATTTCGTCACTACGCCGGGATTTATCCTGTCGCAATTCCAAACCTTTGCCCCCAAGCTTTACGGGGAACTGGGAAGAATAAGAGAAGCTATCGGTACTCCGGATTTTGAAAAGACGGTTGAAGCAGTTTATCCGACACTGGAAAAAATAAGTTTCGACAATGCGGTTTTGGAAAAAATTGATCCGAAATTTGTCTCGGTAATTGCAGCCGATCTTGGTTGGAGCGACGTCGGAGCCTGGGAAGCATTAAAGGAAGCTCTGGAGAAGGCTTCGGATGAAAATGTGACCAAAGGGAAAGTGCTTATAAATGATTCTGCCGACAATCTTGTTTTCAATTATACGGATCAGTTGATCGTGGGAATTGATCTGGAAAAAATGCTGGTCATAAATACCGACGATGTTCTTTTGGTCTGCAGCAAGAATTCGGTGCCCAAAATTAAAAAGATTGTGGAAGAAATGGAAAATACCCCGCATGAGCATCTGACCTAAATTATGTTTGATTCGGATATTATTGAAATTAAAAAAAGCGTCTATTATCTATTTGCTAAAAGGATAATGGACATTATTTCTTCGTTATTGTTGCTGGTAGTTTTTTCCCCGATAATATTAATTATCGTCATAGCCATAAAGCTTGATTCCAAAGGGCCCATTCTAGCAGATACTCCAAAGAGAGTCGGAAAAAACGGGAAGTTGTTTAAGATGTACAAATTCAGATCGATGGTAGAAAACGCCCATGAAATGTTAAGAGGCAATCCTAAATATGCAAATCTGTTTAATGCCTATAAAAAAGGCAGCTATAAATTAAAAGATGATCCGCGTATTACGCCGGTAGGTCATTTTATCCGTAAGCATTCTCTGGATGAGATACCACAGGCTTTAAATATTTTAAAAGGTGAAATGAGCTTGGTCGGCCCCAGAGCCTATTATCCCGATGAGCTGCGTGATCAGCAGAAAAAATATCCCCACACGGCCGACTCCGTCAAGATTGTGCTTTCTGTCAAGCCCGGAGTAACCGGATTTTGGCAAGTTTCAGGCAGAAGTGAGATAAATTTTGATAAACGCATCGAAATGGATGCGGCCTATGTCAAGAAAAGATCGCTCTTTTATGATTTGTGGATTATCGCCAAAACACCCACGGCTATGATCACCGGCCGGGGGGCGTTGTAGTTTAAATTAGATTTGCATCAATCAGTTTTTTTAGTTATTATTGAAAGATGGAGGAATTAGGACAAACTGAATTGGGAACTACCCGTTCCCGGTTAAATAGACCTGTAATCGTAACCAATCAGCCGGTATTTAAAAATAAAATGAAAACAAATTCTTTTAAAATGCCATTAATTGTCCTCGGAATCTTGGTTATTGTTCTGGTCATTTTTGGGCTGATGACCATCTCTCCGGTCTTAAAGGTTTATACCAACGCTAAAGCGACCTATGCTCAGGTTAAAGTAATGGTGGATGCTTTGAAAAAAGAAGATATCGCTCAGGCCTCGACGGAACTGGATAAAACAAAAGCACAATTAACCCAAACTCAGAATAGTCTTGACGCAGTAGGCTATATTAAATATATTCCCGTTTTGAATCTCTACTATGCCGATAGCCAGCATTTGATGAAAGCCGGCGCTTACGGTCTTTCCGCAGCCAGAGTTTTCATTGATTCGGTAGAGCCTTATTCAGACGTCTTGGGCTTGAAAGGTAAGGGAACATTTGTCGGCGGTACAGCCTCCCAGAGGATTCAAACAGCCATTATGACTATGGGAAAAATCACCCCTCACATTGACGATATTGCCATACAGATGGAGGGAGCAAAAAAGGAGATAGATGCGGTAGATCCGAATCACTATCCGGCAATATTCGGAGGCGAAAAGGTTAAAAGCGGCTTATCTCAGGTCAAAGACCTGGTTGATCAGGGCGTAGTCTTCGTAACCGATGCTAGACCCCTGATTAAGCTTCTTCCCAGTTTACTCGGAGATCCGACGGACAGAAAATATATGGTTATATTCCAAAACGACAAAGAGCTTCGTCCGACCGGAGGATTTATGACGGCCTATGCAATTTTCAGAATATCAGACGGCGTTATTCACGTCGACAGCGCCAACGATATCTATACCCTGGACAATACGATATCAGGGAAACAAGTGGCTCCCGCCCCGATCTTAAAATACTTGGCTAACGTGTCGGTTTTGAATCTTAGAGACTCCAACCTTTCGCCTGACTTTATAGTTTCAATGCAGAAGTTTAACAGTATCTATAAGAAGGCTCCGGGTTACGTGGCTGTTGACGGAATTATTGCCTTGGATTCTAACGTCCTGGTTTCGACTATTAAAATATTGGATGATTCAATCTATGCTGACGGAATTAAATTTACCAGTCAGAATGATCCCCGCTGCGATTGTCCTCAGGTTATTTATGAACTAGAGAGTCTAATTTCTACGCCTTTAAGTGTTGATCTGAAAGTTACCAGTCTTGAGGCGGTGCAATCTCAAAGAAAAGATATTCTCGGTTCACTTTTGTCTGCCATCATGGACAAGGCCCTGAAATCTTCGCCTAAACTGTATTGGGGACCGTTATTCCAGGATATGCTGACTCAGGTAGAGCAAAAACACGTTCTATTTGATATCTATAATACGGATGCCCAGAGCGGAATAGAAGCCTTAAATGCTGCCGGCAGAATAAAACCGTTTGACGGAGATTACCTACATATTAACGAAGCAAATTTTGGCGGAGCCAAGTCCAACTTATTTGTTACCGAAGCCGTAACTCAGAATTATCAGGTTTCAGGTGACAAGACAATAACTAAGAATATCACCATTGATTACAAGAATCCCCATGCTCCGTCGGATTGTAATCTGGAGCGCGGCAACCTTTGTATAAATGCCATTTTGAGAGACTGGATTAGGATCTACGTGCCCTTGGGAAGTAAAATGGTCGCCAGTAAAGGATCGGAAGTTAAGATGATCTCCTATGACGAATTGGGCAAAACGGTTTTCGAAGGTTTCCTGACCGTCAGACCGCTCGGATCAGCCGAGTTTACGATTTCCTATACTCTGCCGTTTAAGGTAAGCGGATCGTCCCTGCCATTATTGATTCAAAAACAGCCCGGTACAAATGGTAACGACTATACAATTCAGGTTAACGGTAATAAGGTTGACGAATTCCCGCTTTTGACTGATAAGGAAACAACAATTAATCTTTAATGAGGACCTACAAGGTTGAAGGAATTGTTTTAAGACGAAGAAATTTAGGTGAAGCAGACAGAATTTTGACAATCCTTAGCAAAGAATCGGGTAAAATCTCAGTTAAAGCTCCTGGCGTCAGACGTATTCCTAGCCGCAGATCTTCTCATGTTGAACTATTAAATTTTTCTCAGTTTACGCTTTACGGAAGCTCCAAGAGTGCGATGCCTATCGTAACTGAGGCCCAGACGCTTGAAGATTTTTCGGAAGTTAAAAAAGATCTGCATAAGATCGGCCAGGCATTATATATTTGTGAATTAATTAATGGTTTATGTGCCGATAATCAAGAGAATATGAAAGTCTTCTTCCAATTAAAATCCGTTCTGACGGATTTATGTAAAACCATGGACGCCCAAAGCCTGATAAAAAAATTCGAGAAAGACCTTTTAATGGAATTGGGATTTTGGTCAGAAGCCAAGCTTTTAGAGACTAAGGACTCAAAGGAAATAATGGAGAGGTTGCTGGAAAGAAAGCTTAAGACCTTGCGCGTTTTACCCCTTTTTGCTTAGTAAGAGCTGCGGAAATCATAATTTCCATTATCAGCAAGATCAAAGAATAAAGTCCGATGACAACCGCATCCGGAGTGTTGACTGAAACGAATTTTAAAAAGAAAAATAAAACCATCAGTGAAAACATAATTATTCCAAGGATTGAAGAGAAAATCGTCAGTTTCTTGAATTTAGGAAAGAAGACCAGCCCCAAGCCATTCAAGCTGATAATAGCGGCTAGAAGATAAAGTACCCGGTGATAAATCTCAAAAGTGCCGGGCCATCTCATTCCCAGGAAAGGTCCCATCATTTCCAGATAATGAGGAAATCTGGCGTACATAAAATATGGCTGTGGGAAGATGTGGGTTGGGGCGATTATGAGAGCCCCCAGAACTAATACGGAAAGGAAGATAATCTGGAGTTCTTTGACCTCTTGGCATTTTTCTTTCATCAATTTAGTTTAGTAACTAAGTCCAGCGAAGTCAATTGTTTTCGTGAATTCTGTAAGCAATTGCAAAAATCCTATAGTTATGTTAATATCCTCAAGTTATGGCAATGAGGCATTTAGAAAAAGAACTTAGAGGGACTGGCGACCCACGCAAACAAGCGTTTGCTGAAGTCATTACCGGTATACGTGAATCATTGGGTAGCGATATACCCTTACCGATTGCTTCGACCCCGGAAAAACAATTAGGTATAAAAAGATTTTCCACTGAACAAAGAGAAGCATTAGAGAAACAGGGTTTTGTAATTTATGATTTAACAGGGCAGTCAATTAAAACCTTAAGAGATAAAGGTCGCAAATTCTGGTCAGATTGGCATAAATCTTTACCTGATTTTGAAGCTCTTACTTCAATTCGTTCAGAAGTGGCAATAAATCCGAACAAACTATTTTTACCAAAAAGCAATTATAAGACATTAGCTCAACAGGAAATGATGGTAAGTAAATTTTCTGAAGAATTAAGAAAGAAAGTAAAGGGTGTTAAGGCAATTATCGGACAAGCTCCTGATTATGCAGAGCTTATTTTTGCTCATTTGGATCGAACTAAGGAGTACTTATTCGACGCAAAAGATAATTACAATTTTGCCAGAACAAATACCCCAACCAATGGCGTTGACGTTGCTATCGTCGATGAATGTCAAGCGGCGGATGGTGGTTTATCCTTCGAAGACTGGCATCGTGACTATGGTCATGAGCGTATATATGCAGCTCCTCTTGTAGTGCCTGAATAAAGCCTAACAATTGATTAATTAGTATTTTTTGATTTTGGTTTCCGCTTTATTCTAGAATCTTCCTAAATTAGAGTTTAATGTGGGTGCTTCTATAGGCAACATTTACTATGTGTTATAATTTAACAGATGGACAAATCAAAGCTCATGGAACAAATAATTGCCCTTTGTAAGCGCCGGGGATTTATTTATCCGGGAAGTGAAATCTACGGAGGCTTAGCTAACACCTATGATTACGGACCGGCAGGTGCCGAACTTCTTAGGAATATCAGAAATTTATGGTGGGATAATTTTGTTCACAAGAGGGATGATGTTGTCGGTCTTGATGCCAGTGTTATTTCTCACCAGGAAGTCTGGAAGGCCTCGGGACATACTAGCGGATTCGCAGACGCCATGATCGATTGCAAGAACTGCAAATTCAGGATGAGGGCAGATCATTTAATCGAAGACAAGATTAAGGAAAAAGTTGAAGGCAAAACTACACAGGAACTGGATGAAATAATTAAAAACAATCCGAAAATTAGCTGTCCTAACTGCGGAAAGCATGATTGGACCACAGTCCGCAAATTTAATCTTTTGTTTCCGGTGAATTTGGGAATCATTGAGGGAGACCAGTCTTTGGCCTATCTTAGGGGAGAAACAGCCCAGGGAATGTTTATTAATTTTAAAAACGTGGTTGACTCTTCCAGAGTCAGATTGCCTTTCGGAATCGCCCAGCTCGGGAAAAGTTTCAGGAACGAAATAACTCCGGGAAATTCTGTCTTTAGAACCTTAGAATTTGAACAAGGAGAAATAGAATATTTTTTTGATCCGGAAACTTCCGATTGGGAAAAACTTTTCGAAGAATGGAAGAAATCGATGTGGGAATTTATAACAGGAAAACTTGGCATAAAAGATGAAAATTTAAGATGGAGAGAGCATGATGAAAAAGAAAGATCATTTTATAGCAAGAAAACTGAAGATCTGGAATACAACTTTCCTTTCGGGTTTAAGGAGCTTTGGGGAATAGCCTACAGAACCAATTACGACTTAACTCAGCACAGTAAATTCTCCAATAAGGATTTATCAATCGTAGATCCCCAAACTAATAAAAAGATTATGCCTCATGTCATCGAGCCGGCGGTTGGAATCAACCGCATGCTTCTAATGATTCTGGCCGATTCTTATGTTCAGGAAGAAGGCAGAATTGTTTTAAAGCTTAATCCAAAACTGGCTCCATATAAGGCCGCAGTTTTTCCGCTTTTGGCTAATAAGCCGGAATTAGTTGATAAAGCAAAAAAAATCTATCAAGACTTAAGAAAAAACTTTGTCACGGTTTTCGACGGACGGGGAAACATCGGAAAAAGATATTTTGCCCAGGATGAAATCGGTACACCTTTCTGTATAACCGTTGACTTTGAAACTTTAGAAAAAGACACCGTTACAATCAGAGATAGAGACACAATGAAGCAAGAAAGAATAAAAATTGAAGACCTCAATTCATATATTCAAAATAAGTTAAACTGACACACTTTGTTCTATTGTATTTGTAGTCTAGTCTTAGTAAGATAAAATCGATTTTGTAAAGGTGCGATGGTTAAGACTGAGTCATATATTCCTCGACCAGAAACAGAAAAGATACAAGAAGCCTGTGGAGTTACGGGAATATTCAGCAAAATAGGTAAAAATATTTCTCCAGAAATTGCTTCACTTCAGGAAAGACTTCAGCATCGGGGCCAAGATTCGGCAGGAATTGCAACATATACCGACGGGAAAATATTTGCCTACACAGGGTTAGGTAAAGTATCAGAAGTATTTCCGCCAGACTTTGATTTTGAAAAACATAATCTATTTTCATATTTAGGGATTGGACACAATCGTTATGGCACAAGCGGTGAAGGTAGTAAAGATGATACGAGAGGTAGTCAGCCGGTCATCGGTAAATATGTCGGCAGGGAATTGGCGCTGGCTTACAACGGAAATCTTCCGGACGAAGTGAGACAGAAATTAAAACAAAGGCTTCCGGAGGACTTGCAAAACAGCATGTTTGATACGGAAGACATTGCTAATGCAATAGTTTCGGCGAAAGGGGATTCATGGGAGGAAAAGATTAAAACCGGATTAAACGGAATTGATTTAGCCTATTCCTTAACAATTTTGACGGACGACGGCCGGCTTTTTGGTTTGAGGGGTCCGTCCGGAACCTGGCCTTTATGGTATGGAGAAACGGATGACAAGGTTATTTTTGCTTCGGAAACCAGAGTCTACAATAAAGATAATATAAAATGGAAAGAAGTGAAGCCAGGAGAATTAGTTGAGGCGACCAAAACTGGGGTTTTAAAGAAACAAATTTTTGAAGAAACACAGCTTCTCAGATGCTGCCTGCATGATGCCTATGGGGCAAGAGGGGATTCTCTGATGACTGAAGATATTTCCTATGGTGATTTCCGTCGGGAACTCGGAAGGCAATTGGCCAGAGAACATCCCGTTGATGTCGATGTTATTGCCGGCGTTCCGGAGACAGGTCTGGTTATGGCAGAAGGATATGCTCAAGAGTTGGGTAAAAAACCAGCAATTCTGTTAACAAAGAATGAAGAAATCAGGAGCTTTATTGCCAAAGATCTGGATCAAACAAGCATGATAGTGCATAAGAAATACAGTGTCGATAAAGAATTGGCCAGAGGTAAGAGGGTTTTGCTGGTAGACGATTCATTGATCCGGGGGAAGACCATGGGTGGTTATGAGCAAAAAAAATTAAAGGGAGTTGTTCAACGTGTTAGAGAAGAGGCAGGAGCAAGTGAAGTACATCTGGCCATTGCTTTGTCCAAGTTTGTTGACGGCTGCGATATGGGGTATTACATTAAGAAAGGTCACTTGGTGGCAATAGTTAAAAATGAGAGGGGTGAATATCAGGAGAGATCGGAAAAAGAAATTGCGAAAATTGTTGGCGCAGATTCTATTCACTTTTTAAGTATTGACGGAATACAAGAAGTTTATCAGAAAATACTGGGCAAGAAAGATGTTGCCTGTATGGCCTGTATGGGTCAACCCCAACCCTTAGAAATTATTAAATCAAAAAAAATAGCCAATAAGGCGACGATATTCCCGGTGATGTAATTCTATTGACAAAAAACTTAAGATTGATACAATTAACTCATTAATGAAAAATAAAAACCAAATTATAGTATTAATAGTGATAGCCGTTCTGATTGTCGGTGCGTTGGCGTTTTTTGCTTTAAATAGAAAGGCAGCTCCGGTTCAGGTAACAGAGCAGGTTCCGGTCGAAGAAAAAGTGTCTACAATTAAACCGGAAGACATTGGTTTAACTCTGACCGCGACTCAAAATAATCAAAAAGTAATTCTGGAAGTAGCCAATACTACCGGTATTGCGAAATTAGATTACGAACTGGACTATACTAAAAAGGGAGACATTCCCGTCGGGGTCATTGGCGAGCCGACCGTAAAGCCGGGACAGCCAGTTAAACAGGAAATTGTGCTTGGCACCTGTTCTGATGTCTGTCATTATGATGAAGACGTTTCAAATATCAAATTAACCCTGAAAGTCACAAAAACGGATGGTTCCGTTTCCCAGACCGTTCAAACCCTCGATTTAAACCAGTAATCCTCTACGTATTGAGTTTTAATTTCCCGGACACACTATTTTCCTTATATTCCTATTGACATGTGATAAAAACTGGTCCAAAATGGTAACAAGTGGTCTAAAGTGGGAAAAAGTGGGACACTAAGGATCAAGAAAGGCAGGTTTCAAATGTTGCTAGGTCAATATGAGAGTAAAGTCGGAGAAAAGAACAGAACAGCTCTTCCCAAGAAATTAAGGGAAGAAATTGGGGAAAAATTAATTATTACGTTAGGCTATGAAAATTCACTCATTATCGTCTCGGAATCAGGCTGGAAAGCTCTTCTTGAAGGAACAGAGGGCCGCCCTTTCATTGAGAAGCCCGCAAGAGAGACTCAGCGTTACCTTCTTGGAGGAGCAACCTTCATTGAACTTGATTCTAAGGGAAGGTTTGTCATACCTGAGTACCTTAGACAATTTGCAAAGATTAAGACAGAAGTTGTATTCCTAGGATTGTCGCGGTACGTTGAGCTGTGGGATAGAGAAACTTGGGAGGAATACAGAATGAACCTTGAAAAAAATATAGAGAGTATTTCTCAAAAGCTTATAAAGAAAGAGGACGACACAAAGCATGAGTGATTTTCATGAATCGGTCTTATTAAATGAAGCAATAGACGGATTAAGAGTTGAGAAAGACAAAAAATATATTGACGCAACGCTGGGGGGAGGAGGACACAGTTTTGAAATTTTAAGACGCGGCGGAATTGTTTTAGGAATAGATGTTGATAAAGAAGCACTTGAGCATATAGAAAAAAACGGTAAGCCGGAAAACCTGACCATAGCAAGAGGAAATTTTAGGGAGATTGACAGTATCGCACGTATAAATAAATTTGATAAAGTGGCTGGAGTAATTTTTGACCTTGGTGTATCCAGTCACCAGATAGACAGCCCAATACGTGGATTCAGTTTTCAGAACGAGGGGCCCCTAGATATGAGAATGGATGATAATCTGGGGGTCAAGGCCCTTGATCTGCTAAAAATTTTAACGAAAGGAGAGCTAAATGAAATATTTACTGAATTTGGTGAGGAGACTAATGCTTGGGCCATTAGTGACGCTATTGTCAGGGCCCGTAGCCTAAAGCCGATTGAAACAACGCTGCAATTAGCAGCAATTGTTGAGGGGGCTTTAAAAAGAAAGGGTTTGTATAAAGGAGAAACGAGAGCCGGACAAAGTAAGAAAGTTTTTCAAGCTTTGAGAATTGTCGTAAACGATGAATTAAGTGTCATAACGGAGGCCTTGCCCAAAGCTTTGAGGCTTTTGGAGGAAAAGGGAAGGATTTGCGTAATATCTTTTCATTCGTTAGAGGACCGGATTGTAAAAAGGAAATTTTTGGAATTTGAAGAAAAGGCTCTGGGAAAAATTATTACGGAAAAACCAATTATTCCGACAGAGGAGGAAATAGAAAAGAATGTCAGAGCCAGAAGTGCCAAGCTGAGGATATTTGAAAAAAATTAATGTTATGAAGAAAGGATATATTTTAATCATATTTCTACTGGGAGTCATAATCAGTCTCTCGATTGGAAAAGCTATAATGCAAAATACCTTATCCACATCGGGAATTTATGTCGGAGAAGTACAAGAGCAAATAAATGAGTATGAAACGCAAAACACCATTTTGTCCGAGCAGCTCTTGACAGCATCTTCCTTGACGAATATCATGGAAAAAGCCGAAGCGTCAGGATTTACAAGAGAAAATACCTTAATGGTCCTTAACGCATCTAGACCTTTGGCGATCAAACCATGAAATGGCGTTATCCTTTTGTCTTCGTCTTTCTCGTATTGTTGTTCGTATTAGTTGCATCCCGTTTATTTTATTGGCAGATTGTAAAGGCAGATATGCTCTCCGAGATGGCCCAGTCACAATACGGCGGACTCGTTAAAATTGAACCCAAAAGAGGAGAAATAGAAACCTCTGACGGATTTCCGATAGCAGCCAATAAGGTTTCATATTTGCTGTATCTTAATCCGACACTGATCAAAGATAAAGATCAGACGGTTCTAATTCTTTCTTCTCTTCTGGATATGACAAAAGCCTCAGTCAGTGCAGAAATACTGCCCGATAGGCTGTGGGTGAAAATTAAATCGGGAATTTCGGCCTCCGATAAGGCGGAAATAGAAAAGCTGAATCTTCCGGGAGTGGGATTCGAAGAACACTATACCCGTTTTTATCCCGAGGCATCAATTGCAGCCCAACTTTTAGGTTTTGTCGGCAAGAATGAGGAGGGTCAAGATAGCGGCTCCGGAGGTCTGGAAGGCTTCTACGATAGGTTATTAAGGGGTAAGGAGGGCTATTCTATGGAATATAGCGATGCTCTGGGAAGACCGATACTTTCCAACAGCACCGAGGTTACCAGCGGTTCGGACGGCAGTAATCTTATTCTCGGCGTCGACAGATCTATACAGTTTTTGGCAGAGCAAAAACTAAAAGACGGGATAGAAAAATACGGAGCGACAGGCGGAACGATCGGAATAATGGACCCGCAAACGGGCAATATTTTAGCCATGGCCTCCAGTCCCACTTTTTCTCCTCAAACATATTTTGACTTCGACCAAAGTACATATACCAACCCGTTTATTACTGACACTTACGAACCGGGATCAACTTTTAAGCCAATTGTTATGGCTTCGGCGATAGATGCTGGCTTAATTACGCCCCAAACAAAATGCAATATATGTGGCGGGCCCGTTTCGGTCAGCGGTTATGAATTGCACACTTGGAATGACCAATATTACAAAGACACAAATATGATTCAGGTAATCCAGCATTCGGATAATACGGGCATGGTCTTCGTGGCCCAAAAACTCGGCGTAGACAGAATGATCTCATATCTGACCAAGTTTGGTATTGGACAGATGACCGGTATTGATCTTCAGGGAGAAATCTCTCCCTCACTTAAGCCAAGAAATGCCTGGTATGATGTCGATCTGGCCACGACAGGATTCGGACAGGGAGTTTCCATAACTCCGATTGAACTTTTGACCGCTTTTTCAAGTCTGGCCAATAACGGGGTGATGATGCAGCCAAGAGTAGTAACGGCTTATGAGAATGCGGACGGAACAAGGGTTGAAATACCGACCAAAGTTATCGGTAATACCGTGTCTGAAAAAACTGCCAAAGTTATGGTAGAAATTCTGGTGAACGCCGTGGAAAAGGGAGAAGCTCAATGGACCAAGCTTCCCGGATATAGAATTGCCGGCAAAACGGGAACTGCTTCAATTCCCGTTAAGGGACACTATGATCAGACCGGTACGATTGCTTCGTTTATAGGTTTTGCTCCCGCGGATAATCCGAAATTTGTCATGCTGGTAATTTTAGATAAACCGACAACCTCTATTTATGCAGCAGATACGGCAGCTCCCGTCTTTTTTGATATAGCAAAAAATCTCCTGAACTATTACGGTATTCCTCCTTCTGAATAATTTAAAACATGCAAGGATAAGAGGTCAGTCAAGGATTCCGGAGGGGCGGCATTATTACCGGCCATTATCAAACGCTTCTTTGACTGTCTTCCATTGTTTTATCGCACTATCATTCAGTACTTGTTCATATTCCATGGGAAAAAATTCTGCAATCGTCATGGGCGGGAACGGCAATCTGCCTTCCCGGGCAGCGATTCCCAGTTCTTTAGTCGCTTTTGAAAAATCAATTGGGCCATGCATGAAATTAGTGTGAGTATGCGTTTCTCCGGCCTTATACTGATTTAGTGAAGTCACGGCTACTAGCCTGCTTGTTTCAGGATCTCTTAATATTTTTTCATAGATATCAAGCGGTTCGGAAATTTGATTTTCGTCATGCAGATACTTAGATTCTTCCAAATGGCCAAGGTCGATGTCGGCATATACGGGAGTATCTTTATCGTTTGTTTTGGCTAATTCTTTCAGGAATCTCAAATATTCAGCCGGAGTTTGGGTTTTGGCGTCCAGCTCAATTGCAATAATCGCACCCGATTGGCCTTTCAATTTTCTTCTTAATTCTTCTCCCTCTCTTGATTCATGCCATATTTCTGCATTTGAGCGGAAGATCTTAGGATTAGTAGCGGGAGAAAAAGCTTTCAGGGCTTCATCTAATTTTTCTTCCTTTTTCTCTTCCGACTCTACATTTTGCAAGCGCCAGCCGGTTTGTATTTTTAATTCTCTTAGATTTCCCCCCAAGAAACTTTTAAGTACGTTTGACACGTATAATTTATTAGCATATACGCTTGGGGCATCAATGCTTGAGACCGGAATTCCGGCAGCTTGTAAAAGCTTTATGGCTTTTGGCATGTCAATAGTGGTTGCCGGATGTAAGGAAAGACTGATATTTTCTTGACCGAAAACCGGTCCGAGACGTTCCTTAAGGTAGGCGGTTCTTTTGACCAGCTGTTCGGTCGCAAACCGTGGAACCAAAATCTCATGCAGATGTGAGGGCCGGTATTCTCCGGTACTCATCGAGCTTACGGCAAATTGCAGATTTTCTTTTGACATGGGCGAATTATAGAGAATTAAGTTTAACTTGTCAAAACCATTATATGGGACAACTTGAGTGGAAATTATGGCTTTAAATAGGCTATAATAGAATGATTCATGTGGCAAAAAACTAAGAATCTATATCATCTCGGAATTGCGATATTTTCTAACATCTGGCTAAATTTCCCCTCGAGAAAATTAACCATAGTTGGCGTGACGGGAACAGACGGCAAAACGACTACTACCAGTCTCATCTATCATATTTTAAATTCGGCCGGCTTTAATGCCTCGATGGTAACTTCGGTCGGAGCTATGATCGGCGGGAAAAATTATGATGTCGGTTTCCATGTCACGACCCCATCTTCCTTTGCCGTCCAGAAATTCATTAAGAAAGCCATTGGAGCAGGATCAAAATATCTGGTTTTGGAGACAACTTCTCACGCTCTTGATCAATACCGGGTTTTTGGGATTAAATACGAGATTGGAGTTCTGACAAACGTTACTCACGAGCATTTGGATTATCACAAGACATATGAAAATTATGTAAAAACAAAAGCCAAGCTTTTGGAAATGAGTAAAATGGCGATTGCGAATAAAGACGACGAATCATATGACTTATTGGAATTAAAATCGAAAAGCTTAAATTCAAAGTTGGTCAGTTATGGAATGGGTAAAAATGCCGATGTTAATCCGGTAAATTTTCCTTTTAAAACAAACATGATCGGGGAGTTTAATAAATATAATGTTTTAGCGGCAATCAGCGCCTGCCAAGCTTTGGGAGTTCCGGCAAAAGACATCCGGAAAGGAATTCTAACCTTTGAACCGCCGAAGGGTAGGGAAGACATTATTTATAAAAAGAATTTTACGGTGATGATTGATTTTGCCCATACTCCCAACGCCATTGATCAGATCCTGAAGGCAGTCAGACCGGCAGTTAAAGGCAGAATTATTCATGTTTTCGGTTCGGCCGGCGCCAGGGACGTAACCAAGCGGCCGTTAATGGGAAAAATGTCTTCAAAATATGCTGACGTTATTATTTTAACTTCCGAGGATCCAAGAAAAGAACCGGTGGAAAAGATTATGGAAGAAATCGAGTCGGGAATAACAAAGAAAGTAAAAGTTTTAAAGATCTCAGACCGAAAAAAAGCTATCCGTGAAGCAATTATGATGGCTAAAAAAGGTGATTTCGTTGTCATGACGGGTAAGTCCCATGAAAAATCGATGAACTACGGTCAGGGAGAAGTTGAGTGGGATGAATATAAGGTAGCTAAAGACGCATTGAAAGCTCTCGAATTATGAAAATAAATTCCATCCATTTTGTCGGAATAAAAGGGGTCGGAATGACGCCTCTGGCGATTATTGCCAAAGAAGCGGGCTTAGCGGTTTCCGGTTCCGATATCGCCGATGAATTTATTACCGATATTTCACTTAAAAAAGCCGGCATAGCACCTCTGGTCGGTTTTGCCAAAGAAAATGTCGGGGATGTGGATTTAGTAATTACGACCGGAGCGCATGGTGGATTTAACAATCTTGAGGTTTTGGAAGCAAAGAGAAAAAATATCAAAATCTTAACCCAGGGGGAAGCGGTCGGAATCTTTATGAACGGAGAAATTTTTGGCAGAAAATTTACCGGAATCTCCGTGACCGGAACACACGGAAAGACAACCACCAGCGCCATGATTGCCACTCTGCTTAAGGTTAACAAACTTGATCCGTCTTTCCTGATTGGAACTGCTGACGCCTTATCCTTGGGAGCGCCGGGACACTACGGTAAAGGTGAATATTTTGTGGCAGAAGCCGATGAATATATGACGGAGCCGACTTTTGATAAAACCATAAAACATCTCTGGCAGCATCCGAAAATTGCCGTAATTACCAATATCGAATTCGATCATCCTGACGCCTATAAATCTCTGGATGAAACGCGGGAACAGTTCCTCAAATTTGCCAACCAGCTGCCAAAAGACGGAGTTTTGATTACCTGCGGGGATGATCCTCAAGTGCAAGAACTCTTGTTGGAATTTAAAGGCAGAAAAATAACTTACGGAATTAAAAAAGGCAATGATTATGCTGTCGAGGAAGTATTGAAAGATATTAAGCTTCCGGTTTTCGGAGATCATAACCGTCTGAATGCCACCGCGGCCTATATTGTCGGCCTGGAGATTGGCTTAACCCAAGAGCAGATTATGAGCGGTTTACTGGAATTTAAAGGTTCAAAGAGGCGTTCGGAATTTGTAGGAACTCTTTCCAAGGGAGCCCTACTATATGACGATTATGCTCATCATCCGACTGAAATTCAAAAAACCTTAAGAGCCTTCAGGGAAAAATTTACAGACTCAAAAATAATCTGTATTTTTCAGCCCCACACCTATTCCCGGACAAAATCGTTATTCGGAGAGTTCAGCCAATCATTTAAAGACGTAGATAAGGTTATTCTGACTAATATCTATGCTTCTCTGAGGGAAAAACCGGATCCGTCCGTTTCGATGCAGGAACTAGCTGACAAGATTGGAGAAAAGGCCATATTTATGCCTGATTCTGTCGATGTGATATCATACATTAATAATCATCAGGCAAAAGATGTAGTTTTTATCACCATGGGGGCGGGAGACGTCTATAAGATAAGTGAAAAATTAAAATTATGGAAAAATTAGTTATTAACGGAGGAAAAAAATTGACAGGTAGCATTTCTGTATCTGGAGCCAAGAATGTCGCTTTAAAGGCGATGGTGGCAGCCTGTCTGACCGATCAGGAAATGATAATAAAAAATGTTCCTTTGATTTCGGATTTCAGAGTCATGATTGAAATCATTAAGGAATTGGGCGGAGAAGTGAAAATATCCGGCCACGAGGCCAAGGTTCACATGCGGAAATTTAAAAAAGAAAAAATTCTTCTGGAAGAAGCGGCCAAGATCAGAACCTCGGCCATGTTTTTGGCTCCGCTTTTGGTTAGAATGGGCAAAGCCACTATTCCTAATCCGGGCGGATGCAGAATCGGCGCGCGGCCAATAGAGAGAACAATGCAGGGACTGGAAAAAATGGGATACTCAGTCACATACGAGACAAAGGATGGATTTTTCTATATTAGAAAATCACCGGACTTTAAAAATAAGGAAATTGTTTACAGATTTGAAAAAAGCACGCATACGGGTACGGAAACTTTGATCATGGTGGCAGCTTTACAGAAAGAGACTAAAATTACGCTTGAGAATGCAGCCGCCGAACCGGAAATTGATGAGTTAATTAACCTTCTGAATCAAATGGGGGCTAAAATTTTAAGAACAGAAGAGAGGACCATCGTCATTCAGGGAGTAGAGAAGCTAAGCGGTACAGAATTTACAATCGGTCCGGACAGAAATGAAATTGTCACTCTGGCAATTGCAGCAATTACGACTAAAGGCGACGTTCTGGTTAAGGGTACGCAGAATGTGGATCTGTCCGCCTTTGTTCAAAGGCTGGAAGTGGCAGGTGGAGGAGTAGAAAACCAGGCTGATGGAGTCAGATTTTTTTATAAAAAAGAACTTATAAGCGAGGATGTAGAAACTTCGATTTATCCCGGCTTTATGACTGACTGGCAGGGACCGTGGGCTCTGCTCATGACTCAGGCTAAAGGGGAAGCCACAATTCATGAAACTGTTTACGAGAATAGATTTGGCTACGTCAGCGAATTAAAGAAAATGGGAGCAGATATTACTTTGTTTAATCCGGAGGTTAAAAATCCGGAGGAAGTATATAACTTCAATCTGTCTGATAATAATTCTTCATATTCCCATGCCATCAGAATTAAGGGGCCGACAAAATTACACAATGCTGTGGTAGAAGTTTCAGATTTAAGAGCCGGGGCAACTCTGGTCTTAGCCGGATTATCGGCGGTCGGAGAGACCGTAATTTTCGGAATAGAGCACTTGGACAGAGGATATGAGAATTTTGAACAGAGGCTTAAATCTTTAGGGGCAGACATAAAAAGGATCAAGGAATAATATGGACAAAAACAAACTTATTTTATTTGATATTGACCATACTCTTTTTGATACAGAAACATTTAAACAGTCAAGGCTTGAAACGTACTCCCTCTACGAAGAAGTTTTTGAAACATTAACCAAACTTTCAAAAATTTCTAGGCTAGCAATTTTTTCCCAAGGCGAATTTGATTTTCAGAATACCAAACTTAAAAATACGAAGATTGACAGTTTTTTTAAGAAAGAGGATATTCACGTCTTTCAGGAAAAGCAGTTAAATTTTGAGGAAATATTTAAGAAATATTCAGAATATAAAATTTTTGTGGTGGATGACAGATTAGACATTTTAGCTGTAGCTAAAAAATATTTGCCTTCCGTTTCTACGGTTTGGATTAAGCGCGGTCCGCATGCACAAAAATTAACCAAGGTAGAAGGTTTCATTCCTGACAAGGAAATATTGTCCTTGCAAGAAATTCTTGAATTTATAGTAAAATAAGGATATGAAGAAAATTGTTTGTATCGGAGGAGGAACGGGAACATCGGTTGTCTTGTCCGGTCTTAAAAAATATCCGATTGATTTAACGGCCGTAGTTTCAATGGCAGATGACGGTGGATCAAACAAAGTGATAAGAGATGAATTTGGATTACTGCCGACTAGCGATATCAGGCAATGCTTTGTAGCTCTGGCGGAAAATACCGGCGATTCGGAGCAGTCATTGAGAAAACTTTTTAATTACCGTTTTCATCAGGGAGAAGGAATTAAAGGGATGACTTTTGGTAACTTATTTATGGTAGCTTTGACTGACATATTCGGTTCCCAGACAGAAGCAATTAAAAAAACCAGCGAGATCTTAAAAATTAAAGGTAAAATTTTACCCATTACTATGACCGACTCGAGATTGGTGGCCGTTTATGAAAATGGTAAGACGGTTGTCGGTGAACATTTGATTGATGAACCAAAGGATACCGGCAATCTGAATATAGACAAAGTTTATCTGGAGCCGGAATCGAAAGCTTATCCTGAGGCGATTGAGTCAATTTTAAACGCCGATTTAGTTGTGATAGGGCCCGGAGACTTATACACCAGCATCATTTCGGGCTTAGCGGTTAGTGGCATAAAAGAGGCGCTTAACGACACGAGGGCAAAAGTAATTTATATCGTAAATTTAATGACTAAGTACGGACAAACTTCCGGATTCAGTGCCGCGGATCATATCAAAAAGCTGGAAAAATATATTGGGACTAATTGCTTAGACTATGTTTTAATAAATTCCGGACAGATTCCTCATGAGGCCTTGCAAAAATATGAGTCAGCCAAGGAGTATAGCATCCTGGATGATTTACGGGACAATTATTTTAAAGTGATTAGGTCTGACATACTGAGCGAAAAAGAAATACAAAATATTCCAGGAGACGAACTTAAGCGAAGTTTAATCAGACATGATTCGGACAAACTGGCAAAAATTTTAGTCGATTTATAATTTATGCAAGCAATAATTTTAGCGGCGGGAAAGTCTTCAAGATTGTGGCCCTTAAATGATTGCCATAAGTCACTTTTACGGATTATGGGAAAGCCGATAATTGGCCATACGATTGACGGACTTTTGAGGGCGGGGATTGAGGAGATAATTGTGGTTGAAGACAGTAAAAAACAAATAGAAGAGCAGCTTAAAAAATATCCAAAATATAAAGACATAAAGTATGCGGTTCAGACTGAGGCTTTAGGGATGGGAGATGCCCTGTTGGCCGTCAAGGATTTATTGTCTGATAAATTCTTAGTCATTTCTCCCGAAAGAATTGATTGTGAAGAGATTGTCAAGCAAATGCTTTTAAAATCCGGTGAAAAAAACACAAAAACAATTTTGGCTGCCAGCAAAACAGATTCTCCGTCCCTATTCGGAATGATGAAATTGGATGGAGATAAAATTTTGGGAATCGTTGAGAAACCGGAAAAAGGCAAAGAGCCGTCAGACATAAAAGTAGTCGGAATTTATCTTTTGGAGAAAAAACTTTTTGATTATTATCAAAAGGTTAAAAAACATCAGTATGATTTCGAAGAAACACTTTCTTTATATATGAAAGAAAGTGACGCTAGAATGATGCTCCTTGACAGTGAAGGTCCGTCTTTAAAATACCCCTGGCAGTTATTTGATATGCAGAAATATTTATTTGAAAAATATCTGAAAGCGGAGATTGACCCAAGTGTTAAAATCGGTAAAAACATTAATATTGAAGGTAAAGTTTTTATCGGCAAAGGAGTAAAGTTATTTGAGAATGCCGTAATTAAGGGGCCGGCATATATCGGAGACGGAACGGTTATCGGTAATGGTTCCATAGTCAGGGAAAATGCGAACATTGAAAGTAACTCTCTGATTGGCGCTTTAGCGGAAATTGCCCGTTCTAATTTTCAGGAAAATGTTCACGTGCACTCCGGTTATTTCGGCGATTCTGTCTTTGGCAAAAATACTAAAGTCGGCGCAGGTACAGTCACGGCCAACATAAGGGTCGATAGGGGAGAGATTTTCTCCACGGTGAACGGAGTAAAAGTGAATACGGGAAAGAAGTCGTTGGGTTGCTTTGTTGGAGAAAATACTAAAATAGGAGTAAACTGTTCTCTTATGCCGGGAATATTCATCGGATCAAATTGTCTGATAGGCCCTAAAACTTTAGTCTCAGAAAATATTGAAAATAATACCAAGTACTATGCGACTTTTGAGAAGATAATTAAAAAAAATAATTAAAGAGTAATTTTAATATGTGCGGAATATTTGGCTACGTCGGTAAACAGAATCAGGCGGCAGAGATTGTGTTGGAAGGATTAAAGCTTCTTGAATATAGAGGTTATGATTCCTGGGGAGTTTCGGTCAAGCTGGATCAAAATCTGGTGGTAGAAAAACATGTCGGGAAAATTGGCGATGCCAAGGTAAATTTACCTGACAGTACGCTTGGAATCGGTCATACCAGATGGGCAACTCATGGAGGAGTGACGGAAAAAAATGCTCATCCTCATCTGGACTGTAATAAAACAATAGCGGTGGTACACAATGGAATTGTGGAAAACTTTCAGGAATTAAAGGCTGAACTTGTTAAAAAAGGCCACATCTTTATTTCGGAAACCGACACGGAAGTAATTCCCCATTTGATTGAAGAAAATCTTAAGCATGAAGGATTTTCTTCTTCAGTCAGAGACGCTTTCAATTCCCTTAAGGGGTTAAATGCTATCGTAGTGGCCGACGCCGTTTCAAGAGAGATTGTAGCGGCTAAAAATGGTTCGCCTTTAATTATCGGCATCGGAGACGGCGAGTTGTTTGTAGCTTCTGATGCAAGCGCAATCGTGAAGCATACCAAAGAGGTCATATTCTTAAAGGACAACGAAATGGCAATTATCGGTAAAAATGTACAGCTGTTATCTCTGCCTGAAGGGAAAAAGCTGGAAGTAAAGTCTGAAAAAATTAACTGGAGCTATGAAGTTTCAACCAAGGGAAAATATTCTGATTTTATGATTAAAGAAATTCATGAACAACCGATTGTGATCAGGAATATTGCCGAAAATTATTTAAGTCAGATTCAAAAATTAGCAGAACAGATAAAAAACGCTAAGGGCACCTTCTTCATCGGGGCAGGTACGGCCGCTTATGCCGCTTTAGCCGGAACATACATTTTTTCTAAAATTGCCAAGAAGCATGTTAATACTTCTGTCGCTTCAGAGTTCAATTATTTAGAAGATTTTTTGACAAAAGACAGTTTGATTATTGCCTTGTCGCAAAGCGGTGAAACGATTGACGTAGTTGAGCCTCTTAACCGGGCTAAGGAAAAAGGCAGCAAGATTTTTGCCATTACGAATACTTTGGGTTCGACGATTTACCGGATGGCAGACTACAATATGCTTTTGGGTGCCGGTCCCGAAAAAGCCGTAGCTTCGACCAAGGCTTACATCGCCAAAGTCAGCATTATTTTAATGCTAGCCTACTCACTTATCGGTCAGGATGAAAAAATAAAAAATATTCTTCTTCAGACGGCGGATGAAGTACAAAGACTCGTCTCGGAAAAAACAGTTGATGAAATTAAGAAAATCGCCAAGGTTTTAAGTCAGGCAAAAAATATTTACATAATCGGAAGAGGAGTCTCTTATCCGTCGGCTTTGGAGGGGGCCTTGAAAATCAAAGAAGTTTCTTATGTACCGACTGAAGGATTGGCCGGAGGAGAGTTAAAGCATGGTACAATCGCTTTAATCGGAAAAGGCACTCCTTGTATAGTTTTTGCCCCGCAAGATGAAACCAGAGAATCAATAATTTCAAATGCCATCGAAATTAAATCCAGGGGTGGAATGATATTCGGAATATCACCCAAAAATGAAGAAGTTTTTGATCATTTTATTGAGGTTAAGGACGTTGATTCGGGATCATATATGGCTCAGATTGTCGTCATGCAATTGTTGGCCTATTATATGGCCATTGAGTTGGGATTGGATGCTGACAAGCCTCGGAACTTGGCCAAAAGCGTGACAGTAAAATAGGTTATTTAATGCAGAAGTAGCTTCCGACGTGAGCCAACTCCCTAAGTATTACATAATTTGTGACAAAGAAAGAGGCACTCCCCCCGTCTAAATTTATAGCATCAATAATATTTATGCCGGTTTGTTTTTTGAAAAGCGAGACCGCCTCAGGCAGAAGTCCCAAAAGCGGTCCGTCAAGATCGGACTCGTCGGTATAAAAGGCCAGAAAGACTAATTTGTTATCGGCAGTTGTGGCGGCCACAATACGCCTATTGGGCGAATCGTTATTAATATCAAGTACCAGCGGTTTTCCGTCCTGCATGAGTAGCGGGCCTGATTGAACTGCGATTTGGGGAGTAACTTCCGGTAGAGAATCTTTGATAAAGATATTGCCGTTATCTATCCAGAGAAAGCCGTTAAGAGTATCGCTTTGTATCGACTTGGACAAGGTTTCCGAATTGCTGACAAATAATCCCAAATGAGTATTTTCCTTGGAATAAAATCCTCCATTAACCAATATCTGACAACTATTATCAACTTTAATTTGTTCCGACAAATGCTGGTCTGTCAGATTTGAATAAAACCCTACATCCTTGGGATTGACTTCCGCCCACGAAGCGCGGATTAAGCTTTCTTCGAGATTCAAGGCCGTTGATTGTTTGATGACAACCGGCGTTGAAACTGGTATTTTAACTGCAGATAGAACATTGTTTGTCTCAGTAGTTTTCAAGGGCGTTTTTTTGAAATAAAATCCCGCAACAATAAAGAGAATTATTAATATAAATATTGCTAGCCATCTTTTCATCTCCCACATCTTAACCCAGTCAGACCGCAAATGCAAAACTATTGACAACGTGGCCTGTATTTGGGTAAAATTCCCACTATGATAGAAAGTCCAAAGGAAATAAAAATATCCACCATTATTAAGCTGCCTGGGAAAGATAATCAAAGAGCAATATGTAAGTACAATTCGGACCGTGGTCAGGATCTAGAAAGCCTTAAAGCGCCGAGCCAAGCAGAAATTGATGCTATCGTGAGGCAGATACACGAGGCAAATCCGGTTCCAATGTCTCGCGGAAAAAAGTCTCACGGTAGAAGCGGAAAAAGATACGGCAAGGGATAGAATTCAAATTATTGGACCATTGATAAATAACCCCCAGAGTGCTACTTTAAGGTTATGAAACGCGGCATTGCCACATTTACCCTGGATAATGGAGTTTGTCCTCCTTGGCTCTTTCAGCGGATGGTTAGCCTGGGGCGGGAGATTATTTATGTCTTAATCGAGGAATACGGTCCGGACGAATTAGTCAAAAGACTGGCCGACCCGGTTTGGTTCCAGTCTCTCGGCACTGTCCTGGCTTTTGATTGGAATGCCTCGGGCTTAACCACAATTTTAACGGCTGCATTAAAAGAAGCAATTAGGGGTGAGGAGCAAAACTTGGGAATATTTATTTGCGGAGGAAAAGGTAAAACTTCGCTTAAAACGCCGTTTGAGATAGAAAGTTGGGGGGAAAGATTAAATTTTAATCTAACCCAAACCCACAGTCTTAAATTCAGCTCCAAAATGGCCGCCAAAGTCGACAGCTCACTTGTCCAGGATGGATATCAGATTTATCATCATGCCTTTATTTTTTCCCGTAACGGTGTCTGGACAGTCGTTCAGCAGGGAATGAATACCGCCAATGCCACAGCCAGAAGATATCATTGGCATGATGATTTGGGGAAGAAAGATTTTGTCAATGAACCTCATACCGGGATTGCCTCTCAGGTTTTTGAAAAAAATGTTTTAAATCTGGTTTCTAAAGACAGTAAAAAAACCAGAGACTTATCTACCGAATTTGCCAAATCAAGTTATGGCACGGTAATGAAGGATATTCAGATTCTAAGATCCCATTTTTCAAGCCTGTCTAAGATGATAAGTCTGAAAGACGGCTCAGAGCAGTTAAGTCTTTTGCAATTATCCGATGAACATTTTACGACCCACCCCGTCGTTTCGGAGGATTTTAGTAAAAGTAAATACCTGGAAAAAATTATTCAGAAAGTTACTTATGAAAAACCGCAAACCTATGAAGATTTTTTGGCCATCGAGGGCGTGGGACCAAAGACCGTCAGAGCTCTTTCTCTGGTCTCAGAGGTAATTTACGGAGCCAATCCTTCGTATGAAGATCCTGCCAGATACAGTTTTGCTTTTGGGGGTAAAGATGCTATCCCTTATCCCGTCGACCGGCCGGTCTATGACGACACGATCTCTCTACTGCAAAGGGCGATAAACCGGTCTAAAATCAATCTTTTGGAAAAGGAAAAAGCCCTCCGGCGCTTAGACAAAGCCTATAAATAATAGTATAATACTCAAATGGCGCAATTACTGGGATTTGTTCTATTATCAGTACTTATAACGGGGATTCTCCTCATACCCTTCATAGACTTCTTGTATAAGATGAAATTCCGTCGGGCGAAGCAAAAAACCGTCGATATGTTCAATAAGCCGACTCCGACTTTTGATAAATTCAATAATTGGAAGGCCGGGACGCCCTTCGGAGGCGGAATTCTGATTATAGTTGTCGTCAGCGTTCTTACTTTGTGGGCTTACGGAATACTGAGTGTTCCCATCAACCCTTGGGAAATATTAGCCATCATGCTGACTTTTATCGGTTTTGGAGCTTTAGGCTTTTATGATGATTTAAAAAAGCTGGTCAACGGCCAGGGAGGATTTTTTGGTCTCAGATTCAGACACAAATTTATAATTCAGTGGCTAATTGCCTTAGCCGTAGCTTCAATTTTGTACTTTAAGCTGGGTTATTTTTATATCTTCATCAAGGGTTTCGGTTTGGCCCACATCGGCTTCTTATTCATACCTTTTGCGGCCTTTGTAATTGTATCTTTTGCCAACGCTTTTAATATAGCGGACGGTTTGGACGGTTTAGCTTCAGGCTTGCTCTTAATTTGTTTGGCTGCTTTTCTGGCCATCACCTCAAATCAGCTTGACCAGCCTTTGGGAATATTTATTGCGGTTCTGATGGGATCGGTCGGGGCCTTTTTGTATTTCAATGTCTATAAAGCCAGGATTTGGCTGGGGGACGTCGGCGCACTCTCATTAGGAGCAGTTTTGGGGATAATCGGGCTTCTGACCGGTAAAATAATTGCCTTAGCCTTCATTGGAGGAGTTTTTATTATAGAAATTGCTTCCTCCTTGATTCAGATTATTGCCAAGAAATTCTTCCACAAAAAAGTCTTCTCCGTATCGCCTTTCCATCTTCTTTTAATGAAGAAGGGCTGGGATGAACCAAAGATAGTCATGAGAGCCTGGCTTTTGGGCTTTCTTTTTGCTATCCTTGGACTGTACATAGCATTTATTAAATAGGTTTAAATTCTTCGTAATTTGGTATGAGAAAAATAGATATTTCTCTTTTGATCTCCGTCATAATTCTTACTCTTTTCGGACTCTTTATGATTTATGATGCTTCAAGTTTTGCCGCATTCAGAGATTTCGCGGATAAATATCACTACATCAAAAGTCAGTTCGGTTGGGTAATTCTAGGTTTTGTAGCCTTAGGTTTTTTCTCCGTTTTTGATTACCACAAATTGTACAACTTAGCCTTTCCGATTCTCTCGGTGGCCCTTCTGCTTTTAATTCTGGTCTTTATACCCGGCATCGGAGTCAGTCTTTTGGGCGCTCACCGTTGGATTAACGTCAGATTTTCACTCCTCCAGCCAGCAGAATTCGTCAAATTAGCCCTGGCAATTTATCTGGCGGCTTGGTTTTCCAATAAGGAAAAGGGCAGACTTTTGGCCTTTCTTTTATTGATGGGATTGGTCTTGGGCTTAGTGATACTCGAGCCGGATATGGGAACAACTATCGTAATTTTATCTGAAGCAATGTTAATTTATTTTCTGTCGGGGGCAAACGTGCTCTATTTTTCGGTCTTGGTTCCGGTTATGGGATTTCTCGGATTTGTATTTATAAAATTCTCTCCTTACAGAGCCCAAAGACTTGAATCATTTTTAAATCTCGGCTCATCTCTGCAGAATTCCTCATACCACGTCAAGCAGATCCTGATTGCTCTGGGAGTCGGCGGTTTAACCGGAGTAGGTTTAGGAAATTCTTTACAGAAATATGCCTATCTGCCTGAAACCGCTACCGATTCGATTTTCGCCATCATTGCCGAGGAAATGGGGTTTATCGGCGCAGTGGCTCTGATTATTTTTTATATTTTTATTATTCACCGTTGTTTCAGGATCGCGGTTAACGCCAAAGATAATTTTGGCAAACTCTTGGCCGGAGGGATTGCCACTTTTTTGGCTTTACAGGCTATAATTAATTTAGCGGCTCAGGCGGCTCTGGTTCCGTTAACCGGAATACCTTTGCCGTTTATTTCCTACGGCGGATCGGCTTTGTTGGTTGATCTGGCTGCAATCGGAATTTTACTGAATATTTCAAAACAAACTGTATGAAAATTGCTTTAATCGGTGGGCATTTGTCTCCCGCACTTTCGGTTCTGGAAGCGCTTCCCAAAGAAGCAGAGGTGGTTTTTATCGGCAGAAAGTACGCTTTTGAAGGAGATAAAGCTTTGTCTTTGGAATACAAAGCGGTTAATGAATTAAAGATTCCTTTTTGGGAACTTAATACCGGAAGGTTTCAGCGTAAATTAACTAAGCATACCTTTTCGTCATTTTTGAAACTGCCATTCGGATTTTTTCAGGCGTTCTCAATTCTGATGAGGACAAAGCCTGACGTCGTGGTCGGTTTCGGAGGATATGTTTCAATTCCGGTAATTTTTGCGGCTTCAATTCTCAGGATTCCGGTCGTGATTCACGAGCAGACCTTGGGAGCGGGAATGGCTAACAGGAGGCTTTCCAGATTTGCCAAAAAGATTTGTATCTCTTGGGAGTCTTCCAGGAAATATTTCCCCCAGGATAAAGTCGTTCTGACCGGTAATCCGATCCGTAATTTCTTAATTTCTAATTCTAAATTTTCAATTTTCAACAATAATCATCCGGTGATTTATATAACCGGCGGAAGTTCCGGCTCTCATTTTATAAATTCACTGATTGAAAAAATCATAAGAGACTTATTGAGAGATTATAATGTCGTTCATCAGACCGGAGCGGCTTTGGAGTTTCAGGATTTTGACCGGTTAAATAAAATAAGAGAAAGTCTGCCGGAGGGAATAAAAAGTAATTATATTTTGAAAAAATTTATTAATCCTTCCCAGGTCGGAGACATTTTAAATTTAGCGACTCTGGTAATTTCACGTTCCGGCATAAATACGGTTACAGAGCTGACTTATTTTGAGAAGCCGGCCATTTTAATTCCGTTGCCTTTTGCTCAGAACAATGAACAAATGGAAAATGCCAGATTCCTGCAGAGAATCGGCTTGGGAGTAATTCTTAAACAAGAGGAAGTAGACGGCAGAAAATTATTGGCGGAGATTATTAGGATAATGGGCCAGATAGGCACTTTTAAAATAAATAAAAAAGAACCGATAAATTTATCAACCAAAAATGCGGCCCAAAATATCGTTAGCGTTATAAATTATGCATACGAATCCAAGACAGAAAAGAAGTCTTAAGCAAAAAATCATAGTCTACATTTTGCTGTTAGGAGCTTTGGCCATTTCGTGTTTTTTGTATGACAAGCTTGTTCTTTTAAGAAGAGTCCCGTACATCAGTCCCTTGGGCGGTTCAACGGTTGATATAAATAGCGTAGAAAAAGATTTAAAAGACCAAAATATTCCGTTTTCTTCGGTCACGGTTTCCAGTGATTTTTATCTGGTAAGTCTTCAAAATAACGGACAAGTTATGCTATCTCCGGACAAGGATATTAAAAAAGAAATAGCCTCTTTACAAAGAATACTGATTCAGCTTACAATAGAAGGAAAGACATTCAAAAGTATAGATTTTAGGTTCGCTGAGCCTACTATCTCCTTTTAAAAAAGTATGAGTGAGGGAAAAATAGTTGTAGGCGTAGATATAGGTACCTCTAAAATTGTAACAATCATTGCGAGAGTTGACGATGAGTCCGTTAATGTTTTAGGTGTCTCCGAAGTACCGTCCCGCGGGGTCAAAAAGGGCCAAATAGTAGACATAAAAGATGCAGTAGAGGCGATAAACAATTCTTTGGATGGCGCAGAGAGAATGGCCGGCCATTCGGTTTCTAACATCGTCGCTTCAATCGGCGGAAGTCAGATTGAATCACAAAATTCAAGGGGCGTTGTCGCTGTCTCGTCTCCGCAGGGTGAAATTACGGAAAGCGATCTTGACCGGGTGATTGATGCGGCTAAAGCAGTATCACTTCCTTCCAGCCGCCAGATCATTCATGTTTTGCCCCGGAATTACGTCGTAGATGGCCAAGAAGGCATTAAGGATCCGATTGGCATGACAGGAATACGACTTGAGGTTGATACCCACATCATTTCAACCGCGACTGTATCTTTAAGTAATCTGGAAAAAGCTTTCTCCCAGGTGGGAATAGATATTGACGGAGTGGCTTTTAGCGGTTATGCTTCCAGTTTGGCGGTTTTGTCTGAGACGGAGAAGGAATTGGGAGTAATTTTGGTTGACATCGGAGCGGGAACTACAGATATCTCAATTTATTCCGAAGGCTCTGTGGCTTATTCTTCGGTTTTGCCGATCGGTGCCAGACACATCACCAATGATTTGGCAATCGGACTGAGAATCTCTTTGGAGTCGGCCGAGAAAATAAAAATATTCCTGTCCAATATGGCCAAGAAACCAAGAATTGAAAGACTGGGCGAAACTTTTCAGAAGGATCCGGCGAAAAACACTGATGAGGTAGATCTGACTTCTTTGGGATTGCCTGAGGATCTGAAGAAAGTATCTAATAAAACTTTAACAGACGGAATTATCAGGCCGAGGCTCAATGAAATTTTTACCATGGTCGGAATTGAAGTAAAGAGGAGCGGTTTTGCTGGACAAACTCCTGCCGGAATCGTTGTTACCGGCGGAGGAGCCTTAACGGTCGGAATTATGGACAGCGCCAAGAGAACATTGGCAATGCCGGTTAGAATCGGTAAGCCGATTAACATTAAAGGTTTAATTGATGAAATAGAAGAGACGCCTTTTGCTACCGTTGTCGGACTGGCAATTTTTGGAGCCAGTCTTAATATTAAGCAATCAATGCCCTTTGGTTTTAGTCTTCCAAGCTTCGGGAGTCTTGGAATTAACAAGTTGTTCTCCCGCATTTTCAAGTTCATAAAATCCTTCATGCCTTAAAAATCGAGTGATTGACTTTTTAAAAGTAGGGTGTTAGGATTAGTGGGATTTAAAATTGTATGTTAATTAAGCCTCAAACAACCAACTTTGCCAAAATACGGGTCTTAGGTGTCGGTGGTGGAGGAATGAATGCTCTAAACTCCATGATCGCCTCAGGACAAGTCAAGGGTGTAGATTTTATTTCCGTTAATACTGATGCTCAGGTTCTTCTTTTGTCGCAGTCGCCTACTAAAATTCAAATCGGAGAAAATCTTACCAAAGGTTTGGGATCGGGCGGAAATCCGGACGTTGGGCGGCAGGCGGCTGAAGAGTCCTACGAAAAAATAAAAGAATTTATCGACGGATCGGATATGGTTTTTATAACCGCCGGTATGGGTGGAGGAACCGGAACCGGAGCCAGTTCCGTTATTGCCAGAGCAGCTAAAGAAGTTGGCGCCTTAACAGTGGCAGTTGTTACTAAACCATTTGCCTTTGAAGGTACCAGAAGAATGGTTACGGCAGAAGACGGAATTGAACAATTGAGAGAAAAAGTCGACACCCTCATTGTCATTCCTAATCAGAGAATTTTGGATGTGGTGGATAAAAAAGTTTCCCTGCTTGAGGCCTTCAGGATTGCTGATTCTGTTCTAACCCAGGGAGTTCAGGGAATTTCCGACTTAATTACTATCCCCGGACTTATCAATGTTGATTTTGCCGATGTCAAAGCGATTATGAGCAGCGCTGGCTCGGCCTTGATGGGAATCGGAACCGGAGTCGGAGAAAACAGAGCACAAACAGCCGCCAGAAGCGCTATTGCCTCGCCGCTGCTTGAAATTTCTATGGACGGAGCCAGGGGCGTACTGTTTAATATTACCGGAGGACCTGATTTGACTATGACGGAAGTCGACGATGCAGCCAAAATTATTTCTTCAGCCGCCGATCCCGATGCCAACATTATTTTCGGCGCGACTATTGATGAAGCTATGCATGACCAGATAAAGATCTCAGTTATAGCCACGGGATTTGATCACACCAGACAAACTTTGAAAGAATTCGTGAATCCTATAATAAATGCGTCAAAACCAAAACAAGAAGTAGCAAACCCACCTACTCAAGTGCCAGGGCCGCAGGAAGCTCCTCAGGACAGTAATGATGACGATGCCTGGAACATTCCCGCCTTCCTGAGGCAAAGAAACTAAATAATCGATGTAATCCGCCTTAAAACTTCAAGGATTGATTCTGAATATCTTTGCCTATATAATTACCACAAATGTCTTTAGCTGAGAAATCAGGCTCCGAGCAAGAAAACGCCTTATGGGAGAGAGCCTTTAAGAAGGCTAATACTACGCTTAGTGCCGTCTTGAAAGGTTTGGGAGAGAGTGTGCCGGATAACTTTTTTTTAATCATTTCTGATAAAGAAAGCGGAGAAAGGTTTGGATCTGTATTTAGAAACGTTAAATCTAAGATAGCTTGTGGTGAATTTAAACATTTTCCTTCAGACATCACAAATGATATGGTAGCAAATTTAATATTAATGAGCCCTTTGGATATGGCAATAGTCTGTGATGTTCAGACGGCAGATCAGCTTTCTAAAAGTTCATTAACCTGGCTTGAACAGAATGGTAGAAAACTCATCGGCAGGCCAACGGGAGGAACTATTGAAGTTTTTACGCCTCCTTCAAAATAACAATAGAACCTATCTCCTGAAATCTTTTTCTTTAAAATAATGTATTTCATCCTGAAATCTGTTAGGCCAAAAGTCTAATTGTTTTTCCGAGATATTCAACTTCATTCCGTAATCTATGATTGGTTTCCATGATGTTTTTTGCGGTTTTACTTTTATAACTTTATCTTTAAAAATGACAATCAAAACGGAGTCATTGTAAAGATGGGCATACCAGGGCTGACTGATTTTCATGTGGGCTTGAATTTTGGCAATTGCTTCTTGAAGCTCGGAATCTCCGATTTCAATTCCGTAAATGCCCCATGTAAAAGCCTGTCTTTTAGCGAATACCTTAAAGCTTTTTGGGAACGATTTATCAATAAATTCCTGATCAATAATTATTCCGTGATACATAGCGTAATTATATCAAATGTCTTAATATTTACTCTTTTTGAAAACTTAGAGAAGCTTTCTTTGTAGTTATTAACTCTGATTCAAGACTTAGCCTAGTCCCACTTTCTTCTTAAATATGAAATTATCTTCATAAATTTTTAATAAAGGTGTTAAAATATAATTTATATGATAAAAAGGCGGATGAAAAAACATAGACGTGGAAAATCATTATTTTCAGCAAGCCATTTTAAGATCGTAATTGTTGCCATCCTGCTTCTCCTTTGTATCAGCGGTTTTACTTTATATAAATTCGTTATTTTCCAGACAAAAACAGTTGTTGAAACTTCAAGAAACGAAATGAGAAAGATTCCTTCTGATGTAAAGAAGGAATTGATAAAAGAAGTTAGTAATGCTACTTCCTCTGCGAGTTTCCGTGTTCCTATTCTTATGTATCATTATGTAGAATATGTCCAGGATAAAAAAGACACGATAAGACAAGCTTTGGATGTAAATCCGAATACCTTTGAACAACAAGTTAAGACTTTACTTAGTGCTGGATTCACTTTTATGACTGCAAGAGAATTGGGCGACGTGATTGACGGAAAGTCGCAGCTGCCTAAAAATCCCATTCTTCTTACATTTGATGATGGGCATTGGGATTTAGATACGGTTGTTCTGCCAATTTTGAAAAAATATAACGTCAAAGCGACAGCGTATATTATCTCCGGATTCATAGGTAAACCAGATTTCATGTCGCAGCAGCAACTGCAGGAGGTTATTAATAGTGGATTAATTGATGTGGGAGCCCACACTATTCATCATGTTTCACTCAAGGGAAAACTTTCTTCTACAGTGAAGTCCGAAGTCGATCAAAGCAAGGCGATGTTGGAGAATAATTATCATATCTCGGTTGTCTCTTTTGCTTATCCTGATGGGGCATTCGATCAGCAAGCGATTAATATCGTCAAAGAGGCTGGATTTTCCACGGCAACGTCAACCATACCGGGGATTGAGCAGAGTAAAGAAAATAGATTTTTCCTATATCGTATAAGGCCGGGATATAAAACAGGACAGATTCTCTTAAATTATTTACAGCAGGATAAGTTTAGGCCATACTAATTATATTTTTGACTTCTTGACTTTTTTCTTTTCAGTTGTTATTCTTTCTTTTAATATTAAATGATAGTTACTGTCTTAATTGATTTAGATGCGCGGATAAATTAATGTCCCCGCATTTTTAGGATAAATAACTAATTATGACTACTACTGAAGCAGGGGTTTGGTTTGAGTGGAATACAGCACGAACGAAAAGCGGAGATATTGCTGTCAATAGCCTCATTGTTGAAGAGTCAAATAAGCCTATTCATAAAGAAATTTATAGTTTAAGGCCCAGAGAAAAAGTCTTGTTTTCTGTTTTTAGCATAAATGACGGTGGAGAGGGTAAGAGAGTGAGTCAAAAACAGATGCAGATAAACGTGAACTTTAATAAACTCCGCGAGAGAGCTTTGAAAATAGCAGAGAAAATTGAAGATGGACCAAAACTCGCAGAAGCGATATCAATAGTGGAAGAATTGCAGGGTTGTCGTACGGACGTTAGGGTTGTAGTCGCTAGAGATTCTCAGGGGCACAAGGTGAAAGGTTTTACCTTAATAGGTAAAAGATAAATGGAGTAAGTAATTCGCTAATCTATTCTAGGTTTTTGTTGTTACATTTTCTTGTAATGATAGAAATAAAAGCACAAGTAGAATCGGAAAAAAACTGCGGCGGATGTCAATTATTCGACACCAACAATTGTCAAGGTAAGCCCGTTGGCACTACTTCTCCCGAAAAAGGAAATCTAAAGAGGGGTTTTTGCCGGGGGCTAAAGGGTCTGATTCTGGGAGAGGTAAACGAATCAACGATTTGTAAGCAGTCTGAGGGCATATATAAATCAAAATCCCGCTTAACTGTAGACTTAGGTAATGGCATATCTTTGCAGTTTGATGCCGAAACTTCACCTAAACCAAGTGAAATTAAGAGCTCCGACATAATTTGGATAACAGGCAATGAAAGAAAGACATAAGAAGCGCCTTCCCAGATGATTCGCAAAACCACATTATAAATAGTTGAATATTTGAAAATTAAGCCTATAAGTAATATAATCGTCAAATGAGTGAACGGATATTAGGTTACAATGCCGAAATTAGTGAAGCAGACTTTGGTCCTATATTTAATAGGGCCGTCAGGCTTTATCCCGGCTTAGAGAATAGGCACATAGAGATATCTATTGGTGAAAACGAGAAAGCTTCAAATAGTCAGGATGTTATCCGTTTAGACAAGCGAATTCTGAAAAATAAAGGACTTTTAGAATTGGCATTGGTCAAAGGAATGAGTCTTTTATCAAGAAAGGATCAGAATAATTCTGGGAATACGATCTTAGAAGAGATTGCGGCTCAGACAAATGTAGTCGATTTACATTTCCGCCAGTTTTCCGTAGAGCAGAAGACAGATACTATTAAGGGAATTTTAAATGACAAGGAAGGTGTGGATCAGGGATTTGCGGAAATCTTATATAGAAGTCTTCCCAAAAAAGAACAGGATTTAGTCTTAAAGTCGATAAAAACCGATGAGACTCTAGGCAAAGATTCTTTGGTAGACAAGTTTGCCAGACTCGAAGCATATTCTTCATATGATGAATTAAGCGAAAATATTATTGATTATCTTAAAACTGACCCGTCCCTTCCGGAAGATAAAAAAGAGTATCTTAAAGATAAGCATGTTTTTTCTGACATATTGAATAGTGGACCGGAAACTTCGCCCTTGGATTTAGTGGAACACCTTAGAAGCGTAGTGCCGACCAGCGCAGATCAAGTAAGGGAAAGAATTGCCCGGGGATATAAGCCCGATGAGACGCTGGATAATCCTCATAGGAGCTATCATCTGGAGGAAATGATTTTATTACAGGAAGAGTCAAATCTTAATCGACAAATCCAACAACTTGAGGGTCAATTAAGAGATGACAAGAGTGTAGTTGATAAATTAATTAATTTAAGAACCGAATTGGGAAGAGCGATGGAGTTAAAGGGAAAATTAATCGAATTGGGTTGGCCGTCAAGACATAATCACACAAACTTTGATTCAGATGACGGATCGCTTTCTCCTCAAGAACTAGTAGATATGGCCGTAAATAGAGGCATAACTACACTTTATGTTACTTCCCACAATAGCATGGGAGGTTCACTGGAGGCGATAAAGTATGCTAGGCAAAAAGGTTACGCTCTGAATATTCTTCCCGGAGTGGAAATAGAGTCTCCTTTTGAAGATGAAAAGGGGCAGCCCTTCGGATACATGCATTGGCAAGTGATCGGATCGAGGGATAAAAAAACAGCTGAACAGATGGAAGCTCTAACTCAAGAAATAAATAATCGTCTGGAAACAGCCCTTAGTCTCCGTTTTGAAAAAATTTTAAATTTAACCGAACCTGAAACATTTAACAGTAAAGCTACAGACAGCGTAATTGAAAAATTAAAAGATAAAACGGCAATTAAAGAATCTAAATATATTGATCCTCTCAGTGATACAAATGAACAGATAAAGCAAAAGTTGTTGACACTTTTTAATGACGTTAGAGCCTATGTTCAAAAACATCCGAGAAAAGAATTCTTAGGTAGATTTCTTAATAAAAAGAATTTGCTGGGCAAATGGACGAATAAGGTTTGGGAAAATGATGCTGCGGATAAGAGAAGGTGTCTAAGGGCGCTAGTAGACAGCGTATATAAAGATAAAGATATTGAAGGAGAATTAATAGCCCAGGGATTGCTTGTGCCGATGCGGACTGAGGAAGTAGTCAAGAGATTTTCTGAGATTGGCTGCCAAGTCAGTGCAGCTCATCCAGGTTTGGAAATAAGCGATAAGGACGTAACTGAAAGCGATTTTCTTAAAAGGGCAATTGCCATGACCGAAAAAGGTTTTCTGCATGGTGCATATAGCGGATATTCAAAATATACCCGCGAGTTTTCAAAAAAGATTAAGGAATTAATAGAAAAAATCCGTAAAGAAGCAAGCAAAGAATTTAAAGACGAAAACAATAATTCCGACTTTCATACCTTAAAAGAGAGCGATCCAATTTTCGGAGAATCTAAGAAAGATCCCAAAGGAGACTATTGGACTTTATTAGACAAAGATCCTGACCGTAAAAGCTATCTTTATGACGGTAGATTCTTAACCAGATCATATTTGGAAAGAGCTAATCAACAAATTATAAGTGGCGAATTCATTGGAGCAATGGATACTCTAAATCTCGCTCTTATCGCTAATCCATTCAGCAAGGAGGCTCAAGGCCTTATGGAAAGAGCATATCTAGGTATCAAATCAAATGGTCTGACTCCGGAAAAAGAAAATATTGAGCAAAAAGAAAAAACAACCGAATTAGACGATGAACAAGCAATAGATTATTTAGTGGGCTATATAAAGGATATAAAAAAAGATGGACCCAAGGTTGTTGTTTTTGTGGGTGGGCCCGGAAGCGGAAAGACTACTTTGGTAAAAAACATAATGAAACATTTTGATGAAAATATGACAACAAAAATAACAGTAGAAGATTATTTGAAAAGTAATAGAAAATGGAGACTGGATAATATTGAAAATGTCGGCAAGTCTCCTGTAGAAAAATATAATACTGAATTTTTTAATAAACAAATCAAACAACTTCTTCAATTGCAGGACGGTCAAGCGATGAAACTGCCTGAATATAATCAAGCAAAAGGAATTGGGCTGGGAGATGATGATCCGGAGAAATTAAATTTTCCGGAACCAGTTAAAGAGGTTCAGGGTAAGCAAGATCTAATAATTATTGAGGGAGATTTCCAGTTTCTGGATCAAAACCTTATAGATAAAATTGTTTACCTTGATGTGGAAGATGAACCCAGAGCTATAAACAGATTATATAGAGATTTAAAGGACAGAATGTTTGATCAGGATCAAAAGACTAACGTAGAGAAAATAGAAGCTAGTATTAAATTAAGACTGGGCGTACAATATTATCCCTTTACTTTACCCTGGAGAGAAAAAGCAGATTTATTATTAAAAGTTCACCCAACTCCCTTGGAGAAGCCAGATTGGAGACATTATAAATATTCATACGACGTAACTGAAAAATAAAATCAGCCTCAATAATCAATTTATATTTCAAAGTGATAAAATGGACAAATGATTAAGAATATTCTTTTTGCTGTCTTAGGAATTTTCATTGGTGCAGTGATTGGTTATTTTTTTGTTTTTCGTAACCCAATCAGATCGGTTCTTAAGCTCTCCGGAAATCAGAGCATGGGTTTTCTGCCTTACTGGCTTATAGGTAAAGCCTCAACGGATTATTCCAAATATCTGGACGGGATTTATTACTTTGGTCTGACAGTCGGGGACAATGGGAATATAGTCAAGCTGGCTAATGCCCAGGAAGAAGAGCCGGGATGGTACGATCTTAAATCGGGTAAAGTTGATTCATATTTACAAACTGCCAAAAATAATCATCAAAACCTTTCCCTGGTCGTCTTTAGCGGTGTGAATAGTTCTATTGGAGTCTTGGTCAGTGATCCGGTCAAGCATGCCGATAATTTAATTTCTGATGTGGGACCCATAATGAGGCAGTACGGATTTATTGATCTAAATTTGGATATTGAATATGTTGATGTGGCCTCGGACAGCGCCAGGGGAAATTTTACACGATTCGTAGAAGAAATCAGAAAAGACATGAATAACCAAAATCTGGGGACGCTGTCTATTGACGTCAGTCCTACGGCTTTTATCAAAAATTATTTGGTTAATCCCGCGGATGTCTCTAAATTTGTCGATTCAATGGTTATCATGGGATATGACTATCATTTTGAAGGATCCTATGTTACCGGGCCAGTAGCGCCGCTTTTCGGAGCGGGAGTTATTTCTGAATATGATATTCAAACCGCCGTTGAGAAAGCTCTGACGATCATGCCTGCCTCAAAAATTATTTTAGGCATTCCGCTTTATGGCTACGAATGGGAAACGATCGGCACAGACCCCCGTTCACCGGTAATTCCCGGGACCGGACTTATTGCCAGCAGTCAAAGAGTTTCACAGCTTTTGGAGAGCTGCTCTACCTGCAGTGCCAAGCTTGATCCGATTGCAGAGGAGAAATATTTGATTTACAAAGATACTGGGACCGATTCATATCATCAGATTTTTTATCCGGATCAGGAAATTATGAAAAGCAAAATAGAATTTGCGCAGAAATATAGTCTGGCAGGTGTGGCTCTTTGGGCCTTAGGTTATGAGGATCCGACCATTCTTAATCCACTGAAAGATTATTAATCTTTCAGAATCTTTACCTTCTTACTCTCGGTGTTGAACAATAAACTTTTTCCTGACGTAATATCCAGAATTTGGGTGACAAAATTAATATCGTTGTAACCTACAGTCGCCGAACCGTTAATTACATCAACCGTAATGTATGGCTGTTTTTGGCTAACCGAAATTGTTATTTCTCCCTGATTTATCTTAACTAATAAATTCTGGCTTCTGACGCTTAGAGGTACAGTGCCTAATTTCTTGTAATCGGCGATTCCGCTATTTTGTCCAAATAAGATATTTGTGGGAAGCGTTTGGACTACATCCACCTCAGTTTTTGGATTAATAGTGATGTCGGCATTACTTAGGAAAACCAGTTCCGCAACTCCGGAATCCAGCGTTTTAATTTCTTCGCCTTGCTGGATGATCGGCATAGGCCCAGTAATTTGGGCAGGTATAGTAGCCGTTCTTGATTGCCAGCCGACATTTCCAGAAAGAGAAACAATTTCTCCCTTCAAAGATTCATTTGGTGCATCAGTAAGTGAAAAAGAAAATGACGGTAGAGGGCTTTTAAGTTGTTGAGAGCTCATTGTTTGAGTGAATTTTCTGAAGGAGAAAATTAAAAACGCGCCGAGCAAGAAGTAGGCTACGAATATGAGAATATTTTTCATTTAGAAACCAAGTTTTTCTTTAACCAGAATCACCGTTAACCTGTCTGGTCTGATTTCTCTGTTAATAATTAATAATTTGCTGACGAAACTGCCTACAGTTATATTGAAAACTTTGTTTATTCTTTCTGATTCCAGAGGAAGAACATATTCATATATTCTCTTTTTTCCGTCATCTTCGTCTTTTACTATTTTTTGCGTTCCCACAATCCAAATTACATGAGATGCCCCGAAAGCATACGCAGGCAGTTGAGAGCCTGTGTTTGAAGCAATCAGTAATTTTCCGTCTTCCGTAACTGCGTGAACACTGCCAAGGGCATATTCGGGAGCAGCTCCAATTTTTTGCATTTCAAGACCCTGGGTTTTGCGGTCCATCTTCATGAGTTTGGCTTTGACCGAGTTGTATTTTCCCGTTTCATTTATTTCTTTGGACAAGCCAAGAGTATCAATTGTCACGGATGACATATTCATAACTTCCGACCCGAGAGGAATTAATTCCAAAGCTTTTTTTCTGGCGTCCTCAGAATTATTAGCGACAAAGACGCTTATTCCATTAGCTTTTAAATTTTCGACAACTTTTAATATTGATTCGTCGCTGGCCAACTCACCCCAATTTTTCATAGGTTTATGATATCACAACCTTGAACAATAATGCCATTTGGGATACAATTGTGAGTATGTTTAAGCCTGTAAATCCCGCCGTAAATTTACCCGATTTAGAGAAAGAAATTCTGGATTTTTGGAAAGAAAATAAAATTTTTGAAAAATCTTTAGATAAAGAAGCACCTCTCGGGAAGTGGACATTTTTGGACGGTCCGCCATTTATAACCGGTCTCCCTCACTATGGAAGTTTACTGTCCAGTCTGCCAAAGGATTTGTTTCCCAGATACAAAACAATGCAGGGATATAGGGTTCGCAGGGTTTGGGGCTGGGACTGTCACGGATTACCGGCAGAGAACAAAGTTGAGGCTAAATTAGGTATCAAAAGTAAGAAAGAGATCGTCGAAAAAGTCGGCGTTAAGAAGTTTATTGATGAATGCAAAATGTATGTCAAAGATGTCTCCGGAGAATGGGAATGGTACATCGATCATATCGGACGTTTTGTTGATTTCAAAAACGCCTACAGAACCATGGATACAAAATATATGGAATCGGTCATGTGGGTTTTCAAACAAATGTATGACAAGGGATATGTCTACAAAGGGCTGAGAGTCTCCCTATTTTGCCCTCACTGTTCAACTCCGATATCAAATTTTGAAGTTGCCATGGATGCCGATAATTACAAAGATGTTCCCGATGCAGCTACGACCTACAAGTATCAATTAGTTGACGAAAAAAATACCTTTATCCTTGCCTGGTCTACTACCCCCTGGACCAAAATCGCCACTCCGGCATTAGCAGTAAATCCGGAACTGACGTACATTAAGATTCAGCAGGCAGATGAAAACTATATTCTGGCAAAAACGACTCTCAAAATGCTCAAAGATATACCATATAAAGTTTTGGGAGAATTTAAGGGTGAAAAGTTGGTCGGCAGAAAATTTATTCCGCATTATAGCTATTACGAAATTGAAAAAGGCAAGAAAGCCTTTGAAATAATCGGCGGAGATTTCGTCACGGCTGAAGAGGGAACAGGCGTTGTCACAATTGCGGTCTATGGAGAGGAAGACTTGAAGGCCATCAAGGAAAATAATATCCATATTGAAATGCATGTTGATGAAGAGGGTACCATCAAGCCGGATGTCCCCAAGTTCGGAGGGATGTATTATCTGAAAGCCAATAAAGCCGTAAATGAAGATTTGAGGCAAAGAAATCTAATTTATCAAGACAATGAAATAGTCCACAGCGTGCCTCTTTGCTGGAGATGTCATACTAGGCTTTTTTATGCTCCTCAGGATGCCTGGTACGTTAACATTCAAAATCTAAAAGAAAAGATGAAGAAATCCAATGAGTCTGTTAACTGGTTTCCGGCTCATTTCAAACACGGAAGATTTTTGAAGAGTCTGGAGAATGCTCCGGACTGGAATATTTCCAGAAGCAGATTTTGGGGTTCTCCGGTACCCGTCTGGGAATGTGAGTGTGGTGAACGTTTTGTACCCGGATCAATTAAAGAATTGGAAGATCGTTCAGGAAAAAAGATAATTGATCTTCATAAGCCGGAAATTGATGAAGTTACAGTCACCTGTGGCAAATGCGGCAAAAAAGCTGAGAGGGTGCCCGAAGTTCTGGACAGCTGGATTGAGGCAGGTAGCGCCTCGTTTGGCGAAAGACACTACCCGTTTGAAAAGAATGAAAAAATTGAAGATTTTTTCCCACCTGATTTTATCGGAGAATATACGGGACAGATCAGGGCTTGGTTCTATGTTTTGCACGTAATTGCCAATGCTCTGGATTTACGTCAAGACGGTTTAAACATTTTGGCGAAAAACGTTTTGGTTGAGGGAGTGGTCCTGGGTACCGATGGGCGCAAGATGAGCAAGAATTTTGGCAACTATCCTGATCCGAAAGAGATGATCGGAAAATATGGTGGGGATGCTTTAAGACTTTATCTCCTAGGTAGTCCGGTCATGAACGGCGAAGACATGCTGATTGCCGAAGAGCCTTACAAAAATCAAGTCAGGGGAACACTTTTGATTTTATGGAATGTTTATAATTTCTTTATTACTAATGCCTTGGTCGATAAATGGAATCCAAATGAGACACGGGAAAAATCAAACAACGTTTTAGATCAATGGATATTATCAAGATTGAACAGAAATATAAAAGATATGGTGGAAAAAGGCTACGAAGCCTTCAATACTCCCGAAATTGTAAGTCAGGCTTCAGTTTTCATCAACGATTTGTCTCTCTGGTACTTAAGGCGAAGCAGGAACAGGGTTGGACCGGTAGCTACCGACCAAAAAGACAAAAATAATTTCTATCAAACGCTTTGGTTAGTTCTAAAAGATTTTTCTAAAGCAATAGCGCCACTTATACCGTTCATTACGGAAGAAATGTACAGGAACTTGACCGGTGAAGTTTCCGTGCATTTGGCCGGTTTTCCGAAATTAAATGAGAAATTGATAGACGGCAAATTGGAAGAAGAAATGGAATTAGCCAGAAAAATTGTTGAATTTGCCCATTCAAAAAGAAAAGAAGCCATGATAAAAGTTAGACAGCCGTTGGCGGAGTTGACTGTCAGGAATTCGGAATTAATAGTTAGAGACCAGATCATTGAAGTGATTAAGTCGGAGGTAAATATCAAGAAAGTAACTTTTGAAAATGGAAAAGGTGAAATGTCGGTCGTTTTGGATGTAAATTTAACAGATGAACTGAAAGCAGAAGGAGAAGCCAGAGATATTGTCAGAATGATTCAACAGGAAAGAAAGAAACTGGGAACTTTGCTGGACGAGAAGATAAATGTTATTCTGACCGGTTGGCCTAAAGAATTTGAGGAAGAGATAAAGAATAAGGCCATGATCGCTAATTTGAAAGAGGGAGATAGCTTCATGGTTACTCGTAATGAATAGACGATCAAATTTCAATCTTGATTGGGGATTATTGGTTCCCGTCTTAGTTTTACTAACCTTCAGCTTGACTGTCCTTTTTACGATGGACATGTCCTTATTCAGAAGTCAATTGCTTTTTTCCGTTGTCGGATTTTTAGCCTTTTTATTCTTTTCGCAAACTAATCTTAAAACCGTCAGATTTTATTCGGTACCGATATATGTTGTTTCAATAATACTCTTGATAATTGTTTTATTATTGGGAGTTGAAACCAGGGGTTCGGTCAGGTGGTTGGATTTTTTCGGTTTTGGATTGCAATTCTCCGAGCTCTTAAAGCCATTCTTGGCCATTTCCTTGGCGGCATTTCTTTCTTCAAGAAATAACTATTCTTTCAAGACCCTTTTGTTAGCTACGGCCTTTTTATTGCCGGTTGTAATCCTGGTTTTCCTGCAGCCTGACTTAGGAAACGCCCTGATATATTTAATGGCAGCCGTGATTGCTTTTTTGGTTTTCGGTTTTCCTTTCCGGTATTTTCTGTCGGGACTAGCTTTCCTGGCGGTGTCCTCTCCCATACTTTGGGGACTACTGCATGATTATCAGAGGCACAGGATTCTGACCTTTTTAAATCCTAACGATCCACTCGGATTGTCTTACAACGCTATTCAGTCAGTTATAGCGGTCGGATCGGGAATGCTGTTTGGCCGGGGATTGGGACTCGGAACTCAATCCGGGCTCCGATTCTTGCCGGAGCGCCATACGGACTTTATTTTTGCGACCTTATCCGAAGAGTTGGGTATGGTGGGAGCGTTCTTAATAATTATGACATTTATATTTTTACTGTATAAGATTTTTGTAATTTTCAAAGAGCAGGATGATATGTTCAACAAAATTTACGCTGCAATTGTGTTTTCCGTTATTTTTCTTCAGTTTTTCGTCAATATAGGCATGAATATAGGTCTTTTGCCGATTGTTGGCATTACTCTGCCTTTTGTTTCTTATGGCGGAAGCTCTTTATTGTCCAATCTGATTTTCCTGGGAATACTCTCATCTATGGCTAAAAATGACTCTTCGCATAAGGTTCTGGAAATTAAGTAATTTATTTGTTATAATTAAGCACTGTTATGGAATACGCAATCATAAAAACCGGCGGAAAGCAGTATAAAGCCTCAAAGGATGTAGTTCTTGAAGTCGAAAGACTGGCTTTTGAACCGGGAAAAGACTTTAATTTTGAAGAAGTCCTCATGTATGTGGCAGACGGAAAAGTTAAGCTGGGTAATCCCACTGTTAAAGGTATGGCGGTCAAAGCCACAGTTTTGGAGCACTTTAGAGGCGAAAAGCTTAGGATTGCCAAATTTAAGCAAAAAGTTAAATATCGAAGAGTAACCGGACACAGACAAGCCTTAAGCAAAGTGAAAATAATTGATATCTTGACAGCTGTGAAAAGTTAACGTAGGATTCTAATTAAATATGGCACATACAAAAGCCCAGGGTGCAGTCAGAGGCAATAGAGATTCCAGATCCAAGCGCTTAGGCGTTAAGTTATATGGTGGACAAAAGGTAATGTCCGGAAATATCATTGTCAGACAAAAAGGAACAAAGATTTTTATGGGTGATGGTGTCAAGATGGGAAATGACTGTACTCTTTATGCGGTAAAAGACGGAACGATAAATTTCAAAATTTCAAAAGGAAAAAGAATAGTAGAAGTCATAAATCCTTAAAAAAGATAATTTATGGACACGAACATTCAAGGTCAGATTCATGAGCTTGAAATAAACATGATTCAAGCCAACCCTCTTCAACCCCGTGGAGTAATTGCATCGGCTTCCTTAAATGAATTAGTTGATTCCATCAGAGAGCAAGGAATACTTGAACCTTTGGTTATTGCACAAACCCCGGCCGGATATCAAATTATCGCCGGAGAACGACGTTGGAGAGCGGCCAAACTGTTAGGACTATCAAAGGTGCCGGTAGTAATTAAAGAAACTACTCCTCAAGGTATGCTGGAAATGTCAATTGTGGAAAACGTACAGAGAGAAGACCTTAATCCGATTGAAAGAGCCCTGGCCTACAAGAGGCTGATCGACGAATTCGGTCTGGGTACCAACGAAGTTGCCAGGAAAGTCGGAAAAAGCGCTCCGACGGTTTCAAATACAGTCAGACTTTTATCTTTACCGGATGCGATTAAGGATGCTCTCGTCGCCGGAGTCATCTCTGAAGGCCATGTTCGTCCTTTGATCTCCTTGGGTGACCCGGCCTTGATGTTGGAATTATTTAGAAAAATTTTACGTGAGAATAGCACCGTCAGACAAACCGAAGAGGAAGCCAGAAAAGCTAAAGGAGAAATTCAGAAAAAAGAACCACGCACGGTTGAAGACAGATTGTGGGTGCCGGAACTTGATGAAATGGCCAAGAAGATTGCCAAGATCTATAGTCTCGATAAGGTCAGTATTTTCCAGTCAAGTAAAAAGGCTAAGATATTAATCGAAATAAAAGGTGACGTAGAAGTGACTGGTCCTAAGATAAAAGCGATAAATAAAATTTTAAGCGGCGAATAGCTTATTAATTAAAAGGGTTTTTCACTACTTCCATCTTGTCTGCCGGCCAATAAACAAACATTGACTCTCCAACTATATTGCCTGACGGAACGAATCCCCACTCTCTGGAGTCGGAGCTTCCCGGCCTATTATCTCCCATGACGAAGTATGAGCTAGGGGGGACTTTTACGGGATAATCTTCTCTCAGAAATGATCCGTTGTATGTTTTGACGCTCGGGTTAAGGAAGGAAGACTGATCAAAGATTTTTCCGTTCAGATATACCTTTCCTCCGCTGATCATTACAGTATCTCCGGGCAAACCTATTACGCGTTTTATATAATCTTTTTCAGGATCATCCGGGGCCTTAAAGACTATGACGTCACCTCGTTTTGGTGTTTGAAATCTAAGAATAATTTTATTGGTTAAAATATATTCTCTGTCCTGAAATGTGGGATACATCGAGCTGCCGCTGACCTGAAAAGGTTGGAATAAGAAGACATATATAACTAAGAAAATTGCAAAAACCAAAACAAGTGTTTGAACAGTGTCAATGAGGAAAGCGTAAACTTTTCTTAAAAATTCCATAAAGTAATTGTGCTTGATTTAATTTATTTTGTCAATCCTGAGCAGATGGTGTAAAATTACGTAATGGACCCGTGGTTCAGCGGTAGAACGCTTCATTCACATTGAAGAGGTCAGAGGTTCGAGTCCTCTCGGGTCCACAAAGCTGCATCTGCTCCGATAGCTTCGGAAATATTTTTATATCCGTCATTTTTTAGCATTTCCTTTAAATCTGAGTTGATTTCCGCAGCTAGCAACGGACCATCGTAGATCATGCCGGTTATGAACTGAACCAGCGAAGCTCCGAGTTTGATTTTGGAATAAGCGTCTCTGGCATCAAATATTCCGCCGCAGCCTACTATTAACAACTTTTTGCCATATGTTTTATATGTCAGTTTAATTAATTCATTGGATCTTTTTTCTGTCGGCTTACCACTGAAATTACCTATCTTATATTTTTTTATTTCTTCCTTGTCAAAGCTTGGATCTTTTCTGTTTTTTTGTAAATTTCCAAAAATCACTCCCTGAATTGGATATTTTACAATTACTTTTAGCATATCAAGTGTTTCTTTGTTTGATTGATCAATCGGCATTTTTATAAACACCGGTTTATTAAGTTTTAGTTTTTTAATCTCAATCAGCAATTCCACTAATTGTTTGGGTGGATAGAAGGAAATATCTCCGGACAAATTCGGGCAGCTGATATTTAATTCAAAATATGAAAAATTTATCTTGGATTTTTTTATTAAGTTAAAAGCCATAACAATGTCCTCAATGGATTGTCTCTGTGTAGTCAATTTTTCCGTATTCGTTCTGCCGATACTGATCCCCACGGGAGTTTTAAAAGATAGGTCTTTTAATTTTTGTATAACACTTTTAATTCCCGGATTTCTGAAGCCTTTGTTTACCATCAGAGACTTGGATTTTATAAGCCTGCCTAATCTGGGCTGAGGATTTCCCTCAGAGGGTAAATTGGTGATGGTGCCAATGGTGCCAAAACCAAAACCAACTGAAGGTAAGATTTGGCTAAGTTGTGCCCGATAATCAAAACCGGCTGCTAATCCGACGGGGTTTTGAAATTTTATTTTAAAAAGGTATTGTTCAAGGCTTGGATCATCAACTCTAACAAAATATTTTATGGCCTTTGCCAACGGTTTTATTCTTCCGAGAGTCTCTCCGACATCAGTCAGATAAAGATGAATCGTTTCCGAATCAATCAGGAAAAATATTGGTCTGACGATGTATCTATAAATAATCCTGCCAGTCTTAATTAGTTGCTTTTTCATGTTTATTACAGATTCAATTTTAGCACAAAACTCATCAGTAAGCCCAAATCAGTTGTCCAAACTGCGTATCGATGATAGAATCAAGCAATGAATACATGCATAATTTGTAAACACAAAGTCTGGCCTATCTGCAGGAGTTGTGCAAAGAATCCATTTTTAGTTGAAAAAACCAGACAAGTCCTGGCAGATTTTAATAAATTTGACGCCTTAAAGAAAACATATAACCTCAAATATGCTGAAATAAAAAATTTAAACACTTCATCTTTCTGGAATAGAAAGTATTATCAGGATACGACACTAAAAAACCAAGATGGTATGACAAGGGACAGAGTGAAGACGGCCTATAAATTCCTGCCCAAAACTGCCAAGGAGATTTTGGATATAGGCGCAGGGAAAGGTTTCATTGAGGAGTTGTTGACTGGGGAAGACATTAGGATATTAGGTAACGATATATCTGAGGTTTCCGTCAAAAATTTAAAAAGTAAATTTAAGGGACAATTCCGTAAAGAATCAATTTATACGATGAAGTATCCCGAGAAATCTTTTGATGCGATTTTTGCTCTTGAAGTGTTAGAGCACATTCCGCCCAGCAGAATAATGAAAGTATTAAAAAAAATTTATAGACTGCTGAAAAATAAGGGTACATTTATACTGTCAGTTCCTACGAATGAGGGGTTAGAAAAAATGAAAGAAAATCCCAGCGGACATGTCAGAACTTATACTGAAAACTTAATCAGTGCGGAATTGAGAATAGCCGGATTTAAGGTTCACAAACTGAAAACATTATCCGCATTTAAGAATTTATATCCTCTAAAGAAACAGTTATCGAAAATAATTAAAAATAGATGGGAAGCTAACGATATAATTTTGAAAGCCCAAGTATGAAAATTTTATTTTTTTCACGCTTATATTCTCCCCACATCGGCGGAGTTGAAAAGCATCTAGCCAAAGTAAGTGAGGTATTGATTCAAAAGGGTCACAAGGTCACGGTAATTACGGAAAAGTATGCGGCCGGCCTAAAAAGTAAGGAAATTATTGAAGGAGTAGAAGTTATTAGGCTGCCGCACTTTAAGGAAGGGAAGTCTAAGAAGTTTAAGATTTGGAAATGGCTGTGGAAAAATAGCTATCTTATCTCAGATGCAGACATAGTCCATTGTCACGATGTATTCTTTTGGTATTTTCCTTTTCGTTTCATCTATCCGTTTAAAAAAGTTTTTACGACTTTCCACGGATATGAGGGTTTCCCTTTAAAATTAAAAGATGTCGTAATCCATAAATTGTCTGAAAAACTATCAATGGGAAATATTTGTATCGGAGACTTCATTTCTAAATGGTATGGGACAAAGCCTAATTTTGTCTCTTACGGCGCAGTTGATTTGTCTAAGACTGAAAAGAAAGAAAAAAGAATTAGCGGAGCTGTTTTTATCGGAAGACTGGATGAGCAAACGGGGATACTGACATATTCTCAGGCAGTTGAACTTTTGAGAAAAAAAATACCAGATTTCAAATTTCTGATAATAGGTGATGGAAAATTCAAAAATAAAGTTGGCAAGAAAAATAAAGTTTTGGATGCCGTAGGTAATGCTACGAAATATTTTAAGAATTACGAGTATGCTTTTGTTTCACGCTATTTATCAATTTTGGAAGCAATGGCAGAAAAGAGATTGGTGTTTGCCGTTTACGATAATCCGATCAAGGAAGATTATTTAAGAATGGCTCCTTTTTCAAAACAGATTGTTATTTTTACTTCACCTCAAGAACTTTCTTCTAAGATTCTTTATTACCAAGAGAATCTGATGGCCCAGCAAAAAATAACTGAAAAAGCTTTTGCTTGGGTGAAAAAACAAACTTGGGAAAAACTGACTGATATGTACTTAAAACTTTGGCAAGCTTAGTTTCTTGGGAAAGAAGACATAGATCAGCAGCGCTATCAAAGACAATCCGCTTAGCCATTTTGAAAAAATAATTACCGGCAGATCAATGAATTTAACTTCGACGTTGTAGTTTCCCCGGTTAAGATTAAAGGTATTAATCCCCGGATAGAGACTGTTGTTGTAATTTATCGGAATTTGCTTCCCGTTGGCTGTGACGACCCACCCCGGGAAAAATAAAGTATTCTCTTTGATTTCAACTCTTGTTTTCGCCTTTATAAGATAAGTGTGTAAAATGGGATTCCTGTAAGTTTGCTTTAAGTCAGCATTTCCCCTAATCACTTCTATGGCAGAATTTGGTCTTGTTCTGAGTTTTGATTTCACTAGATTAGCCCAGATAGGGGAAGTTGGTTCTAAATAGTTACCGACATCAGGATTAAGTTCGAAAGCCTGCCTGAGGTAATTGTCATTTATGACCGGGATTGTGCGTCTATTTCCCCAATTTAATATCGTATAAAAAATTGTGATAAAACAAAGTACGAAGATAAACCAATTCTTGTTAAATTTTTTAACAACAATTCCCGCAAGTATGGACAGGCACAAAGATAACGCTACGAGTAACCGTGTGGAATATTGGGAATATTTTAATAAAGGCGTAATCTCCCATAAGGGTTTAGTTATCGGGAGTATCATAATGAATATAACCGCAAAAATAATTAAAAAGAAAATTAGAAGATTTTTCAGCTCCTTCTTAAAAGCCTTCTTAAAGAGTAGATAAACGGAGAGGAGAACTACCAATATCTGGGTATAACCGATTAAATATGAGAGTTCTCCCTCATGCCCTTGAAAAAGGAGGCCAAACCGCCAGGGAGAATATAATAAATCTAAAAGATTAGGAAAGACAATGGGAGAGGTATTCAATCCTTGTTGTGTAAATTTAGCCAGAAAGATAATTGGCATCAAATAAAATGCTGTTATTAGGAGGCCAAATAGTATAAAAATAAAACAATAAATAAGATTTTTTACCCTTTTATTTTTGTTAGCCCAGACAAAAAAAGCGTATAAAATTATTATCGGTAAAAACATGACTGAGATAGCCTGATGTGAGAGGATTAATAATCCGAAGCTTACAGACAGGATAATAAGCCATTTCTTGTTAAGATTTTCGATGCTTTTTTTAATTGCCAGCAATATTAGCGGCAAAAAAACAAAAGAAAGATTCTCCGCTATCGTAACCCTAAAATGCATGTCGATTAAATGGTAGGGCATGAATAGGTAGAAAATTGCGCTGACAAAGCCGGATTTCTCACCCAGTTCTTCTTTTGCCCAAAAATACATCGTTATTCCGGAAAAGATAAAAGAAAGGGTCAGTAATAATTTCAAGCTGTTCAAAAAAGAAAAACCGATAAGATGGAAAACTGAGCCGATAAAATAGGGTAGGAAATAGGAAAAGAGAAAATATGGGTCCCCGTATCCGACATTAAATTCCGGGAGCCAGCGGGGAATCAAATGATAATTAATTAATAAGTTGTAAAAAGACATTAATCTTTGCGTGTGCAAAGATAGGTCTCCGCTTTCATACGATCCGGTCCTGAAAATGCTTACAATCGGAAGAATGGAGATTAGGATTAGAAGATAGAAAAGATTTATTTTCCGTTTAAAAATAAATTTATAAATTGCTAAACCAAGTAATAAAAGAAAAGCTAAAATGCCGTTCACAAGCACCATTTTATATTGAGGAAGCATGCTGATATAATACGAATTGTTAAGCCCTGACGCAAGTATGAAAGTATCTTTTGTAGCCACAGTTATAAACGAAGAGTTAACTATAAAAGCCTTCCTAAATTCAATCTTTTCTCAATCAAAAATTCCCGATGAAGTTATCATTGTCGACGGCGGATCTACAGACGGCACTTTAGATATACTCTCCAGGTATAAAGTCAGCGTTATTTCTAAAAAAGGAAACAGGTCTGTCGGCAGAAATGAAGCTATAAGGGAGGCCAAAAACGAAATAATCGCCTGCTCTGACTCGGGCTGCATATTGGATAAAGATTGGGTTAAAAACATCGTAAAACCGTTTAATAACCCTAAGATAGACGTGGTTGCGGGGTACTATAAGGGAATTGCTAGGACAGTTTTTGAGAAATCCTTAATTCCTTATGTTTTAGTCATGCCGGATAAAGTTAATCCGGATACATTCTTGCCGGCAACCAGATCAATGGCCTTTAAGAAGTCAATCTGGAAAAAAGCCGGCGGTTTTCCGGAAGAATTTAGCAATAATGAAGATTATGTTTTCGCCAAGAACTTGAAGCGGATAGGTGCACGGATTGTCTTTGAAAAAAGCGCCATTGCCAATTGGATACCGAGAAAAAATATTAAGGAGGCTTTCGTAATGTTTTACCGTTTTGCTCTTGGAGATGCAGAAGCTAAAATATTCAGACCAAAAGTCGGATTTATTTTTCAGCGTTACATCATTGGATTAGCCCTAGTGCTGTTATTCTTAGACTTAAAATCATCTCCAATACTTTATGCAGTATGCATATTGCTGGTTCTCTATATTCTTTGGTCAATATTTAAAAACTTTAAGTACGTTAAAGATTTGCGGGGCATAATCTATCTTCCTTTAATCCAATTTGCTTCCGATCTGGCCGTGATTTACGGGTCAATAGTAGGATTATTGGTAAAGTCTAAGTAAGATTTTAGATATCGGAAAAAGGCCGGATGGGATATAATGTGCGTTATGGGTTATTCCAAAGATATTTATAAAGGAGTCTCCTGGATGTCGGGATTTAGGATGGTTTCCCGGGTCATAGCGTTTTTAAAAATGGCGGTTTTGGCCAGAATCCTGACTCCGGCACAGTTTGGAGTTTACGGCATTGCAACGTTAGTCATGGCACTTCTTGAAATCCTCACGGAAACAGGCATCAACATTGTTTTAATTCAGTCAAAAGAACAAATTGACGATTACAATGATTCGGCCTGGGTAGTTTCCATAATTAGAGGTATATTTATCGCCCTGTGTCTAGTGCTATTGACGCCCTTCATAGCTTCGTTTTTTAATGTTCCCAATGCTACCGGCATATTGTATTTAATCGCTGCCGTGCCGTTTATCAGAGGGTTTATTAATCCGGCCGAGGTAAAATTGCAAAAAGATTTAAAGTTCAATTATGAATTTTGGTTCAGAACTTCAATTTTTGCCTTTGATGCTATGGTAGCCGTAATTGCGGTAATTTTAACTCATTCCGTATATAGTCTGGTCTGGGGATTAATCGCCGGAGCCCTTCTTGAGGTTATAATTTCTTTTGCTCTGATGAGACCTATTCCGAAATTTTGCATCAAGAGGGATTATTTTAACGAAATATTCCATAAAGGGAAATGGATAACCTTAATTGGCATTTTTGATTATATTTCCGAAAACGGAGATAACTTTACAGTTGGAAAAGTAATGGGAGCGGCATCTTTAGGTATCTATGAGATGGCATATAACATTTCTACGCTTCCCATATCGGAGATAACTGACGTAGTCAATAAGGTGGTTTTTCCGGTTTATACAAAAATAACTGAAGACAAAGAAAGATTGCTTTCGGTCTTTAAGAAAAGCACATTATTCATTGCTGCGTTAACCATATTGATGGGTGGAGTTATTTTCTTTTTTCCTTCCCAGCTTATCTTAATTGTCCTTGGGCCCAACTGGCTGCCGGCAGTTCCTGTTTTAAAAGTACTGGCTATCTATGGAGTATTGCGGGCAATTTTAGGTTCTCCGGCCAATTTGTTTTTGGGATTAGAAAAGCAAAGATATGTCAGCAATACGACCTTTGTTCGTTTTGCGGCCTTAGCCATAACAATCTATCCGTTAGTTAGATGGTATGGTATAGTCGGAGCAGGCTATTCGGCTTTAATTTCGGTTCTGTTTGAATTTCCATTAATAGTCTATTACTTCTTTAAAATTTTTTATAACAGTAAGTCATGAGAATAGCAGTATTTTATAATCTTACATTCAGCGGTGCCAAGCGTACGGTACAGGAACACGTCAAAGGGCTGAAGGCCATTGGGCATCACGTAGATGTCTATACGCTGGATGAGACTCAGGATATTTTTAATCCCGGAATTGCCTCAGATAATCAATATAAGTATGTATATAAACAAACAAATGTTAATTTTCCGTTTTTAAAACGCCTAGCGGCAGACCTGAGTGACTTTATTTTGTTAAAGTCTCTTCATAAACAAATTGCCAAGGACATTGATAGTAGGAAATATGATATTGCTCTTATCCACACGGACAGGTACACCCAGGCGCCGTTTATTCTGCGTTTCCTTAAAACAAAAAATGTTTATTTTTGCCTGGAACCCTTAAAGATTGTTTATGAGTATGGTTTAAGAATTTCAGACAATCTTTCTTTTATAAATAAGCTATATGAGGCCTGGAACCGTTTTATGCGCAAGAAGATTGACAGGGAAAACGCCAGAGCAGCCGATAATTCAATGACTATCAGTTATTTCGGCAGAGAGCTGATGATCCAGTCTTTTGATCTGTATCCGAAAATTTCTTATTTAGGTGTTGATACTACGCTTTTTAAGAACTTAAAAATTCAGAAGAAAAATCAGATTCTTTTTGTCGGTCAAAAATTAAAACTTAACGGATATGAATATGCTCTTGAGGCAATTAAGCATATTCCAGAAGATATACGGCCGGAATTGAAAGTATTGTCGATATCAAAAGATCCGAAGAACAGATTATCGGATAATGAAATAGTCAGGCTTTACAATGAATCACTGGTTACGCTATCGCTTAGCAATTTTGATACATTTGGGTTGGTTGCGTTGGAATCCCAAGCCTGTGAGGTTCCAGTAATTGCCTTTAATGTCGCAGGATACCGTGAAACAATGCTTGATGGAAAAACGGGACATCTGGTTGATTTTAGCTCTCGGGAAATTGCCGATAAAATATCAACTTTGATAAAGAACTCAAATCTTAGGAAGAGGATGGGGATAGTCGGGAGAGATTGGGTAATAAAAGAGTGGACCTGGAAGAAGCAAATTGAGCAATTGAATAAAGCCCTAATCGAAATTATTAAATAAGAAGATGGATCTATCAATAATTACCGTAAATTATAAAGTAAGAAAAGAAATCATTAATTGCATCAGGTCGATTATTTCAAGTATGGGTAAAATCAATTATGAAATAATTGTTGTCGATAATGAGGGAGATAAAAGCTTAAAAGATGAACTCAAGAAATATAGAAATGTTATATATGTACTAAGTAAAAGGAATCTGGGATTTGGCGGAGGGAATAATTTAGGCAATAAAGTAGCTACGGGCAAATATCTTTTATTTTTAAATCCGGACACCATAGTCGACAAAAAGGCAATTAATAATTTGTTAAACTTTTGCAAAAGTCATCCGGACTCAGGAATGGTAGCGCCCTTGTTGCTTGATATGTCGGGAAAAGTTTACTCCCGCCAGGGAAGTAATGAATACAGCTTTATAAATTCAATAGTCACAAGTTCCATGATTAACAAACTCTTTCCAAATAATCCCATATCAAGGAAGTTTTATCATTCAAGTTGGGACAGAAAGAAGGCTGAGGAGTTTGATGTAGTGCCGGGTACCGCATTCATGATTTCTAAAGATTTATTTGAAAAAGCAGGCCTATTTGATGAAAAAATATTTTTGTATTTTGAAGAATATGATTTAGCCAAAAGACTAAAAAAGATGGGTCACAAGAATTATATTCTGCCAATCGCCAAGGTTAGACATATCTGGGAGGCCAGCACGAAAAAAAACAAGGATATCAAGAAAATAATTTCAGATAGCCGTTTTTATTTTTTTAAGAAGCACTATGGATTTTTATTCGCCTCAATCGTCAATATTTTCGCAAATATCGGTAAATTTGAGCTAATGTTGGTTCCAGTTCTTGCTCTTTCCGCTTTTCTTGGGTTGTACAGAATAAAAGAGCTGATGGTTTTTATTGGAGACCAAGGTTGGTTTTATCTTTCAGCTCGAGACATGCTTGTAAATGGTCAAATTCCGCTTCTAGGTATAGCTTCCAGCCATCCCTGGTTACACCAGGGGCCTTTATGGACCTATTTGCTGGCTTTATCTCTATGGATATACCATTTTGATCCGCTAGGTGGAGCATATTTAACCATCAGTTTGGGTATTTTGTCGGTCGCAGGAATTTATCTTTTGGGATCAGCATTATTTTCCAGACGTGTCGGAATAATTGCAGCACTGCTTTATACAGTCTCTCCTTTAGTTGTTTACTATACGAGATTACCATATCACACCAGTCCGATTCCTTTCTTTGTAATAATTTTAATTTACATCTTATTCAAAATTATCCAAGGGAAATTAAATTATTTTCCCCTGTCAATATTAATATTGGCAATTTTATACAATTTTGAAATAGCGACAGTTTCTCTTTTGGGAGTATTGATTTGCTTATTAGTCTACAGATGGTTTAAAGAAAAAAATGATTTTAAGCAAATATTAAATAAGAAAAATATTTTTTATTCTGTCTTGGCTCTTATAACTCCTCTTTTACCGATGATAATTTATGATGTACGGAATGGATTTCCTCAAACCGTAAAGTTCGCTGCCTGGACTGTTTATCGGGTCGCTTCCTTGTTTAACCACAATTCACAGCAGGCATTTTCGATTAATAAAGTTTTAATAATGTTTACTTTTCTTTTTAATAATTTTACTAAATTAATTTTTCCTCTAAGTGTTTTTGTCTCAGCCATTATTTTAGTCTGCTTAGTCGTCTGGGCATTTTATTTATTAGTAAAGTATAGGCAAGATAACTCAATTAATCTGATCCTTTTGCTTATTTTTGTCCCGTTTATTTTTGTTATTTTAAATCAAGTGCCGTCCGATGCATATCTGCCAATATTTTTTCCCAGTGTAATCCTTTTTGTTTCTATCTTAATCGAATTTGCAATGTCAAAGAAATATTTTTATATTCCGGCCTTATTATGCCTGGCACTTATAGTGACTGTAAATATATGTTTTTTGTTGAAAAATGATTTCAGTTTTGATGTCTCCAACCGGTTCTTTACTTTAGAAAAACGTTATCAGGCAGCACATTTAATATTGAATATAGCTCAAAAAAGAGATTATAATTTGAAAGGTCTGGGGTCAGGGAGTGAATTTAAGAGCTTTACTATGAATTATGCCTACCTTACTTGGCAATTAGGTCATGGACCGGCTACTCAAAATAAAAACTTGAAGATCCTTATCCTGGAATCAAAAAAAGGCATAAATGTTGAAAATTTAACTAAATGATAAGTGTCGTAATTTTAACTAAAAACGAAGAAAGAAATATAGAAAGGTGTCTGGAATCGGTAAGGTGGTCCGATGAGACAATTATTATTGATGATAATTCATCTGATAAAACGGTTGAAATAGCCTCAAAATATAAAGTTACAATTTATGAGAACTCTCTTGATGGTAATTTTTCCGCTCAACGGAATTTTGGACTTCAGAAGGCCAAAGGAGAGTGGGTTTTATTTGTCGATGCCGATGAGGTTATTTCAGATGGTCTAATTTATGAAATTCAGAGTGCAGTTGGCTTCAATGACCAGAATCTTAAAAATTATAATGGCTTTTATCTTAGGAGGTCAGACTTTATCTGGGGTAAACAATTAAAATATGGAGAGTCGGGAAGCTTAATGTTTTTAAGGCTGGGAAGAAGAGATAAGGGCATTTGGCATGGAAAAACTCATGAGAGATGGGAAATTGAAGGAGAAGCAGGTAAATTGATAAATCCGATACTTCATTTCCCTCACGCCACGTTGGCTGAATTTTTACGGGAAATTAATTTTTATACGGATATCAGGGCCAAGGAATTGAATCAAAAAAAAGTAGGAGTATCTTTTTTGTCAATAATTTTGTATCCTTTAGGTAAATTTATAGTAAACTTTATTTTAAAGCTGGGATTCATGGACGGAATCCAAGGCTTGATGTTTGCGATTACTATGTCATTTCATTCGTTTTTGGTACGTTCAAAATTGTATTTAAAGAATAATGAATAAAAATACAGAAATAAAAAAATGTCGTGTTTGCGACTCTAAGAAGTTGGTAGAAATTCTTTCCTTAGGAGAGCAATGCTTGTCGGATTTTCTTGCCAGCAACCGAAAGCCCAAAAAATTTCCTTTAGATTTAGTTCTGTGCCCAAAATGTGACTTGTTGCAGCTTCGTAATACTGTTCCGCAAAAGTTCTTATACACTCCAAGGTATGGCTATAGATCAGGCATTAACTTTACGATGAAAAACGAGTTAAATAAAATTGTAGACGCATCATTAGAAAAAATAAAAAAAAACAAAAAAATAGTAGCGTTGGATATCGGAGCTAATGACGGCACTCTTTTAAGCTTTTATCCTAAAAATACCCTAAGGATCGCAGTGGAGCCAATAAAGAAATTAGCTATATTATCGGATAAGTCTGCAGAGATTGTTATAAATGATTTTTTTAATTATGCAACTGTTAAACCCAGACTTAAAAATATTAAAGCGGATATAATTACGGCAATTTCGTGCTTTTATGATATGGAGGAGCCGAATAAATTTATTTCAGATGCAAAGAAGATTTTAAGCTCGGACGGCGTTTTAGTTATTCAGCAAAATTATTTAGTTGGAATGCTCAAGAATAACGCTTTTGACAATATTGTTCATGAGCATTTAGAATATTATTCCCTCTTGTCTCTTGAAAATCTTCTTGCCAGGCATGGTTTAGAAGTTTTTGATGTCAAGCAATCAATGATTAATGGAGGCAGTTTTATTACATTCATTGCTTTTAAAAATACCAGAACTATTCAAAAGTCAGTTTTGAATTGGAGAAGTTCAGAAATAAAGTTAAAACTTAATCAATTGAAGGTTTATAATGATTTCGCCCAAAGAGTCAGGAGCAATAGTCAAGATATTTTAGATTTGGTTACAAGGTTGACAGAAGATAAAAAGAAAGTTTATGTTTATGGCGCGTCCACCAGGGGAAACACATTGCTACAGTATTATAAATTAAATAATAAACTCATTACGGCGGCAGTAGAGCGTAATCCGGAAAAATGGGGCAAGAAGATTTCGTCTCTCGGAATCCCCATAATTTCGGAGGAGAAAGCCAGAAAGCAGAAGCCTGATTATATGTTAGTCTTGCCATGGTTTTTTAAGGAAGAATTTCTACAAAGGGAGAAAAAGTATTTGGAGTCAGGAGGGCATTTTATTTTTCCTCTACCCAAAGTTCAAATAATTTAAGGATATATGATAAACAAGAGGATTTTGGAGATTGTTTTTGTTGCAATCTGCGTTGTCATAATGTCCTTTTTGCTATTCAGTAGTATTAGGTCAGAGTCTCCGACATATGATGAGGTAACCTATACAGAGGGGGGCTACCAGTTTTTGGTAAATAAAGATTTTCGCTTTGACCCGTTCAATCCTCCGCTGGCTAAGGAAATTTTAGCGATACCGGCCATTATTAATAAGAGCGTAATTTATGATCCGGTAATCTTCTGGCCCAGAGTTATGGTTGTACTATCTTCCATCACCTTAGCGATAATTGTTTATCTTTTTTCAAAAAATTTATTTGGAAATCGGGCGGCAAAGTTGTCTTTAATATTATTTATTTTTGAACCGAATATTTTGGCCAACGGACATTATGCTACGGCAGACATGATTTTCACTTTTTTCTTTATCTTAACGCTATATATTTATTGGCTTTGGAGAAAAAAAATTACTTTTTGGAGGATGGCAATTTTTTCGGTAATTGTCGGATTATTATTATCTACTAAGCTAACGTCGATTCCATTTCTCATTGTGCCTTTGTTAATTATCTATTTTTTAGATTTGAAGAAAAAAAATGATTTTTTAAAATTATCGTTTTGGAAAAAAAGAATTTGGCCGATTGCGCTGTCTGTCTTTATTGTTTTGATTACGCTTTGGGCGACTTATTTCTTTAAATTAGAGCCGCCATTAGGATACAGATTCGATATACATCGTCCGGCAATTGCTTTGGCTAAAAATAATCCGGTAATCAAATTTCTTTTAACCGTACCGGTGCCATTGGGAAGCTATATCAGTACGATTAAGCAGTTTATGATGTTTAATACAAAATTATATATAAAGAGATCATTTATTTTAGGTATGCGTTCTCTCTATGGCACTTCCGGCTATTATTTTCCGGTACTTTTTGCCTTAAAAACCCCCTTGCCGGAGCTGATATTTTTTTTCCTGAGCTTATTATTCTTTTATAAAAACATAAAACACGATAAATATATTCTGATACCTTTGTTCTTTATTTTTTTCTTAGTTTTATTTTCGCATATAGCTTTGGTAAATCGTTATATTTTGCCGGTCTATCCTTTGATTGCAATTTATGCCGGACAAATATTTAATCTTAAATTTAAGAACCAAAAAATTATCTACCTTTTAATTGGTCTTATGCTGGCATGGTATGTTAACTCTGCAATCGGCTCATTTCCTTACTTTATTTCCTATGCAAATGAAATTGCGGGCGGGCCAAAAAATGAATATAAATACATTTTGGACTCCAACTATGACTGGGGACAGGGATTAATTGCACTTAAAAGCTACCAGGATAAAAATCATATTAAAGATTTACAACTTGCATATTTCGGATCAATCGATCCGACAAAATACGGCTTACAATATGAAAAGATAAAAAACCTAGCCATAAATGATAATAAAAAAACAGAAAAATTACATTTCGATATTGACCATACGATCGCTATCAGCGCTACTTGTTGGTATTTTTGCGGATATTATAAGGATCCGGAGTTTATAAATATTAAGCCTGTTGATGTTGTCGGCGGATCGATTTTAATCTTTAAAAATAAATGAGAATAATTACCATATTATTTATTGCCTTAGTTTTAAGAATCTTTGTGACTTTTTACCAGCAAAGTGATCTTAATTTCAGAATTCAGCAGGATAATTATGGAGATTATGCCGTGGCTTTAAGTAGGGGATTCTCCGAGTCGTCATTTCTTAATCAATCAGATACTCGTCTTTTTCCCGGTTATCCGGTTTTAATATTATTAGTTTCAGGAATTATTTTGTCTCCGACGGCTGCCGGATACCTTATCAGTCTGGTTGCCTCATTGATATCAATTTATCTGTTTTGGCTTTTAACAAAGAAAACACTTGCCACTTTTGTCTTTGCCGTGTTTCCGCCGATTTGGGTGGCTCAATCAACCAAAATTGCCACGGAACCGGTAATGGTGTTGCTTTTGCTTATCTCAGTGCTTCTGTTTAGGAAGAAGATGATTTTTTATTCGGGAATTATTTTAGGTTTAGCTTCAGACATACGCTTAATTGCGGTAGCTTTGCTTGGAGCTTTTGCACTCGAAATGCTTTATGAAAAAAGGGGCAAAGAAGTAATTAAATTAATTTTAGGTTTCATTCCGGCTTTTTTGTTGCTTTTTATTTATAACTATTTTGTTTTTGGAACTTCAGGCATATTTAGGCAATTTGCCTTTTATCCTTCGATCGGACATGCCACAATTGGTTTTATCCAGATTACTCAGGATTTTATAAAGGTAATTCTTCAAAGACAGTATAGAGCTCTAATTTCCGGTCTATTTTATGTAATTCTTAGTTTCTGGGCGTTATTTAGAACATATAAATACAGAAAATTATCCGATTTAAATAATCTTTGTTTCTATTGGATATTGTTATCGCTGTTGTTTATATTAATCTACGGACCAAATCCGTTATTAGGAGAGTATGCCAGATTTCTCGTACCGGTTATGCCGGCTTTGATTTTTGGATTTTTTGTCGGGGCCTAAAGCTATATTAAAAGAATAAGAATGAATTATCTGAAAAAAATTTTACCCAAAATATTATTTGCAGCGACCTTTCTTTTGATGTTAAAAGTTTTATTTTTAGGCGGATATCCGGACTTTGATGTCTACTATTTTGGCTCGATGAGTAAAAATATACTAAATTACCCGCCCTTCGTAACGATATTTTTTATAATTTTTTCTTTTGCAATCATTCTTAAAAAATCTAAAAGAGATTTTTCAAGAAAAACTCTGGAATTAAGACTGATATTGACCTTGAATCTATTTGTTGACGGATATGCCTAGCAGCATCATTTCGTTTGGCTAATTCCTGCCTTTCTGATAGTATATTTCTATCTTAAAGATAAAAAGCGGAAATATCCGACTATTTGCTTTTAGGAGTAAGTTATTTGCTTGTTTCTGTTAATTTTAAAAATCCTGATTTAATTCTGGTTATCGTAAGATCGCATATGTTTTTCGGAGCAGTTCTGCTCTGGGCGCAAATTGCAGATCTTCTTTTAAAATATGATTAAAAAAATATTTATTTTTACGCTATTAATCTTTATCTTTGGTGAGATTTTCCGTTTTGATTTAGGTAATGGTATCGTACTTAAGCCGTTAGACATCGGAGTCGGATTAACTGTAATTGTTTGGGCAATATATAAATTAATAAGAAAAGAGAAAATCAAAGAAAAGCGCATTCTTCTTCCGATGTCTCTTTTTATTCTTATGGGCGCTGTGTCATTACTGATAGGCCACGTCGGTCTGTCTCTTAGTCAGATGCTCGTCTCCTTCCTGTATCTTGTCAGATGGGTAGCTTATGCCGGTATTTTTTTTCTTGTCTGTGATTTTGACAAAAAATCCAAGGAACAAATCGCCAGAATATTAACAGTTGTCGGGGGGTTGGTGGTTGTTTTTGGCTATATCCAATACTTTTATTATTCAAATCTCCGTAATCTGATTTATTTAGGTTGGGATGAGCATATGTATAGAATGTTCTCGGTATTTTTTGATCCGAATTTTGCTGGAGCCTTTTTTGTCTTATTTTTCCTGTTTTTATCAGCCAATTTTTTCAAAAAGAAAAACTTACTGCTGGGAATGTTGTTAATCCTGACATTGGGAGGGGTGTTTTTAACCTTTTCAAGAAGTGCTTTGATTATGCTGGTTGTGGCTGCTAGTTTGTTTCTAATATTAAAAAGCCGAAAAAAACTGATCTTTTTATTATTTTCAATTGTTCTGGTTGTCTTGCTCATATCATCACGTTACTTTAATATCACAAGTATAAATTTATTCAGAGTTGCCTCATCGGAAGCCAGGATTGAAACTGCGAAAGATGCAATCAGAATCATTGAGGACCATCCATTTTTCGGTGTCGGATTTAATGCCTATAGATATGCACAATTTCGATACGGGTTCCGGGTTAAAACCAGCGTATTCAGTCATGCAGATGCCTCTCCTGACAATAGTTTCCTGTTTGTTCTGGCGACTTCAGGCGCAGTTGGTCTTTTCTTTTTTATCTGGATGTGGATCAGAACCTTAAAATCTAATTTAGCCGATAGCGCACTAGTTTTTTCATCAATATTTGGAGTTTTTGTCAGCAGTATGTTCATCAACAGTCTATTTTATACTTACATTATGTTTTGGCTGTGGATAATACTCGGTTTAAATCTTAACGAAGATTCGAAGCTTAAGAAGAGTAAGTAACCTTTATATCCTTCTCGGTCGTGTTTCCGGCCGCATCGGTTGCAACCACTTTTATTTGATTGTCTCCGTTTTGAAGCGGTAGATTATATGAAAAATTGCCGTTGTCATCAGATATGGCCCAAAATCCGTTTACCGTAACTTTAACGTCCGGATCGGTAGTACCCATAACAGTAGCGGTGTTTTGATCCTTCGAATAAGATTGTCCGTCGGATGGAGAGGTGACATTAAGTGACGGGGGAGCACTCTTGAATGCGGTGGTAATACTATTGGAAAAATCACTTTCTTTTCCATTAACCACTGCTTTAACCTGAATGGTATTTTCTCCCGGTCTGAGTGTTTCGGTAAGCAAGAAACTCCCGTCATCCTTTGTTTTGGTATTGTCTTGAAGATTACCGTTTATATATAAATCTATGCTTTGGTTTTTGGAAGCAATTCCTGAAACGGGAATGTTGGCGCTAGAAGTAGCATCGGGAAATGAATCAAGTACGGGAGGAGCAATGAAAGATGTATCCTGGATTGAGGTAGCTACAGGCATTTGATTGTTCTTGGATGATCCCGAGAAAAAGACGCTTAGGTTGACTAATAGGGGAATTCCAAATTTAAGAACGAGAAGAATTACCAACACAATACCTAGAATATTTAAAACCAGGTTTTTTTTTGTTTTTTCTTCCAGTCTTCTGTTGAGTCTTGATCTGATCATTTTATTTTGAATTGAGAGCCGATGGTGAGAATCGGACTCACGATCTAGTGTTTACGAAACACTCGCTCTACCACTGAGCCACATCGGCCGGCCTTATTGTATTTTACAATGAATTTAAGGAAAAACAAGGATATTATTGGATTGGTCGTTTTTTGTGCTTGGTGGCGACTTTCAGTTCCAATATCGCTTTCATAATTTCAGCTTGGGCAATTCTGACTTCATTGTCAGTAGTCTTTTCCTTCATGGCTTTTTCGGCTCGTTTTTTGGCTTCCATAGCTTGTTCTATCTCAATGTCCTGGGCTTTGATAGCGTACTCAGCCAGTATGCTGACTTTGTTGTCCTGCATTTCCAGGAATCCGCCCGTAATCGCCAAATGCTGAAGAGTGTTTCCCTTCTTGACAGTCATTTCTCCCGGCATCAATTGGGTAAGTATGTTTACGTGGTTAGGTAAAATCGTAATCTCTCCGTTTACGGTTTGCGCAATAATTTCACTTACCTCGTCTGAATAGACTACTTTTTCTGGTGTGATGATTTCAAGAAGAAGGTTCATTATTTTTCGCTTGATCCACTTCCTTTTTTAACTGCCTCTTCAATTGTACCGACCATATAGAAAGCTGATTCGGGAAGGTTATCATGTTTACCGTCCAGGATTTCCTTGAACCCCTTGACTGTTTCTTCAATTTTTACATATCTCCCCGGTTGTCCGGTGAAGATTTCTCCGACGAACATCGGTTGGCTTAAGAATTTCTGTATTTTCCTGGCTCTGGCGACAGTCAGCTTGTCTTCATTAGACAATTCATCGATTCCAAGGATAGCGATGATATCCTGCAAGTCTCTATATCTCTGCAGGACCTTCTGTACGCCTCGGGCGACATTATAGTGTTCAATGCCAACAATGTTCGGATCAAGGATTCTGGAGGTTGAGGCCAGGGGATCAACGGCCGGATAAATTCCTTGTTCGGCGATCGAGCGTTCCAAGTTGATAGTAGCATCAAGATGAGCAAAAATAGTTACAGGTGCCGGATCAGTGTAATCGTCTGCCGGAACGTAGACGGCTTGAACAGAGGTAATAGAGCCTTTTTTAGTTGAGGTAATTCTTTCCTGAAGCTCCCCCATTTCGGAAGCTAGGGTTGGTTGATATCCGACGGCTGATGGCATTCTACCTAGTAAGGCTGAAACCTCGCTGCCTGCCTGGGCGAATCTAAAGATATTGTCAATGAAAAGTAAAACATCTTCTCTTTTTTCGTCCCTGAAGTATTCTGCCATGGTTAAGGCGGTCAAAGCGACTCTCATTCTGTTGGCAGGCGGTTCATTCATCTGGCCGAACACCATGACTGTCTTATCCATGACGTTGGCTTCTTTCATTTCCAACCACAGATCATTACCTTCCCTAGTTCTTTCTCCAACTCCGGCAAAGACTGAGTGACCCTTGTGCTCAGTTGCGATATTGCGGATAAGCTCCTTAACAATAACCGTTTTTCCGACTCCTGCTCCTCCGAAGACGGCGATTTTTCCTCCCTTGGTAAAGGGGGCGATAAGGTCAATGACTTTAAGTCCTGTTTCCAGAACCTGTGGTCTTGTTTCCTGTTCAGTCAAAAGAGGGGCGCTGCGGTGAATCGGATTGTAGGATAATGCTTTATCCTTGTAATTAAAGGTTTTGCCATCAATAGTATTTCCTAAGACGTTAAAGATTCTTCCCAGAGTCGGAAATCCGACCGGCACCTTGATGGGGGCATTAGTACTCTTAGCTTTCATTCCTCGTTTCAAGCCGTCGGTTGTACCCAGAGCTAGGGTTCTGACTTCGTTGTTGCCGATTTCAAATGCGACTTCCAGAATCAATTTTTTGCCTTCTCCAAGATCAATTTCCAGCGCTTCGTGAATCAAGGGAGGTTCGCCGGCGAAGCGAACATCCACGACCGGACCGGAAATCCTAAAGATTATTCCTTCATTTACGTTTGTACTCATAAAGATATATTATACTAAATACTCAAGCTAAAAGTTGCACTTCCGATATCCAATATTTCATTCGTAATCTTTTCCTGGCGCCCTTTATTGTATTCCAGTCCGAGGTCCGAAACGATATCCATGGCATTGTCGGTAGCGCTCTGCATGGCCACCATTTTTGCCCCCTGCTCTGAGGCATAACTTTCAAGCAGTTTTTGATAAATAGTCATTTCAATGAAATGTTTTAATAACGGAGGTAATAATTTGCTGGCATTAGGCTCAAAAAGCATTAAGGTTGATGATTTGGCTTCAGGGGGCACAATCGGTAAAAGATCAGTGACGGATGGCTTTTGAGCAAAAACACTGGTGAAATTAGTTGAAATTATTTTTACCTTTCCGACCTTCTGTCCCAAAAAGTATTCATCAATTATATCTATAATTGGCAAAACCATTTCAAAAGAGGGAAGTGTGGCGCCAAATTTAAATGCAGCGACCAACTCTTTCTGTAAAGATATAACGGCCGACTCCATCTTCTTTCCAACGGTAATATATGCTACGTTTTTATTTTGTGCATCAAAGTTTGAGATTTCGCGGGTCATATTGGTGATCAATCCGCCGCACAGGCCTTTATCCGGACCAATTACTACCGCCAGAACCTTGTCTTTACCGTTATTTTTCATATAGGCGTGTTCAAATTCACCATTTGCTTTACCTAAAACATTTTGTGAGACAGACATAAGTTTTTCGGCATATGGTCTACCCGCTGTGGTTGCTTCCTGGGCTTTCTTAAGTTTAGATACGGCTACCATTTGCATGGCTCTAGTGGTTTTGGAGACATTGGCCGCCGTTTTGATTCTTCTTTTGAGCATTAATAAGTTTGCCATATTTATTCAAATCTTTTCTTGAATTCCTGAACCATTTTAGTAATTTGCTTAAGTGTCTGTTCGGTCGGCTTTTCACCATTTGATAGCTCTTTCAGAAGCTCAGGATATTTTCTCTTAGCGAAATCATGCATATCTGTCTCAAATCTGAGGAACGAATCGGTGGGGATATCGTCCATAAGACCACTGGTTACAGCGTAGATACTCAAGACCTCTAAATTCTCCGTCAGAGGTGAGTACTGGGGCTGTTTTAAGATTTCCGTTAATCTCTTTCCCCTGTCCAGCTGTTTCTGAGTTGCCGCATCTAATTCGCTTCCAAATTGCGCGAAAGCCGCGAGCGAATTAAATTGCGCTAACTCAAGTTTTAATTTTCCGGAGACGGATCTGATGGTCTTTGTCTGAGCTGCACCTCCGACTCTAGAAACTGATTGTCCGACGTTAATAGCAGGTCTGATGCCAGCGTTAAAAAGATCTGTTTGAAGATAAATTTGTCCATCGGTAATTGAAATGACGTTTGTCGGGATGTAGGCCGAAATATCGTTGGCCTGTGTTTCGATTATTGGCAAGGCTGTGATCGAACCTCCGCCATTTTCCTTGTTTAGCTTTACTGATCTCTCCAAAAGCTTGCTGTGAAGATAGAAGATATCTCCGGGATAGGCTTCTCTTCCTGCCGGGCGTCTCAAAACCAAGGAAATTTGACGGTATGCCCAGGCATGCTTTGTTAAATCATCATAAACCACCAAGACATCTTTGCCTTTTTCCAGGAAGTATTCGGCGACAGCACATCCGGCATACGGAGCCAAATATTGGAATGCGGCTGAATCTGATGCGCTGGCTGAAACAATTATGCTGTAGGAAATTGCACCTTCGGTAGTAAGTCTGTCTACGACCTGGGCGATTGTGCTTCTTTTCTGTCCGATTGCCACGTAAATGCAGATAACAGGCTTTTTGTCATATTTTTGGTTAATTATGGCGTCGACGGCGATGGCGGTTTTTCCGGTCTGTCTGTCTCCGATTATAAGCTCTCGTTGACCTCTTCCGATTGGAAGCATTGAATCAATGGCCTTTATTCCGGTTTTGAGAGGAAAGTTGACCGGCTCTCTGTCAACTACGCCGGCTGCAATTTTTTCCAAAGGCATATCTTTGCCTTTTTTTATCTTGGCTTTATTGTCCAGGGGGTTTCCGAGGGGATCAATGACCCTACCCAATAATTCTTCAGATACTTTTATCGAAAGCATCTCTCCGGTTGATTCAACAATGTCGCCTTCTCTTATATTTGTTGTTTCTCCCAGGGGCAAGATTGAAGCGTTATCCTCGTCAAGATTTAGGACCGGTCCGGCATTGCCGTCTTTGAAAACAATTTTTTCCCCAATCATTGCGTTAGACAGTCCGGAAACGACAATGACTCCGTCAGAATTTTTTATAACTGTTCCGACATTTTGCGTTTTGGCATCTTGACCATATGCCATCAGCAACTTTTCCAGATTTCCGATTATTTTGCTGTCATTAATCATAATTTTGTTCGATATAATTTATAATCTTCTCAAACGAATTTTTTAAGCTAAAATCATAAATTTTGTCATTATCGACAATTTTAACTCCCAATATTAAAGACGGATCTTTTATGAAAACCACTTTTCGATTAGGAAATAACTTTTGAAACCTTTTTCCGTATTGATTGTCTACCGGACTTGAAATTACGAGGTTATTTACGCTTTCTGCAGCTTTTAGGCCGTCAATATATTTTTTTAAATCGGCTTTGCTGATAAGCGATCCTATTTCTTCAACTTTTTTTTTATCAAGGTTCTTATAGCTTAGCTTAACTAATTTATCTATCTTTTTTTTGTCCATTTATAATTTATTTCTTAATTTTCTTCAATGCGCTGGTTATGATTTCCTCTTGATTTTTAGCTGTGACAATATCCTTCAGGGCTTTCTTTAATAGATCTACTGCCAGTTTGCCTGTAGACAGAGCCAACTGCTTTTCTGCTTCGGTATAATCTCTGGCAATTTGTTCCTTGGCTCCGCTTAATATTTTTTCATTCTGTTTTAAGGCTTCCTGATTTAACTGCTTGGTGACTTCGACTGATTCCAGTCTGGCATCTTCGATAATTTTCTTTGCCTGCAATTGTGCGTTTTTTAAAATATTTTTTTCTTCAACAACCACTTTTTCAAGCTTTAATCTGGCATCTTCTGCCTGCTTTAAACCTTCTGCTATTGTGGTTTGTCGTTTCTTGAGTACTTCAAGAATTGGCTTATAGAGAAACTTTTTTAAGATAAAAAAGATTATCAAAAAGTTAACTATTTGTGCAGCCAAAAGTACCGGATTTAATCCAAAATTCTTTAATATTTCCATAGTTTAAGAGAATTTAAGTTCTCGACTAATTATTTTCCGAAAGCCAAGATTAAGGAATAAATTGCGATAGCTTCAGCGAATGCCATTGCGAGCAACATTGCCGGCAATATTTTCCCCTGCGCTTCTGGATTTCTTCCCAAAGCTTCCATTGCTCCTGCTCCGATGTATCCGACTGCTAGTGCAGGACCCAAACCTCCGATGGCGATAATAAGACCTCCTGATACACTAAAATTCATAATTCACCTCCTTATAATTTTAATACTTTATTTTACACTATAACTTTTATTTTTTGCAACTACTATTTTTGATGACTTGATTCATGCGGTGTCGTCAAAATAGACATATTCACCATAGTTAACATTGAAAATACCAGCGCCTGTACGGCTCCGACAATAATCTCTAAAGCCAGGAACGGTAAAGGTACTACGAAAGCAAAGATTGAGGAGACAACAGTTAGAACCACCTCTCCGGCATAAATATTTCCGAACAGCCTGAAAGACAAAGATACAAGGCTCGTCAGAACCGATACTAACTCAAGAATTCCGACAAAAAGATTTATAGGATTGATGGAGAAATAACGACTTAAATAGCTTTTTAAGCCAACCGTTTTCAGGCTCATGACGTGGGCTGCGACTATGGAGATTAATGCCAATGCAAGTGTCAGATTTAAATCGCTTGTCGCGGCTCTAAGCAGGGGCACAAGTTCTCCGTGTTCCCAGAATCCAATAGTACCAAATCCGGGGATAAGGCCACTGTAATTAGCTAACAGAATAAATAAGAAAAAACTCATAAAGTAGGGGAATATTAAGGCCGTATTTTGCGTCACCGATTCGGTCAGACCATAGAATATTTCGATTATCATCTCTACCGCATTTTGAAAAGGCTTAGGGCTTAAGGATATTTTCCGGGTCAAATATATTACGCTTCCAATGATTATTGCATCAACAATCAGCGTGTCCAAAACGGTATTCGTGACTGGAAATACGCCTATCTTAAATATTGTTTCCGGAATAAATGATGTCATCTAACATTAGATTTTAAATGGAAGGCTACATTATGTCAAGAAGATAAAAGGTTTACTTGAGATATTTTCTCCACAATAATTGACGGTTTATCATTTTTTGTGTCCAAGTGTCCGTCAATAATTATGACTGAATCTTTGAAGAGAATATCTTTATATTCGTCAAAAATTTTTGGAAAAATTACACATTCAACAGACTGACCTTTTTCGTTGCTAATTACTATAAATGCCATTTCCTTGTTATTTTTCTTGGTGAAGATCCTTCTGGCTGATTCAATAATTCCCCCGATTTTAACTTTAGTGCCTTCCTTTTCTTCCATTAAAAATTCAAGTTCATGGGTAATTAAAGATTTTACATGCATTAAATTTTCTAACTGGGGATGCGAGGTTAAGTAAAAACCTAAAAATTCTTTTTCAAATGCCAGCTTTTCGTTTTCAGAAAAATCACTGACGTTATTCCCGGAAATTCTGCTTTCCATTTCAATATTTTCATTTTCGCTGAATAAACTGGACTGTCCTTCGTTCTGCTGTTTTCTTTTCTTATGCATTTTTTCTGAGATTTCAGAATATGACTGCAAAAGACTGGCGCGGTTGCCAAAAATATCCATAGCGCCGGCCTTAATTAAACTTTCAATTGTTTTCTTATTAACTGCTCCGAGATCTACTCTAAAACAGAAATCTTCTAAGGATTTAAATTTTCCGCTATTACGTGCCTCAAAGATGGTTTTTATGGCTGCGCTGCCGACATTCTTGATGGCAGTTAATCCGAATCTGATATTTATTTTATTCTCGATAGAGAAATCGCTTTCCGACTTATTGATATCGGGAGGAAGTATGGCAACGCTTAAGCGCTTACATTCCGATACTGCCTGGGCAATCTTTTCGTTTTTGACCGGACCGGTTGTTCCGCGTGACTCTGCGGTCAATAAGGCAGTCATAAACTCTACGGGATAATGGGCTTTAAGATAAGCTGTTCTAAAGGCAATCGTGGCGTATCCGGCGGCATGAGCCTTATTGAATCCGTATCCGGCAAACGGTTCAAAAAGTATCCAAAATTGTTCGGCTTTTTTCTTGATCATTCCGTTGGTAATACATCCCTGTACGAATTTATCATGCTGTTTTTTCATTTCGGAAGAAATCTTTTTGCCGATAGCCTTCCTTAATTTATCCGCTTCAAGCCAGGAATACCCGGCAACCCTGATAGCAGTTAACAGCACATCATCCTGAAAAGTAATGACTCCGTAGGATTCCTTCAGGATATCAGAAAGACGGGGATCGGGATATTCAATCAGTGAGGGATTGTGTTTCCTTCTGATGAATTCGGGGATGTTCGCCATGGGACCGGGTCTGTATAGGGCAACCATTGCCTGGAGATCAAAAATAGTGGTCGGTTTTAGATCTTTAATATACCTTCTCATTCCCGATGATTCAAGCTGAAAAATACCGGTAGTTTCACCGGACGAAAGCAGTTCATATGTATCTTTATCTTCAAATGAGAGCGTTGACAGGTCCAAATCCTTTTGCTGATTTTCTTTGATAAAGCGGAGCGATTCCTGAATGATCGTTAAGTTCCTGAGGCCCAAAAAGTCAATCTTAAGCAATCCTACACCGTCTTCTCCGACATTATACATGTCGTATTGAGTAATAATTTTTTCGCCATTTGTTTCTTTCTGAAGCGGAGTATATTCGGTTAAAGGTTTATCGGCAATGACAACTCCCGCAGCATGCATTGAGGCATGTCTGGCCACGCCTTCCAGTTTTTTAGCCAAATCAAGGAGAGTCCTGGTTTCCGGTTCCGACTGGTAGGCGATTTTTAGTTCCGGACTTTGCTCCAAGGCTTTCTCGATAGTCATGGCGTGTCCCTGCCAGCCCGGAGGAATCATTTTAGAAATTCTATCCGGTCCGGAATAGGGCATACCCAGAGCGCGTCCGGTATCCCTGACTGATCCCCTAGCCTCCATGGTTCCGAAGGTAATTATTTGGGCTACCTTGTCTCTGCCGTACTTTTGTGTAACGTATTCAATTACTTCGTCGCGTCTGTTGTCTGCAAAATCAAGGTCGATATCCGGCGGCGATGGGCGCATCGGGTTAAGAAACCTTTCGAAAGGCAGCTTAAAATACAAAGGATCTACATCGGAGATGCCCAGGGCGTAGGAAACAATAGATCCGGCATTCGAGCCTCTTCCGGGTCCGACCGTAATGCCGTGAGATTTCGCCCAGTTTACGAAATCAGCCACAATAAGAATATATGTTTCGTATCCTTTTTTAAGAATGACCGACAGTTCGTATTCAAGTCTCTCTTTGATTACCGGAGTTATTTCTTGGTATCTTCTTTTAAGGCCCTCTTCCGCCTGTTCTTTAATGTATTCGGCCGGAGTTTTCCCGTTAGGAACGTCGAAATTGGGCAGAATCCATTTTCCCAAAGTTATCTCGACGTTGCACATATTGGCAATTTTGACGGTATTTGAAATGGCTTCCGGAGTTTGAATGAACAGTCCGGTCATCTCTTCCTGAGATTTCATATAAAAATCGGGGGAGGAAATCATTGAAAGTTTTCGATTCTTGGTGTCGATGGTTGTTTGTGTCTGTATGCAAAGCAGGATTTCCTGGGCTTTGGCGTCGGAGCTGGTTACATAATGGTTATCGTTGGTTGCAACTAAGGGCAGTCCCAATTTTTGAGAAAGATTAATTAATTTTTCGTTCAAAGCGTCCTGTTCCTTGACGTCGATATGTTTTTGAATTTCTAAATAAAAATTACCGGGTCCGAAAATTTCCGCTAAGGTTTGAGCTCTTTTTTTGGCCGTTTCATCCTGATTTTGCAGTAAAGGTTCTGAAATATAGCCGCCGACGCAAGCGCTCAGACAAATTAATCCCTCATGATATTCCCTCAAAAGCTCGATATCGGTTCTTGGCTTATAATAATATCCTTCAAGATTGGCAATTGATATGATTTTCATCAAGTTTTTGTAGCCGATATTGTTTTTTGCCAGCAAAACTAGGTGGTTAGAATCCGAATCCAGACCGGCTTGTTTATCGTGACGAGTCCTGCGACTGACATAAATTTCACAGCCGAGGATAGGTTTGATGCCCTCCTCAAGACAGGTTTTATAAAATTTAATTGTTCCGTACATGTTTCCGTGATCGGTAATAGCCAGGGCTTTCATTCCCAGCTCTTTGGCACGCAAAACCATGTCCTTAATTTTTGAAAGGCCATCTAGGAGTGAATATTCGCTGTGATTATGAAGATGTACAAAATCAGCCATATTATGCCTTCCGTGACAGTTCTTTTTCCTGTAAAGATCCGACCACCCTATTTTTACCGTTGTTTTTGGCCAGCTGCATTCTGTTGTCGGCTATTTTGACAAGATCTGCTACTGTCTCCTCTGTAGCTCTAGGATCATTTCTGTCAATACGAGTACCGATAACTCCCATGCTGGCGGATATTTTTTGGTCAAATTTATATCCGCCGGATTCAAGTGCGGCTTCCGAGACTGACTCATCCATTCCTTGTCTTAGATTATTTAAAACATGAATTGCACCTTCCTCATCCGTTTCGGGAAGGACGATAACAAATTCTTCGCCGCCCCATCTTCCGGCTGTATCTGTAGGTCTGTTTAGTCCTGATTTTAGATGACCGCCTAAGCCTTGAAGAACTGTGTCTCCCGCATCATGCCCATAGAGATCATTAAATTTTTTAAAATTATCCACATCTACAAAAGCGACTGAAATAGAAGTTCCGTTCCTCTTAGCCAGAGCAACTTGATTTCTTAATATTTCTTCCATAGCCGGCCTGTTAGGCAATTCGGTTAAAGGATCGATTTTTGCAACTACGTCCCGTTCTGTTAAGCTTACGGCAATTATTTCCGCTGCCATTTCTGAGCTTAATTCTCCCTTTTCTATTCCGGCGAAAATTTTTTTAACAAAATCCTGTTCGGATTTCAATGTCTCGGCGAATTCAGGTACAGATTCATAAGCCTTTTTTGTCGCTTTTGCAACAGCTACCATTTGATCAAGACTTAAAAATATATTTTCAGATTTAGATGCAGCATTTGCTGAAAATTCTGCTTCAATATTCGTATTATCTGTCATTTAATTTTTTCCTCCAGTTTTTCTTTTATTATCATGGTGTCCAATTTCTGCTTAGCAATTCTCATAACTTGTCCAATTAAAAACATTATTGCATTTTCTTTACCCGATTTAAAATCCAGAACCGCTTTTTGGTTTTCTTTCAGAACATAATCAATAATTTTGTTTAATTTATTTTCATCTATTTGGGCCGTTTGCGTAGCATTTAAAATTGTTTCTATCAATTTAGCTGGTAAAACGGAATTGATATCTACGGATCTGTTGATCAGATGATTGGCTATTTGTTTTGGGTTTAGGTTATGTTTTTTTCCGACTTTAACTGCTTCTTCAAAATAATCGGCAATTGATTTTTCTCGGGTTAAAATTTCTGTATCATAGGCTGACAGACTAAAATCGGCTATAAACCGTTCAAATTTTGCGCTTGGTGTTTCCGGCATTTGAGACTTAAGGGTTGCAATTTGAAAATCAGATAAAATTACCGGAGGAATATCCGGCTCGGGGAAATATCTATAATCATTGGCTTCTTCCTTGATTCTTTGAGAGACGGTTTTACTCTTCGCTTCGTTCCAGCCTCTGGTTTCCTGTACCGGTAATTCACCCTTGTCCAGGATTTCCGTTTGGCGTTTTATTTCAAATTCAATGGCTTTTTCGACAAATCTAAATGAATTGATATTTTTAACTTCTACTTTATATTTTGGTAAACCTGTTTCGCCTTCTTTTCTAAGCGAAATGTTCGGTTCAAGCCGCATATTTCCTTCTTCCATATCAGCCTTGGATACATCGAGATATCGGACAATTTGCTGAAGTCGTTTTAGATATTCAACCACTTCTTCTGCGTTCTCAAATTCCGGCTCAGTAACAATTTCAACCAGTGGCACACCTGACCTATTAAAATCAATCAAGCTTGAATCTCCCTGGTGGGTTAATTTCCCCGTATCTTCCTCCATATGGACCCGGGTGATGCCCAACTTCTTGCCGTTTGAAAGCAATATGAAGCCTTTTTGACAGAATGGCTGGTCATACTGACTGATCTGATAACCCTTGGCCAGATCAGGATAGAAATAGTTTTTGCGGTCAAATTTGGAAAAATTGGCGATTTTGCAGCTTAAAGCCTGACCGATCATGATGCACCAGTCAATAGCTGTCTTGTTTGCTACCGGTAGCGCTCCGGGCAAGCCTAAACAAACAGGGCAGGTATGAGTATTCGGTTTCTGGCCGAAATAATCGGCAGAGCAGCCGCAAAACATTTTCGACTTGGTCTTTAATTCGACGTGTACTTCAAGTCCCATGACCGGTTTATATTTCATAGATTTGGTTTTTCCTTGTAATAATTCGTTTGTTTTTCAAAGGCACTTCCGATTTGGAAAAGAAGCTTCTCGGATAATTGTTTTCCCATAATCTGAATTCCAATCGGCAATTTATTATTGGAGAAACCCGCCGGAACCGACAGGCCAGGAATGCCGGCGATATTGGCTGTCACGGTTAGAACGTCAGACAGATACATTTTTAATGGATCATTAATTTTTTCTCCCAACTTCCAAGGTATGGTTGGGCAAACCGGAGAAATTAAAGCGTCAATTTTCTTAAAAGCGTCGTCAAAATCTTTTTTGATTAAAGTTCTGACCTGCATGGCTTTTTTGTAGTATGCATCATAATACCCAGAGGATAATGTAAATGTGCCAAGCATTATCCTTCTCCTGGCTTCATCGCCAAAAGACCCCCTGCCCTTTCCATAACGGATGCCGTCATAACGGGCCAAATTAGATGAAACTTCGGACGGTTGGATAATATAGTAGGCGGCAGTTCCATATTCAGTGTAGGGAAGTGAGACTTCTATAATTTCGGCCCCCATATCTTTCAGAACTTTTACGCTTTTTTCAAAAGCGCTCTTTACCTCTCTATCAATATCCTTAGTGACGAATTCTTTCGGAATTCCTATTTTTATTCCTTTAATACTTTTTTCAAGATCTTGAGTAAAATCCTCAGGGATTGCCGGAAGGGTTGTCGAATCCATTTCATCAGAGCCAGCAGTTATATTAAAAAGTAACGCCGAATCTTCAACTGTTTTAGTAAAATGTCCGATTGAGTCCAATGACGATGCCATGGCAACTATTCCATATCGGCTGACCCGGCCGTAAGTCGGTTTTAATCCGACGACATTATTGAAACAGGCGGGAAGCCTGATTGATCCGCCGGTATCGGTACCGGTAGCGGCAAGACACATGTTAGACGCTACGGAGACGGCTGAACCGCTGGATGAGCCTCCGGGAACGTAGTCTATATTCCACGGGTTCTTGGTAGGTCCGAAATCAGAATTTTCACCACTGGAACCGTGTGCCCAAGCATCCAAATTAGTTTTTCCGATGATTATTGCTCCGGCAGCTTTTAATTTTTTAACCACAGTTGCATCGTATGTGGGTATGTAATTTCTTAAAACGTTTGATGCCGCCGTAGTCTTAATGCCTTTAGTTGAGAATAAATCTTTCAAAGCCAGAGGAATTCCCAGAAGGGGCAAATCTTGGCCTGAGGAAATTAATAAATCTGCCTTAGCGGCTTGTTCCAGCGCTTCTTTTTCAACAATTGTAATGAAAGCATTTAATCTCTGGTTATGTTTTATGATTTGTTCTAGGCAAGCCTTGGTAAGCTCAACGGATGTAAATTCTTTAGCTTTTAATCCGGCTTTTGCCTCTTTTATGGTTAACTCATTTAAATTTTTCATTCTAATATTGCTTTGACCTTAAACATTCCATTATGTTCTGAAGAGGTGTTTGAAAGGGCTTCTTCTTGGGTTATTGAAGGTTTTATTTCATCAACCCTTATTACATTTTCCAGTCCGGTTACCTGAGAGGTTGTCTCTACGCCTTTGGTGTCAATCTCGCTTAGTTTGCCTACATAAGCTAAAGTTTCGGATAGTTGTTTTTCGAATTTTTCTTTTTCTTGGGGATTTAGTTGAAGATTGGCTAATTTAGCAACATGATTAATGTCTATTTTCATTAAACTTATTATAACGCAACATCAAGCCTCTTAGCAATTGCATCATGGGCCTTTTTTTCAAGAGAATCTTCCAGAAGGTGAAAATTTATTGGTAAATTATATTTTTTTTCCAGAGTAAGTTTAATTAATAGGTCGGTAAACCCGGGATTTTTCGGCAGGATTGGTCCGTGCAGATAAGTTCCGAAACTATTTTTATAGATTACGCCTTCCGTCTTGTCCTTGCCGTTATTTCCGTAGCCTTTGATAACCGTACCAAACGGTTTTACCTTCTCTCCAAGATAGGTTCTTCCGCCATGATTTTCAAAACCGACCAGAGGAATCTCCTTAGCAGTAGAGATTAGGATATTGCCAATGAGACGGGGGGCGCCTCCTCCCGGATTTTCCGTATGTAAGTCCAAAATTCCAAGTCCCATAATTTTTGTCCCATCGGCTTCTTTATAATATTTTCCCAAGAACTGATAGGCTCCGCAGATATAAAGACCGGGAATGCCGTTTTCGATTTTTTGCTTTAAGATGTCTTTCTTGGTCATCAAGTCTTCCGAGACAATTTGCTGTTGCTCATCTTGTGCTCCACCCATAAAAAGAAAATCACACCGGTCGAGTAAATTGGCCTCAAATCCTTGATTTAGCTTCAAAATTTCGGTCTGAATGCCCCTCCACTGACATCTTTTTTGGTAGGCGATGATATTTCCCCGGTCACCATAGGTAGACATTAGTTCGGGATACAGCCAGCCGATTGTCAGAGTTAATTTTTTCATAGTATTTTTTTACCCGTTAAAATTTTTCTAACTTCAAGCATGGCAGAATATGTGGGAAGAACATATAAAGTCTCGCCTTTGTTGGTTTTATCCAAGGCTATTTCTATTGCCTTGGATAAATTCTCTTCAAGGGCAAAATTTTTATATTCCGCATATTTAAGTCTAAGTCCCATATCAAAAATCCTATCCCCGCCGGCGGTTATGTTTTTAAACTTGTCCGTAAAATCTTCAAAATCCACATCCCAAATCCAGGAAACATCCAAGCCGTCCGGAATCCTGTCATTTAAAAGCAACAGGATATTTTGGGCCTTCTCAGAAGCGACAGTTTTTAGTGATTCATTCAATCCCGTAGGATTCTTAGACAGGAATATTTGTACATTTTTATCCTTAAGAGTTAATGTTTCTTGTCTGCCGAAAGCCGGCTTAAAATCCTTGAGAGCATTTTTTATTTTTTCATCGGTTAAACCTAAGTCTTTAGCCAAAAGCACAGCAGCATTGGTATTGTATTGATTATATGTACCCAACAGCGGATAAAAGGGAAATGAAGTCAGTGTTTTTTTGGGATGTGAATAACCGCATTTCACGCAGTTCCAGTTTCCCAGGTGGGAAAAATAAACTGAATCATAGATTAACTTTGTCTTGCAGCTGGGGCAGTAGGTTGAATCAGAGGCATGTTGAGCCTTATCATTCTTGTTTTTGTCAGGATTAATGCCAAAGTACAGAATCTTTGCTTTTATTTTTTCTCCTAAGAATGTCACTAGGGGATCATCAGCATTTAGAATAAGAGTGGTTTTTTGATCAAGATTTTTCAAAGCGTTTTTCCATTTGCTGGCAATTGTATTTACTTCTCCGTAACGATCTAATTGGTCTCGGAATATGTTTAGGATTATGACAAAATCAGGATTTTTAATTTCTTTTAAAATATGCGGCAGGGTATTCTCGTCAATTTCAAAGATTGCAAAATCTTTAGCAATTTTCCCGTTAAAATCAGAGTTGGCAATTAACGATGAGGCTATTCCGTTAAGTAAATTTGCTCCGGCTGAATTTTGGAAGACCAATTCGTTATCCTTTTCAAGGATTGTCTGGATAAGCTTGCCGGTGGTTGTTTTACCGTTGGTTCCGGCAATTAAGATTATTTTAAGCTTATTCCTTTTAAGGATTTGTGAAATAAAATCCTGATTTAAGGTAAGGGCGATTTGTCCCGGCCAGGTAGATCCATTTCCCAAATTAAACATCCGGCTGAACGCAGAAATAACTTTTCCGAAAACAAGCGAAAATAAATTTACCATTTGGAAATATTATACTGCAATTACCTTAAGCTCACACAATTTTACTTTACCGGAAGAAAAATTTTTGCTTCCTGCGGTTTTGGTTTATAATTGTAAATTGATTCTAGACATTTTCCTTTTTCTATAGTCCCAAGCCACTCCCGTATGACGTCATAATCATACCCTGTAAGTTTTTCGTAGAGCAAATGTTCTTCCGGTAAGGGCTTATTCTTTTCAAAGATTTTTTTTGACTCAAGGGCCCAATATAGAGGACTAGTATTCTGGCTGACTGAAGTACATTTTATCGATTGTCCGTCACTATTAAAATAATATTCAACTGAAAAGGAATGAATGCCGTTGTGTTTATTATTTTCCGCGTTATCTCTTGTATTGCCCATGGCAATATCATAAATAGGAAAACAGAAATTTTTTGGAATCCGTTCGGAATAGATTGTCCGGTTTTGGAATAATTTTAATCCTAAGGTTGTTTTGGGATGAAGTTCATTGAGAAAAATAACCGGCATTAATCCGGCATTCCTGTTGTCCAAAATCTTCTGCATTCTTATTGAAATGTTTATGCTTTCTTTGATTTCTTGAACCGAATTATGTCTAAATTCTATAAGCAGACCATTGGAGAATTGCAAGATCTCGTTTTTAGGAACATCATTTGCATAATTTTTCTTTTCCATAATGCAGGGAATTGTATCAGGTTATGCTATTGTGTCAAGCTGAATATTACATTGACCGGAGAATTTTGATGCGTTCTTCAATCGGCGGATGGGTATCGAAAAGATGTGAAAACCAGCTGCCGTTGATTTTCCCCTTGAATGGATTGGCGATATATAAATGGGCAGTGGCGTTATTGGCTACATTTAAGGGTTCGGTATCTTTTTCAATTTTTTCAAGGGCAGAAGCTAGGCCTTCAGGGTAGCGGGTTAAAAGGGCGCCCGAGGCGTCAGCCAAATATTCTCTTTTCCGGGAAATAGCCAATTGAATTAAGGTAGCAATTATAGGGGAAAGTATAGCAAAGATAATCCCGAGAATTAAGAATAGTCCCTGAGTATTGTCCCGGTCGCTTTTCTCTCTTTTTACTCCTCCGAACCAAAGACTTCTCATGAAAAAATCTCCTAGAAGTGCAATTAATCCGACCAAAATTACGACAATGGCCATGAGTCTAATATCATAATTTCTGATGTGGGAAAGTTCATGGGCAATTACGCCTTCTAGTTCAATTTTGTTCAATCGCTCCAAGCATCCGGTGGTAACGCAGACTACGGCGTGATTCACGTCTCTGCCGGTTGAAAAGGCATTAATGGCAGAGTCTTCAATAATGTATATTTTTGGCATCGGTATGCCGGCTCCGATACAAAGGTTTTCGACGGTCCGAAAAAGTAAAGGGTTATCCTTCTTTTGAATTTGCTTGGCGCTGGATATTCCAAGAATCATTTTGTCAGAATAAAAGTAGCTGACCAGAGCCATAATTCCGGCGAAAACAAGACCTATCCCGGCATAAGACAAACCGTATCCGGAGGCTTTTCCGTACACAAAAAGAATAGTCGTAATAAAAACGACGAACAAAAACATTATCAGCCAAGTTTTCCTCTTATTGGCCGCAATCTGCGAGTAAATGTTCATAAATTAGAAGCCGATTCTTTTAGAATTCTACCTTTACGCTCTTTTTCTCTTCTTCAGTCGCTGCAAAGAATTCTTCTTCTTTATATCCGAACATGTTGCCTATAACGGATCCAGGAAAGTTTACCAGAGTTGTATTATAACTTGAAACATTGGAATTAAAGAATTGTCTGGCGTAAGCAATTTTGGATTCAATGTCGGAAAGTTCTTCTTGTAATTCCAAAAAGTTTGCGCTGGCTTTTAAATCAGGATAAGCTTCCGAAATGGCAATAATGCTTTTTAAAGCTCCTGAGAGCATACTGTCGGAGACTGCTTTATCGTGAACTGTGCTGGCATTCATTAAAGATGATCTGGCTTTGGTTACATTTTCAAACAAAGTTTTTTCATGCTTGGCGTATCCTTTGACGGTTGAAACCAAATTTGGAACCAAATCGATTCGGCGTTTTAACTGTACGTCAATTCCGCTTAAAGCTTCCTTTATTCTGACTTTTCCGGTTGCCAGGGAATTGTAAGTAGACCAAATGAATAGGACTAATAGGACTAATATTATGATTATCGCTAGTGTCATATTTTTCTCACCTCGCTTTCAACCATTCAATAAATTCAAAGTAGCTTAAGGAATTCATTATATCACTTTTTTTGGCCCAACCTCGTCTGGCCATGGCGACCCCGTATCTCATCAAGGTCATCTGGTGAACCTCATGACTGTCAGTATCAATTACTAGTTTCACGCCATACTTTACGGCCTGTCTTATCATCGCATCAGACAGATCCAGTCGTTGTGGCCAGCTGTTTATTTCCAAAGCTTTATTATTTTTCTTGCAGAAATCAAAAATTTGTTCAAAATCTAATTCGTATCCCGGACGCTCATTAAGAATTCTTCCGGTCGGATGGGCGAGTATCTTGGCTTTCGGATGGCTCAGTCCATGTAAAACCCTCTTGGTCATATCTTTCTTGTTTGTCGCAAATGAGCTGTGGATTGAGACAATTGCTCCGTCAAGAAGTTCCATTGATTTATTATCAACAGCCAGTTCTCCTGAAGCTAATATGTCAATTTCAAGCATTTTAATTATTCGAACATTTTTAATACTCGATTGAATTTGTTCAATATGTTCATTTCTTCTTGATATTAAAGAATAAATTTCTTCTTTTGTGTGTCGGGAAACGCTGGGATTATGCTCGGAAAAACCTACATATTCGTATTTTAATTTTCCGGCAAATTCTGCCATTTCTTTAGCATCGGTAAACCCCAGGTCATGACTTGGTTGAATCGGAAAACTTGAATGAAGATGAAGATCGCCTTTAATGTCAGATAATTCTACTAACTTGGGAAGATTATGTTCAATTGCCAATTCAATTTCTCCGGCATCCTCCCTGATTTCAGGAGGGATCCAGGACATTCCCAAACTCTCATAGAATTTTTCCTCCGTATCGTATCGGTTGGTCTTTCCGGTTTTTAAATCTTTAATTCCGTGCTCTGAAAGAGAAAGGCCTTTTTTTAGAGCATATTCACGCAGTTTGACGTTATGGTTTTTACTGCCGGTAAAGTGTTGAAGTAGTGCTCCAAAGCTTTCCGGGGAGGTAGTCATCAAGTCTACCTGTTTTCCTCCGGAGGTTAAGATTGAGGCAGATGTACCACCTTTTTCGATAACCCTATCTTTATATGGATAGCTGACGAAATGTTCAATTACATCTGACGGTTTATCTGTAGCCACGGCTATATCAATGTCGCCGACGGTTGGCATCATTCTTCTCAGGCTGCCTAATGGAACGGCTTGAACTACGGATGGTGATTGAGCTAAGTAATTCAGCATCTTTTCCGCAATTTCAGAGGCAAAAGGCAGCACCATTCTGGAAACTTTTCCCTTGCCATCTTTATATTCCGCTAAAGCTCTTAGGATATCCTCTTCCGATTTTTCCTTGAAGCCTTCAATTTTGGCAATTTCGTGATTTTTAGCCTTGATTATCAGGTCTTCAATGGCAGTTTTCGGGTCATTTAAAGACAGCTTTACTGCCAGTTTATAAGCTTTTTTTGGACCAATCGAGGGTGCTTGCATCAGGATAAACACAGACTCAGGTATTCCCTTTAAAACCTCTTTAAAATGAGATACAAAGCCTTTTTTGAATAATTCTTCCAGCCTTGATTGAATGGTCGTTCCGAGGCCCGAAATTTCCCCCAGTCTGCCTTCTTTATATAAGTCTTTCAACTCGGTTGTAGAAGCCTGAATTGCTTCCGAGGCTTTTTGATAGGCAAGCGATTGAAAATAGTACTTCCGGCTGTCCTTAATAGCATAGGCTGCGGCAACATTGCGGAAGAGGCTAGCTATTTCCTGATTACTCATTAGGAAGATAGTATCAAATGTTAGGTCGGTTGTATAGATTCCTATTATTTGTTAAAATAAAACCTGGTCAAGTTCAGCGGGGGGTGGTAGCTCAGTTGGCTAGAGCGCTTCCCTGTCACGGAAGAGGTCGCGGGTCCGAGTCCCGTCCACCCCGCAAAAAATGAGAGCTTGTTTTTTGAAATTGTTGATTGTATAATACGCCACAAGACCTGCCGCAACATCTGCCCCGATAATATAAAGCTATGGCAAAAAAAGTAAGAAGACAAAGAAGAACAGTTCGGGCCAGAAAAACCCAGACAAGTTTTTTTAGCAAAATTAAGTTTACTGAATCCTACACGAGTCTAATTTTGGGTGCAATCGTTGTTTTAATTGTCGCCATATTGCTAATCTCCTTTGTTAATGTCAACAGGCATAAACAAATAAGCTTCATCAGTGACATTTCTAAAATCCAAGAACAAATTGACCAAAACGCTAACACTTCCTCAACTTATACTGTCAGACCGGGCGATGATTTGTGGACAATCTCGGTAAATGTTTACAACAACGGATATAGGTGGGTTGAAATTGCAAAGTTAAATAACATAGCAAATCCAGGAATGATTTATTCGGGCGACAAGTTAACGCTGCCGGCTAAATCCTCAAATACACAGACTGAAATTACAACTGAAACTTCTGGAACGCAGGATGTGTTGGTAAATAATAATCAAATTACGGGTAACACGTATATCGTAGTTGTGGGTGACAATTTATGGGACATTGCCGTTAGAGCATACGGAGACGGATTCAGATGGCCGGATATTGCCAAAGCCAACAATCTGGCAAATCCAAGCCTAATCCATCCTGGCAATTACTTTATTATTCCGCGTTAAAACTTCGGTAAATCTTTTGTGGTAAAATATTCTCACTTGCGGGATTAGTACACCGGTAGTATGCTACCTTCCCAAGGTAGAGAAGCGAGTTCAATTCTCGTATCCCGCTCAGCTTTTAAAGGTTACCGTAGCGCCATTCAAGACTTTCTTTACCTCCTCTTCGGTGGCTTTTTGCGTTTTTAAATTATTTGTTTTTCTGACTGCATGATTTTTATTTACCAAGTTTTCAAATATGTCTTTGGCTTGAGCGGGTGAATAAATTTCTCCGGCCGTCTCCAGTTGTTTAAGTAAGTTTTCATAAGATCCGTCTTTGTCTTTGTCTTTAGCGATTTCGCTTTTTACCTCTTTCGGTTGCGGGTTGGGCATATTTTCGGCAATATCCTGTCCGGTAACTTTTTCCAGTTTGCCGACAGACACTTTCTGGACTATAGAATCTATTGCTTTATTTGCCTCACTCTTTCTTGTTTCGTCAGCCTTCATGTCATGCTCAAAGTATGATTCCTCCGGTGGCTTAGGTTTTTCCGGTTGTTTCTTTTCTTTTATTTTAGGTTGAGATTTCGCTCCAACTTGCTCCGTCTTTGCCAGCCTTTTCTTCCCGAGCTTCATTTCATTTTTATCCATTTCCTTTTCAGTTTGGCTATCCGCCATTAAACCCTCTTCAGCTCTTATGGCTTCACGTACCCTAATAAGGGCTTTCTGATCCATTTCTTGGACGGAATGCACGCGATTATTTATTTCTCTTTTTGGCTGAGCCAATATTTCGTTTACGGCTAGTTTTCCTACATTTATTTCCGGTGTAGCAGTCTTTGTTTTCCGCTCTAAGCCTAAAGACTCTGGTTTTAGGTCAATACGCGTTTGCGGCTTAAAGACCGAGTCTGGGGCCCTATAATTAGTGAGATTTGGGCCTAAATAGATTGATGGTTTTGAAATTCCCGGCAACGGAATATCTTTTATTTGATCTGGAGCTTGCCATAAAACTTTAGTATTTTCAAATGGAGATACCCCGGGAATTGCTTTTCCTCCCTCGGATGGATTTGATAATGTAGATGGAGCCTGCCAAAGCGTTAAAGTATTTTTAAACGGGGAAATATCGGAAAAATTACCTCCATCAGAAAAACTGGATGGAGTTGGAAGCGGGAACGTATCAAGAAAAGCTGACTTATCGAATCCTGGTATTCTAGTGCCGCCAAGACTTGGTGGTTTAGAAGCTGAAAATCCAGAAAATCTACCAAATGATTCTCCGGTGAAAGAAGCACCGATGCGGGAAACACTCATTGCAGGTGCAGTTGTTACGCTTACTCCGACCGACTCTATTCCCATATTAATTCTCCTTTGCGGGCTGATATTACACCCTAGGCTTTTTTGTTGCTTGATATTAACTAAACATTATCCTGACAAGCAAATCTGCTATAATCCCAAATTATGGAAAACAAAAAACCCAGTAATAGTTATTGGGGATATTCAATAGAAATAAATTTTGAACAGCAAACGGTGAACGGTGAAGGCGCTAAAAGGAAAGCACAACTAAGGCATATAGTTCCGAAGGAAAAATGGAATCTTGGACATGATATCGCGGCCGGTCTGGGAATTACACCGCCCACTACGGATAAAGAAATAAATAATACTCATTGTTACAGGAAATCCCGTCATGGAAAAAACAGAAAACACAAATAATTTTGCCCCATTGACTAAACCTCTTTTGTTTTGCTAATATAAATCGTGCACACTAAGTACATTTTTGTTTCTGGTGGTGTAATTTCGGGAATTGGCAAAGGTACAACCGCAGCCTCTATAGCACTTCTTCTCCAGTCGGCAGGATACAAAGTTACTCCCTTAAAATTTGAAAATTATTTAAACCTTGATGCCGGAACAATCAACCCAATCGAACATGGAGATCCGTTTCTTTGTGAAGACGGGACCGAAGGCGATATGGACATTGGTACTTATGAAAAATATTTGAATGCTGACATGGGTAAGGAAAATTTCATTACGATGGGAAGGATCTATCAAACCGTAATTGAAAGAGAAAGAAGATTTGAATATAACGGAGAAGATGTTGAAGCAATTCCACACATAACCGACGAAATTACCTCAAGGATTCACACCGTAGCAGAGAAAAATAAGGCGGACATTGTCCTGATTGAGTTGGGCGGAACCGTCGGAGAATATCAAAATGTCTTCTATTATGAGGCTTCTAGAATTCTGACTTTAAGAAATCCGGGAGATGTTCTACATATCCATGTCACCTACGTTCCGACTCCTTTCCATTTGGGGGAACCTAAAACTAAACCGGCCCAATTGTCAGTCAGAACGCTAAATTCTATGGGAATCCAGCCTGATTTTGTAATTGCCAGATCGTCAAGAACATTAGACCAAAGACGTAAAGACAGATTTGCTCTGTTCTGCAACATGCATCCTGAAGATATCATTTCAAATCCCGATTTGCCCTCCGTTTACGAGATTCCATTCCTTTTGCATCAACAGGGGTTGGAAAAGAAAATAATGAAAAAACTGGGTTTGCCTGTCAGAACGCCGAAGTTAGAAGGCTGGCAGAATCTCATAGATAGCATTAAGGGCAAAAAAGATAAACAAATTGAGATTGCCATCATCGGAAAGTATTTCGGGACGGGTGATTATCAGTTAAGAGACTCATATGCAGCTCTTTTTGATGCCATTGATCATGCGAGTTGGGCTTCCAAAGTAGAGGTAAAAACGACTTGGGTAGATGCCGAAAAAGTAGAAAAAGAAGGAGCGGAAAAAATAATCGGCAAACCAGATGGAATCATAGTTCCGATCGGCTGGGGCGAAAGAGGCGCCGAAGGCATGATTGCGGCGGCCAGTTACGCCAGGGAAAATAAAATACCCTATCTTGGCCTTTGTTATGGCATGCAGTTGGCAGTAATTGCTTTTGCTAGAGATGTTCTAGGCTTTAAAGATGCCAATACGGCTGAAAATGCTCCCAAATCTAAGCATCCGGTCATACATTTAATACCAAGCCAAAAAGAATTAATGGAGAGACGGGCTTATGGTGGCACCATGAGGCTTGGAGGCTGGGAGGCAAAAGTAAAGAAAGGGACAAGGGCTTATGAGCTTTATGATAAATTTAACGATTTTGTTGATAAATCCAAAGATATCACCAGCGAGAGACATAGACACAGATACGAATTTAACGACGAATACACGAAAGACTTTGAAAAAGCAGGCTTAGTAATTTCTGCGAGATCGGTTATGGAGAATTTGGTTGAAATAATTGAGCTGCCAAAAACAGAGCATCCTTTCTATTTTGGAACCCAAGGGCATCCGGAATATAAGAGTAGACCCTTGAATCCGCATCCGGTCTTTATGGGCTTCATAGAAGCTTGTAAAAAGCAAAGCTAATCTGATATAATACTCCTTATGATAAAACAAATTGATTTTAAACCAGGCGATTTAATCCGTGTCCACGAAAGAATAAAAGAAGGCGAAAAATCCAGAATTCAGGTCTTTGAAGGCACAGTTTTAGCTATTAAAGGCAGAGGCGAAAACAAAAGCTTTACGGTAATGAAAATCGTTGGAGATATCGGAGTTGAAAAAATCTTCCCAATCAAGTCCCCAAATCTGGACAAAATTGAAATTAAAGCGCACTCAAAAAAGAAGGTCATGAGATCAAAGCTTTACTACATGAGACTTCCTAAGCCGGCATAATCTCACAAAATCCTCTTTAGATATATTTAAGATTAAGTAATGTTTTTGTGTGGATAGCTTAAGGTTTTGATTGGATCTTTTTCTCAGGGACGCAAATTCCAGCCAGAATACCCAAAAGTCCTCCTATGACACCATATATTTTTACTGAGTCCGGTCCCTTAACTAGGGTATCAATGAAGAGGACGGTGCCGCCGGTTGCTGCTGAACCCATGACTGTGCTTATTTTTCGATTATTATTTACAGCTTCAAAAGCAGTCTTAATAGGTTTTCTTATTGCTTCTATGTTCATAATCGGATTCTATCAATAATTAGCTAGATAAACAAGCCTATAGGAGCATTATTGGTCTTTCAGGGCTTTTATTTGGTCTCTGATCATAGCGGCTCTTTCGAAGTTAAGATCCTGTGCTGATATTTTCATCTCTTTTCTTAGTTTTTTAATCAAATCTTCCTTTTCATCCGGCAGAATTACGTCTTTTTTGGACAAATTTAGTAAATAGTTTAAATCTTCAATCGTATTTTTTGATGCGTCCTCTTCAATCAGTCTGGCTTTTATTAATTTCTCGATTCCCTTTGGAGTCAGATGATGTTTTTTATTGTAGGCCAACTGAATATCCCGTCTTCTTTCGACCTCATCGATAGCCGCTTTCATTGATTTAGTAATATTGTCAGCATACAAAATGACTTGGGCATCAATATGCCTAGCTGCTCTTCCCATGGTTTGAATTAAGGAGGTCCTTGATCTTAAAAAACCTTCTTTGTCAGCATCTAGTATTGCCACCAACGATACTTCAGGTAAGTCCAATCCCTCACGAAGAAGATTAATTCCAACCAGCACGTCATATTCGCCCCTTCTTAATCTATCTAAAACATCCTGTCTTTCCAGGGTCTGAATATCCGAATGAAGATAGGCAACCTTAATGTCCTGTTCTTCAAGGTATGAAGATAATTCTTCGGCCATTCTTTTAGTTAAAGTAGTGACCAAGACCCTCTGTTTTTTAGAAACCCTTTTGTTAATCTCATCGATTAGGTCGACAATCTGACCTTTTGTCGGTTTAATTGTGACTTTGGGATCAACCAAATTGGTCGGTCTTAGAAGTTGTTCTACGACAGCATCTTTCTCTTTGGCCAGCGACAATTCATATTCATCCGGTGTGGCGCTGACATAAACAATTTGCTTAACTCTTTGCATTAGTTCGGGAAACTTGAGTGGTCTGTTATCTAAGGCCGAAGGCAGGCGGAAACCATAATCAATCAGAGTCTGTTTTCTGGATTGATCGCCGTTGTACATGCCTCTTAATTGCGGCAGAGTAATGTGGGATTCATCGACAATGGTCAAGAAATCTTTGTCCGCATGACTAAAGTAATCAAGTAGAGTATAGGGTGGTTGACCCGGAGCTCTGCCGTCAAAGTATCTTGAGTAATTTTCAATGCCGTTAACGTAACCTACTTCCTTAATCATTTCCAAGTCAAAATTGGTCCGCTGATTAAGTCTTTGAGCCTCAAGATTTTTTCCCTGGCTTTTCAGCTTTGCCACTTGCTCTTCTGTATCTTTTTTTATCAGCGGAAAAACGTCTTTGTAGGTCTGAGGATCAGTCATATAATGTTTGGCCGGATAAATTACCGTGCCTTTCAGGATTGCGATTGAATCGCCAGTCAAGGGGCTAAATTCGGAAATACGCACCAATTTATTATCTTTTAGTTCGAGTTTGATTCCAGTGTCTTTGTAGGCCGGGAAAAGATCAATGGTTTCACCCCTAACCCTGAAACTGCCTCTTTCAAAGGCATATTCATTCCGTTCGTATTGAAGGTCAGTCAGTCTAATCATGATTGATTTAAAGTCAATCATCATTCCGGGAACTAACTCCAGAACAAATTTTCCGTATTCGACAGGGGAGCCTAAGTTGTAAATACAGGAGACAGAAGCCACTACAATGACATCTTTTCTGGTTAAGAGATTTGTAGTGGCCGAAAGTCTTAATTTATCAATCTCTTCGTTAATCTGGGCTTCTTTTTCAATATACGTATCGCTTTGCGGAATGTAGGCTTCCGGTTGGTAATAGTCATAGTATGAAACAAAATAAGAAACGGCATTTTTTGGGAAAAAGTCTCTGAATTCCTGATAAAGCTGGGCCGCCAAGGTTTTGTTGTGAGAGATAATTAAAGTTGGGCGCTGAACTTTTTGAATAACATTAGCCATTGTGAAGGTTTTACCAGATCCCGTAACACCCAAAAGCACCTGATTCCTCACATCTTTCTCAAGATTGCTCACAATATTATCAATTGCTTGTGGCTGATCACCGGTGGGTTTAAATTTTGAAACTAATTTAAAATTCATATGATTTTATATTCTAACACAGGCAAAAGGTAATTATTTTTCTAATATTACTTGCCCTGTGGAGAAGGTCTAACGGAGAATGAGACGCTATGTCCGATGATTTTTGAAAATAAGTTATATTTTGTCGTTGACAGCCTTGAGATTCCACTTTGATGAATAGTTTCTTCTTCGAAAATTCTACTTCTAAATTTTGATTTTTGAATTGTAGCGATGCCATCGTCGTTAAAAATTACAACTTCCCGATTAAACGGATTAAAGCTGCTACTACGTTCTATGTGTCCAGACTTAACTTGACTTACGATGGGATCTGAGAACCAATTTCTTTTTTCTATTCTCTCAATTATCATAATCGCTGACAATTATATACATTCAGTTAATTAAAATCAATATATTGAATTTTTGATCCCTTTTGTGCAGCTTTGTCATATTGACAAAATACTCGAATATTTCGTATAAAATAATAGTAGATATAAAAAACATATGCCAGGAGTAATATATAGAAAAGAAAGAGAAGTTTTGGAATATTTGGCTCAATTTCAAAGGCAGTTTGGCTATTCTCCGACTCTCAAGGAGATTGCTCAGGCTACGGGCCATAGAAGCAATTCTACGGTCCATTCTTTGATCAAATCACTGGTCGATAAAGGATATATCCAAAAAGTCGACGGCAACAATAGGGTTTTGAAGATTGTTGACCAAAAAGTGACATTTTCCTTAATGGGCAGCTCTGCGGCGATAGAATTGCCGCTGATGGGCTATATTGCGGCCGGAAAGCCTCTGGAGCCCCACAGCGATCCGAATGCCACATTTCATGTGTCTGCCTCAATGATATCGGGCAAAAAAACCGCTTATGTTCTGCAAGTCAAAGGAAATTCCATGATTGAAGACGGAATATTTGACGGAGATTTTGTGGTGATAGAAAAAGCCGACACAGCCGTCAATGGTGATATCGTGGTTGCTTTGGTCGACAATAATATGGCGACACTTAAGAGATTCTACAATGAGAACGGAAAGGTTGTCTTGAAGCCGGCCAATTCGGAAATGTCACCGATATATCCGAATTCACTTCTGATTCAGGGAAAAGCCGTGGGGATTGTCCGCAAGTTCTCCTAATTTATTCCTTTTTACCGTACCTTATTATCTTCAGTTTGTGATTGACGTAAAATAGGATAGCTAAAATCAACAATGCTCCCAAAACTAAATCGAATTTATGGAAATAAACCCCAAGAGTGTCCCATTTGCTTCCAAGATAATATCCGATATAGGTTAGAACTGTTGTCCAGATTAAAGAACCTAAAAACGTATAGGTAGAAAATTTGAACAAATTCATTTCGGATAATCCGCAGGGCAAAGAGATGAAAGTTCTAACCGCAGGCAAAATACGGCTAAAAAAAGCAATTTTATCTCCGAACTTACTGAACCATTTCATTGAATGGTTGTATTCACTTTCTGTCACCAGAATAAATTTACCGTATTTTTTAATGAGATTCAAGATAATCGTTTCTTCCAGAAAATATCCGATAGCATAGCCGATCCATGATCCGACCAGATTGCCCAATGCTCCGACTAATACGACCGGAACAAAGGCTAGGCCGCCGGTTGAAACCAGAAACCCAGCAAACGGCATGGTAACTTCCGACGGAATAGGGATTAAGGCTGATTCAAGAGTCATGACCAAAAAAATGCCCAAATAGCCTGAAGATTGGATTAGATGTATAATAAAACCTGATAATTGCGAAAGCATATATTCAAAATGGGAATTCTGTATATTGTAGCAACACCAATCGGCAATTTGCAAGACATAACTCTTAGAGCGATAAAAGTTTTACAGGAAGTTGATGTCATTGCCTGCGAAGATACCAGGAAGACAGGCATTCTGCTGTCACAGGTTTTGCCTGTAGATTGCCAAAAACCAAGACTTGTTTCATATTATGAGGAAAATGAATTGCAGAGAATACCTGAGGTTATCGCGGCCTTGAAAGACGAATTAAATATAGCTTTAGTTTCCGACGCCGGAACGCCTACAGTCTCGGATCCCGGCTTCAAATTGGTCAGAGAGTGCATCGAGCAAGGAATTAAGGTTGTGTCGCTTCCCGGGCCATCCTCGGTAATTACAGCTCTGACCGTTTCGGGTCTTCCGACCGATAAGTTTCTGTTTGTCGGTTATCCGCCCAAAAAACCTGGACATAGGCAAACATTTTTTGAAAATCTGACGAAATTATCCCTCAAAACTACCGTTATTCTTTTCGACGGCCCGCATCATATTCTCAGAACTCTTGAGGAAATGAAAGGTATTTTTGGAGATATGGAAATTGTAATTTGCCGTGAATTGACCAAGACGTACGAAGAGATAAGACGGGAGACAATTTCAAAATCAATTGAACATTTCACGAAGAAACTCCCGAAAGGAGAATTTATAATTCTATTTAACGAATTTCCTTCGAAACAATAGCTCCTTTTTCGTCTAAGTTGTAGACATAGACCTGACCGGTAGCTATTTCAAGATTGGCTATATCTTCATCTGAAATATTTTCTAAATATTTAACTAATGCTCTTAATGAGTTTCCATGTGCAACAATTATGACGTTTTTGCCGCTCTGAATCTTTGGCAAAATTTCAGTCTGAAAGTAGGGAACAACTCTGGAAAAAACGTCCTTTAAGCTCTCGCCATTTTCAATTCCGACATCCCAGCCTCTTCGAATGTTTTTAAATTGCACATCGCCAACCTGTTTTTGAATTTCCCATTTATTCTTTCCGGTAAAAACTCCATAATCTCTTTCATTCAGAGCTTCAGTTCTGATAGTCGGTACGTCAATTCCCAAAACGCCCTTAATCTCTTCCAGTGTCTGTTCGGCCCTGCTCAGAGCGGAGGTGAAAGCAAAATCGATTGCTAAACCTTTTATTTTATTCCCGGCAAATCTGGCTTCCTCCCGCCCCTTTTCCGTTAGTCCGATATCCGTTAATCCCGTCCATAGTCCTTTTTCATTCCACTGTGATTGTCCGTGTCTGACTAAAATTAAATTTGCCATATTTTATAATACCTAATTATAGTTGAATTTATTTTATTTTCAAAATTAATATACCAGTCCGCCAAAATATATTTCCCCACTTAATCCATTTACAGTCACTATGTCTCCGTTGTGAATAATTTTAGTTGCATTTCGAATTCCCTCTACGGTCGGAATTTTAAAGTCTTTTTTATACAGAGTCTTATTTAAGGAATTAGGTAAAATTGAATCAAAGATTACAGCCTTGGCATTTTTTAAAGCTGTAAATAGCGAACGTTCAGGTGCCGACAAGACAACTATTTCTCCTTTTTTTATTGCAATATTTTTATGTTTACCTATCAGTACCCTGACTGGCCCGGTTACTATTCCCGGATAAACCGGAACACCCTTGGCCAGTATTTTTTGAAAGTCTTTTTTAACATATCCATGAGTTTCCGTTAATGGATTTATCCTAGTCACATAAATTTTGTCGTTGCTTAAAGCGTACTCGACCGACATTGGAAAATAAAAATATTTCTGTATAGCGTCACAATATTTAAACAATTTATCCATTTGTTCTTTTGTTAATTTTCCGTTGGTAATTTGATTGTCGGTAGATATTCTCCCGGTAATTCCGGGTTTAATTTCTTTCTGAACTGCAACTGCAACGGGATCATTAAATATTTCTGACCAGATCTGTTTAATCTTCAAAACAAAATTGGCGTCTCCCGATATGTCCGAGAAAATAATTGATCGGTTATCAATAGATGAGGAAGAAACGTTCAGGGGATGGTTTTTTAACGAACCTGAAAGCTGCCGATATGCTCGGTGCAATTCAACTGCCAGATCTTGGGGAATCGGCGTTTCTAATATCGCCTGTTGTACCGGCTGAAATAACTTATCAACCGAGCCGGATAATTCCGGGCGACACATCGCATGAGTATTTTTTATTTTTTTATCAATTTTAGTCAAGCGCAAAAATTCCTGAAAAAATTTTGAAGTGACAACGAACCCATTGGGTATGGGAATGTTTAATTTTTTTATGATTCCCAATTCATAAATTTTATTACCGACTAATTCCTGGTTCGTAATTTCAATTTCTGAAAAATTTATTATAAAAGGAGATTTTAGCGCCATGTTATCATTATTAGAGTATTGTAAAAAATTATCAAGAGGAGTTGACGATTTTAGAACATGCTTTTTATGAAGCCGACGACTTCTTCTTTTTTCTGTTCCATTGTTTCCTTAGATCTGGCTTCCAAATTAAGTCTTAAGAGAGGCTCAGTATTAGATTTGCGTACATTAAATCTCCACTCCGGATATTCTACGGATAACCCGTCAAAATGCTCGACCGTACCATCTTTGTATTTTTCCTCTAAAGCAGCCATAATTTCGTCTTTCTTTGGCGTTTCGAAGTTTATTTCTCCCGGAGTAAAGTATTTGGACATAAACGGATAGGTTATCTCTGACATCTTTTTGTTGTACTTAGCCATCATTTCCATCATCAGGAAGAGAGGAATTAAACCGTTATCTCTGAAGAAATTATCTCTGAAGTAGAAGTGCGAAGACATTTCTCCACCGAAAATAGCATTGGCTTTTTTCATGTTTCCGGCAATAACTGTCATTCCCGGCTTACTTTTTATCAGCGTACCGCCGGCTTTTGTGACGGCATCTGTTGTTGCCCAAATCAATCGGGCATCAGCGATAATATTTGAACCTGGATATTTTTTAAGTAAGTCTTCTGCCAGAATTGCAGTCGTGAAATAGCCTTCGATAAATTGGCCATTTTCATCTGCAAAGAAGCATCTGTCTCCATCTGCGTCCCAAGAAACTCCCAAATCAGCTTTCTCTTTTATGATTAATTCCAAAAATTCTTTTCGATTTTCAGGCAACAAAGGATTCGGGGGGCCTTTCGGAAAAGTTCCGTCCGGAGTTTCGTTTAGAGGAATTATCTGTATCGGTAGTTTGTAATCAGTGACTGCTTTTTGAAAAAGCATAACGTCCACTCCGAAATTACCATTAGCAACTATTTTCATGGGTTTAATCAAAGAAAGATCGACAGACGATGTGACCATCTTGAGGAAAGCATCGGTAACATCTTGTTTCTCAACGGTTCCCCTTATAGGCGCAATAAAAGGTGTCTGATCTTTCATGGCTAAATCCCTTATGTCGTATAAACCTGTCTCCGAAGAAATAGGTTCAGCGTTTTTTTTGCAGAAATTCATTCCGTTGTATTCCCGGGGATTGTGTGAAGCCGAGATTGTAACTCCTCCGTCAACGGGAAGAGACCCAGCCGCAAAGTAGAATTCATCGGTAGAGACGACTCCGATATCAATTACATTCACGCCCGCATCCAAAAAGGCTTTTAGGGCTGAATTAAACAGGGTTTCTCCTGATTCCCTGACATCCCGTCCCAAAACAATCTTTTTAAGATTGTATTGTTTTACAAAAGCCTGAGCGACTACATAGGCAATCTCTTCGTTAAAGTCCTGGGGATAAATAGCTCTGACATCGTACGATTTAAAGATTTTAGGGTTAATCGTCATAAAAATATATTATATATCGAGTAAGAAAAAGTCAATAGTTTGGATTAGGGATAACGGCAAACTACCGGTCTTCTGTCTTAATTCAATTTCAAATAATTTTTTATAATTTTTCTTAAGATTTTCGATATTAAACGACCTGGCTTGAGACTCCAGTTTTCCTAATTGCCACGGAGCCAGGCGTTCTAATTCTTCAATTTGATTTTCTCCCGGGCCAGATAAAGCTAAAAGTATTCTGAATTGACGCTGCAGCATAAACAGAATCATCTCTTCCTTTATTCCACTGTCTAATCCTTCATGAAAAAGTCTCAAAAGATTTTTGGAGTTATTAGGCCTCAGATTATCTAAGAATAAAAAGATATTTTTAGGTAGTTTAAAAATTCTGACTGTTGCATCTTTAAAAGTAAACAAATCTCTCTTTAAAATTTCTTTTGATTCCCACAAAACGAAATTGTTACCTTTAGAGGATTTAGCGATGTAATTCAGGATGTCTTTTGATTCTTTATCGGTTTTTTTTATTTTACTTAAAAAATCTTCAATAAAGATATTTTTACTATCGTTAAAAAGTCCTGATCCCTCCGTATTTTGGATCAGATCAGGAAAACTGATATTTTTACCTTCAAATAAAATTATGTCTTTTTGTTTCTGTTTTAATTCCAGGAAATAATTTCTGGATTCAGTTATATTGTCGCCGTGAATAATAGTAATCATCTTTTGTTAATGTATTCTTTAAATAATTTATTTACCTCTGTTTGTAAATGACGATGCTGAGTTCTGTGGGGAAGTAGTGCACCAGAAAAATTTCTGGGAATATGCAGAAGTTCATGAATTAAAACTTTTTTCTTGGAATCACTATCAAGTTTATCATAATACTTGGAGAGAACTTCAATCACATAGGCCGGTTTGATGTTTAAAGCCCTTTGAAATATCTTAGGCATTGCCCAAATTCTGGCGTAAGACCTGGATTTGGAGCCTGAAGTTCTAAAACAAAAAATTCTTGAAGAATCGATATGGGGCATATCCAAGACGCTTAAAATCTCTTCTATATCGATCTTTATCTCGCCAGCATCATCCCAGTCTAAAACAGTATTTTTCCTTTTTCTTGACGCAGTTTTCTTAAAATTAAACATTAGGTATGTTTGTCAGCTACGCTTGATGCGCCGTAGGAGTAAGGTTTAGTTTTGGCAACAAAGCCGTTGCCCGTTACCATTCCTACGACCTCCTTTATCATATCTCTGGTATCACCGAACTCTCCGACATCAATGTGAATCTCCAAATTATACGAAGGAATTTCACCGCCTAACATTTTCCTAAGCAGAGGAACAAAATACAAAGCAAAGCTTAGTGATTCTAGTGTTTCGGTATATATTTTTTCCCGGAGCGTATGAATATTTCCAACGTCTTTTCTCCTCCAGAAATATTTTCCGCCAAAGCCTTTTCTATGAACCAAAATGGCAGTGACTAAATTTATGGTTTTAGAATCGCCGCTATTTTCTTTTTCATGAGAATCAGTTCCGATTACGATGCTGTATTCTGCGCTCGGCTTTTCTTCTAAAAATTCCTTGATCAGTTTTATTGAGTCCTTGATTTCTATTGATCCATGCGTGAGGCTGTTTAGTAACGTACTGGAATCACTTTTAGCTACGACTGATGTCTTTTTGGCCATGCCATATTATAACATAGGGGTCAATTTGAGAGCATAAATAACCATTTGAAAAACTTTTCAATTGTACTAGTGTCCGGCACGGGTGAAGTCTTGGGCTGAGCCGTAGCCGTAAATATTTTTGCGGGTAAATTGGTCGGCGTAGCCTCCATAGCGACTGTAACTCCGGGATTGATTGTCGGTTTACCTTTTATTTTTGAAATTTCCTGAAGAGCTTTGAAGATTGCGTTGCCGCTTCCATCAGCATTCGTCAGGGAAAACTTGGTAAAAGGACTTTGCTGCCCTCCCTGAAGCAAAAAAGTGGTAACCGCTACCACGTCATTATCAGACCAAACATATGAAAAAGCATATTTAAAATAGTCGGCAATTTGATCTTGAGACAGAACATCTTCCGACCAACCCGTTTCGGTAATAAAAATAGGTAGGTTTTTATTGCTTAATCTGTACGCTAAGTCTCTTTCAAAATTAAAGCTATCAATACTTTGGCTAGTTAAGATGTATGGCATTTGAGAAAAACCCGGATTAGGATATGAATGGCTGCCTAATCCGTCAACCAAGCTGAAAATTCCCGGTACAGCCTGATTCATGGCTACCATGTAATCATATTCATCCATGTATTTTCCGGCAAAGTTCGGTGCGGCATTATCAAGTCCGCCGGAGATGATAAAGAAATCATTGTTTACGGATTTGAACGTCGTAACAGCATAACTTAGTAAATTGGCATACTCGCCGGGATCTAAATCTCCGCCCCACTCGTCACTTCTGTTAACCTCATTGAAAACGACAATATATCTGTTCTTGACCGGCCATGAAAGTGAGTTTAAGAAGTTAGCAAAATCCAATACATCTTCATCAGTCGGTTTTCTCCAGGCAGTAGTATTGAAGTAATCGCCCTCGGTAGCCAATCTTATAATGGGAATAATGTGCAATCTTTTTGCATCATCCATAAATTTTTGCCATTTTTCAATATCCTTATCCCCGGCCTGAATCGGAATAGTGACGTACCCCCAATCTCCGCCACTACTGTTTATGAGGTTGGCAGCGTCGTTCAGTTCGGAGGGAAAAAGAATATGCACACCAATCTTGTTGTTTGGTATCGAGACGGGATTTTCAATGGCAAAAGATTTAAAAGGAAGTAAAAATAAAAAACCGAGGAATAGTGTCAAAAATGTATATAAAAAACGTTTCATGGATGTCTTATATTATACACCTTCAAGAGCCTTACTCGTTTTCTCCGGAGTAATTTCTAAGTGCGGGAATCTTGACTGCCATAATCCCAACAACCAGCAGTGTACCTACGCCTCCGATAATAACCGATAGGGGAGCTCCAACCGCCCCGGCTAACAGACCCGCCTCGAATTCCCCAAGCTGGGGTCCTCCCATATAGAAAATCATATTTATCGACATCATTCTTCCTCTGATGTAGTCGGGGGTTAATATCTGGCGGGCTGTTCCTCTGATGATTGAGCTGATGCTGTCTCCTGCTCCGACCAGAAAAAGTGCCAGGAAGGATAGCCAAGTCAGTTTGGAAAATCCGAAGATTACCGTAGCCAGTCCATAGATAAAAACGCCCATCAGAAGAAGTTTTCCTTGATTCTTAAGTCTTCCAATGTAAGCTAAGATATAACCGGTTAAAACTGCGCCGACAGATTGTGCCGCATACAGAAAACCGAAGCCGACCGGTCCGACGTGAAGAACTGTTTCAGCAAAAATGGGCAAAAGAGAATAAGCCGATGAGAAAAAAGTACAGAAGAAATCCAAAAGCATCGTCGACCAAATAATTGTTTTTGATCTTATAAACCTTAAGCCGTCAAGAATTGATCTGAAATTTACTTTTGCCGGTTTTCCTTCAATTTCGCCCGTTGTTTTCATGACAATCAGGGCAATTATTACGGCTATAAACGAAATGGCGTTGATCAAATATATGATCCCTACACCAAATTGCTTGATGAATAGTCCGCTCAGAGCCGGCCCGACAACCATTGAAATTTGAAACATGATCATATTTAAACTAATGGCATTTGATAGGTGATCTTTGTGCACCAGGCTTGGAACGATCGCCTGTCTGGGCGGAGAATCAAAAGCCACGGCTACGGCAGACAGAGCGGTTATGAAATAAATCATCAGCGGAGTGACGGAATTATTCAGTGTAGCCAAGGCCAGAATGAAAGAAAGTATGGCCATTGCACTTTGGGTAATAAGTAAGATTTTACGGCGGTTATGTGTATCCGCAACTGCTCCGGAAAAAAGAGCAAAAACAGTTATGGGCAAAAACCGTGCTAAGCCGATAAGGCCAAGGGCGATGGCTGAATGAGTAATAATGTAAATATGCCAGTTGATGGCGGCAAACTGCATTTGTGAGCCGATATTTGAGATTAAAAGACTGAACCACAGTAATCTAAAATCTCTGTATTTTAAGGCGGCAAATTTACCGGACGCAACTTCAGTCTTATCCATAGATTTATTATTGTATCATGTCTGAGGCTAATATTTGTCACTCCAAGTCTTTGAAATCTTCAAAAAAATGATGTACAATACGCCAAAAGCATGAACAATATTGAAACATCGAAGTTAGTCAAAATTGTGGCCGATTCGACCGGACGAATTCCTGAAGAGATTAGAAAAAAACATGACATTAGTATCGTGAATCTCTTCCTTAACTACCGTAATAAGGACGGAAAAGTCATAAAATCGGTTAAAGATGACTATAGTGTTAATATAGCTGATTTTGTCAGAGACATGAGCGACAAAACACTTAACATAGCCACATCTGCTCCTGCTCCGGGTGACTTTACGAAGGCATATAAGGAAGCAGAAGGCAGACAGACTCTTGTCATCCATCTTGGGGGCGAAATAAGTAAGGGGACACGTCAGGCCGCCAAAACGGCTAAGGAATTGGGCGGATTCAATAATGTCGAATTTTTTGATACCGGAACCGTCTGCCTAACCGGCGGCCAAGTCATTAATGCGGCTATTATGGCTCAGGAAGGCAAAACGATAAAAGAAATAGTTAAGTACTTGAAAGATATAAAAGATAGATCGGTCTTATATGTCGCCCTTGATAATCTTGATGCACTTAGAAGGAGCGGACGAGTTAGCGGAATTCAGGATATGTTTGCAAAAATGTTGGGTAAAAACCTAATATTGGAAGTCAGGAATTTGGATCTCGCAGGTCATGAACCAGAAAAATATGCCACGGTATGGGGTATGGACAAGGCAGAGGAATTAATAAAAAATATTCCCTTAAGTCTCGAGCCGATAGAGGTTTCCATGTTTCACGGAGGAGATGAAGAATACGAAAAAATAGCGGAAGAAATGGCCGAAGATATCCGTCAAAGAACCCACGGTAAAATTAAAGTCTCTTGTAGTATTGCTGATCCTGTCCTAACTACACATACCGGCACGCAGGTAGTAGCGGCAGGGATTATTTCCAAGAACCCAATTCCTGAAAAAGTTATTTACAACAAAGCTAAAAAATTTGACTTCATATCTCTCTCCTCAATATAATTTAACTAATGCAGGATAGATTCAAAAAGTTTTTAATTGCCTCAGGAGATACAAAAGCGGAAATAGTTCCCGGTAGGGGAGGACTTTTAGCCTCATTTTCCGTAAAAGGCACAAGCATTCTTTATTTAGACAGCGAGACGCTAAATAATAAAGAAAAAAGTATTAGAGGTGGAATTCCGGTCCTTTTTCCTCAAGCAGGGCTTTATAATCTGGAAAGTGGTCCATATCACCTGAAGCATCACGGTTTCGCCAAATTAAAACAATGGAATATAGTTGAAAAAACTCAAGATTCAATAGTACTGGGACTTTCTTCAGATGAAGAGACTAAGAACGATTATCCATTTGATTTCAATTTAAAACTAAAAGCCAAAGTCAGTCAAGGCAGACTGGATTATACAATGATAGTAGAAAACACCGGCAAAGAATCGCTGCCAACCGCTTACGGCACCCATCCCTATTTTGAGGTTCCTGATTCTGAAAAATCAAAGGTCATTGTAGAGAATATTAAAAATTTTGATTCACAAAAAGTTGACTGGACTAAAGATTACGGAGTAAAATTTCCAAACCAGGGCAAAATAAAAATTCTTATTCCAAAAAACGGCCAAACTCCGGCAAAAGAAATTTCGATAGACAGCGATCCAAAATTATTTCAACTGATTTATGTCTGGCATGAGGTAGGAAAAAATTTCATCTGCATTGAGCCGTGGACCAGAAATGATTATGCTCTTAACGACCCGAATAAAAGTATCTGGATTATGCCGGGGGAAAATATGGAATTTTCGATTTCAATCTCCGTAAAGCTATTTTAAATTCGGTAATTTTATTTGTTCTCGGGTTAGTTCGAACTTAGTCGTTTCATGCAGATATCTATCGGTAATCTCCGCGCGTGATCCAACTTTTGGTCCGAAAATTCGTTCGTGTTCATACTCGAAGGCTTTTTTCGCTATGGTTGAATTTGGATAGATCAAAATATCAACTTCTCTTTTTAATGGTTCCTCATCCGTTTTGCTGTCAATCGGTTCAGTAGATACTATCGATCCTTTCGTATCCAAAATAATGGTTCTGCCGTGCGTAGTAGTTTCTTTTTTACCTACCTGTTCGACAAAGAATAATTTACCTAATTTCATGTCACCATTTGGGTAGATTATTGTCTGCACATCCTCTACGGATCTTTTAATATCAGGGACTAATGTAGTTCTAAATAGATTAAGTCCAGCGACATCGGTGATTGGTCTTTCGCTCGGAGCAACAAAAACAGTAGAATAATATGCTCCATATCCCCGATCCTGTCTTACTTCTCCAGCAATATGGACATTTCCAGCCGCACGTAACTCGCCAAGAATTCGATCGGCAATTGATTTGTTTTTTTCGCTCTGCTTATCCTTTAAGGCCAGTTTTTCTACCATAGATGAGGATTGTAGCACGCTTACTATATTAAAATCAAGAATGTGTTATAAACAAAAATTTTACTACAAATCAGTTTCACTGAAATACGCATTTATAAAATAGAGATGTGGAAAAATATTTATCGGAAGTTCATAGAATTAGCTAAATTTTTATTCATACGGATCCTTCGAATTGCAATATTCCTGCAACTTGCTTATAATGCCCCCATTCCATGAAAGAAATTTCTCCGAAGATAACCAAAGAAGACGGAATAAGGCTGGGCCTACTAACCCTTTCCCAATTTGCTGATGTCAACACTACGACTGTCGCTCTAAATGCTGGAGCAAGGGAAGGAAATATTCTTGTCAATAGCTTATTGCAGCTAGAGAGTGGTAAGACTGAATTAATGCTGGCGAAAATGGTAGCAATTGCGGCTATATCTACTATTTATCTGATAAGTAAACTTAATGATAAAGATTTTGAAACTCAAAAGTTTGGAATAAAAAATTTCGTAACCGCCGCAACAACATTTTATCTCTTACTCAGCGCCTCAAACGTCATTGCCGGAATAATTCATTAAAATTTGATATTAGCCTAACATTAGATATTTTATATATTATCTTCTCTCTGATTTTTCTTAAAAAAACTTTGACGCAGTACTAAGTAAAGGACTAGTTAAAGTTGACTAACGCTAGAAAAAACCAGAATAGTTTATTTACATCTAAATTGCATTACCAATAAATCGTTTCTATAAAAAATAATCTTTTTAGATTTTTTCTGTAGTTATTGAAGAGGGAACATGTTTTTTTCGTATTCTTCGCAACGTTCTATTATTAGGCGTCTAAGTCCTGCAGATGTTGCAGCGCCAGCTTTCATGCGTTGCTTGTTATTCATTGATAAAATAGGACGAAGTAAATCAAGGATAAGCGAATCAGGTCTTTGCACTAGGTTTCCTTCTGCTTGCATAGTCAGTCTTCCCCGCTTCATGTAGGACTTTATTAGATGTATTATGTCCGGCTCATTGTAGGTATTTAAAACCATATCAATAGCATTAGTAATATTTATACTATTTCCTTGGGTCCAACGATCTTCTTCTGCTCCAATGCTGAAAATAAAATCAATTAAATCGGTAGCTTTTTGCTCTTTTAAGGGAATATTTAAATTTGGGTTATATTGCACGTTTGGTAAAAGTAGGGTCGGATTGGAGACTCTTTCTCCTTCTCTTTTTTGAAAAATAATATTAAGGATGCGCAAATCTCCAAACCCGCTCTTCCTTTCATTGTGAATTTGTTTTATATATTCCGTAGCGCTTTGGATTGCTTGTGAACGATAAATTTTTCTTAATTCAGTATTTCCGATAACATCCTGACGGAAAATATCAAGAAGGCTGGTTCCTTCGGAAAGAATTTCCGGATGCTTAAATATAAGACCTTTTTCATGGGGACCAAAATAATTTGTTAATCCTAGTTTTTCAACAATTTTATATGTTTCTGCAGGCGTTTGGGCACGATATCTTTTTGCTTCTACTTTTCCGGGCAATCTTTTTAAAAGCTCACGGGGATGCTTAATCAACATTTTTAGAGGTTCCCTTACTACGTTATCATCAAAAGCCCTAACCATTTTATCTCTCTTAATATCTGTCTTATTTGAATGGGCTGTTGTTTCCAGAATTACCTGGTCTTTTCCTGTTAATTGATCTTTTTCAACTACCATTTTGCCTCCGGAAATTTCTGCCTGACTTTGATAATAAATATTATGAAGATGAGATTCTTTAACATCCTTATTGATAGTCTTCCTGATCCATTCAACATTTTTTGTATAGACACCTGGTTTTTCAAATTCTTTACGCTCTTGAGGTCTTAAGTCTTCTACTCCAAAACAGTTGTTGGGGTCTTTTGCGAAAATATTTTCTGCATTATTTCGTACTGTTGTTTTCCCAATCTTTGTATCTATGCCTGGAATGTTATCTATAGCAGAGATAATATTATTTGCCACATTATCAAAATATGTTAAAAGCTTCAAATCTTCCGGTTTTGATTTTCTTTCTATTAATTTGTCGATCTTGATAATCGCATTTGTTGTAACATCACCAATCCTATTAAATGCATTTTCTGTTTTTTCTCCGATACTATCAATTGCTTTTACGGTCTTATTAAATAATTTACTAACAAAATTTTGTTTGCTTTCTGGTTTTATTTTATCTTTTTGCTTGATCTCGATTATTTCCGGCGATTGATTTTTGAAGATCTTTTCTCCGAAAGTTTGAAAATTTAGCCCCGTTTCTTTAATTCCCACACTTGAAATTTTAACAGAAGGAGCGCGGTGTTGTCAACTATAGGACTTGCGAGCCATATGGGTCTGGCACTGCTTAGTCCCATAATCTTTACTTTGCGTTTATATTACGTTAAGGCTAAATGAAATAGCAAGTTTTTTAATCCATAATCTCCAAGTACATATAGTTTTTTCATCGCTCGCGTTAGTCCTACATACAATAAATCCCTATTCACCTTTTGTCTCTCAAGCAAAATGGTTTTGTCATCATCATTATTCCTAAAAAGTTCTTTATTCAGTCCGACTAAAATTACATTGTCAAATTCAACTCCCTGCGCTTCGTTAATAGTGATAATAATTATATTTTTGCGGTCCCCAAACTTTTTTTTATAATCACCGAGATATTCAACGGTTTTTGCTAAAATACCAACCGTTGCATCGGTTTCTGTTCTTAGCAATTTTTCTACATAAATTAATTCTTCCTCTTTTCCGGTGAAAATCTTTTCCTCTACAGCATCTCCATTCTTGAGGCTTGATGGAACATCAATCTTGTATCCTACCTCATTTATATATTCCAAGATCTGCTTGGTATTTCTGTAAACTTTATGAAGTTCGATCTTTCTACCAACTTCAAAACGCTCATTAACCTCATCCCAACTTTTTACTGTCCATAGAACTGTTTGCTGCTTGATGTCTCCGACATAGATAATAGCGTTTGTTTTGTCATTGATACATGTTTTTATCACTTGAATTTGATCTTTAAGATAATTTTCCATTTCATCTACTATTATTAGGCTATATTTAACCGGTCTACTAATTATTTTTTTTACATAGTGTCTGGTTTTCTTTTGTTGCACATATTTCTCAACTCTTTCAATTAATACACCGTTCTCTCGCAATTGATATTTTAATAATATCGTTAGGTCAAAGCGATCAAGTAGATTATTTGAAAGTTGTTTTTTTAATAAATTTATTTGATCAGGTTGAAAAGTAATTTCGTAAAAGACTTGAAGCAATTTTTTAATATCTTTTTCTTTTCCCAGATTTTTAATATTTTTTAACGCTTCCATTTTGCTAAATTCATATTTATCTTTTTCGTCTTCGTTAGCACCATATCTTATCGTAAATTTCATGTTTTCAAGATTGAGTATACGCATTGCCCATTCATCGAATGTAGTAATTTTTACATTATTTATTCCAAGTGTTGGCAATAAATCGCTAAAATACTTCTTAGTTGATGAATCTTGCACGAAAACTAATATGTCAAATGGGTTGAATATTTGACTGGTTTCGGGAGATTGAACCAAATAGGCGACACGGTGCAGGGCAAGGGTTGTCTTCCCTGATCCGGCAGCGCCTGCAATTAAAAATGAGCCAAAATAATGAGAGCGGATAATCTTGTCCTGAGCTTTTTCCATTTGTTCGACTATTTCGGGTAATACAAATCCTTGTTTTCGTTCTGAGAAATGCTCTTGATAGACGAGTTCTCTGGGTATGTCTAAAGATTCAGTAGACATAAAGACCACTCTTCGATCAATAATCATAAATTGGTCTTTTCGCAGCAATTTTCCCTTGCGTTCGCCTCCATCATGTAGTTTGTATATAAAATTACCGGGAGATTCAAAACGTATAGCGGCTGCCGGTGCAACCCAAGAATATATCCTGTCCTCCATAAAGGGAAATCTCCCAAAATATAAAGTGCTAATTGAATTTTCGTCTTCAAATTTAACATCACACCTAATGAAATAAGGAGTATTGTGAGAATATTCCAGCTGTTGTTTTGTTTCCATTCTATGGAGAATTATGTTTATCAGGACCTCGGGGTCATCTGATTCACCTTTTCGTAGTGTAGCTTCAAGCGACTTAATCGAGGTCTCCGTATACCTCTTTTTATCTAAGATGTTTCCGGCAACGACATTGACATGTTTCTGGGAATTTAAATATAATTTTTTTTTCAATGCATCATCCATTTGGTTATTGTACAGCAAGTGAATCTTTAATTGCCAATTCACAACTAGTGTGCACATTTATAAGAAAAATACCGATAAAAAGACAAATTTAGGTCATCAAATCGAATGTTGTGGGACGCTGTGACGGAATGGTACGATTTTGAGGAAAGATTAGCAAGTCACGGCAAGCTAAATGTATAGGGCAGTTAGGTCGCATTAGAACGCGACGAGTTGTGTGAGCCGGCTGGGATTCGAACCCAGGACCAAGAGCTTAAAAGGCTCCTGCTCTACCACTGAGCTACCGACCCTAGACCTCGATTATATCAATAATTTAATCGTATTGACAAGAGAAACAAA
>Ga0182027_10000149_pt1 | contig 110143 bp, 94 predicted proteins | sample 712E1DmetaG_FD_121300 | JGI IMG/M metagenome (GOLD analysis project Ga0182027, IMG submission 121300) | Permafrost microbial communities from Stordalen Mire, Sweden - 712E1D metaG (Illumina Assembly) | ecosystem: Environmental > Terrestrial > Soil > Wetlands > Permafrost | place: Sweden...
AGAAAATAGAGCTGTTTTGGGCATGTATCAGGCAAAAAGGCTCCTGAACATTGCAACATAATACCATCTGTCAACATCAAACCGAAATCGACCATTTTACAGGATTTTTAGAGGTTCCCTTAAATTTCTTTTTTGTATAATGCTCACCGCAGGATTCTGCCTTGCCGCGGATTCGTCAGGAACGAAGTTCAGGCTGAGTGTCGGGATTGGTGGGGAATATAATCTTGCTTTGAGATATGAAAACCAGTTTGGATCTACAACGCAGTCTTCCTTTTTCTCCAAGGGCGCAGTAAATCCTTCCCTGAATATCGGCATTGCCATTAATTCCAGGTTTTCACTTTTCGCGCATTATTCCCACTACCTTGTTTACGATGAGCAATCCAACGAGAAAATCCAGCAGATGTCCTATCTTGCCGTGGGGAGCATGGTTGTTCCAAGCGAAAAATTCAGTAAACTTTACTTGTCCTACTCCTTAGGGATTCTTCAATATTGGCTGCCGATACAACTTTACAGCCTGGGAGTAAAGGATTTCGGCGGGGGAACAACTGTCGCCTGCGGATACCGGGTGAACAATCATTTCAGGGTTCAAATAGACATGGATTATTTAGCATATGGTTTTGGCGGAAGTATTAATAGAACATCAATTGATCCCAATGACCAGTCAAATACAATTCGAAATTTGGGTTCAGATTCTTTTGGTAGTAATTGGTTTAACATTTCTCTCGGCCTTTCCGCCTTCTGGGACATATTTTAACACCTAAAGAAAAAAACATAAATGCCCCTCATTCTCATCATCGAAGACAACGAACTCGACGCCGACATGCTCTCCCGTCGCCTGTTGCGCAAAGGATACGAGGTGATCGTTGCACCGGACGGCGCGGCCGGCATTTCCATGGCGAACGAACAGAAACCCGACCTTGTCATCATGGACATGGGCCTTCCGGTACTTGACGGATGGGAAGCCACGCGCCGGCTCAAGGGGTCGCCTTCCACCGCGGACATTCCCGTGGTCGCTCTCACCGCGCATGCCATGGCCGAAGACCGCGCCCGGGGCCTTGAGGCGGGCTGCGACAGCTACGAAACAAAACCGCTGGAATTCGACAGGCTATTATCGGCAATGGAGCGGCTGATCAAAAAAGGAGCGCGCGTATGAGCACACAACCACGCATCCTTGTCGTGGACGACATCCCGGACAACCGTGAGCTATTGTGCCGCCTCCTGTCGCGCCAGGGACACGCCTCCGCAATCGCGGCAAACGGCAAGGAGGCGCTTGAATGCCTTGCAAAAGAGAAATTCGACTGCGTGCTGCTCGACATTATGATGCCGGTCATGGGCGGCATTGAAACGCTGTCACGGCTCAAGGGCGATGAGGCGATGCGCCACATCCCCGTGATCGTGGTTTCCGCCATCGACGACATTGACAATGTCGTGAAATGCATCGAGCTCGGCGCCGAGGACTACCTGTTCAAGCCGGTCAACAAGGTCATTCTCAACGCGCGCGTGTCCGCCTCGCTGGAAAAAAAACGCCTGCGCGACCAGGAGCAGGCGTACACGCTCCATGTAAAACACGAACTCGAGCTCGCCCGCCAGATACAGGCCGATTTCCTGCCCGAAGCACTCCCCCAGCCCGACGGTTGGGAAGTGGCGGTGTCGTTCGAGCCCGCGTTCGAGGTAGCGGGCGATTTCTACGACGCATTCATGGTCGGAAGCGACCGGCTCTGTTTCGTCATCGCCGACGTATGCGGAAAGGGCGTCGGCGCCGCGCTGTTCATGTCGCTCGTGCGAAGCCTCATGCGCGCGTATGCGGAGCAGGCAAAGGGCGGCGACAGCGACATTTTAAATGCCGTCACCCTCACCAACGGCTATCTCACCCGCCACCACCGTCTTAAAAACAGTTACCTGTTCACGACGCTCCTGTTCGGTGTGCTCGACACAAAAAAGGGGACCCTCCGGTACGTCGCGGCAGGACATTATCCTCCCATAATCCTTTCGGACAGCGGCGTTATAACGACGCTCGGGTTATGCGGTCCCGCGCTCGGCATTCTCACCGAACCCGGTTTCACGGTCAAGGAGTCACAGCTTTCCAAAGGGGACATTCTCCTTGCCTATACCGACGGCATCACCGAGGCGAAAAACGCCGCGGAAGACCTTTACTCAAAGGAACGGCTCGTTGCGGTCATGGAATCCAGGCCGCATGACGCAAAGACGCTTCTTATGCGCATCAAGGCGGGATTGGCGAATTATATCGGGGACACCGAGCAGTCGGATGATATTACCATGATGGCGATTCGGAGATTATAATATTTGATTTTTATCCATTTTCGGGGGAGAAGTATCTCCCCCGGCCTCGGCCTGATGCGCAGTCCTCGGCACGCCCCTCTCCAGGGTGACCCCGGGGTACCTTCTGTTGCAAGAGTCAAACTCCATTGACAAGGGGCACCCGCGAACACCATCGATACAGGTTTAGTTTGATTTGATATCGCCGCAAAGCGGCATTCCGCTGAGGTTGCAGAGCGAAGGCGCGACGCGCCCAATTGGAAGGGCGCAAATTGTCGCGTAAGCCGCGCGAGCGCAAGTCGAGCGCACCTGGCGCGCCCCTTTGCTGGAGGGGGTGTGCTCCCGGATCACCGCCGCAACGCGGCGGAAGCCGGGGGCCAGGGGGAAACGCGAAGCGGTTCCCCCACCAAGATATAATTATATTTTACTTATTACACACAACCTTCACATCATCTAAAAACAGCCTGATTTCTTTATCTTTTTTTGTCCTTATTTCAACATCAATCTCTTTTTCTGATCCCGGAACAATTTCGAGCGGCAGTGAAATATTCGTCCATTTTTTAAACACGTAATCGGTATACTTCCCCGCCTTTGCAGACGAGAAATCTTCTCCTTTGAAATACGTCCATTTTTTCTCTTCCGTCCCTTTTACGCGCAGGCACAGGCTCCCGCTCCCCCGCACCGCCATGGCCAGCATCTTATCCCTGCACCCGGCCGGAACCGCAATCCTGCTGCGCGCGGCAGATGCATTGTCCTTTGCTTTTCCAGCAAGCATCAGACTGTATCTTCCCGCGTAAGGATTCAGCGTGTCCCGAACGACCTTTACCTGCTTGACGCATGAAACCCAGCCGTCTGCTCCGTCTTCAAACCCGCTCCCTGCGCCAGACCCACCGCCAGCGGCCGCCATTGTCCCTTCGCCGGTTTCGACGCTGTCGGCGCGGTACGGGCACCTGCACAGTTTTGCAACAAGGGGCAAATGGTCGGAATATCCTTCTCCCGCGTGAAACCGGGCGTTCTTGACATAGCGCATCTGCCACCTGAAAGGCGCGCCGTCCTTGAGCAGCCGGCCGTTCCAGGTAAACGCATAAAACGAATTGTTGACATACGATATACCCGTTCCGTCGAACAGGGACGCGGGAAGCAGGATATGGTCGGGTGTCTGCGGCCTGCCTTTGAACATGGTGCTGAGCCGTTTTGCCTCAGGCAGCTCGAGCCACGCGTCAAACAGCGCGGCAGGCTTGCCTGCCATGAGTCCCTTTTTCTGCGCATACGCAACAAACCCGAGCGGCCGCGAAGTTACGGTCCCCAAAACATGGTTGATGCCGGTAGTCCCTTTAGTGTCGTCCATTCCCATGGTATGGAATGTTTCGCATTCGTCATAATCCTCGTTGAAATCACCCGCCACAAGATAGTCCTTTTTAGCCGGAACCCCGGCCAGCTGTTCCTCAAGCAATTTTGCATTGTCAAGCCGCGCCGACTCCTTGTGCAATTTTGAAGGCCAGTGGCAGGCAAACACGGCAAGCGTGTCGCGGCCCAGAAAAATGTCGGCCCGAAGCATGTTCCTGTCGTGGATGGACGCGCTGCCGGTCACCCCGAAACTCTTTTCCGACAGGACCGGGAATTTGGACAGCACCACAGGCATCACGCTGCCCTTGTTTGCCTGGCCGCCCAGCGCATAGTACGGATAAACGCATTTTTTCTCTTTAAGCACGCCGCAGAGGGCCTGCACCGCGTTCTCGTTTTCCACTTCGATAAGCACGGCAATGTCCGCGTTGATTGCCGAAAGCACCGACGCGATATTGTTGAGCTTGATCTGATAGGTGTTTTCGTTCCAGTTGTCCTGGCCGGGTTTGTATTCTTCGTATTCGTTTCCATTGTCAACCATGTCAAAGAGGTTTTCCACGTTGTAGGAGACAACGGTTACCGTGTCCGGAACCGAGCCATTGAAGTTCTTTGGCATGCCGATGCGGTCGGGTTTTTTCTGACAGGAAAAAAGGATAATAGTAAATATTAAATAGATTATTAATTGTTTTTTCATGATGATAAAAATATACAAAAAACAATATCAAAGATAGGAAGTAGTTGAAAGTTTGGAGGTTGAAAGATAAAAATTAGATTACTTTGCTTGTAATGACCACTGTCTATGTTTTCTTTTTCTTGAAGATGTGCGCGGGTGCCCCTTGTCAATGAAGGATGAATCTTGCAACGGGTGGTACACGGGGGACACCCAGGAGGGGGTATGGGTGCAGACAACCGGCGGGTAAAAAAAAGGGGCGTATTATAATACGCCCCTACATTACGCCGGTTGACTGCACCCTAGGGGGAAACTTCCCCCACCATATCCTTATTACTCTTTATTTTTAGCTCTTTCTTTGGCCACAAACTCCGCAATCGTGTCCACCGACTTGATGATGAACCTTCCGATGTTCTGGTCGTCTATGTGCACGTGGTAGGTGCGCTGCAGGGCCATGACGATCTCGAGCGCGTCCACGCTGTCGAGCTGAAGCGCCGGGTTGTTTTCGAAAAGCGACGCGCTGTCGGCAATGTCCTCGGGCTTCACATCGGAAATCTTCAGCGTTTCAAGAATTAGCTTCTTGATTTCCAGTTTTAGTTCCGGAGAAACGGCCGTTATGGTCTGGTTTTCCATTTTGTTTTTATCCGCCCCATGCCCGCCCCTGCAGGGCGGCTTGGGTTTATTATAACACTATTTTACCATGGTGAGAAGTGTTTTAAAAAAGGCTTCCTCTTCATCCGCGCGCGCACGAATCATCTGGCGGATTTCCTGCATCCGGTTGTCGCCCAAATCCCTGTTCTTGCCGACGCGTGCGACAAAAAGCGAAAGCTCCCGCCAACGGTCGCCGATGGCCATGATTTTTTTCGACATGTCGGAGAACTCTGTCTTGTCAAGCAGTTTGGCGGCCTCCTGCAGAAACGAGGCGTACATGAAACGGAATCCACCCCCGCCAGTGCCGCGCTCTTCGAGCGTGATATGGATCGACATGATCGCATGCGACAGCGCGTCCATGTTGCGGGCGATTTTGGGCCAGGCGGGAATGTTGTCTGCAAAGCGCCGCATGCCTTTTACGCCGATAAACGGAACCGGCAGCTTCACCATATTGAAGGCAGACTGCTTTATCCCCTGCATAACCGCCTTTTTAAGGACGTCTTCTTTTACGCCGCCCGCGGGAGTTGAGGCCACATAAAACTGGAAGCCTTTTGGAGCAAAATCCGATTTTGCAAAACGCGCCTTGTCGAGCGAATCACGGGAAAGTTTTGAAATGGAGGGGTAATAGCAATCACTCACCAGATAATTGCCGCCCTCCCTGCCCACCACAACAATAAAATGCGCGTTGAAATGCACCCGCATATACGACGGTATGTACTCCATGTAAAACATGTCAACCTGCACCGTGGTCGGAATGCCCTTGTCAAGAAGCGCTTCGAGCGATGCGCGGGCCCTGTCCGGGTCGCTGAATTTTTGGGTGGCAAACTTTATCCCGAGCCGTTTCCCGATGTTTTTTCGCATATCGCCCGGTCTGTTCCTCATGTCGAAAACCGGGAAAACCATGTGCGGGGTTTTAATGAAAACAAAAAAAATGGCTCCGCTTATTCCCAGCACCATGGGCTCGCTCAGGGCCACGCCGTTGTGGCTGAGCAGGGCGGAAAGAATTCCCGATTCGCAATGCGCACCCATTTTATGTTGAAACTGGATCTGGCTCATGTTTTCTCCCTGCCGATTTCAAGGATCGACAGATACGGGTTCGCCGTTTTTCTGTTTGCCACAGCCAAGTCTTTTTCCTTTGGAACAACAAGCTGAAACATGTCCGCGACTGCAACCCCGAACACGTCTGCATACCGTTTCACGGTATCCACCGATGCTTTGGCAAACCCTTCAGGTGACTGATGCTTGATCACCTTGGATTTGGAAATACCCACCCTTGCCGCAATATCCGCGGCAGTCATGTTATATAACAGCATGAAATAAACCACAGGACTAATTTCACCTTTTCCAAGTTTGTCAATGCATTCGGTTTCGATGTTGTGGCGTTTCTGGAAAAAATCGTCTGCATAGTGCTTCACAAGATACGCGCCGGTCTGCAGGGGGCCGTACGACCCGTCCTCTTTTTCAACGTACAGTAGGACCTGATGCTGTTCAAAATCAACGCGGGCATCATTTTCTTTCACAGGATACCTCCGTGACTTTTTTCGTATGTCTGGAAATCGGCGCGCTGCGGTGCAAACCGGAAAAATGACAATAGAAAATATATTTGCGGACGGTTTTTGTGAGAATAAAATTATGATTGATACCTTAATATTACATAACGTTTTTGGGGAGATGTTGTTCGTCCTGTCGGGGTTCGTCCTTTCAAAAAAGCTGGAAAAGAGACTTGGTGAGGATAAATCGCCGAAGACAATTTCAATACAGTCCGGTTTCAAATTGAAACGAAAACCTTTCTGCCATTTTTAATTACTCCTTCTTGTGGAAATAATACTAACTATTTGATTTAAAACAATATAATCCAACAAATCAAAAATTATTTTCCTTCTGGCACCTTCATTGCGTTAGTATTTGATTGAAAAATCATACAAGGAGATTTTAATGAATACTGAAAAACTCACCAGCAAATCCCAGGATGCCATAAACGGCGCCAATAAAATCGCCGTTGAAATGAACCATCAGGAAATTGTTCCTCTGCACCTGATGCTCGCGCTCGTGATGCAGGCAAACGGCCTTGTCCAGACCATTCTGCAAAAACTCGGCGTGGAGACGAAAGACGCGGCAGAATCCATTATTGAAAAACTGCGAAAAATTCCGGCCGTCACCGGCAGCGGCGCGAACCAGACCTACATGTCCCGCGGTTTTACCCAGGTGATGTCCGAGGCTGAAAAGCTCGCATCGCGCATGAAAGACGAGTTCGTGAGCGTGGAGCATCTGTTCCTTGCCACGCTCGAAAAAGACGCCGATTGCCGGGAGATTGCCGAACAGTTCAGGTTTACACACGAAAAAGTCATGGAAACGCTCAAGGCGGTGCGCGGCAACCAGCGCGTGACATCTCCGGAACCCGAAGCCACATTCAACGCGCTGGAAAAATATTCGCGCAACCTTACGGACATGGCGCAGAAAGGAAAACTCGACCCTGTTATCGGCCGCGACGAGGAAATACGCCGCGTTATCCAGATATTGTCGCGCCGCACAAAAAACAATCCGGTGCTCATAGGCGATCCCGGCGTCGGCAAAACCGCCATCGTCGAAGGTCTTGCACTCCGCATTGTGCGCGGCGACGTGCCCGAAGGGCTCAAGAACCGTTCGCTTGTGTCCCTCGACATGGGTTCATTAATAGCCGGCGCAAAGTTCCGCGGAGAATTCGAGGAGCGACTCAAGGCCGTGCTCAAGGAGGTCACCGAAGCGCAGGGCAGCATCATTCTATTTATTGACGAACTGCATACCGTTGTGGGCGCGGGAGCTGCCGAAGGCGCCATGGACGCAGGCAACCTGCTCAAGCCAATGCTTGCCCGCGGTGAACCCCATTGCATCGGCGCCACAACGCTCGACGAATACAGAAAGCACATAGAGAAAGACAAGGCGCTTGAGCGCCGGTTCCAGACCGTGCTCGTTGAGCAGCCCACCGTGGAAGATACTATTTCCATCCTGCGCGGGCTGCGCGAGCGCTACGAAGTCCATCACGGCGTAAAAATACGCGACGCGGCCCTAGTCGCAGCTGCTGTGCTGTCTGACCGCTACATTGCCGACCGCTTTCTGCCCGACAAGGCCATAGACCTTGTTGACGAGGCGGCCGCGAGCCTGCGCACCGAAATGGACAGCAGCCCGCGCGAACTCGACGAGGCGAGCCGCCGCCAGATGCAGCTCGAAATCGAGATAACCGGCCTTAAAAAAGAAAAGGATCCCTCTTCAAAGGAGCGGCTTGACAAACTAAACAAAGAGCTTGGAGAGGTCAAAGAAAAGACATCAAAGCTCAGGCTGCGCTGGGACACGGAAAAACAGCAGATCGCGGGCCTTCAGAAGATGCGTCAGAAGCTCGAACAGGCAAAATACGAGCTCGACAAGGCCCGTCGCAGCTATGATCTTAACACCGCGGCCCAGATACAGCACGGGACCATTCCCCAGCTCGAGCGCCAGCTCGCAGACGCGGAAAAAGCGCTCAAGGCGGGGAACGGCAACCGCCTGCTCAAGGAAGAGGTTGACGAAGAAGACATCGCCGCCATTGTCGCGCGCTGGACCCATATTCCCGTAAGCAAACTCGTGGAAGGTGAAAAGGAAAAAGTTTTATCGCTTGCCAAGCACCTGCACGAACGCGTGATCGGCCAGAACGAAGCAGTGGACGCTGTTGCCGACGCGGTGCTGCGCGGCCGCGCAGGCCTCAAGGACCCGCAGAGGCCCATCGGCAGCTTTATCTTTTTAGGGCCTACCGGCGTTGGAAAAACCGAGCTGGCACGGACCCTCGCGTTCAACCTTTTCGACGACGAGCATGCCATGATACGCATCGACATGTCCGAATACATGGAAAAGCACACCGTGTCGCGGCTCATCGGCGCGCCGCCCGGTTATATTGGGTACGAGGAAGGCGGCCAGCTTACCGAGGCCGTGCGCCGCAGGCCGTACAGCGTGATACTGTTCGATGAAATCGAAAAAGCGCATCCTGACGTTTTTAACGTTCTGCTGCAAATCCTCGATGACGGCCGTGTCACCGACTCACACGGTCACATGGTGAATTTCAAGAACACCATCATCATCATGACGTCCAACATTGGGTCGCAGCACATCGTGGACAGTGCGGGCAAAGACTACGAGACCATAAAAAAGACCGTGCTCGGCGAAATGCGGAATTATTTCAGGCCGGAATTTTTAAACCGGGTCGACGAAATCGTTATGTTCCACGGTCTGTCTCAGGAAGACATCCTTTCTATAGTGGACATACAGCTCGGGCGGTTCGCGCAGCTTCTCCAAGGCAGGAACATCATGTTCTCCGCAGATAAGCAGGCAAAGCAGCTTCTTGGAAAAACAGGGTTTGACCCTGTTTACGGAGCGCGGCCGCTTAAAAGGGCAATTCAGCGGGAACTTGAAACGCCGGTTTCGAGATTGTTGGTGTCAGGTGAATTGAAGGAAGGGCAGACGATAAAGGTGTCGGCGGATGATGACAAATTGGAATTTAAAATATCAAAATAAGACTAATTCCGGGGGAGAAGTTTCTCCCCCGGCCTCGGCCTGCTACGCAGTCCTCGGCACTCCCCTCTCCTGGGTGCACCCCGAGAAAGAGTAATTGCAAGGGCCAATCTTCTGCTGGGGGGCACCCACGAGCGCAAGCTGTTAGGATATTTCTCTTTTTTAAAGCTTTATTACTTTTTTGGTTTCTTTATCACCGTGAAGCGATATACGTAAGGGTTTGTGTATGGTTCTTACTCCTCAAGAATTTTAATACAACATACCAAACAAGTCTCTTATCAGAATTATTTTCCTTCCATGAACTCTGTCATCAATGATTACCGAATCCCCATTAAATCCTGGTGCAAGGACATTGAGCCGGGTGCACTCAAGCAGGCAATCAACCTCACCAGGCTCCCCTTTGTCTATGGCCATGTCGCGCTCATGGCAGACTGCCACGAGGGGTTCGGCATGCCCATTGGCGGGGTGATCGCCTGCAAGGACGTCATTGTTCCCAACGCGGTCGGCGTGGACATCGGCTGCGGCATGTGCGCGGTGCAGACCGACCTCGCCGTGTCATCCATAACCGCCGAAACGGTGCGTACGATCCTCAACCGCATTTGCGGTCTTATTCCCTTAGGTTTTGACCATCATAAAAAAACACAAGACTGGCATGGGTTTCACAACGCACCGGACATAGCGGTAATCCAGCGCGAACTTGACTCTGCAAGAAAACAGCTCGGCACGCTCGGCGGGGGCAATCACTTTATAGAAATACAGGCGGGAAGCGATGGCCATGTGTGGCTCATGATTCACAGCGGCAGCCGCAATTTTGGATACAAAATCGCCGGGGAGTATCACGCAAAGGCGCTCAAATACTGCCAGCAGCATAATTTTGAACTGCCGGACAAAGACCTTGCATTTCTGCCTATGGACAACCTGCTTGCGCAGGAATACAAAACCGCCATGGACTATGCGCTTGCCTTTGCCGCAGAGAACAGACAACGGATGAAGCAAGTATGCGCAGAGCAGTTGCAGTATGAAACCCGCTGCAGTTTTCTTTCTGAAATAAACATCCATCACAATTTCGCCGCCGAAGAAACCCATTACGGCCGCACCCTTGTCGTGCACCGTAAAGGAGCAACGCGGGCGGCCAAAGGATGCGACGGCATTATTCCCGGCAGCATGGGAACGTCGTCGTATATCGTGCGCGGTCTGGGAAATCCGGACAGCTTTCTGTCAAGTTCACATGGCGCAGGCAGGGTAATGGGGCGAAACGACGCAAACCGCCGGCTCACCTATGAGCAGGTACGACTGGCTATGAAGGGCATCGTGTTCGATACCTGGCCCCGCGGCAAAAAAGGGAAAATCGATTTGAGTGAAGCGCCGCAGGCTTATAAAGACATTGACGCAGTAATGGAGGCGCAGAAGGACCTGGTTGAAACAGTGGTAAAGCTCAGGCCGCTGGGGGTAGTGAAGGGATAATAAATCAAGATGTTCTTAAGCTTGAGATTCTTTTTTTTACTTTGTTTCTTTGTCACTCTGTCATTTTGTTACTTTTTAAAACCTCGCCTCGGTAATCACTTTCCCGTCCTCTCCGAAAAACCTTAGATAATAGGTGGCGAAATACGGGTCCCCCTGCACAGCCATGCAGATAAACGCGGTATATGATTTTCCCGTTTCCAGTTTTTTCCCAAAAAGAGGATTTGAAGAAACATCGTCCGTGAGCGCGCGTCCCCCGCCCAGCAATCGGGCGGCGCTGTCTGCAGCTACGGCCCTGGCGGGGTTTCCAGAACCGTCAAGCACGGCGATATGTGCACTGTCTATGGCAAGGGGAAATGTTCCGGCATTTTCAATTTTCACCACAAATACGCCGATGTTCTTTTTAACCGACGCCTCAAAGCAGCTTTTGTTTCCGGTCTCATACAGCGGCTGTTTTACCGCCCATACGGCCACACCGCACCCGGGTTTGCTTAACCAGCATTTCTTAAAATCAAGATCGCTCAGGGTGATATATTTGTAACTGCCGGCGCATGAAAACAGGAGCATGCCTGTCAATCCAAGCCAAAACCCTCTGCCCAAACATCTTGTATTATAATGTCTCATCGGATATCCATTGCAGAAACGCGGGGTTGCCCGCAACTATCGGAAGCGCCACGATACAGGGGCATTCATAGCTGTGCAGCGCCCTTATGCGGCTGATTGCCTTTTTTACAAGCTGCTGCTTTGTCTTGGCAATCAGCACCGCTTCGGCGCCTTTCTCGACTTTGTTGTTCCACCAGTATACCGACTGGATTTTGTCAATAATATTCACGCATGCGACAAGGCGGTCCTTGACAAGCGCCGTTCCGATCTTTTTTGCCTCTTTTGCATCTGAGGCGGTGACATACAGCATTACGGTTTTCATGGCACTTTATCCCTGCAACAAAATTATATCCTGGGGAGGCTGTTGAGAAACCATGCAGTAAAAGCATTCTCTGTCTATTTAACTGTTTGTCCCTTGTTCTACGCCTACATATTTTTATGTATCAATCATGAATTATCTGGCGTCACTATTTCTCCTGTCATTTCTGGCAGTATCAATTTACAGTCAGGAATCCGCGGTCCCGCGCAGGGTGCCCGCAGTGCTCCGCACCATCCCGCACGACACAAAAGCTTTTACGCAGGGATTGTTCTATCACAAAGGGCTCCTTTACGAAAGCACAGGGCTTTACGGCCAATCGAGCCTGCGTGTTATTGATCCCAACAACGGGAATGTCATTAAAAACGTCCCCGTTGCGGACATTTTTGCAGAAGGGTGCGCGAGGATGGATTCGACGCTTGTCCAGCTTTCGTGGAGAGAAATGGCCGCCCTGGTTTATTCCCTGCCCTCGCTCCGGCCTTCCGGATCGTTTTCATATGCCGGCGAGGGATGGGGTCTTACCGCAGACGCAGCCTCATTTTACATGAGCAACGGCAGCGACACTGTGTATGTGAGGGACAAAAAATTTTCGGTTAAAAAAAAGATTGCCGTTACGCTCGGAGGAAAACCGCTTTCCGCGCTTAACGAGCTTGAATATGTAAAGGGCCTTCTCTACGCCAATGTTTGGTATACCACCTCCGTTTACGCAATACACCCGAAAACCGGTAAGGTAGTACGGATCGTGGACTGCGCATCGCTTGTGGCGAAAAACGCTTCACAAAACGACCAGGACGTGCTCAACGGCATCGCCTATGACAGCGATACAGACACGTTTTTTCTCACAGGAAAAAACTGGCGGTATATATTCGAAGTGAGGTTATAAAGTTCTGGGTTCAGAGGGTTTATGGGTTTAAACGCCGAACCTTTGAACCCAGAACCATTGAACTTTTTATCGCGCATTCATCAAAACCGCAGCGTATCCTGCCCCGAATCCATTGTCAATGTTCACCACGGTGAGACCGGACGCGCATGAATTGAGCATGGCAAAAAGCGGCACAAGTCCGCCAAGATGCGAACCGTAGCCAACGCTGGTGGGCACCGCAATCACCGGGCTCGCCACAAGGCCCGCCACCACCGATGGCAGCGCGCCCTCCATGCCGGCAACAACAATAATCACCGACGCGTCATGAAGCTCCTGATGGTGCGCAAACAGGCGGTGAATACCCGCAACGCCTACATCGTTAAGTATGTGGCAGGGGTGGCCGAGCACTTCAACCGTGGACTTCGCCTCTTCCACCACCGGAAGGTCTGCGGTGCCTGCGGATGCAATTATAATGGTGCCTTTATTGTCGCCCTTCTTTTTCCAGTGTTTCGATTTTTTCCAGAAACACCTGCCTATTGCGTTTATTTCCACGCCTTTAATTTTTCTTTTCACCAGATCAAGCGTTTCCTTTGAGGCCCGGGTCCCGAACACGGTTTCGCCGTGGGCCATGAGGCTTTTCGAAATGGCAAGCACCTGCTGCGGCGTTTTATTCTGGCAGAATATTACTTCAGCATAACCTTTCCGCAGCGCGCGGTGGTGGTCGACCCTGGCAAACCCCATGTCTTCAAAAGGAAGGTTCGAGAGTTTTTTCAGCGCGGTCTCAATATCCATGGATTTGTCCGCGACAGCCTTCATCACCTTGCGCAACGACTCGTGTTCCATACTGCCCCTCTCCGTTGATTGGCGCCGCCGTGACCGTTCGCATGACAGCAACAACGTGCATCTGTCAAATATATATGATGTTACTTTCCTGGTAACAATTCCTCGACTGCGGTCGCAATCTCCCCGGTCGTTTTTGACCTGAAAATCCTCGAGCGTACGCCTGATGCGCCGGGCAATCCCCGGATATACCACGACGCGTGTTTCTTCATCTCCGCCGCAGCCTTTTTTTCTCCATACAATTTTTTGTACCTGTGAATATGATCGAGTGCAGTTTCGATCCGCTCCTGCGAAGTCGGCCGGTGCACCGGTTTGTGCGATGAAAGCGCCTTGATGCGCGAAAAAATCCACGGATTTCCCAGGGCGCCCCTGCCGATCATAATCGAATCGCAGCCTGTCTGGGAAAACATGTCCTCCGCATCTTTTTCCGAGAGAATGTCGCCGTTGCCCACCACGGGTACTTTCACCGACTTTTTTACAACCGCTATTCTTTCCCAATACGAATGGCCGGAAAACCCCATTGATTTCGAGCGTGGGTGGAGAATGACAACGCTCGCGCCACAGGCTTCGGCGGCCTGCGCGAACTCGACGTCCACCCAGCAGTGCTCGCTCCAGCCTGAACGGATTTTCACGCTCACCGGCACCGATACCGTCTTTACCATGGTGGTCACAAGCTCCTTAAACAGCCGCAGATCTTTAAGCAGGGAAGCGCCGCCGTTTTTTTTTACCACCTTGGGCACAGGGCACCCGGAATTCAGGTCTATGAAATCAGGGTTCGCACTTTTCTGCACGTGGTCTGCGGCGCGGGCCATGTGGTCGGGCTTTGCACCGAAAAGCTGAACACCAATGGGCCGCTCCTGTTTTTCAAAGCGTAGAAGCGAATCAGTGGATTTTGACTTGTAAAACAGTCCTTCCGCACTCACCATCTCAGACATCACAACGTCTGCGCCATGTTCCCTGCAAAGTGTTCTGAAAACACTTTCGGAGATGCCAGCCAAGGGCGCCAGAAAAAGCTTTCTCCCTGAAAAATCCATTGTTGTCCCCCGTTTGCCGTAAAAATACATGAACCTCGTTTGCCGGCACCAACACTATGGTATCTGGGTGATACGTATTCTGAAGTCTCGTATAGCAATATTCAGTCTTTTTTCACCGGTACCCGATTATTAAATTATTTTAATCGTAGGCCATGTATTTGTCATCACCTTGCTGGACACAAATTGTATGAAAGTTCTTCATGATGTGATATTTTCTTCGCCGCCCGCGATGCTCGCCGCATGGCCGGGCATGGGAAACGTGGGCCTCATTGCCATGGATTACCTGCGCCGCAATATGAAAGCCGGGCTTTTTGCGGAAATTGACATGAGCCCGTATTTCATACCTGATTCCATTATTGTCAAAGAAGGCATTGCGCAGCTTCCCGACATACCGTCGAGCATCTTTCACTACACCACCAATCCCGACATCATCATCTTCGAAAGCAACGCCCAGATCGGCGGCAAGGACGGCATCGCCATCATCAAAACGATCCTCGACATTGCCCGCCAGTACAAGGTGTCGCGGATCTTCACCGCTGCCGCACTCGCCCAGCCCATGAGTTACCAGGCAAACTCCGATGTCCTTATCGCCTGCTCAAGCAATACGCACCTCGATACGATCAAACATTTCGGCGTGGTGCCCATGCCCGACGGCTATATCGCCGGCTTAAACGGCCTGCTGCTCGGTGTTGCCGCCTCCCGCGGGATCGACGCCGCATGCCTCCTCGCCACCATACCATCCTACGCCGCCAACATGCCCTATCCAAAGGCGTCACTTGAAATAGTAAAGGTCTTCAAGAAGATCTTTTCTCTCAACCTCGAGCTTGCGGAACTCACTACAAGCGTTTCAGACATGAACCAGCAGCTTGCGGCCATTGAAGAGCGCATCAAGCAGCTGTTCCCGTCGGAAAAGGAAACTGACGAGGAGATGTCGGGGATTGATGAGGAAAAGGTCCCCCACTACATCATGGAAAAAATCGAAAAGCTGTTCAAAAAGGCCGAACAGGACCGTTCCGCCGCCCAGGAGCTCAAAAAAGAACTTGACAAATGGAACCTTTTCGAGCTGTATGAAGACCGCTTTCTCGATTTATTCGAAGACAATGGCGGCAGGAAGTAACGGCCGGTCCCTTATTTTTTCCCACGAAAGTCCGTCGTCCTCTCAAAAGCATACACGATGCCATTGCCGCCCCGCGTTATTTCCACGGGAAAAAAGCGGAACCCGTTTGCGTCATATATTCCCGGCCTGGAAAGAAAGGAAAATGCCTTGTCCATGCCGGCAACATCGTCTCTGATGTAAATTGCCATGCCCCGTGAAATTTCCTGCTCGAAATTCCGCCTTGATTCCGCTTCTCTGAACATGAATATTTTCTGCGATGCCTTCTCGCCCAGGTGATATGCATAATATCCGGCGGAACGGCCGCATAAAATGACATCCGCAACCTTTTCCTTTTTTCTGATTGTTTCAAGCGTAGTTGCCCTGGCCCCGGCGATTGCTTTGTCAGTCCTGACCATAGCGGCAGTGTTCGCCAGCACGTCGCTTTGCGCGCCGATGCATACAAGCGCTGCGCACGAGACGCCAACGATCCATTTGCTGCGCGACAGCTCGGTAAGGAAAAGGACTGCATAAAAACAGCAGACAAGCAGTGGAAAAGCAAAGAAACGGACCTGTATTATTACAGGACTTAGGGCAGACAGAAGCCAAAAAAATATAAACGGCAGAATGGCAAGAATCGCCATTACCAGGTGTCCGTCGCGCTGTTTCCGGACGGTAAAATAAGCAAGCCCGGCCAGCCCGAACAAATGCACCGGCAGATTAAAAACAGACACGATATTCCGGCCGGCCACTGCCCAATATTGTTTGAATGATACCGGCATTACTCCCAGCGTCTGCGAATAATAATTCGTCATGTCCCTGGAATACGTCAGGCTTCCGGATATTCTGTGATCAAACAGCGCCCACATAACGGGAGCAAGCAAAGGAACAAAAAGCCACCAAGAAAACCCCCGCTCTTTCTTGAACATGGTCAATAGAATAAATACCGGCGGAAACAACCACGCTTCAGGACGCACGAGCCCTGCTCCGAGCAGGCAAAACATGGTTGCGAGGCCCCATTGATTCATAAAAGAATATACAGCGGCGAGTACGAGAAAAAAATACAGCATCGGGTAATAGGCAGACATCACGAACTCCGGAAGCACCATTGTGTTGCCCACCACGAAAAGGACAAAAACAACCAGCCCGGCCCAAAAGGACTTGCCCAATTTCTGTGAAATTTTCATGAGTAGCGCGAGTACGCCCGCGCTCAAGCCGCATATCACCGGATAAAGCGCGCCATGTCCCACTATTCCGCACAGGAAAGCAAACAGCGGTTTGGGGGTCTCAAGAGGCAATTTGAAATGATGACCGAGATAATTAAGCCACATTATTTTATAAGTGAAGTATGCATCTTCTCGTTTTCCTCCAAAAATCAGCGGCAGAAGCAGCAGAATGATGAATACGGTTGCACAAATAGCAATAAGCAGCCAATCAGGCTTCCAGCCGTTTGGGGGGTTGTTTTTTTTCAAAAGGCCTTCTTCATGGTATCTTAATTATAAAAATAGTATAATAAATATGCATTATTTTTCTATTTACCAATAAATATTGACCATTGCATCAAAGGCCCTTTTTGTTTCCCATGAACAACGTAAAACCATCACGGACAGTTCTGTACTTGATACTCTTTCTGCTTATTGCCGGCACGTCTTTTGCCTATTGGAACATCGATAAATGTGAATTTGTCAACTTCGATGACTATCAGTACGTCTCGAATAATTATCACATTACCTCCGGATTTAATAAAAAAAACATTCTCTGGGCATTTTCCTCATTCTATGCCGCAAACTGGCACCCGCTCACATGGCTTTCGCATACACTTGATTGTCAACTCTACGGGCTTAAACCTGCAGGACACCATCTCACCAACCTGGTCTTTCACCTCCTCAATGTGCTTCTTCTGTTTTTTGTTCTCAAGGGCATGACCGGTGCCGTATGGAGGAGCGCGCTTGTCGCGGCGTTGTTCGGGCTTCACCCTCTCCACGTCGAATCGGTGGCCTGGGTGTCCGAAAGAAAAGATGTCTTGAGCACCTTTTTTATGTTCCTTGCCTTACTATGTTATTCATCGTTTTCAAAGTTTAAAAAGTGGGGCTATTATTTCGGAGCGCTTTTTGTGTTTGCATTGGGCCTCATGGCAAAACCCATGCTCGTAACGCTGCCCTTTGTGCTGCTGCTAATTGACTTCTGGCCTCTTCGGCGACTTTCTGTCCATACTGAACCAGCCCCGATGCCCGGCAACAACATCCGCAAAAAAAACCTGCCTGACTTATTGACAGAAAAAATACCATTCTTTATTCTGGCCGCGGCATCGTGTATCATTACCGTCCTTGCCCAGAGTGCGGGAAATGCCATCGGAAAAACGGATAAAATCTCCCTGCTGTCCGGACTTGCAAATTCCGTAATTTCATATGTGAGCTATATCGGCAAAATGTTCTTGCCTGTAAACCTTTCCTTCTATTATCCCTTCCCTGCCGCCTTGCCGTCCGTCTGGAATTTGTTATTTTGCTGCATTATCCTAATTATTATTACAGGTATCGCGCTGTTTCTTGTAAAAAAAATGCCTTATTTATTAATGGGATGGTTCTGGTTTCTCGGAACCATGGTGCCCGTAATCGGCATTGTCCCAATCGGGTCCCAGGCAATGGCAGACAGGTATACCTACATACAGCTCATAGGTCTTTTCATCATTATCGCTTGGCTGCTGCATAATTTTGCATCTCGAAGCAGAATTATTAAGATTATTGTCATTACCTTTTCACTTACCGTGCTTTGTCTTATTACCTTTCAAACACGGAAACAGGTGCAGTATTGGAAAAATGATCTTGCCCTTGGCAATCATGGCCTTGCTGTTTCAAAGGCAAATTTCTTTGCCTATAATATCAAAGGAAATTATCTGCTTTCCCACAACAGCTACAATGAGGCGTTTCGTTGTTTTTCAACATCACTTTCCCTCTGTCCGAACCAACCAACTACGCGTTCGAATATCGGATTAATCTATCTCAAGCAGGGAAAACCAAAGGAAGCTGTTACGGTGTATAAAGAAATTCTTTCCAAGGACCCCAATGACATTATTGCAAATCTCAACTGCGGCAACGCATTAGGCATGCTTGGCGACACAAAGTCCGCAATACAATGTTTTAACCGGGTTATCGCAGTTGATTCTTCGGTTACGCCGGCCATTCATAACCTCGGCGAAGCGTATGGGGCCCTAAAAGAATATCAGAAGTGCAAGCAGTTTCTTTTAGAAGCGATCCGCAGGAACCCCAATGATGCGGAATCCTGTTATGCGCTCGGAAACTGCTGTTTTTATGACAACGACATGGTTGAAGCGGTCCGATGGTATGAAAAATCCATTTCTATTTGGTATAACTTTGCCGACTCGCATCGTCAATTAGGAAAGGCATATGCCTCATGCGGCAGGCAGGATCTTGAGCAAAAGCAGTTTTCCATTGCGGACTCGCTGGCATCGCTTCTGGCCGGAAACAGGAAATAACACAGTATGTCTGTTTTGAAAACAAAGCGTTTTTCTCTTTATCTGATTTTCATTCTGCTCACAGGATGCACTTTTTTTGCTTATTGGCAGGTAGATAAATTCGATTTTGTCAGCTTTGACGACCACCAGTATGTTTCAAAAAACCCTCACGTCATGTCGGGATTCAATAAAAAAAATCTGTTCTGGGCCTTCACAACATTTGAAGCCGCAAATTGGCACCCGCTTACGTGGTTGTCACATACGCTTGATTGCCAGCTATACGGCGAGAAACCGGCGGGCCACCATCTTACAAATCTGATGCTACACATCGCAAACACCCTTTTATTGTTCTTTATTCTCCGGGTAATGACCGGTTCGATGTGGAAAAGCGCGCTTGTGGCCGCGCTGTTCGGACTGCATCCGCTGCACGTTGAGTCTGTAGCATGGGTATCTGAAAGAAAGGACCTTCTGAGTACTTTTTTCATGTTTCTCTCATTGCTCTGCTATTCATCGTTTGCAATTCGGAAAAAACAGGCGTTTTATTTTGGAGCGGTTTTTTTGTTTGCAATAGGCTTGCTGGCAAAACCCATGATCGTAACGCTGCCTTTCGTTTTACTGTTGCTCGATTTTTGGCCCCTTCAGAGATTTAGTGTATTGCCCGAAAATATTCTTGAAGCTCGCGGCGCATCCTTCAAAAAAAAACTCCTGCTTTTATGTGCGGAAAAAACACCGTTCTTTATTCTGACAATAGCCTCATGTGTCGTAACCGTGCTGGCCCAGCATGCAGGCCAGGCCATTGTAAAAACAAATGAATTGTCCCTGTTGCCGAGGATTGAAAATTCCGTCATTTCCTATGTGAATTATATCGGAAAAATGTTTTGGCCAACACATCTTTCCTTTTTTTATCCCCATCCTGTAAGATTGCCCTCCTTCTGGATACTGTCCCTTGCTTGTGTCCTGCTTGCGGGTATCACCCTTTTCGCATTGCTCAACGTAAAAAAAAGGCCCTATGTGCTGGTTGGCTGGCTCTGGTATATAGGAACTCTTATTCCTGTCATTGGCATTGTCCAGGTCGGTTCGCAGGCAATGGCAGACAGATACACCTATTTTCCCCTGATAGGCCTTTTTATTATTATATCATGGCTGCTGTATGATCTCACCTACCGAAACCGCTTTTTAAAAATTACGGCCATAGCTTTTTCGCTGGTTATTCTTTTCATTATAAGTATAACGGCACGAATTCAGGCAGGATATTGGAAAAACGATCTCGCGCTGGCTGATCATGGCATTGCCGTTACAAAGGATAATTTTCTTGCCTACAGCATAAAAGGCAATTACATGCTGTCCCTGGACCGCTATTCCGACGCTCTCTATTGTTTACAAAAATCAATTTCGCTGCGTCCATCCCAAACCGCCCCCCGTCTTAATGTCGGCTTGATATATCTCAGACAAAAAAAGCCGCGTGAGGCCATTGCTGTTTTAAGCGAATTGCTTGCCCAAGACTCAAATTATACTCTTGCAAACCTCAACTGCGGCAATGCATATGGAATGATTGGAGATCCAAAATCCGCAATTCAATGTTTCCGCCGCGCTATTGCGGCAGATCCAAACTTCACCGCTGCCTTGCATAATCTCGGCGTAACGTATGGAACAATAAAAGACTACCCGAATTGCAGGCAATATCTTTTGGAAGCGGTTCGCACAAATCTTAATGACGCCGAATCATATTTCTGGCTTGGAAAATGTTGTTATAATGACAACAACATCAATGAAGCAATACTGTGGTATAAAAAATCAATAGCTCTTGTTTCTGATTTTCCTGATTCACATCGCAAGCTGGGAGAGGCTTACAAATCCTGCGGCAGGCCGGACCTCGCCAAAATGCAATTTTCAATTGCGGATTCGCTGGCCTTGTGCCAGGGGACAAGAGAAAAACAGTTTTGAACAATGTATTTGTATTATATGAATGTCTTCTTGGAAAAAACCACTTCCTCTGCAGTTATCCTCGTATTGGCGATAGTGACACTTGTCGTATACTGGCCTGTACGAAATATTTACTTTGGGCTTGGGTGTTTTTTCGATGCAACTAGTATGACCAAAAAAAACCCCGATCTTTTTTGAGACCGGGGTTTTTCCACTAAACTCTTCGTACTGTATTACTTCCAGCTCGGCACGTACCTTCCCAATGAAGCTGCGGCCGTTTTTGCATTCGTTTGATTAATGGTGGCCGCATCATTGACAGCAGCGACCCCAAATGCGTTAGCCACAGATGCGTTACCCGTAAAAGCGGTGGCGTTGCAACCGGTCATATAATAAGTGAACCATCTGCTCGTCGAAGGTACATCAACACCAGCAGAGTCTCTCAGGTATGAAAACACGGTTACATAGGCGCCCTTTTCCGCGTTATACGCCAACTGACCGGTGTAAATCGCGGTCAACTGCGTGGGAAATTCAGACGCTTTTGCCTTTTGAGAAGCATCAAGGAACTTGGGAATTGCAACAGCAGCAAGAATGCCGACGATAACAATAACCACCATTAATTCGACAAGGGTGAATCCCCCATGGTTATTATTATATCTCATGAACCCTCCTTTATGCTTAAGCGGGGTCTCGAAAAAAGCCCCTCCCTCATTAAGGTTGGGGCTTTTCTACTAACATCTACGTGCGATATTACTTCCAGCTTGGCACGTATCTTCCCAATGAGGCTGCGGCCGTTTTTGCATTCGTTTGATCAATAGTGGCCGCATCATTGACAGCAGCGACCCCAAATGCATTAGCCACAGATGCGTTACCCGTAAAAGCGGTGGCGTTGCAACCGGTCATATAATAAGTGAACCATCTGCTCGTGGAAGGAACATCAACACCAGCAGAGTCTCTCAGGTAGGAAAACACGGTCACATAGGCGCCCTTTTCCGCGTTATACGCCAACTGACCGGTGTAAATTGCGGTCAACTGCGTGGGAAATTCAGACGCTTTTGCCTTTTGAGAAGCATCAAGGAACTTGGGAATTGCAACAGCGGCAAGAATGCCGACGATAACAATAACCACCATAAGTTCGACAAGGGTAAAACCCTTTGTTTTATTAAGTAGGTTTCTCATAATATTTTACTCCTTCAAGTTAGTAACTATTAGCATAATTTGTTGTTTTACTAGTTGTTACACAGAAAATAAACCACGCAACTATACTGACCCTCCTTTCCTGAGCATCACAGCTCCGCTGGAGTTCAGGACTCTATTTATAATTATATCATTTATATCTGTCTGAGTCAAGAATTTTTTAAAACTATCGGCTATCCCTCTTGGGGCCGTTTTAAAATAATATAAAGATGCTCAATTGGCAGGGTGCCTGATCTGACAGACATATGGGATGTCATGCTTGCAACGTCCCATCCCTGTTCCCCCATTTTGCCGAGGTAATTAAAGAGTGTAACATCTGCCCAGTTCTGCTGCTGTTTGCCGTTAATATAATGAACTTTCCATGAAATTTCCCTTGGCAAAACAAAACCAAAAATGCCTTTGCCGTATTTTTCCGCTATTAAGAACTGATATTCCCATTTTATCATTGTACGGCTCCGAAAAAAAATTCCACCGCTTCCCCTACTATACCATTAGGAAAGCTGTGTTTCAAGATAATTTGCTTGAAACAATTTTGCTTGTTGATGTTTGTGTTATTTTCTTGTTTTCTGAAGATAAGACCCCTATATTTATCACACGTTTGAAAACATGCCCAGAGCTGCCATGAAAATAAAATACCTTTTGGTTCTTTTCCTCCTCTTCGTCCCGGGCCTTCTCCTCCTCGCCAACCTTGGAGACCAGTTTCTCTGGCAAGACGAGGCGCAGACCGCGTGTATCAGCCGTACGGTCGCTGCCAATGGACTGCCGTATGGATATGACGGAAAAAATTTCTTTTCACAGGAACTCGGCGTTGAATATGGAAAAAATTACCTCTGGAAATGGCACACATGGCTTCCTTTTTATGTGACTGCTGCTGCTTTTAAGATCTTCGGGGTTTCCACACTTTCTGCACGGCTTCCTTTTGCGCTTTCCGGGGTCGCCCTGGTTTTTTTAATCTTTTTTGTTGCCGCTTTTCTTTTCCCTGCCCGGCATACCGGATTTATTGCAGCAACATTGCTCTCGCTGTGCGTCCCGTTTCTCATTCTCTCACGTCAATGCCGTTATTACAGCATGGCCGCCCTTTTTTTCACTGCCGCTCTTTATGCCTATGCATTGCTGCTGAGGGGAAAAAAGGGCTCCGGCGTGTTTCTTGTCGTTTCGTTGACGCTGCTGTTCCATACCCAATACATTTACTTTTTTACACTGTGTGTAGCGTTTATTCTCCATGCGGTCCTCTTCGACCGCATCAGATTGAAATCCCTTTTTCTTTTTCTGTTACTCGCGGCCCTGATCAATTTCCCATGGATGGTATGGCTTAGCGGCATGCGTTACGCCGACCGATATGGTTCCCAAGCGGCGAACTTACAGAGAATTTATTCGTTTTTTCTAAATTATTGTACGTTAAGTTTCAGGCTGTTGCTGTTTCCTCTCCTTGCTTTGTTTCCCGTTTTGTATATGTTTTTTTATCGGGTAAAACAGGGCCAATGGCCCCGACCGGAAAAGAACACCATCAGCCATCTATCTTTACTGGTTCTTTCCATCACAGTGACAATCTGCGCGCTGTCTGTTGCAAGCCCAGCGCCATTTTTCAGATATCTTGCGCCTTTAATTCCGGTTATAATAATCGTTGTCGCCTATATCATTAGCTTAATGATTGATGTACACTGGATAGCAGTTATTCTTGCCGCTCTTATTGTGACTCTACAATGGCCGATCGGAAAATTCATACACGAAATCACGCATGAATTCAAGGGGCCAATGGAGGGCATTGTTTCGTATCTCAATGCCCACGGATCACCAACTGATACAGTTGCAATCACTTATGAAGATATGCCCCTAAAATTTTATACAAAAATGCGGGTTTTTGGCGGGTTAACAGGAGAAAACCTTGCGCCCTCGCTTAACGCGCGATGGGTAATTTTTCGAAAATATACCATTTGTGAGAAAGATCTCGCAGTGCGGAACTATCTGCTTACTAATCTCAACCGTGCCCATTACCGTAAAATCGTCATTAATTATCCCGATACGCCGTTTGAAAACAGGGAAGATCCGGCGGAGCATCTTTATTCTACCGCGGTTGCGGAGGACAGGGTGGTCATTTACGAAAGAATTTTCTAATATTGGCAAAAGGTTTATCTGCAGCATTTTGATATCCATAGAAATGCTTTTTCAGAAAAGTATAATAGCTGTTTTTGATAATGGCCTGTCGATATTTTCTGGGTTTTCTTCGGCACAAACAACTATCTTTAAAAAATGACAGGATCTAAGACCCAGTGGTTCGTTATAACAGGATTACTTTTTAAGGGTTTATACAGCATCTTTTTTCAATCATTTATTAAATAAAGGGGTTTTTTTGTCATCCTTCATTCCGGTTTTGACAGCACGTTTAAAATCAATTGCCGATTTTATTGAAATTCGGCAAGAATATTTTAAACGTTTATGCTTGGTTATCCTGTTAACGTATTTTGCAGGTCGCCTCATTTTTTATGCCTTCACAATTAATCCTTCAATTCCACCTGATGAAATCACTCATTTAGGAATAATCCAGCATTTTTCGGGTTATGCACTCCTGCCTCCGGATACTCCACAAAGCTGGGAATTCGGCTCGGTCACCCATATTCCATACCTGTACTATTTTATTATGGGGAAAATATTGGGGCTATTTCCGTTTCATAAATGGGCCCTTGTTGTTTTACGCTTGCTCAATGCACTTTTTAGTTTTATTTCGGTGTTGTTTGCTCTGCGTCTATCGCGCAATGTTGCGGGCCGAAAAAGCTGGGTACCCTTGCTTACCGTTGCTGCGCTTACCAATACTCCCATGTTTTCTTTTCTTAGCGCAACGGTCAATTATGATAATTTGGCAAATCTGTGCGCTGTTATGGCTTTGTACTACTTCACCTGTGTGCTCCTTGCTCGCGGGAAAAGCGCCCTTTTAAAAGGTCTCATTGCCATTCTGGCTGGGATACTCACCAAAGTCACGCTGTTGCCATTGATGCTCTTGCTTTGTGGTGCCCTCGCTATTCATTACCGTTTGAAAAAAGGGCCAATCACAATACAGCAGTTGAAGCTGACTTGTATAGCCCTTCTGACACAAAGTAAAATATTGCTTGGTATGAATCTTTTTCTGTTGCTACTCTTTATGCAACTCTATGGTTTGAATTATTTGCGATATGGAAGATTGGTTCCACAAGATGATCAGGTGCTTACCATGGAACAGTGCTTAAGGAACCGAATTTATGCGCGGAACAAAATCCTGCAAGAATTCATAAACAACCGGTTGTCATACGAACAGGCGCTAAATGCTACCAACATCATCCATCATCCCCAAGATAAAGCCGCGACATTATATCTTTTAAATAACATCAATCGTTGGAAAAAGAACCCCGGACCAACAATGGATCCGGTCAATTACCTTATTGTATGGTGTAATTTAATGCTGCAAGGAATTATGGCAAGCGGCGGGCATTTAACCATTCCTCAATCACCAGCTTTCTCCGGTTTTATTTTACTTTTTGCCCTTTGCGTACTGTTTTCCGCTGCACACAAATGGAAATTTAAAACAGAAGCTCCTGTCATCAATCATCTGGTCGCGGTAACCATTGGGTATGCCGCTATTCTTTGCGCATATAATTACCAGATATTTATGTCGTTTTTAGATTTTAACATCGCTGTTCAGGGACGATACCTTTTTCCGGTAATCGTGCCTGTGTGGATATTGGCATGGACATTCATCTCGCGCATAGGCTTACCATATGTTAAGCCAGCGTTGGGGTTGGGGATTGTGTTAACCTTATTTATAGGAGATTTTCCAAATTTTTTGATGCATGCAGGGAGGGACTGGTATATCAATTGACCAAAAAGATGTTTTATTCGTTGAGAACGTGCTGCTTTAATTATATACTTTGTATTGTTTATTTATGGTTATAAGAAATCAACGGTTATATTATCCATTTTTCAAAAACATATTTGTAAAAATGCTGAATAATAAAAAAATCGCGGTTGTTGTTCCTGCTTTCAATGAAGAAAAGCAAATCGGTTTTGTGCTGAACACGATTCCCTCTTTTGTCGATCGCATCATCGTTGTGGACGATTGTTCGACAGACAACACCATTTCGGTTGTTAAAAATTGCATTAAAGAGGATACGAACGCTCGCCAGGAAATTAAAGCGTTTTCCCCACCTATCATTAATAGCCCATATAATCGAGCGAATACGCTCGTTTATGAGCATCGGGAAAAAGAATTTGCCTATTTTGTCCCCTTCGAAATACTAAACCAGGACCCGGACCATGAAAAAATAATTCTGGTTCGTCATAAAAAAAATGGAGGTGTGGGAGCAAGCATTGCCTGCGGCTACAAATGGTGTCTTGACCATGCTATTGATTGTGTCGCAGTGATGGCAGGAGATGGGCAAATGGACCCCAGTGAGCTTGAATCCCTTGTGCGACCGGTCGTTGACGAGGGTGTGGATTATGTAAAGGGAAACAGGCTCATCCACCGGAGTGCCTGGCTTTTGATCCCGAAAATACGGTTTTTAGGAAATGCTATTCTTTCGATACTGACTAAAATCGCCTCAGGCTACTGGCGGGTGTCCGACACACAATGCGGATACACGGCAATCTCCCTGAAAGCGCTTCAGGCAATACGCCTCTATCGCATCTATCGAAGATTCGGCATGCCGAATGATCTTCTCGTAAAACTTAATATCGCATATTGTACAATACGGGAAGTGGAAGTCAAACCGGTTTATGGAATAGGGGAAAACTCCAAAATGAGGATATTTAAAGTTATCCCGAGCATTTCCTGGCTTCTATGCATATGTTTTATTAAAAGGGTCTGGGGTAAATACTTTTTCAGGGATTTCCATCCTATCTTCCTTTTTTATCAATTTGCTTTTATTATGGGTATTTTCCTATGCCCATACACGTTAAAGATCGCCGGTCTTGTATTAAAAAACCAGAATGTGTCCTTTGAGACCTTGATGGCGTTTATATTTCTGGCCATCAGTTCATTTCAGGCGCTGTTTTTTGCCATGTGGATGGATATTCAGGACAATGAAAGACTCTATAAATAGCTATTCAATAGAGTCCACTACCGCCGCTAAAGTCGGTTGTCTGCTTTTTACTTCCCGACGCAGTAATAAAGGGAGAGGGCTCGTCTGTTTTAAGGCTGGCTACACCTGTCCCCCCAAAGAGCAAATACAATGAAAAATAGCAGCTATCGAATTTGTTCTCGGTGTTTATACGATACTACCATCCCGGGAATCAGATTTGATTCTAACGGGGTGTGCCAGTATTGTACAATACATGATGAATTAGAAAAACAATATCGAATAAACGATTTATCTGCCGGCAGATTGGCCAATATTCTGAAAAAAATAAAAAAACATGGCTGGAAGAAGAAATACGATTGTGTGGTGGGTGTGAGCGGGGGGGTTGATAGTACCTATACACTTTATAAGGCGGTTAATTTGGGCCTTAAGCCTCTGGCTGTACATTTTGATAATGGCTGGAATTCCGAAATCGCGGTAAATAACATTGAAGTTGTGACCCGAAAGCTGAATGTTGATCTCGAAACGATTGTTGCCGATTGGGAAGAGTTCAAGCTTCTACAGAAATCCTTTTTATTAGCATCTGTGTCGGACGCAGAAATTCCAACAGATGTAACTATTCATGCGGTACTGCACCAGGTGGCGGCACAAGAGAATATCCATTATGTTCTCATTGGCCATTCTTTTCGAACAGAAGGTGTTGTCCCAAAAACATGGACCTATATGGACGGAAAATATATCGATAGTGTCCATAAGATATTCAGCGGTAAAAGGTTACAAAGCCTTCCACGACTGACTCTTAGCAGGCTATTATATTATTGGTTTGTAAAGAAGATACATTCAATTCCGTTGCTAAATTATATCCCTTATGACAAAGCAATTGCGGCCACTATCCTCGAAAAAGAACTGGGTTGGCGGAATTATGGCGGCCATCATCACGAAAGCCTTTACACTGTTTTTTTCCAATCATATTATTTGCCTAAAAAATTCGGCATTGACAAGAGAATACTGGCTCTTTCTGCAAGAGTACGTTCTGGGTCAATCGGCCGAGAAGATGCGCTGGAGCAAATAAAAAGGTCACCCTATCCGCTTGATGAGAAAATAGTGGATTACGCGATAAAAAAGCTTGGGCTTTCGGCGGAGGATTTTAAAAATATTATGTCCGCCCCGATAAAATCTTTCGTTGATTATCCAACATATTTTCCATTGGTGCAGTTCTTCTGGTTTCCCCTCTTTATTGCATACAAACTGAATCTGGTGCCCAAAATTCTATATTATAAATTCAAGGGTTAAGCAAATGATTGCCATTGTGGACTTCGGAATGGGAAATATAAGATCCATATATTACAAACTTGGCCTGCTGGGGATACCTGCTTTTGTATCGTCAAGCACTTCTGAAATTGACAAGGCTGACGGCATCATTCTTCCGGGAGTCGGTCATTTTGCCTTAGGAATTAAAAATCTTGAAAATCGAGGACTTCTTTCTTTATTAAATAACAAAGCGATAAAGGAAAAGGTTCCAATACTCGGAATCTGCCTTGGCATGCAACTGATGACTCATTTCAGCGAGGAAGGGAACTGCAAGGGCCTGGGATGGGTGCCGGCAACGACGAAGCGTTTCGATTTCACTCATTCACCTATGCACTACCGTGTTCCTCATATGGGTTGGAACGAACTAAAGGTCTGCCGCGGATCAAAAATACTACTCAATTTAGACGAGCGTAAAAGGTTTTATTTCGCACATTCGTATTATATTTCTTCCGATGATTCGTCTCTTGTTGTCGCAACCACCGAATATGGTATTGAAATTATCTCGGTCTTTGAAAAAGATAATATATTCGGGGTCCAGTTTCATCCCGAAAAAAGCCATGAATATGGTATGCAAATATTTCAAAATTTCATGGAAATATGCACATGATCCTCCCCCGTATTATCCCCAGCCTCTTATTGTCAGGTCGTGGCCTTGTAAAAGGAATTAACTACCGCAACCACAGATATATCGGTGACCCCATCAATATTGTAAGAATTTTTAACTGTAAATCCGTTGATGAGCTGTTGTTTCTTGATATCAACGCGACAAAGGAAAACAGAATTCCACCCATTCAACTGCTCGAAAATATAGCCGATGAATGTCTGGTGCCTTTCGGGATTGGCGGCGGAATAAGGAGCCTTATTGAAATTGAATCAATTCTCAAGGCTGGGGCGGAAAAAGTATGCGTGGGAAGCGCCGCATTCGGCAATATCGATTTTATCAGTGAAGCAGCTAATTCTTTCGGCAGCCAAAGCATCATGGTTTCTGTAGATGTAAAAAGGAACGGCTCTGGTAAACCCGAAGTTTATGTCAAGAGTGGCTTGTTGAATACCCGCACGGACCCTGTAGGCTACGCTAAAAAAATTGAGCAGGCCGGGGCGGGTGAAATTCTTCTGAACTCAATTGACAAAGACGGTACAATGACAGGGTATGATATCCCCCTAATTTATGAGGTGGCAAAAGCGGTCAACATACCAGTGATTGCCTGCGGAGGAGCGGGTCGGTGGCAGGATCTTGCAACTGCCATAAAGGAAGGCGGGTGCCAAGCTGCCGCAGCAGGCAGCTTGTTCGTGTTTCATGGTCCCAGAAGAGCTGTTCTTGTAAATTATCCTTCTCCTGAAGAGCTTGAAGGGATTCGTAAACAATGAAACAATACACGTTTCTTATCGATATCAACCATCCGGCACATGTACATTTTTTTAAAAATCTGATCCTGGAATTAAAAAGATTGGGCCATTCAGTAATCATCACCGCCATCGACAAGGACATTACCATCAATTTGCTCGAAGAATATGGTTTTACTTATTTGCTTGCAGGCTGTTATGGCAAAAAAACCATTGAAAAAATAGCACTTATCCCTTATAACGATTTCATGATGTATAAAATTGCATCTCAGGTAAGGCCCGACGCATTGCTCGGACTCGCATCGTATAAAATCGGGCATGCCGGACGGCTCCTGGGGAAAAAAGTCTTTGTTTTTGATGATACGGAACATTCTACCGGCGAAATAATGCTATATTCTCCATTCGCAACAGCCGTTTTTACGCCGGAATGTTTCGGCGCCGACCTGGGAAAAAAACAGGTGCGCTATGCAGGCTATCATGAACTCGCCTATCTTCATCCCAATCGGTACCAGCCGTCACCGTCGCTGCTGCACAGCCTTGGCCTCTCAGAAAATTCCGTCTTTTCAATCGTCAGATTCGTTTCTTGGCAGGCGAGCCATGACCGCGGGGTCGATGGCCTGACCGATGACACTAAAATTGCCGCAATTGGAGCAATGAAAGCATTCGGTCCGGTGTTTATTACCTCCGAAAAAAAACTTCCACCCGGCCTTGAAAAATACCGCCTTGCTATAAAGCCAAGCCAGATCCACGACCTTATGGCCTACGCCTCACTCGTATATGGAGAAAGCGCGACAATGTCGTCCGAGGCCGCTATTCTGGGTGTACATTCAATTTTTTGCGATGTCTGCGGAAGAGGATATACCGATGAAGAGGAGCGGCGGTACGGTCTTGTCAGCAATTTCCGGCTTGATGCTGACAGCCAAAGCCGTTCTGTGGCGAAAATATCCGAGCTTCTTTCTTTACCGGATTTAAAATCTCTGGGACAGCGGAAACGACAGAAGCTGCTCGCCGAGAAAATCGACGTGACCGCATTTATCCTGAAAGATCTTCTTTCCCGGATGGAACAGGCTTAAAATTTATGTGCGGTATATGCGGAATATACAGTCTCGCCGGCATAAGTCCGAAGGACATTGATGGTGTCCTGGCAATGAACGAAATCCAGAAACATCGCGGACCCGACGATTACGGAATATGGAACGACAGCCATTGTGTCCTGGGTCACCGCCGGCTGTCAATTATCGACCTCTCATCAAACGGCCACCAGCCGTTTTTATCCGACGACAATCGGTATTGTCTGACATATAACGGCGAGATATATAACTACCTTGAGATCCGTGAAGATCTGAAAAAAAGGGGTATCCCTTTTAGAACAAACACCGATACCGAAGTGCTGTTGAAGGCATACCTGGCTTTCGGCAAGGACTGTCTGAACCGGTTTAACGGAATGTTTGCCTTTGCCATTTACGATTCGCTTGAACATTCCCTCTTCCTTGCCAGAGACAGGGTCGGCGTAAAACCCTTGTATTACCGGCTGTTTGATTCCGGCATCATCTTTTCTTCAGAAATCAAGGCCCTGCGCCAAGCAGGAATGAACAGGCCTTCGGTTACGGTCAATGAATCCGCACTGTTTGATTACCTCTGTTTCAACCGGACCGATATTGAAGACGAGACGTTCATACGCGAAATCCGGCGCCTGACAAAAGGACATTATGCCCTGTTCGACCGCAATGGATTTAAAACGGTTAATTGGTGGAATCCGGAAGATTATGTCAACAGGGGCGTGGAAATACCCATTGAAACTATCCGGGCGAAAATCCGCGAGACGCTGGTTTCCGCCGTTACTCTGCGCATGCGGAGCGATGTCCCTGTGGGTTCCTGCCTGAGCGGCGGTCTCGATTCTTCCATTCTGGTTGGAATTCTATACAACCATCTGAATCCGGGGCGCACCTACAAAACCTTCACCGCCGCTTTTCCCGGATACCGTCTCGATGAAACACACTATGTCGACGCATTAAACAAACGATACCCGTTCCAGAATTTCCGGACATATCCCACCGCCGACAACGCGCTGAATTCACTTGAATCATTCGTGTTTGCCAACGACGAGCCCGTTTCAAGCCCCACCTTTTTTTCCCAATATGAAGTAATGCGGCTGGCCCATGAGCATGGGGTAACCGTGCTTCTCGACGGCCAGGGCGGGGACGAGAATTTCGCGGGATACCAGTATTTCCACGGGTTTCATTTTTATGGGCTGTATAGAAATCGCCAATGGGGCCGCCTTGCCAAAGAATTATGGAAATGCATCTATAGAAAGCAGACCCGTGAGGCTTTCGAAACCTTTGCCTTTCAATTGTTGCCCGGCCCTGTGAAAAAAGAACTTCTGCTTCGCACCCTTCCCCATATCCACCGGGATTTCTTTTATGACAATATTGAGAATAGTATAATTTACAGCAGATTTTTCTCGGCTGAAAACCTGAACCAGAGCATCGTACGCCATTTCCAGTATAAATTGGAACACCTGTTGCGCATGGAAGACCGGAATTCCATGGCGTTCGGCATCGAAGCCAGAGTTCCGTATCTGGATTACCGGTTGATAGAATACGTTCTCGGTGTACCGGAAAAAATGAAAATTATGCAGGGAGAAAACAAGGTTCTGCAAAAACAGGCTGCGGGTGATTTTTCAATACCCGAAATTGTCAACCGGACGGATAAAGTCGGTTTCGGGACCCCGGGCGAGGAATGGATGGAAACTCCTGCGTGGAAAAAGGTGACATCGGAAAATGCGGACTATGTTTTATCAAGTTTCCCGGGTATGTTCCGTAAATCAATGAAATTAAAAAACAACCTGTACGACCGCTGGAAAATCAATCAGCTGGCCGTATGGAGCCGACAGGCGTTTGCCAACAAATAACGATAGCGAACAACAATGGGCCTTTCTTATCAGGAAATTCTTTCGTCAACGCTTCAGAAGGCAAAATCCCGCGATTATGCCGGATATGAAAAGTTTGATGCGTTAAACAGCCCCTTACTCCATGTTCTCAGCTTTAACAATCCCTGGCTTCGCTTCTTCTGGATCCAAGCGGTCAAGGAATGTCCTTTCCCTATACGCCCGCCGCTCGGCGTTCGGCAGTATAAAAACGCCAAAGGCATTGCCCTGTTCATAAGGGCATTTCTGTTCCTATACGAAAAAACAAAAGACCCGTCTTGTCTTGAAGAGGCGGTAATGCTCGGGAAGTGGCTTATCAATAATCCCAGTCCCGGACAGCAGCACCTTTCGTGGGGATACAGTTTTGATTGGCAGGATATTCCGCCTTTCTACCAGAAAAAAGACGAACCGAATATCGTCGTAACCTGTTTTGCCGGTGAGGCCTTTCTGCATCTGTTCAAACTCACTAACGACCAGCGGTATGCAAAAGCTCTTTCATCTATTGCCGATTTTATTGCGTGCGATATTCCGGTATTGTATGCATCGGAAAATGAACGGGCCATTTCCTATCTAATGAGGCGTTTCAATTACACCGTTCTTAACGTACAGGTGATGGCTGGCGCATTTCTTGCTAAAACCGGCGCCGCTCTCGGGATGGATTCGCTAATCAATATTGGAAGAAAACTGGTCATGTATACGGTAAATCGTCAAACCCCGTATCATGCCTGGTATTATACCGATCCCCGGGGAAAGTCGCCCATCCGGCACGATAATTACCATACAGGCGGCATCCTTGACAACCTGCTTGATTTTATTGAAATCTCCGGCGATAATCACCTCATGGATGTGTACTGGAAGGGACTTGCGTATTATAAAATAAACCTTTTCGAACCCAGTGGTGCGCCTCGATGGATGAACGACCGGCGCTTCCCGCACGATATTCATGGGGCTGCCCAAGGTATTATCAGTTTTTCCAAAGCTGCAAGATATAATCCCGAATATCGTTCCAGGGCTGAAAAAATCGTTTCCTGGACTATCCAGAACATGTACCGGCCCAAATCATGCGATTTCATTTATCGCAAGGGGTACTTTTTTCGATGGAATTATTCGCTCATACGGTGGTGCAATGCCTGGATGGCGCGGGCTCTTGGCGAATTCATAAAGGAATGAATCATGATTATCGGGCAGGAGCTTATATACAGCAATAAATATTCACCTCTGGAGCGAATCTACATCCGCTTATTTGGCGTTCCAATAAACGGCCTTCGCATTCGCGCCAGAAGGATTTTGCCTTATATTAACAAAAAATACAACCGCGTGCTTGACGCTGGATGCGGCCCGGGTATTTTTTCCTTTGAGATTGCCAGAAAATTACCACAGGCAACGATAACTGGCATTGATATTGACAGTGGCCTTATTATTGAAAATCGATATATTTCGGAAAAGCTGCGCAATAAAAATTGCGTGTTTGAACAAAAAGACATTTTAACCATGGATTATTTCAATCAATTTGACTTGGCAATCAGCATTGACAATCTTGAGCATATTGAAAATGATGATTTAGCTTTAAAAAATATTTTTGCCGCGCTTTGTCCGGGTGGCGATTTTATTCTGCATGTCCCGGGCCTTTACAGGCGCTGGCTGTTTTTTAAATTGAAGATGAATTTCCATGTTAACGGCCATTACCGGCCCGGTTATATAAAAGAAGATATTGTAACAAAAGTCGAAAATGCCGGATTTAAAATTAACGAGGTTTTTTACACCTATGGGTGGCTTGAAACCATTACTAATAATATTTCTTATCTCATTACCGGGGCGGAGATGAGAAACAAAATATTATATGCTATTGTCTTTCCCTTTCTCAATTTTGTTTCGTATTTTGGGAAAGGAAGTAAACCCAAAGTAGGAGCAGGAATACTTTTAGTAGCTACAAAGCAGAAATAAAATAAAAAAGACCGCATTCCATTTTTGTATACGGAACATATGATACAAACCCCAAATAGTATTCTTCTTGTTTTTCCCGGCCCTCCGGCATCCCAAGTGCAAAAACGAATATTGGTTAATCTTCCGCTTTCTATTCTCCAATTAGGCGCTTACACCGAACAACGTGGTTATCATGCTATAATCTTCGATATGCGAATACAAAACTATGAAAAAATTGAAGAATCCTTGGGAGAAATCTTTGCTGTTGGTTTCAGTTGCATGACAGGTATCCAAATTAAATGGGCGCTTACATGCGCGAAATGGCTTCGCCAACGCGCAGCTAACGTACCTTTTATCTGGGGTGGCATTCACCCCACCCTGTTTCCCCGCCAAACTGCCGAAAACGAATTTGTGGATTGCGTCGTAAAAGGGGAAGGGGAGGAAACCCTGTGTGATGTTCTTGGGGCCATTCGTTTAGGTAAGAGTTATGATGGTATTCCCGGAACTGTTTTCCGGAAGGAAAAAAACATCATTGAAAACCCTCATCGGTCGTTTCTTGAAATGGAAACCTTGCCGCTGCCATTATATGACCGCGTCGATATTGGGAGATATAAAAATATTCTGAACGCATTTGATTACCAGTCTAGCCGCGGTTGTCCTTACCGGTGTGATTTCTGTTATAATATTTGCTTCAATAAACGATCATATCGTTTTAAAAGCGCCAGAAAGGTTGTTGAGGAATTGGGATTACTTGTTGAGCGTTATCATGTAAATAAATTTTCCTTTAATGATGATGAGTTTTTTATTAATCGGGATCGTGTAATGATGTTTTGTGATTTGGTACGGGCTCAAGGGCTTAACTTCGAATGGAACGCATCGTGCCGACTGAATATTATACGAGGCTTTTCAGAAAATCTAATGAAAAAAATCCGATTATCCGGATGCAGAAACCTGAATTTCGGTGCCGAATCAGGTTGTCCACGCATACTTGATTTCATTCATAAAGACATATCCGTTGATGATATAATAGAAGGTACCAGACACACCATCAAAAACGATATTGTGCCGTATCTAAGCTTCATGGGGGGGGTTCCAACAGAAACATATCAAGAATCGATTATGTCAAAAGAATTAATTTCGCGATTATGGAAAATTGATAGGCGGGTGGTTGTTAATGGCGTGTTCATCTTTAATCCTTATCCCGGCACGCCTCTTTTTGATACATATGCAAAACAAGGTATGCGACTTCCAAATAATTTTTCAGAGTGGGGCGGGTGGCACTTTAAATATGATGGAGATCTTCCATGGATCACTTCGCGGCATCGACGGTTGCTCCGTGTGATGTTTTATATCGTTCGTCTTGATTTTTACCTGAAGGAACTTGTATTCAGGTCAGGGTATCATTGGTCTTTCCGGACTATGGTGCGCCTTTTGATGGCGCCATGGAGATTTTCCGGGTGGGTTCGATGGCATTTTAATGCTTTCGGTTTTCCCTTTGAATGGTATTTTTGGGCATATATAATGAGAAGGTTCTTTGGTTTTATCTAGAGAGGTTATCATGGATAGTTTTGGATATTTGTTTAACCGGGCAAAAGAATCGCCGTATCTCATTATCCCTGGTTTGCTGGCGCTTTTTAATGGCTACTGGTATAAGATTTGTTTCTTCATTTGTAGAAAACGTGTAAAAATCGGGTCATGGTTTCGTGTGTGCGGTAAACTGTATATATATGGATGCGGGGAAGTGATAATCGGTGACAACTGCATCATCGATTCAAAGCTCTTTAAATCAACAGCCTTTTTTACCCGTACCCCATCTGCGAAAATTATTATCGGCAATAATTGCGGATTTAACGGAACAAGCATTCAGGCGTACCAGAAGGTTTGCATTGGGGATTGGTGCAACATTGCTGATGCCTATATAATTGATTCAAAGGGTCACCATGTGTCTGCCGACCGTCGGTTCAGACCAGCAGAGTCGGTTCCTTCCGAACCTGTAATTATTCATAATAACGTATGGATCAGCACAAAAACAGTAGTGATGTCGGGTGTTGAAATTGGCGAGAATTCGGTGATAGGAGCATTCAGCCTTGTCAATAAGTCAATTCCCGAAAACTGTCAAGCTATGGGGATACCTGCAAAAGTAATGAAGGATATTCCGGCATCTGATGATCTAGGTTCATGATGGATATAAAACACCAACGAATCCTAAAATTCGTCCAAGGTACGGTGTCAGTTTGCCTTGTCGTAATTCTTCTTTTTTCGGTCGGTATCGATTCCCTGGGATCGGTTATCCGCCAGATCCGTATAGTGTGGCTGCCAGTTATTTTAGCTACAGTGCTTTTTCCCATGTTCCTTGGCGCATTTAATATCTGGATTCTTCTTAACTCTCAAGCAAAAATCACGTTTAATAAATTTTTCCAAGCATATATCCACGCCTATGCTACAGGGCTCATTATTCCTGGTCAGATAGGCGATGTATCATTGGCCCTTTTCCTTCGGTCTAACAAGATTTCAGTATATCACAGCGGGGTTGCCTATCTCATTGATAAAACTATTTCATTATTTATTGGTGTTTCATTAGGTCTGGTGGGGCTTCATCACTATTTTTCTGGCAATTATATTTCGCTGAATGTTAGTAATAGCATTGGGATCATATTCGTTTTTTCTATCATTCTGGGTATTATTGGATTTGCTATATTAAAAAAATTCCTTTTTTCACGAACAAGTCTTTTAAGAACCTTTTGGGGCCGATTTGTTTGGTATATTAAAAGGGTGTATTCTTCTTTTCGGGTTTATTTTTCCTATTGGCACCTTATAGTGTTGAATGCTCTTCTTTCGCTATTAAAATGGTGTATCGTAATTGCATCATTCATATTGGCATTTGCTGCGGTTGGGGTAAAAGTGCAGATTTTAGATGGGGCCCTTGTGCCGATCATGGCCAGCCTTGTTGGATATCTGCCGATTTCCATTGGAGGTGTTGGTCCTGTAGAAATCACTGCAGGATATATTTTTGGTTTGATAAATATTAAACTTTCTTCAGTTATAGCGGTCTATGCAATTCTGCGAACGCTTCAGTTTCTTCTAACGGGCATTTCCGTGCTCGTGGTTAAATTGATTTTCAATAAAAAATTTTCAGAAATAGACGCTATTGGATAAAATTCCAAAGATGGTGACCTATGCTAATAAAATTTATTGAACGCAAAAGAAAAGATTTAATGCTTTTCGGCGCCTTTTCGGCCATAGTTTTAGTGTATGAAATGATCATTGCCTTAACCGTCTTCCTGTTTAACAATTTTCCCTTTAACAAACCACTTTCGAATCCTTTTTACCAGCTGATACGCTGGGACTCTCTTATATATCTTGATATATTAAAAAACGGCTACACCCTTGATACGGCAAAATGTTTTCCGCTCTATCCGCTTTTGGTTAAATTTATCAGCCTGTTCTCAGGAGATGCAATCCTTGCTGGCTTCTTCGTAAGCTGGGCTTCTCTTGTTTTTGCTCTGTATTATTTTTGGAAGCTTTTAAACCGCAGTGATTCGGGTGAAACAGCCAAAAGGGCCCTGTTGTTGCTGTTATTCTTTCCGTCCGCCATTTTTTTCTCAACGATTTACACTGAATCCTTATTTCTGGCTTTGACAATTGCCTTCTTTTATTATCTAAAAAAAGAAAGCTGGGCGGTTGCGGCCGTTCTCGGTTTGTTCGCCGCCTCAGCGAGAACGGTGGGTGTGTTTCTTTTTGTGGTTATGCTTTTGCATTATTGGGAACATTTCCATTCTCTGCCTTTTTTCGGCAAACCGGACAGAGAAAGAGTACGTGAGAAATTAAAATTTTTATTTCTGTCGCTTCTTATTCCGTTTGGTACGGCGCTCTACTGCCTGTTTTGCTTTTTTACATTAGGCCATCCCTTTGCTTTTTTTTCCACGCAAACAACATGGCACTATCGCGTCTTTGATTGGCCCTGGAACGTTTTTTTAAGCTTCTTTAAAGTGGTTTTCGTGGAGCGTGCCGCTCAAACCCATTTCGATTATTTTTTCCGCGCGGTAATTATTGATGCTTCGAGTTTTTTGCTGCTGCTCGCCGCCGCGGTTTATTTCTTTTGCAAAAAAGAAAACTTGTATGCCATCTTCTGCGGCCTGAATGTTCTTTTATTTTCAACAATGTTCCCCATGATTTCCGTCAACCGCTATGTCTTGGTCGCTTTTCCTGTTTATTTATTCATCGCGCGGGCCGCTAAAAGGGGGCCTGTTTTCTTTTCCATATTGGCCTTTTTTATGGTCTTTTTTGTTTTTACAATTTACGTTTTTTCGCGAGGAGCTTGGGCCGGATAAAAATTTATTTCAATGAGTGGAATTGAAGATGATGTGTTTATCCCCGCAGCAGCATGAAGAGGAAATCCAGCGCAATGTGAGGACATGGTCCCGCAAACCGCTGTTAAGAAAGATTTACAAGGGTTTTCATGAGGCCATTGCGGGTTTTGTCCGAAAAGACATACCAGGCTTGGTCGTTGAAGTTGGTTCGGGCATCGGGAACATCAAAGATGTTGTTCCCGCGTGCCTGCGGACAGACCTGTTTCCAAATCCATGGATTGACAGGGTTGAAAATGCCTATGCATTGACATTTGATGATTGTTCGGTGGCCGCGCTGGTTCTTTTTGACGTGTTTCATCACTTGCGGTACCCGGGCACCGCATTCAAGGAATTTTTACGCGTGCTTGTTCCCGGGGGGCGGGTCATTATTTTTGAGCCATGCATGAGCTTCGCTGGGATTATCGTGTACGGACTGTTTCACCATGAACCGATTGCGCTAACAAAGCCGATCGTTTGGCTCGCGCCGGAAGGATGGCAGCCCCAAAACGATAATTATTATGCGGCCCAGGGAAATGCGAGCCGTGTTTTTCTTAACAACAATTACGTGCCGCTATTGCCGGAATGGAACGTGGTATGCCGCAGGACATTTTCCGCTTTTTCCTATGTAGCCTCGGGCGGGTATTCAAAACCGCAATTGTATCCTGAAGGGTGGTATTCACGAATGAAGACAGTTGATGCCCTCCTTGATAAAATACCTGTCCTTTTCGCCACTCGGTTACTCGTGGTCCTGGAAAGACCGTTCAACAAACAACATCTTTCCACCAAAGCATTGGGTTTGTCCCCGCAGCAGAACAGGGGCGGGCTGTGATATCCTGCAAAACATAGTTAGATGTTCCTGTGTTTTCATATGGCATGTATGGAGCAGCAAGTATGAATCCGGCAACAGCCTACCGTAACGAAAGAAGGAACCACTGGGATGCGTTGGCCTCCACGCAGAAGACCTGGCTCGAAGGGGGAAAGCCGTACCATAAACGCCTGGATAAGATTTATTCCTATCTAATTCCTCCTGGCAAACGCGTTTTGGAAGTCGGTTGTGGATGCGGTGGTCTTCTGGCCTCGGTGAAGCCTTCTTTCGGGGTCGGCGTTGATTTTTCGCGCCAGACCCTGCTGGTCGCCCGCAAAAAACATCCTGAAATCAGGTTCGTCTGCGCCGACGGCCATGGCCTTGGGGTGCGGGGAGCTTTTGACGCGATTGTTCTTTCCGATCTTGTAAACGATGTCTGGGACGTACAGGCGCTTTTGCAGGAACTTGCGCCGTTATGCACGCCGACAACGCGGCTGGTCCTCAACTCCTACAGCAGGCTGTGGGAAATGCCGCTCGGCGCGGCCTCATTGCTCGGGATAAAAAGGAAAAACCTTCAGCAGAACTGGCTGACTGTCGAAGACATTGCGAACCTGCTCGGCCTGGCCGGATTCGAAATGATCAGGAGCTGGCAGGAAGTCTTATTTCCCTTTTCGGTACCGGCAATCGGACCATTCTGCAATAAAATCCTTGTCAAAATCTGGCCGTTTTCGGTCTTTGCACTTACCAACATGATCGTGGCGCGGCGCACTACGCCGGTACGCCCCTCCAGGTTGCCTTCGGTGTCGGTGGTGGTGCCTGCGCGAAACGAGGCGGGAAATATAGAACGGATATTTTCCACCATGCCCGCGATCGAAAACGACAGTGAGATCATTTTTGTGGAAGGCAATTCAACAGACAATACCTATTCGGTAATCGAAGAAGCCATGAAACGCCATCCGTCTGTTCCGTGCCGGCTTTTCAAGCAGAACGGCAGGGGAAAGGGGGATGCGGTAAGGCTGGGGTTTGCCCAAGCCAAGGGCGACATCCTCATGGTTCTTGATGCCGATCTGACCGTTGCCGCAGAGGACCTGGTGAGGTTTTATGATGCAATCGTTTCGGGGAAAGGTGAATTCATCAACGGCGTCAGGCTTGTGTATCCTTTGGAAAAAGGCGCAATGCAAATCCTTAATCTGTTCGGGAACAAATTTTTCGGCCTTGCATTTTCGTGGCTGCTTGGCCAGCCTGTCAAGGACACGCTGTGCGGGACAAAGGTATTGTGGCGGTCCGATTATGAGGTCATTGCTAAAAACAGGGCGTATTTCGGCGATTTCGACCCGTTCGGCGATTTTGACCTGCTGTTCGGGGCGGCCCGCCTCAATTTGAAAATCGCGGACATGCCGATACGCTACCAGGAACGGAAATACGGCGCAACGAACATCAGTAGATGGCGCCATGGCTTGCTGCTGATAAAAATGGTGGCGTTTGCACTTAACAAGATCAAGTTTGTATAACCTATGCCGCACGAAAAGTTACATCTGCTTCCCCTCAAAGAATATGCCGGCATCGACAGCAACGACCCGATACGGTTCTATTTCTGGCCCCTGGTGGGCCCGCTGTACCGCCGGCGCGTCGAATTGTGTCTTGACGAATGCAAGGGCGGGGGCCGGGTGCTGGAGGTGGGTTTCGGGAGCGGGCTTGCGTTTATCAACCTTTCGTCCTTTTATAAGGAATTACACGGGCTCGACCTAACAGCCTCAATCGCGGACGTCGGCGCGCTCTATAAAAAACACGATGTCGACACGTTCCTTAAAAACGGCTCCGTGCTTGCGATGCCGTACCCCGACGGGTACTTTGACACCGTTCTTTGCATCAGCATCCTCGAACATCTTAAACCGCAGGAACTCGATGGGGCGTTTGCCGAAATCCGGCGCGTGCTTAAAAAAGACGGGCTGGCCGTTTACGGGGTGCCCGCAAACAATGCGTTTATGAGGTTCTGTTTTCGATTGCTCGGCTACGACATCCGGAAGCACCATTTTTCGTCGGAGCATGACGTGGCTGCTGCGGCGCGGCGTGCCTTGACGGAAGTGAAAATCACGGCCATGCTGGGCGGGGTGCCGTTCAGCGGAAGCGTATATGAAATCGGCCTTTTTGTAAAAAGGACTTCATAATTGGCTATAAATAGATCGTCATGTTCAAGCGGTTTAAAAACTCATCCAACTTCGGACAAGTTCCCCGTAATCTTTACAATATGTGGTAAAAATTGTAGGCGCTTTTAAAAATAACGATCTTAATGGCGATTTCAGCAATCATAATAAAGATGCCTATAATGGCGATAATGACGAGCGGACTGATGCGCCTGTTTACGAGCGCGCAGAGCGCCTGAATTCCTTGGGCATAGAGACACAAAAACGGCACGAAGGCCCCCGCTATAAGTCTCCCTGATGAAAAGTAAAAGGTGCTGGAAGGAAGCCATAAATAATGGCTGAAATCGAACCGGATCGAAAGACAGACGAGGACAGCGACATACGCAGCAATGCATGCAAAAAACAGGCTGTCGTTGAAAAAAACGATCTGATTCAATTTCTTTCTACCCACCGCCAGATATCCTATGCAAATGGCCATTAGAAACAACGACGAAAAAACATAAAAGCTGTCCATTATTGCCCACGAAAGCGGCTTCAAGCCCCATATAAGTTCACCTCGCCAAAACGTCGTCAAGAGCCCCCTTAAAAAGTTGACAAATCCATGAGCAGTGAAAACCGGATGGCTGAAGAGTTCCGTCACCGGCCTTATGGTCAGCTTAGCCATACGGATTTTATCCGCAGTGCCGGTCACATCGCCAAGGGCGAAAATATTCCACCCCATCCAGATTGCAATCGGTATGATTGCAGCAAGCAAAAGCAGCGCAAGATGCGGAATGTTTTCGTTCAGCCGGTGCTCTTTGTGAAAACCGCGAACGAGCAAAAGGAGATAAACGGCAAGAGGTATATACACCACAATATTTGACAGTTTTATCAAAAACGTCGAAGCGACAACAAAACCGGCCAACAAGTAATAATAGACTGTCATTGGCCTACCTGTAGTGGTAAGTTGGGAAAGACAAAGCAGCGATAAAACAAAGAACAGAGCAGAGAGAGTATCGCTGTTTAATGTATAAAACAGGTCCTGGGGGAAAAAAACCAAAAGCAGCGGAACACCGAAGCGTAAAAAAACATTGTTCCTGAAAAAAGACTTGCACAATACATAGCTGCACCACACGAGCATACCATAGATCAGGACATTAAAAAAACGGAGCCAGTATAAAAGAAGCAAACCGTTGCATTTAATCAGCTTCCCAACATTATACCACGCGCCCAGAAGCATATAGTAAACCGGAGGAGAAAATGCCTCGAGGTTTTTCCTGCCCATCCACATTTTTATACTCTGTCCTATATATGCGGAGGTCTCCTTTTGGGGTGCAGCCCATATTGGCGAGAGAATTGTTCCGCCGCGGAACTCATTGGCGGACTGTAAATATTCCCATGTTCCATAGGTGGTTATCATCTTCGCGGATTCATAATCGAAATAGTTATCTTCAGCATGAGGGAGATACCCACGCGCATATTTGACAATGGTGTCAAAATGCATTTGTTCATCGACATTGTTAAAAAAGGGGAATGCGGCGCAGAAAAGGAATACCCGCGCCATTGCCAGGATGCACAGAATAATTATTGTGCGTCGCTCCCTGCGCTTAAGGAATTTCAGGCAGGAATCCTCCGGCATATCTTCTTGAGAGTTCAAATTGTTTACCTGGTGCATTGAAACAGGCTGTCCTCTTTCTTGAATCCCACGCGAGCGCATTCCTCGAAGGTTCGCGGTTGCGTCTACTCCTGTAGTGTTGTAAGCAGGCGTAGTCGTGGTGCTTCGGGGTTGGCGAGCGACTATAAATATGTTTTATTCCATAGGGATGGAAAAATTCCTCGCAGCTTGCTGCGGGGTCTTTCAATCTGTGACATTTCAAGAATATAGACATCACAGCACCTTATTGTCAAATTGAAGAACTACGCCCTCAATTGCGGGGACATGAAACTGGTCTCGTATATTTAAAAAGATTCGGAAGATTCTGCAGTGATGCGACTGTGTGTGTTTAAATGTTTTTCCAAAAGCTCCGTTAACCGCTTTGCCAAAGTTGACAGAATGTCTTGAAAACGTTATATTCCCAAGAGACTCTGGTCGCCCGCAAGATGGCTGGAACAGAAACCAAGACGGGAAAATATGCCGGTTGTAAACAATTGTTTTAACTACGCCCAAACACAGTTGAAAAATAAAAATATCTATCAACTTATTCTCCTTGTTTTCTTCATCATTATTTGCGCAATACGAATCCATCTCCTCCCCGTTGCTCTCGAGCGCGACGAAGGCGAATATGCCTATTCGGGCCAGCTTATCCTTCAGGGGATTCCTCCATTTGCCCAGGCATACAACATGAAAATGCCCGGCATTTATGTTGCCTATGCTGCTGTTCTCGGGATATTCGGGCAGACTTCAGCCTCCATCCATTTCGGGCTCTTAATTATTAACTTGCTCTGTTCGTTTGCGTTGTATCTCCTTGGAAAGCGCCTGTACAATTCTGTTGTGGGAGGCGCCTCTGCTATTGCGTTTGCTGCGATGTCTCTTAGTTCGTCTGTTCTCGGATTATCGGCAAATGCTGAATATTTTGTGCTCGTTTTTGCACTGTTCGGCATACTCCTTTTACTACTGGCTCTGGATAAAGGAAAGTATTGGATTTTCCTTTTTTCCGGATGCATGCTCGGGATCTGTTTTCTCATGAAACAACATGGTGCGGCTTTTATAGGCTGGGGATTACTGTATCTTGTTTGGCACGAACTCCGGAACAGGACCGGGGCATGGAAAAGGCTCGCCCTACGATTTGGACTTATTGGCGCAGGCATCGTACTGCCGTTTGCGCTCATGTGTTTATGGCTTTGGCGCGCGGGCGCGTTTAAACAATTCTGGTTCTGGACTTTCACCTACGCGCGTGCGTATGTCTCGCAGATTCCTCTTTGGATCGGGCTGCATATTTTCAACACCACGATTTCTCATATCATTTTGTCATCACCGCTATTCTGGATCCTTGGTTTGGCGGGGCTGGTTTCTTTGCTGTATCATAAATCCTCACCGGCAGGAAGTTTTTTTGCGGTATCTTTTTTTATTTTTTCTTTTGCGTCCATTTGTCCGGGGTTTTATTTCCGAGAACATTATTTTATCCTTTTACTGCCGGCTGTTTCCCTTTTATCCGGAATCGGCCTCAATGCCCTTTGCGCAAGTGCGGAGGGCCTGGTTCTCCGGCCATTTACCGGCTATGTGTTGTTTGGAACGATCATCGCCACAGCTGTCGCTCTCACCTTCTTTTTAGAACGTCATCTCCTTTTTCAGTTGCCGCCGCAGCAGGTTTCCCGCGCCATTTACGGTATCAACCCTTTTCCCGAATCCTGCGTCATTGCGGATTCGCTGAAGGCCTGGACTTCACCTAAGGAAAAAATCGCGGTGATCGGTTCCGAACCGCAAATTTTCTTTTACAGTCATCGCAGGTCGGCAACCGGATACATATACACTTACGCTCTTATGGAATATCATCCGTTTGCGCTGCGTATGCAGGAAGAAATGATACGGGAAATAGAGTCCGTCTCTCCAAAATACATCGTGTATGTCAATGTGGAAATCTCCTGGCTCGTAAGGCCCCGTTCGTATACAAAAATATTTGAATGGTTCAACACGTATCAGAAAGCGTCATACGAAATAGCCGGCGTGGCTGATATTGTGTCTCCGAAAAACACCGTTTACGCATGGGGGAACGACGCCAAGAGATATACTCCCCGCTCATCATCTTGGGTCGCTGTTTTTAAACGAAAGGCGGGCGTATAACGGCATCTAGGTTTCTAGGGTAATTGTCCGAGCCATCTGTTGTTGGAATTAATTCGCAATTGGTAACATCCCATATTAACCTTCTTTAAACCAATATTTCCTATATATCACAATATATTACATACCCTATGAAATCACTTAATAAGCCATGGCAAAAACAGCTCTTGTGGCTCCTTGCGTTTGTTCCTCTCGGGGTTTTGTATTGGCTCTCCGGCCCCACGGCGCTGCCCGAAGCGGACGCCGGGGAATTTGCCGCCATTGCCGTTGCCGGGGGAATTGCTCATCCCCCCGGATATCCGTTGCTTTTAATACTCCTGCAGGGGTTCGCGCATTTTCGGCATTGGCTTGGTCTTGTTCCTGCGCTGTCGCTTATGTCTATCCTCTGCAATTGTTTGGCTGCTGGTTTTTTGGCAACAACGCTTTTCGCTCTATCCCGAAACCGGATTGCCGCAATAACAACAACCTATTTGATTTTTCTTTCCGTCAATGTTTGGCGTGCAGGAACAACAATTGAGCCTTTTGCGCTTAATATTTTACAGGCTTCGATTGTTTTGTACGTTGTCTATCGCCTTTCCACAGATCCTTTATGGGGCCGAGGGAAGGTGATTTTGTTTTTGTTGCTTGGCGTGATATATGGTACGGGGGTATGCAACCACCATTCGCTGGCGCTGACGTTCCCGCTCGCCGTTGTTGCATTAGTCAACAATCGGACAAACCTTTTACAAGCTGGCGGGCTGCTCGTTTTCGGAACGATTATCGGCATGGCGCCGCTTGCGTATTTTTTCATACCCCAACAACCCGGAGTACCGGTGTGGGGAGACTGGAGCAATCCTTGGCAAAGATTGCCGGTACATCTGTTGCGGACGGAATTTGGCACAACAAAACTTTTTTTCTCAGCGCATGGCAGCTGGCTCGCCGGACCTCTCGCATTTATGCGTACACTGCCTGTCGGATTGTCAATCGTACCATTTTTTTTAGCTGTTATGGGCGTTGCGTCATTCCGGCCGCACCGCATAACCAAAATTCTGTCTGTTAAAGTTTTTTGGAGTGGGGTGGCCTTCACGTTTTTACTTTCCGGAATTATTTTTCCTGCGCTCTTCAGGTTGGATAATAGCGGTACAAGCAACGTTATTGCCGCACGTTTTTTTTCTTTGCCAACCCTTTATTTGGCTTTTCCGTTACTTTATGGATTAATCATTGTTTTCAAGCGAATACAATCGCCTATTGTCCAGGGAAGTTTTGCAGTGGCTTTAATCGGGCTTCATTTGGTATACCAATGGCCGGACGCTGAGCGAAGGCATCAGACATTTTTTGAAAACCATATTCGCAATATTATTACCGTTGCGGAACCAAACGCGATAATCATTGGAAGCAGCGACCAGGACTACACGATGGGGCTGTATGCCCGGCAGGTCTTAGGCGCCCATGATATGTCGTTCGTTTTTATAAACCTAATAAATCTAGCATGGTACCAATCCTCTCTTGTTAAGGAGCTTGGCCTCGTTTTTCCCAGGCACTGTGTTTCGGTGGAAGACGTTTGTAAGCTTTTGCTTGAAAAAAATCCGGTATATATTCACTCGTTGCCGCCAAAGGAACTCCTCCCACTCCTCAAGCATTCATACCCGATTGGTCCCCTGGCCCGACTGCAAAAGGATAATGATATCAGGCCGGACGCCCGATCATTGTTCTATCTCAATGAGAACCTGTTTAAAAACCGTTTGGTTTTACCATCATCAAGGCAGATTAACGTCCATTATCCATGGGATGATGCTCTGTTGGACTGTTATGCTCAGACTTGGCATAGTATAGGGGTTGATTTGATTGCCAAAGGCGATTCAGTTCTTGCCGACAGGGCCCGGGCATATCAAATCTTTTTTACACCGCCTGCCTCAGCAAACAAAAAATAGAGATTGAGCCTGCGGGAAAAACCTTTACAGTAAATTGAATTTTTCTAGTGTCATGTTCCACTCATCTGCTGTTTGAAAAGCCCTGCAATTTTCCCAGAATATACCGCTTTACCTCTGGGTTCTCACTGGCGACATATAAGGCCTCCAGAAACATCCGCCCTTCCTCGGGTGCACCGGCCTTTTTAAACAACGTTGCTGCTACGCCAGCCAATTTATATCCGGGGGAATTGGGTTGTGCCGCTGCTCGGGCAATGTATGATGCCGCGGTCTGCCTATCGTCGTAATATCTGTAGTAAATCATACCAAGGTAATAATACAGCTTCCACTTTCTTTCTACGGTTGAGGAAACTCCTCTTTCAAGAATGACACGCGCCGCGTCAGGATCTTTGCATATGTCGGGAAGCATGAGCCCGGCAAACTCATACGCCGGATAAAAATTAGGATTTAGCTTGGTAACAAGATCCACCATGTGAACGAGCCATTTATATTGCTGGTCTGTAATAAAGTGGCTGCCGAAATATATTGTTGTCCTTAACCATAAATAATCAGCGTATACCGTGTGGAACCCAAGAAGATAGGGACGGATTTTTTCGCTCTGGGGAATTAGCGACATGCTCGAAGGCGCCCATAATTTTGAGCGAATGGCTGTGAGCCGGTTCTGCGTGTTAAGGAGCGTGAGCCACAGTGCGGCCACACACAAGCCGGTGAGCAGGGGCACATGCCAAGCGGCCCGTTTCACTAAAGGTCCTTTTTGGAAAACAGCACACATGATAACGTTAGAAAAAGAGCTGTATAGAGAATGCCGTAGAGAATGGCGTAGCTATAATACGATACGGGCAGGGTTATACCATAAACAATATTGTCCCGTACATTGAAATGCTCAAGATTGGGAAGTATGAAATAAATTGCCTTGAGCAGAGCGGGATAGAGTGAACCTTTCGCTTCAACAAATTTTATGGAAAGCAAATCGTTTAAATGTCCTGCGATATAAAACGCCAGTGAAAAAATTGAGGCGAGCATCGGCGTGGTAAGGGTAGAAAAAAATATCGAGGCTGAAATCACCAAAGACATTTCTGCCCATATCAGGAGTATAGCATAGATAAGTGAAACATGTATCGCACCGCCCAGATATTTGAGTGTACCAAGAAAGATAACAGACATGACAAAGTAGTTGATAAGGAGCGTTGTGAGCAGGCCGGCAAATTTACCGCATACGAATTGGGTGCGGGAAACCGGCTTGGTAATAACATGATAAACCGTTTTCTGGCTGATTTCCCTGCCCAGCATGCCCACGCCGATGAACACTGCAAGCAGAAGTCCGGAAAGGGACATGGTGGCAAGGCCGAAATCCTCCATAACCTGTATCCGGGCAAACACAGACCAATCTGCAACAAATACCGAAAGAATAATGAGTGCTATAACGAAAAAGAGCACAAGATAGAGTACGTTGTTTCGCACTGTTTCTTTAAAAGTGTTTGACGCGATTTCGAATATCGCCCGCAGATAGCCGATCATTTATTTCCTTTTATAAATTATTTCCTCTAAAGATGCTGTGCGTTTCACCATCGATTCACAGAACAACCCCTTTTCGCAAAGATATTGCTGGCACTGCCTTGGGTCTTTACCCGCGGGAATTTCAATAATGTCTTTGCCGTCTGTTCTTTTTGTTACCACGCACCCCATAGATGCGAGTGTTTTTTTTTCGGAATCTCCAAGGCCTATAACAACACAATCTGTTCCTCCCTGGCCTTGTGAGAGAAGCTGCGAAAGCTGCCCCTGATACTCAAGCCGGCCCTTAGACAGCACCACCACATGGCTGCACACCGATTCAACATCATCAAGAATGTGGGTGCTGAAAAAGATGGTTTTTCCCTCTTGTGCCAAAGCAAGCAGGATCTCCCTAAAAAGCCTCCTGCCTAAAGGATCAAGGCCGCTCATCGGCTCATCAAGGATAAAAATGTCGGAATTGCCCAGAAGCGCCTGGGCCATGGAAAGCCTCTGCTGCATGCCTTTAGACAGGTCTTTAACTTTTGCATCCGCCGCTCCTGACAGCTCGACGGCGTTTAAGGCTTGCCCGATGTCGGCGTCACCCGATTTTGCATACCCCTGTCCAAGCCCATGCGCAAAACGCAGCGTTTCGCGTACCGAGAGGTGTTCGTAAAAATAAGGGCGCTCGCTTAAAAACGAAACGCCTTTTCTTGCTGAGGGAAGTAGTGGGTCGCTGCCGTTGATTCGGACGGTTCCGGAGGTCGGCCGGATAAGTCCCAGAAGCATCTTGATGCTCGTGGTTTTGCCTGCGCCATTGGGGCCGATAAACCCGGTCACTGTATTTTTCTCCACGGCAAAGGAGCTGTTTACAACGGCAGCCACTTGCCTTGACCAGAAATGCTTCCTATAATTTTTATAAACGTTCTTGAATTCGATTGCGGGAAAGGACATATGGAGCTCGGCTTCCTTGTTGTGGTATCGCAGTAAAGATAATATGAATAAAAAGGCATGTGCAAAAAAAAACTTGTATTTTAATTCTTATGCATCATCAGAAAAAGCGTCCCATTCACTACTGCAAAACGCACCGGAAAACACTAGCTACAGGCAGATGCGCCGCATGCAAGGCCTGGGTCTGCAAACAATGCTCATCGAAGGTTTCACGCCAGCTGTATTGCGAAAAATGCCTCCCTAAAAAACCATCGCCGCCCACAGCCGACGTTGCTGCCCCAAAACCCGCGCCGCAGGCGATGGCCGCAATACTGCACCAACCGCTTATCGCACAGCACTCGCGTGTGCTGCTTGTATGTATAACTGTAGCCCTGTGCGGCATTGTTTTCGGGGTGTGGAACATGCGTTCTGCGGCAGACCTCTCAACGCAAAACCGAATGCTCAAAGAAAAACGAAGCGACCTTCTCAATCAGATAAAGGAGCGTAACCAGGAAATATCGGCATTACGAAACGCGCTTGATTCGCTAAAAAACCTCGTTGACATGTCTGTATCTAAAAAAAAGAACCCTTTCGTTGGCCGGTCCGACCTTACCGTTCCGCCTCTTATAAACGGGCTTCCCCTGTCGTTTGAAAATGGAGCCGCCCAAAAGCGCCTGGTATGTCTTACCTTTGACGGCGGCTCGTTTGCCTCCGCGGCAAACGACATCCTCGATACTCTTGGGTCCCGCAATGTAAAGGCAACGATGTTCCTGTCCGGTCAATTTATCCGGAAATATCCAGAGGTGGTGCTGCGCATTGTGCATGACGGCCATGAGGCAGGAAACCACACTTTTTCACACCCGCATTTAACTTCATATAGCCAGGACCAGACACAATCGCTGCTGCCAACCATTACCGAGGCGTATCTTGCCCGCGAGCTTGGAAAAACTGACTCTCTCTTCCACGCATTGACCGGCGCCCCGCTTGCGCCGCTCTGGCGTGCTCCGTACGGCGAATACAATAGGATCATCTGCATCTGGGCGCAGCATGCCGGGTTTCTGCACATCGGGTGGCGCCAGGGCAGAACATGGAAACAGGGTCTCGACAGCAATGATTGGATACCCGACGAGGAATCGCGCGGTTACCACTCGCCGCAGGAGGTGTACGATAAAATCGTAGCGCTTGCCGGAAATTCCGAAAACGGCATCAGCGGCGGCATCATACTCATGCATCTCGGAACCGTGCGCACGCAAAAGGATAGGCAGGTCCATGTGATCCTTGGCAAGCTTATAGATACCCTTCGGTCTCTTAACTACCGTTTTGTAACGGTGACCGAAATGCTTAAAGAGTCGGGTGTGGATATCGCGCTTCTAAAACGTGGTTAACATTTTACGGAATGTAGTATTTTAATCGGTGGTTTTTAAAAAATGTTTGATACACAGAATTTTTTCAGAGACTTGTTGATTAGAACCCCGGGGATCCTTGTGGGTCTCACTATCCATGAATATTGCCACGGGCTGGTAGCATTATGGAGGGGCGATCCGACCGCGAAACAGGCGGGCAGGCTTTCCCTGAATCCTTTAGCGCACCTTGATCCCTTCGGTACCCTTATGCTGCTTTTCGGACCGTTCGGCTGGGCAAAACCTGTACCGGTCAACTACCACAACTTGCACAACCCCCGTCGCGACGCGGCCCTTGTGAGCGTCGCAGGCCCAGTGTCAAATATTGTTTGTGCAATTATTATCGGCCTTATTTTTCGGTTTTTTCAAAACATTTTTATTGCTGAAAACGGATTTCTATATTTATTCCTTATTCTAAAAACAGCCTACGAGATTAATGTTGGGCTATCATTTTTCAATCTTCTTCCGGTACCCCCCCTAGATGGCTCCAACATTTTATTAAGTTTTCTACCACGCTCTAAAATAGAGCCTTATTTAAGGTTGATGCGCCATGTTCCCATGATTTTCCTCGTTCTTATTTTTATTGAATTTTCGTTTAAAATAAAGACGATATCGCTGATACTATTTCCTCTCTACATACCGTATTTTTCTTTTTGGAACTTCGTTATTTTCGGCGGAAGGATGTAATTCATGCCCATTCCACGCGTATTGCAGAAGCGCCTGAAACAGATTGTAAATGATTTTTCTGATTCATCAATCATGGTTGTGGGCGACTCCATGCTCGACGAATATGTATGGGGCGATGTCGCCCGCATTTCACCCGAGGCGCCTGTTCCGGTTGTCCACGTCCAATCACGATCGTCCCGGCTCGGGGGTGCGGCCAACGTGGTGCAGAACCTGAAAAGCCTCGGTGTTACACCCTTCCTTGTGTCGTTATGCGGCAATGATGACACCGGAATTTATTTACGGAAAAAGCTGGAGCAAAATGGTTGCAAATCGGACGGACTCGTCGCATCGCCTCACCGGCCCACCACTATAAAAACAAGGATAATGGCACGGCATCAGCAAATCGTTCGCGTGGACAGTGAAACCGTTTCGGATTTAACAAAGGAGGAAACCGGGGCTTTGTGGAATCATGTATCGGCTCTGATTCCGCGGGTAAAGGGTGTCATCATATCCGACTATTCCAAAGGTGTGGTGTCCAAACCGTTTCTCGCCCGCATTCTTGCCACTTGTAAAAAAAGAAATTTATTCGTCGCCATAGATCCGAAGGAGCGGCATTTCGATTTGTATAAGGGCGTCAGTGTCATTACCCCCAACCTTAAAGAAGCGCATGCCGTGCTCGGCGTGCCAAACGCTCATGTCAACGACAGGGAAATTGAGGCGCTCGGTTGGAAAATCGTTAAAAAGCTCAACCTGCCTTACTTGCTCATCACCCTGAGTGAGCGCGGCATGGCGCTTTTCGAAAGAGATTCACGGACATTTTCTCATCTACCCACCATGGCCAGAAACGTCTTTGACGTCACCGGTGCCGGCGACACGGTTGTCAGCGTGTATGCCGCAGCAATCACCAGCGGGGCCAAGCCTTTCGATGCAGCGTACCTTTCCAACCAAGCTGCGGGCATTATTGTCGGCGAGCTCGGCACGGCCTGCGTGACACCGCAGGCGCTGCTGGCGGCCTGTGCTGAAAAATAATGGTGCCAACAATTTTTCGTCTCTGCTTGTAAAAAACCAACCCAAGGAATTATATTTTGACGACTATTGAGGGCCCGTAACTCAGTTGGTTAGAGTAGCGGACTCATAATCCGTTAGTCCTAGGTTCGAGTCCTAGTGGGCCCACCACTCTTTAAAAATAGAAAACACTAACAGGCTATGACGGGCAGGTTGCTGTTATTTTTCCCCATCTACGATACAAAAAAAGCAATCAAAATATCTTTTAAAAAAGCACTTCTTATAAAGAAGTGCTTTTTTGTTTTCCGGAATTTTTTCTTCCTGGCGACCGATTGGTCCGGCCGGTTGATAAACAACCGAACCTGACGGTATACCGTACAATCATTGGAGGCGATATGATAAAAGACCTGGAATCGTTGATTTTGCTGCAGGATATAGATCTCCGGATCCACGAAATCATACAGTCCCAAAGCGATCTACCCAGGCTGCTTTCCGAGCTTGAGCGCGGTGTCTTGACCGCACAGAAAGCGGTCGACAATGTCAACCAGCAGCTGGCCGCTAACGCATCAGAAATAAAATCATTTGAGGAAAAGGTAAGCGACGCGAAATCCGCGCTTGAAAAAAGCCAGGAGCGGCTGAATTCCATTAAAACAAACCGGGAATACGACGCGGTGCATGCGGAAATCGAAAACTTTAAAAGTGTCATTGCCGGAGCGGACACCCGGATGAAAAACCTCGCTGCAGAAACCGACAAGCTCCAGCAATCGCTCGAAACGCACAAAGCAGAATTTGAGAAAACAAAGGAAGAGTGCGACCCCAAGATAGCCGAGCTTAAAACGAAAATCGCATCTATAGATGCATCGGTGGCCCAGCTGAAGCAAAACCGTGCAGGAATAACAGCCGGCGTCCCCAAACCGTTCCTTCGCACATACGAGCACATCCTTTCCCGCAGGAAAAATGCAAAGGTTTTGAGCTTCGTCAACGACAGCCACCGCACCTGCTCATCCTGTTTCAAGGTGCTGGAGACCCAGCTTGCCAATGAGATTCGCAGAGGAGCCCGGTTGCTTACCTGCCAGAATTGCGGCGCGATCTTTGTTTGGGGCGAAAAGCCGGCGGAAAAGACTGAGGAGAAAAAAGAAGAATCTCCTGCGGCGTGACATGGTTTTTATTCTAACAGTGCAAAAAGGGCGCTATAACAGGTGCTCTTTTTTATTTTCAGAACGTATAAAATACTGTAAATGATGGTATAAAAACAGACTGCAGATTATAATTGAACCAACCGTTCCTGGCATTACCGTTTTTGGTTGCCTTATAAGAAATATCCACGGCCCTTGCGCTTACCCGCAAGCTCCACGCTCTGTTAAAAAGAAAATCGAAATTAATCGGCATTCCAACGCCAACAGTATTTTCGTTGTGCGTGAACCAGAAATCACCGTACAGGTCGGGTCCCAGGGAAAACCTGAAAATGTCATTTGACAGAAGGTGGAAAAACAGCCCGCATCCTAAAAACATGCCGAATTCGTTGCCGGTTGTTTCGTTTGGGCCGCTCTTGTTTGCGGTGCGGATATAGTGAAACCCGAGCGTTGGATCCAGTTCCCATTTGTCTGCAACCAAGAACCGGACTACCGGACCGGCAAGCATATCAAATGTTGAGGAGGATGAAATAGTATCATTATTATGATTATCAAAATGGTTCTGCAGTGTAATGCCGAGCGACACCTGGCCATTTGCGGTAAATGCCGCAGCTAAAATGACCGCCCAAAAAATCGGTTTCATGCCATCCTCCTGGTTTTTTGTTTTCCGACCTTTTTTTCCTCCAGCGCCTGGTCTTCGCTACTGGAAAAAATTATTTCAAAATCACCATCCTTGGCCGGCCCGATATGACACCGGGTTGCCGCCTTCTTTTCCTGCCCCATGTGCAAAAGCAGCTGCCGCGAAATGCCGGGCAAAAGCGTCCCGTCTAGCACGGCGTCGGCGTTGCGCGCGCCAGTTTCTATGGCAGTGCAGCTGTCGGCGATCATGTCAATAAGCTGTGGCGATATTGACAGGGTTATACCATGCGCCTTTTTCAGGCGCTGTGCAATGGCGTCGAGTTTTATGGCAACAACACCCTTCATCACCTCCTTTGATAGCGGCCTGAAGGGGACAATTTTACATCGGGCCAGAAGAGCCGGCTGGAAATGGGCAGACAGTTCGGGCCGTATGGCATTGACAAGGTCGCCTGCGGAAGGTGCTTTATCGCCCTCCTGCGCGCATAACCCCACTATAGTGTCTGAGGCGAGGTTAGATGTCATGATGATGATGGTGTTGCGGAAATTAATCTCCCGGCCTTCGCCGTCACGCATGAACCCCTTGTCGAACACCTGGTAAAACAGGTTCATAACCTCAAGGTGCGCCTTTTCTACTTCGTCAAGGAGCACGATGGAATACGGCTTCTGGCGCACCGCTTCGGTGAGCACGCCGCCCTCGCCGTATCCCACATACCCGGGCGGTGAGCCTTTGAGCTGCGAAACCGTGTGCTTTTCCTGGTATTCCGACATGTTTATGGTGGTAATGAATTTCTCGCCGCCGAACAGGATGTCGGCAAGCGTGCGGGCGCATTCGGTTTTGCCGACGCCGGACGGCCCGGTAAACAAAAACACGCCGAGTGGTGCGTCCGGGCTGGCCATGCCGGTCTTTGACGCGCGGATGGTGCTTGCAAGCGCGGCAAGGGCTTCGTCCTGCCCGATAATGCGTTCGCCGAGGCGCTGCTCAAGTTCCAGAAGCGTCTGCGCCTCGTCTTTTACCATTGCCCCAATGGGTATGCCGGTCCAGTCGGATATCACCTGGCCGCATACTGCGGCGGACACGTGGGGGAATACCATAGGGCTGTTGCCCTGTAATGCTTCAAGGTCCTTCAGCGATTTATCAATGGATTTCTGCTCAGCGGAAATGTCAGTCTTGTTTCCGCCTTTTTCATGAAGCGTTTTGAGTTTTTCCTGCAGCAATTGTATCGCCCAAACCTGGGCTTTTTCCTTTTCCCACTGTTCCGCAAGCGCCGCAATTTCTTCCTTCTTCTGGGTGATGACGGCATCACATTCATCAATAAGTTCCTTGGCAACCGGCAGTCCGGCGTCCCTGTCACGCTCAAGTTTCTTTTTCTCAAGCTCGGCATTCTGCTGGTCACGCTCAGCGCCGTCAAGGGACGGCGGCTTTACGCTCTGGCTCATCTTGACGCGGGCGCAGGCAGTGTCGATAACGTCAACGGCCTTGTCGGGCAGCTGCCTTCCCGAAATATAGCGGCGCGACAGGGAAACCGCGGCCAGTATGGCGCTGTGCGTGATGTGAACGTGGTGGTGCTTTTCAAAGCTGTCGGCCACGCCCCGAAGCATGATGTTGCATTTGAGCTCGTCCGGCTCTTCAATCTTAACAAGCTGGAACCTGCGCGCGAGCGCAGGGTCTTTTTCAAAGTATTTCCTGTATTCCGACCATGTTGTCGCGGCAAGCGTCCGCAGCTCGCCGCGCGCAAGCGCCGGCTTCAGCAGGTTGGCCGCATCTCCCTGGCCTGCCGCTCCGCCCGCGCCGATGAGCGTGTGCGCCTCGTCAATAAACAGGACGGTTGAATTCGAATTGTTCTTGACCGCGTCAATAACGTTCTTCAGCCTCTTTTCAAACTCTCCTTTCACCGACGCGCCCGCCTGCAGAAGTCCGAGATCCAATCCCCATAAGGCCACATTTTTCAGGTTTTCAGGAACATCGCCGTTTGCGATCCGGAGCGCAATCCCTTCAACGATTGCGGTCTTTCCCACGCCTGCCTCTCCGACAAGAATGGGGTTGTTCTTGCGCCTGCGGTTTAATATGTCAATGGCCTGGCGTATTTCGTCATCCCTCCCGAGAATGGGGTCTATCTTTCCTGCCCGGGCCTCTTCCGTAAAATTCGTGCAGAACTGCGCAAGCACGTTGTTTGCAGCTTCCGGCGGCCGCGATACGGGTGGCGACCCTGCTTGGCCTTGGCCAGCCAGCTGCTCTGCAGATGTTTTAACAATTGTTAAAAATTCACTTTTAAGTGCCTCAACATTCACTGCCGCCAACAACTCGCCGTATGATGACATCGAGAACTGACCCTTTTCGAGCATGGCGATAAAAAGCAGTCCCGACGTGATTGCCGGCAGAGAATAGCACAACGAGCCGATGCTCCACGCAAGCTCGATTGCATCAAGCAGCGGCGGCGAAAACGACGGCCTGCCGGTATTGCCGCTTCGCAGGTTCTCAAGTTCTCTGTTTACCGCATTTTTAAGGCGGCCTGGGTCAACGTTACATCCTTTGAGAATCACGGCAATGTCTCCGGACGTATCATCGAGGAATTCCATAAAAAGATGTTCCCATCGGACCTCATAATGGCCGCGGTTAACGCACAGCCCGACAGAAGACTCAAGTGCTTTTGTACAATGCTCGTTGAGTTTTTCCAACAATAAACGGAGGTCTTTTACCACCATGGCGGTTACGTCCTTTTCCAAATAAACAAGGTTACATCGCCAGTTCCTCAATATCTGTCAAGGAACGTCAGCGTTCCAAGCATCTCTTTATAAACCGGAAGAAATTTTTTAAACAAAAGCGGCATTGTCCAAAAAGCGACACGAAGGTTGTACGTATCAACAGAAAAGAAAAACTCCACAAACCGGAATCCAGCCTCGGCATATTCCCACCGCACCATCGGGATATTGTGGATGGTGTCCTCGCAAAGCCCGTAATCCTCGACCTTCTTGCTTCTGTTGACACGCTGTATCTGTTCAGCATGCTCCCGGTTTGTTTCGTTGAAATTTGCGGCAATGCACCTTGTTCCCTGAGTATTCTCCACGGTAGAACCCCAAAACAGCAATTCAGCCCCGGAGTCCTGGAGCGATTTGGCGTCCTTCCTGTGCTGTTTCATTTCGTTGGGATCGGTGATAATATCCCAGTTGCCCCGGTAAGTAATCGAAAACCCTATTGGTTTGTTCTGGTAGGTTCGGTCCTCCGGGAAAAACGTGCCGGGATAAAACTGTTTAATCGGCCCGGCACAATTAAGCGAGAGCAGGAGACCGGCGATCAACAGAGCGCAAAACAATTTCATGCGATCCCTATCGCTTCCCAGCAAGGGGTCAGTACTTTCTTCGTTCTGCGGTGCGGGTGATTCGCGCACCGAGAGATGAAAGCCTTTGATCAATTTTCTCGTATCCCCGGTCTATTTGCTCGATGTTCTGGATACGGCTTTTTCCCTTGGCCGCACATGCGGCAATGAGCAGGGCCATGCCGGCCCGGATGTCGGGCGACGAAATGGTGGCGCCCACGAGCGGCGACGGCCCGCTTACCACGGCCCGATGCGGGTCGCAGATCACTATCTGCGCGCCCATGGATATCAGCTTGTCAACAAAAAAGAGGCGTGACTCAAACATTTTCTCATGCAAAAGACATGTACCATGCACCTGCGTCGCCGCGACAATCATAATAGACATTAGATCGGCCGGAAATGCCGGCCAGATGTTGTCTTCTATTTTTGGAATTGCACCGCCCAAGTCATGCTGTATTTTCATGCTCTGCCGCCCAGGAACCACAATCAGATGTTTTTCCTGATCGATTTCCACCCGAATCCCAAGGCGGGCAAACTGGAACAGAATCATTTTCATGTACTGGAGATCAACATTAGTAATGGTTATTTCGGAGCGCGTAGCCGCTGCAAGCCCGATAAAAGACCCGGTTTCGATATAGTCGCTTCCAATGGCGTGACGGGAACACTTAAAGCTGCCTGTTCCATTGATGGTAAGGACGTTTGACCCTATTCCACCAATCTTCACCCCGCTCTTTTCCAGGAACCTGCACAAGCCCTGTACGTGCGGTTCAGAGGCCGCATTGACAATGCTGGTTCTGCCATGTGCGCCCGCAGCTGCAATGACTGCGTTTTCCGTTGCCGTAACAGACGCCTCGTCGAGGCAGATATCTGCGCCGTGCAAGCCGTTTTTCGCCTCTAGAACATACAACACTGGCCCGGAATCTTTTAATCCGCGGGGGTGTTTAATCGTCAGTTTCGCGCCAAGCTCTTTAAAAACCAGAAAGTGCGTATCGAGCCTTCGGCGACCTATTGAGTCCCCGCCGGGCTGGGGTATCACCGCTTTCCCGGTACGGGCGAGCAATGACGACGCAAAGAGAATTGAACCGCGGATGAGGTTCGACATTTCCATAGGCAGCGAAGACGAAGGCTCCGCCGTCGCATCAATGCTTACGCTGGCGTTGTTGATTTCCGATACTCTCGCTCCGAGCATTGAGGCGATTGAGAGCATACTCCTCACATCGCCGATATCCGGCACGTTTGAGAGCGTCACGGCCCCCCTGCATAAAAGGGATGCGGCGATAACAGGAAGCGCTTCATTTTTGTTGCCCGCGGTGCGGATGTTTCCCTGCAACTTTGCGCCGCCCTCAACGATGAAACTGCTCATATAAAACCCTTTGGTTTTCTGTACCGCAAAAACATAATATACGTTCTCAGCGAGGCCCAATAAAATAACTAACGGGGTCAGTTTTGATACAATGGTGTTTTTCGGCAAACGCCTTTTGGTGATAGCCGGGGAGCGATATTTTTTAAACTTTTTTTTCCAAAATGATCTTTTTATGGAAAAATTCATTATATTCTATTTTGAGCTTCGTCTTGCTTGCGTGATACATAATTTTTTGAACTAACACCATTTTACAGGGAATTCTTCTTTGGGTTGCAAGCACACGCCGCTTTGCGGATCTGCGAGCTATCCAAGAGAACAACCAAGTTCCCGGTAGAGAGATCAAAAAATTTGCCGCGAGTTAAGGCGAAGCTTTTTGTTTTTTACCCCCAATGTTGTATTTTAATGTCATGACCATTGACCGCTCATCGCTGCTCGCCCTTGCTCTCGACAATTTGAACTCACCTGCTGAAGTGCGCTCGCTTGTCAGCCAGACAAAACAGTATTTCGGCACGTTCAAGGTTGGTCTGGAGTTGTATACCCGATTTGGCCCCTCAATACTCGACGTTGTATATGAATCTGGCCGGAAGGTTTTTCTCGACCTTAAGTTTCACGACATCCCTCAAACGGTTGCAAATGCGGTCCGCTCTGCCTCACGCCTCGGCGTGCATTATCTCACCGTCCATGCCCAGGGCGGCACCGAGATGATGAAAGCAGCGTGCTCCGCAGCACGCTCTGCTTGTAACGAAGGGCTTACTCCCCCAAAAATCGTGGGGGTTACCCTGCTCACCAGCATTGACGCTTCGGCGCTGCTCAACGAATTGAATGTGTCTGTTGCCATAGAGCAGCATATAAAAATCCTCGCCCTACGTGCCGTTGATGCGCTTCTCGACGGGATTGTCTGCTCTGCGACCGACCTTCCTCATGTTAAACCGCTTCTGCCGGAAGGATTTGAAATTATAACTCCCGGAATCCGGCTTCCACAGGGCCCAGCCCACGATCAAAAGCGCGTCGCAACCCCCAAAGAGGCCATTAAAAACGGCGCAACGCTACTTGTAATTGGTCGTGCCGTAACCGAAGATAAAAATCCTGGTTCTGTTGCAGAAAAAATAATTAAAAGCCTTGAATAGCTTTTTAAAACAATTCCTCTTTTTATTTGGGTCTTACAATACATCCGCGCGATGTCACTTTTTTTGTTCCGCCATCAAACAAAAATCTGGAAAATCAGGAAGTTCAAAAAGACTTGTGAAGGAAAGGCAAGTCGTTATTATTTGTGTTGTTTCTGTTTTTATTTAAACTAATTTTTAAGGTTTTTACACAAGTTATCCACATTGTTAATGTTTTATCCCCAGAAATGTTGTTAACGCGTTGATAAACCATTAACTTGTTTTTTATTCTTTGTAAAAACAAAAGGTTATACAAAAATTGAAGGCCAATAATTATCAACAACTTCTTAAATCCCTAACATCCCCCATTCAATTTTCTTTGATTATTAAGACGGAAAAACGGTTAAACCTTAACATTTTTTCCCACATCCATTGAGCAGTTTCCATGAAATGTCGCACCTTCGTTAATGACCAGGTCGCGTGTTTTCAAATCACCTATCAGCGATGAGTTTGTTTCCAATTCCACCCTATCTTCCACTGACAGGTTTCCCTTGACACTGCCACCTATAATTGCACTTTTGGCAACAATGTCCGCCTCTATGCGACCGGAGTTTCCGACTGTCAGGGTTTCGGATGTTTCCAGTTTGCCTTTGAGGGTACCGTCAATACGCACGCTGTGCGGAACCGTAATTGTTCCTTCAAGAAAGGTGCCTTCGCCGATAATTGTATGGAGGCCTTTATCGCTGCTTTTTTCCATGTTCACACTCCTTTTTCATTTCACTTCATTACTGTAAATATATTTGGTCGGATCAGCATTTTTCCCGTTTTTTAATATTTCATAGTGAAGATGAGGAGCAGAAGAGCGTCCGGTATTTCCAACCAGAGCGATTGTCTGGCCTCGTTCAACATGGTCACCTTTTGCAACCAGAACCTGTGAACAATGACCATACCGCGTTGAAAATCCATATCCGTGTCGAATGGTTAGTAAAAGCCCAAAATATCTGTCGTTGCAGACATCCTCTACTACACCAGGCGCAGTGGCGCGTATAAGGGTCCCCTGCGTTGCTGCATAATCCAGGCCGTTGTGTGTCTGTTCTGTGTCGTTCGCCATTACCACAAACCGTCGAGTTATCCATCCGTCAACAACAGGCGGAATGTTGGGAATCGATGCGAGGTATAGCTCCCTCGCCTCACCTTTTTTCTGCAACTGCCGCTCGCTGCCAGCCGAGATCATTCTGGTGCTGTCAAGCTGTTCCTCTATATTATCCCTGAAAAGGGCCGCCTCTCCGTTTTGACGAATAACTCCCGGTGTGGTCTGATTCCGTTTGGGTTCTACGCCCGACGAGCGGGCGATACGGTGAAGGTAGCGCCCCACCTGTTCTATCCTGTCAATTTTTTCGGCAATATAGGTCATTTTTTGGGCGTCTTCCCTCAAATGTCTGTTTTCGCTGGTAAGTAAGTATACCAGCTGCAGTTTTGCCGCGATCTCTCCGGATTTTGCCACAAGGAGAATAAAGCCGATTAAAAAAATCAACAGAAACACCGCAAGGGAATAAACAATATTCCGGTGAATGTGTATCGAGAAGGTCTTGGCGTTTCCTTCCGGAATAAACATTATTGTATAATAATTTTTTTTATTCTGCATTGCCTTTTATAAGGACGGTAAAAGATTGTCCACCCCTTTTTCGCCGCTGATAATCGTTATTAATAATTTCGCGCGTTATTCTTTGACAAGAAGGTCAATTATTCTATTAAGATCCTCTTTGGTATAATAGTAGATTTCTATCTTACCTTTTTCGTTGCGAAGATGCAAAACGGAAACCTTTGTTCCAAATTTGTATTGCAATTTTTCCACTAGCGCTTGATGGTCCGGGTCTTTTCTTTCCCCAGGCCTTTTCTTGGCCCCGCCCTCTTTTTCTTGCGACTTTTTCCCTTTCCCGAGCTGTACCTCCTCTTCCACCTCCCGTACAGAAAGCTTCTGGGAAACAATTTTTTTACACAACTCCCGTTGGTATTGGGAATCATCAATGGCGAGAAGCGCCCGGGCGTGTCCCATGGTGATGTCGCCGTGAATCATCATTTCCTGGATTTCTTTGGGCAGCTTCAACAACCTGAGAGTATTTGTGATGGCGCTTCTGCTCTTTCCCACCCTCGTAGACAGGTCTTCGTGTGAAAGTCCGCAATCGTTCAAGAGCTGTTGGTAGGCTCCTGCCTGTTCAATATCATTTAAATCTTCACGCTGGATGTTCTCAACAAGCGCAATCTCAATCATTTCGCGGTCGGTGACCTTGGGTTTAATAATACAGGGAATTTTGTCTTCCCCCAAAAGCATGAGAGCGCGGAATCGCCGTTCACCCGAGATTATTTCATATCCGTCAACTTTTTTCCTCAGGATTATCGCCTGAAGAAGACCCTGGTTTTTTATACTTTCAGCCAGTCCTTCCAATTCCTTCTGATCAAACTCTCTCCGCGGCTGAAAAGGGTTGGGGCGGATTGCATTGCAATCAACAAGAACGACTTCGTTATCACTTCCCTTTTCTTCGCTGTCTTGGGGAATAAGATTGGTAAGGCCCCTGCCTAGTGCCTTTCGGGTATGCGCGCTAGCCATTGTGCATGATTTCCTTTGCGAGATTCAGATAATTTTCAGCTCCTGAAGACATTATATCGTAGAGGATGATCGGTTTGCCGAATGACGGGGATTCCGAAAGCTTGACATTTCGGGCGATTATTGTTTTAAACACCTTCTCCGGAAAACACGAGCGCACATCTTCTGCGACCTGTCGGGACAGATTGAGCCTGCCGTCGTACATGGTGAGCAGGGCGCCCTCAATAACCAGTTTTGCGTTTAGGTTTTTCTGAACGAGCCTGATAGTATTAAGCAATTCGGCAAGTCCCTCAAGAGCATAATATTCACATTGAATTGGGATAAGCACAGAATCTGCTGCAGAAAGAATATTGACGGTGAGAAGGCCGAGTGATGGTGGTGAATCAATAATTATAAATTCATAGTCGTTGCGTATCAGCTCTGTGGCGTTTTTCAAGTATTTTTCCCGCGCAATCATATTCACAAGCTCTATCTCGGCAGATGCAAGATCCGGACTTGCCGGGGCAATATAAAGGTATTTCATATGCTCGACAGGAAGAATTATATCTTTAAGAAATACTTCTTTTTCTCCTTTTTTTCTGCTTGTGACCACTTCATATATTGAAAGTCCTATATTTTTCTTTTCTACACCGATCCCTGTTGTTGCATTGCATTGCGGATCCATATCCATTAGAAGCGTTTTATGCTCCGCAGCTGCTAGTGTGGCGGCAAGGTTTATTGCCGTTGTGGTTTTTCCAACGCCACCTTTTTGGTTACATATTGCAATGATTTTTCCCAAAACAAACCCCAACGGTCCTGTTGTTTCTAATTAGGTGCTATAACTATTTTAGGGGAGTATACATTTTTCTCTTTTGGCAAACCTGCGGAAAATATTCCCCATACATACCTTTACTACCAGTGCTGGCCGAAATTATGATGGGGCTTTTTAACTGGTTAATTCTAGGGACACAAGATTGAGTCCAAAAATCTGGTTTCCAAGGTCATATTCGGCTATTTCACTTATTTTTATGCCATCCTTTTCTTTGCTTGAAGTTATGTTTTCTAACTCCTGAGAGAATTGCTTGGTCTTGAATGTATACATGTGGCCATCTTGAGTTAAAAACGGCCTAGCGAGCATTGAAAATTTCTGCATTGTCCCGAGTCCCCTGCTTAAAACATAATCAAATCCTTTTTCAGGGACAGGCATTTTTTCAACTCTTCCTGTATAAATTTCTAAATTATCGAGTAAAAGATCTGCTTTTACCTGGGAAAGAAACATGCATTTTTTTTTGTTTGATTCGGCAAGCACAAATATCAGGTCAGGCCGGAAAATCCTGATTGGTAAAGAGGGAAACCCACCGCCGGAGCCAATATCCAGGATTTTTGCGTTCTTTTTAAAACCGAATAGAAGCAATGGCTGCAGCGAATCGCAAAAATGCCGCAAAAACAGATGTTCTTCATCACCCGGAGAAATAAGTCCTGCAGCAGCATTCCACTTAAGGAGCAAGGAAATGTATTTGAGGATCATTTCCCTTTGCTCCAGGGTCGGGGTTAATCCAAGACGCTCCAATTCCTTAAGTTCGTAATAGTTCTTGGCCCTATCAAGGTGGATTTTATTAATCTTTTTCATAAGCTCACCATTGTTTCACGTGAAACATCCTTTTTTTTTGAAAGATATACCATAATAACCAGAATATCCGCTGGAGTTACACCAGGAATTCTTAATGCTTGTCCAAGAGATCTGGGTTTTATTTCCGTTAATTTTATTCGTGACTCACTTAATAAGCCCTTAACAGAATTATAACTAATATTTTCCGGAAGAAGTTCGTTTTCCATTTTTAGATATTTATCCAACCTTTCTTTTTCTTTTTCAATAAAACCGCTATATTTAATGTCGGCCTCAATCCCAAAACGAATCTCCCTGTCTTCTATTTTTATACCTAATAGGCTGAGAATCTCTTCTATTTTCACTTCTGGTCTTTTTAATAATTCTGTGGCTTTTATTTTAGATTTTATTGATGATGCTTTGTCCTTTTTTTTCCATTCCCCGGGCGTAATTTTTACTTTGGTTAGCTCCTCTTTATAGCCCGCTTTTTTTTCCCAAACGCGTCTTCTTTTTTCATAGAAATCCTTGGAAATAAGCCCCCGATGAAAAGCCATCGGCATAAGGCGTTCATCTGAATTATCCTGACGAAGGATTAACCGGTGCTCGGCACGTGAAGTAAACATCCGGTATGGCTCCTGCGTTCCTTTTGTCACCAAGTCATCTATAAGAACTCCAATATAAGAGGTATTTCTTCCTAGCACAAGGGGTTCCCCATCCAAAACAGCAGTTGTGGCGTTTATTCCTGCTAATAATCCCTGACATGCTGCCTCTTCATAACCAGAAGTTCCGTTTATTTGTCCAGCAAAATACAAATTTCTTACAATTTTCGATTCGAGGGTTGGCCAAAGCTGGGTTGGGGGGAAAAAATCATATTCTATTCCATATCCTGGCCTTACAATGTCTGCATGTTCAAGGCCGGGAATACTGTGAGCCATGCTTATCTGAACGTCAAAAGGCAAACTTGTTGACAAACCGTTCAGATACATTTCGTTTGTGTCCAAACCCTCTGGTTCTAAAAATAATGTATGTCCATCCCTTTCTCCAAACCGTACGACCTTGTCTTCAATAGACGGACAGTATCGTGGCCCGATACTTTTTATCTTTCCAGTATAAAGAGGAGACCTGTCAAGGTTCGAAAGAATAATTTTATGGGTTTCCGGGGTTGATTTGGTTATCCAGCATACCGCTTTGTTTTCGGGGTTTTGTTCTGTAGAAAACGAAAACGGCCATGGCGTTGCGTCTCCTTTTTGCATACACATTTTTTCATATTCAACGGTGCTCCCATTTATCCTGGGAGATGTTCCGGTTTTCAGCCTTCCGGATTCTATTCCAAAGCCTTTGATTGATTCTGAAAGAACAAGGGATGGCGGTTCCCCCAATCTTCCGCAGGGAAATGAAGTAAGCCCAATATGAGCAATTCCATTTAAAAAAGTACCCATGGCAAGAATTACACAGGTCCCCTTGATTTCCTCGCCATTATCCATAATAATTGAGTGTATTTTTTCTCCTTTTGCCCTTATTTCTTTTACAAAGCCCTGAAGTAGAGATAGCGTTGGCTGTTCCTCAAGATATTTTTTTGCAATTGTTCTATATGCTTTTTTATCCGCTTGTGCCCTGTTGCCCCAAACTGCCATACCCTTTGTCTGATTAAGCATTTTGAAATGTATGCCAGCCCTATCGGTAATGCGACCCATAAGGCCTCCGAGTGCATCAACTTCTCGCACGATGTTTCCCTTTGCAATCCCACCTATTGCCGGGTTGCATGACATCTGGGCAATAAAATCTAAATGAGATGTTACTAAAAGAGCTCTTAAACCTTTTTTAGCACATATGTGAGCAGCTTCTATACCTGCGTGGCCGCCGCCGACAATAATCACATCGAATTTCATGTTATTTAAACATAATAAATTGTTTCACGTGAAACAGTAGTTCGCTATAATAAAAATATCAATTGGGGGAAACGGGGTGAAGTTAATTGTGGGCTTTTTATTTGCCAATGCAAAATTCAGAAAAAATACTATTTAATATTTCTTCGTTTGTTGTTTCGCCGACAAACTCCTTAATGTCATCTAAAACATTCCGGAGGCTCAATGATAAAATTTCCTCTCCCATGCTGCTGAACGCCCCTACAGGGCGGAGTCTTTTTACCATGCGCAGCGCCAGATGCCGTTGTCTTTGGCTACAAACAATGTCGGAAAATGAAAACGAACCAAACGTTTTTGCAATCTGTTTTCCAATAAAACCAATGATTTTTTCGCGCTCTTGCTTATTCGTTAAGCATGCACCAATATAAGGTATCCCGTTTGCTCTGCAAAACTCTATTTTTGTCTTTCCGTTCACAAGGTCAGTTTTACTGATAACACAAATTTTTTTTTCTTTTTCTTTTATCAAAGCCTTTTCATGTTCTGACATGGTGGCGTCCGCTGGTGTTACCCAAATGAAAAATACAGAATTATGAATGTAATCCCAGGTTTTTTTTATACCAAGTTTTTCTACAGGATTTTCTGTGTTCCGCAATCCGGCAGTATCAAGAAGCCTTATTCTTTCACCGGCAAGCAAAATATCCTCACCAACCATGTCGCGTGTTGTGCCTTCTTCCCAACTGACGATTGACCGATCACTTTCAAGCAGTAAATTAAATAAGCTGGATTTGCCCGCGTTAGTTATTCCAACAATAGGAACATTGATTCCTTTTTCAATAACCTCTGACTTTTCTTTCTTTTTTACTTCCAATTCTATTTCTTTTCTTATTTTAATGATCTTGTTAATTTGTTCTTTTTTATTATTCCTTACATCGTCTTCTTCAGGAAATTCAATGCCCGCCTCTATGTCGCGCAATATTTCTTTTATGGCATTCTTCCATTGTTTCAGTTTCTGTTTATAGCTCCCCAAATATATATCAATCGCTGCCTCATGTTCCTTTTCGGCCCGACAATCAATAAGCCCCAGTATCGCCTCTGCCTTGACAAGATCGAGTTTTCCATTTAAATATGCTCGCCGGGTAAATTCACCTTTTTCTGCGATTACTGCGCCATTTTTCAAAAGCTCCGAAAGTATCTTTTCAATGATAATTTCGCTCCCATGGCAAAACAGTTCTACCAGGTCTTCTCCCGTATACGTTTGGGGCGCTTTATATTTTACCGCAGTAATTTGGTCTATAGTTCTTTGAGATGACGGTGAAACAAATCTATACAAACGAATGTTGTTGGGGGCGCTTTTTTGAAAAGCCTTTAATGGCTCGAGACATTTTCCCACAATAGAAAATGCACCTTTTCCGGAAATTCGTATCACGGCAATGGCGCTCTTTCCTCTTCCTGACGAGAGCGCTGTTATGGTATTGGTTGAGCATGTCATTGTAATATTCTTTCGACGGGCTTTTTGTAACTTGTTGATTTAAGCCATATTAGCGAAAAAGCCGTTTTAAAATCGGTAAGTTCGAAAAGCGGAGACTGATTACTATTTCCTTCCTTTTTTATTTACAAGCTGTTTTTTTTCCGCAGCAATCAGATATGCCGCATTTTCTTTTTGCATGCTTTTATTAAGCATATACTGCTGCAGTATTCCCAACCCGTTTGAGAAGGTCCAGTAAAAAACAAGACCCGCGGGAAAATTATTGAAAAGTACGAGCATAAAAACAGGCATGAAATAAATCATTGCCTTCTGGTTTGGGTCCTTTATGGTCATTTTATTCTGGAAAAAGGTAAGGACCGCCATAACAACAGGCATTAAAGCTATTCCATAGCCGTACATGGGCACGCCGGTTGGAAAAACTTTGTCTAAACCCATCTGCTGGAGACTAATGAGGATTTCGGGTTGAGACAGGTCTTTTACCCAAGGAACCATCCATGTGTGGGCCCCGCGCAGCTCTATGGCCTTCTGCAAAACAATATACAGCCCAATCAATATCGGCATCTGCAAAAACATGGGAAGGCAGCCGGGGTTTAAAGGGTTTATCCCTTCCTCCCGGTAAAGAGCCATAATTTCTTCATTCATCTTTTTCGCGTTGCTCTTATAGCGTTCCCGCAGGTGATTAATTTTCGGTTGAAGCATTTTCATTCTGTTCATCGATTTCATGCTGCTTTGCGAAAGCGGAAACGTAACAACCCGCGTTATGATGGTGAGAATGATGATTGTTACCCCGTAATCTTTTACTAAATTGTTGATGTACACCAGCAGCCACAAGGTCCATTCGCAAATAAACGGAAACCAGATGTCGGCACGAACAAGCCATTCCCATCCGCCGAAAAGAACCTTTTCAAACTTTATTTTAAATGAACTAAGAAGAGACAGCTTGCTTGGGCCGGCAAAAATCCAATATTCTTCCCTGTTTCCGTCTCCGTTTCTTTTTATGGTAATTGCATAATCAATAAGCTGGCCTTTTTTTCCTTCTGCTTTAATGTCGTCATTCGCCTTCGAATCGTAGCCTTCGATAAGGAGGTCTGCGTCCTTTACGCTGTCGGCAACGAGCGCCACCATGAAATATTTCGACGTAAGGGCTGCCCATTTATAGAATCCTGTTTTTTCATCTTTTTCCGGTTTTTTTTGTTGCAGGTGTTCGATGTTTTTTCCATCAAAAATGTGAATCTTGCGTTGTTCATTGACATATGCGTTACTATACTGTGTTGCGCTCGCCTTAAAAAACTCACTTTCCGTTATGCCGCACTTCCAACCGACAGAGATGCTTTTACCGTCGAGAGACCCCGACAGAATCTGAAGCCCTATTCTGTAGCTGTTTCCTTTAAAAGTATACCGTTTTTCTAAAACATATCCTCTTGCTGATTTGCATTCAAAGGACAGGGACATTGTTTCGCCATTTTTAATTTTATTCTTTTTATCAGCAGTCCTCAATTTAAACAATTTTTTATCAAAATCTTCCCCATCAACCGCCAGGTTTCCGCCTCCAACAGAAGTGCACCCGACAAGATCAACCTGTTCTTTAATATCGGACAGGTTCGGTTTTATCCGGTCATATCCGTATTCCTTCATTTTAAGAGAAATAATTCTCGCCCCATTTTCTGAAATTCCACATAATATTTTCTCGTTTTCTATCCAAATGGTATCTCCCATAACCCGCTGAAGTGATGTTGAGTCAAAGGGGTTTAAGCGGGCGTTCTGATAGTGTGGCGATGCGTCGAGAGACTCACTTACCGGTGTATCAACGGGCTTTTCGTTTTTTTGTAATGGCTCTTTCTGCAATGATTTGCTCGAGGACTCTTGCTTATGAGCAGCAGAACGTTTTTCATTCATTTGAAAAAGCATTATCGTTAATAGGATAAGGATAAATGCAAAAAAGGTGTTTTTATTCACAGCTGCCGGGCCTTTCCTTTAACTTCTGGAACAGGATCAAATCCGCCGCGGGAAAACGGCGAACATTTTAACAAACGCCTTCCGATAAGAACGCATGCAGGTAAAAAAGGCATTGTTGCGATTGTTTCTGTTGCATATTCGCTGCACGACGGATGAAATCTGCAGGTACCCCGAGGAACCAGAAGAACCGTTTTTGTTAGCGTGATTATTGAAGACAGGAAGAACAATCCTATCTTTTTACCGTATTTTCCCATGTTAAAAAACTGCTTTTCAGCTCTTCTGCTGGTGGCAACAAAATTCCCACTGGCTTGATGAGGATATCAAAATAGGGTGGGGTATTGCTTGTGTTTTTACGGAACATTTCCTTTAAAATTCTTTTTATTCTGTTCCTCTGTACGGCATTTCCGTTTTTTTTTGATACAATAATAGCAACCCGGTCGTGATTTCTGTCGCTATGTACATAGATAATGGAAAAACAAGAACACCTCCAGCATAATCCGGTTTTAATGAGAAAGGATATCTCTCTCCCGGCCGAAATCCTATATGGTTTTTCGTGGTTTTCCACCAAGTAATCGTTATTGGGAAGACGACAACCGCTTGCGCCCCTTCGCCCTTCTTTTTTTAAGTACTTTTCGGCCGCTTTTTGTAGAGTTCCTTTTCCTAAATCCGTGAGTGTTTTTTCTCTTTCTCTTTGATGGCTGAAACGTTCTTTTCATATTTTGTTTTCCTTTCTTGTGTTAAAAATGGTTTCAGTCACTATAGACTGTCAACGCGTTTCTGACACTTTTTATAAAACATGCATTTGATTTCTTTAATCTCTTTATGTAGATTTTTATTAATGTTACTTCTGTACGTGTGAATACTTTGGCAGAAGCTCCATAAGGCTGGGCATTTTTGAAGAATCCCGCCCCGAGCGTCGGGTGATATATGGGCGTTGCTATGGAAAAAAATTATACTTAAATTCGCTCGCTGTGGGGTTGAATAACCCCGCCCCAAGTGGCGGGGATTTTTCCTTGCCTAGGGAAAAGATATTTGTAATTCGCCCGCTAACCCCGCGCCAAGTCGCGGGGAATTCGCGGGCTGTGGTATTCAAGAAACGCAAACAGCGAATTTGCGGTTGTTCCGTATTTTTATGGGTCATGGTGTTTAAAAATGCATATTTCTTTGTGGCAAAACATTCTTTCCGACCTTTCGCTCAGTGTAGATTCTGCAACATTTGAAACATGGTTTCGCCCGCTGCAGCCAAAGGATATCAGGGAAGGCAAGGCGCTTGTCGTCTTGGCCCCAAATCAGTATACCGTTGATTTTTTGGATCAGAATTATAAAACCAGCATTCTCGCTCTTGCCAAAAAACATTCCCCCCCCATTGAAGATGTCATTTTTTTCGTATCTTTAAATACCCCGCTGTCTTTAGGTGAAAAAAATGCCGAAGCTGCCCCATTGCAAAAGCAGCTATTATCGTCATCGCTGTTTAACCATAATTTCACCTTTGATTCTTTTGTGGTTGGGCCCGGAAATGAATTCGCCAAAAGCGCCGCCAACGCCGTTGCAAAGGCTCCGGGAAAGACCAAATTCAATCCGCTTCTTATTTATGGCGGCGTCGGCCTTGGCAAGACACACCTTTTACAGGCGGTTGGAAACCACCTTCTTACTCAAAGAAAGGACCTCCGCATCGCGTATTCTTCATCCGAAGAATTTTATTTGAATTTCATTGATGCCATAAAAAATAACAGCACAAGAAGATTTTCTGATGTATTTAAATCCGCCAGCGTTCTTTTAATAGACGATATTCAATTCCTTTCGGGAAAAGAAAGCACTCAGGAGGAGTTTTTTTATATTTTCAACACACTGTATCAGAACCAGCGCCAAATAGTCCTTACCTCAGACCTTTCTCCGAATTCTTTAAAAGGGCTTCAGGACCGTCTAATTTCCCGTTTCCAATGGGGCCTCTGTGTAGATATCCAGCCACCCAATTTGGAAACAAGAGTGGCCATTCTCAAGAGGAAGGCGGAACAGGACAATTTAAACATTCCTGAAAATATTCTTCTTTATATTGCGGAAAATGTTTCCTCGAATATTCGTGAACTTGAAGGCATTATCATACGCCTTCTCGCATATTCTTCCATTACAAAACGCGATATAACCACAGAGCTTGTAAAAAATATCCTTAAAGTAACTCAAAAGACGGAAAAAACAAGGGTGTCCATAGAAAAAATCATTGAAACCGTAGCGGATTATTACAAGGTTCCGGTCAACAATATTCGTGAAAAAAACCGCAGAAAAGAAGTCGCTTTTTGCAGGCAATTGGCAATGTATGTTGTTAAATCATATACTAATTATTCTCTTAAATCTATCGGTTTGCATTTTGGGGGCAGGGATCACAGTACGGTTATTCATGCAGTCAAGCATATTGAAAATTTAAAAAAGACCGATAAAAACATTATTGCAGATATAGACCATATTGTTTCGCTCTTTTCAGAATAATATGGCTCAATAAATATTTAAAAACTTGCAATAATTTACTAGAATTGTCATCGCTATAGGATTCATTAATCTATTTTATATAAATATTTATTATATATTGTTCTGTTAATAATATGTTGGTTTTCTTTTTCAATTCTTTTTTCTTTTTTTATTAACATTTTGTTTTTTTTACAGCACATTTTATTAACATTATAACACGTTTGTTTTCAATAAGTTATAAATATTTAGTATACTGTCAACAAATCTATTTTTATATCTATTTGTTTATATATATTTTGAAATAGAAAATATCTTACTAAAAGCAGGTGGTGGTTTTTAACTGGAAAGGCATTTTTAATCATGGATTGCGTTATTTCAAAAAACAAATTGTACGATTTGATACAAAAAACCTATCCTATAATTCCCTTAAAAACCTCCCTTCAAATATTATCAAATTTTAAAATAACCTTTTCAAAAAAAAGCGTCAGTTTTACCGCTACTGATCTTGATCATTCAATTATAGCCTCAGCGGAGGCTGAATCTGACAGTGGAACCGAAATAACGGTGAATGCGAGAAAGTTATTTGAAATTATCAGGGAATTGCCTGAAGGCGACATCCATCTTTCCATTGATGAGAATGTACTTATTATAGAAAATAAAAAAGGTTTTTCATGTAAAATAGCGGGAATTGGAACAGAAGATTTTCCGGCATTTCCGGAAATAAAAGACGGCATAGAATTTTCCATAAAGGTGGAAAGTCTCAAGGACATGATAATAAAAAGCAGTTTTGCTGTTTCAAAAGACGAATCCAGAACATGTTTATGCGGAGTTTTATGGAAATTTGATCGCGGCAAAACAGGGATGGTTGCCACGGATGGGCATCGTCTTGGCAGTTCGTTTTGTAAAAGTGAAGAAACGATAGAAAAAAATGTTTCTATGATTATTTCACCAAAAAGCCTTCTCCATCTCGTAAGGATTGTAGACGGAAAAAAGCCGGATGAAGTAATTAACGTGTCTTTGGGAGAAAAATATGTACTCTTCGCTACCGATGTTGTTAAAATATGCTCCAAACTCCTTGATGGGCCTTATCCAGACTATGAAAAAGCTATTCCAAAAGTAAACCCGAAAAAAGCTGTCATGGAAAAAACCCACCTTTTTGAAGCAGTAAAAAGGGTTTCTGTTTTGTCAAACCAGAAAACGCATCTTGTAAAATTCGTCTTTAAACACAACACTCTTGAGGTGGTTGTGCTCAATAGGGACATTGGCGGAGAAGCAAGAGAAATAATAAAAATAGACTACGATGGCCCCGAGCATACCGTGGGCTTCAACGCCCAATATCTTATGGAAATCGTCAGTATTATTTCCGTTCCTAAAATAAGAATGGAAATGAACACCCACATTAGCGCGTGCCTTATATTCCCCGAAATTGAGAAAGATTCAGAAAAGAAAAGTGAAGACCTGTTTCTTATCATGCCGCTCAGGATCATGGAAGAAGCTTAAAAAAATTAAACAGGCAGGACCATTTTACCCGCATTAGCTCGGTAACATATGCGGTGAAAATAGGACCGTTTTATTACCTGCTTTCGAACATGCTCCCGCAGCCATCCCTCCGGGAGTTATTCAAAGAGAAACCACCGCCCCTGGCGGTGTTACTTGACTTTTTGAAATAGTAAAAAATCTGATTCGGTAAAAAGGGAAACAATGGACTTCATAGATTTGAAAAAACAATATCAGCTGCTAAAACCGTCCATTCAAAAAAGAATTAACGATATTCTCAATCGTGCAAACTTCATATTGGGAAGTGAAATTTCCGAACTCGAGGAAAATCTTGCGCAATATGTAGGGACAAACTTTTGCCTTAGCTGTTCAAGCGGTACCGACGCACTGCTGCTGTCGCTCATGGCAAAGAATATTGGGCCCGGCGATGCTGTATTCACCACCACGTTTACCTTCATTGCGACCGCAGAAGTTATTTCGCTGCTCGGCGCCACGCCGGTGTTTGTGGATATTGATTCAAAAACCTACAATATCGACCCGGTAAAATTACGCCAGGAAATAATAAAGATTAACAATGGTGACCATATCACGGGGAATTTTAAGAAACCCCTTTCATCAAAAGCCATCATTCCTGTTGACCTGTTTGGCCTATGCGCGGATTACGATGCGATACGTGCGGTGGCAAAAGAGTTCGGCCTGTTTGTGCTGGAAGATGCTGCCCAGAGTTTCGGGGCTACTTACAAGGGAAAAAAAGCCTGCAGTTTCGGCGACGTGGCGGCAACAAGTTTTTTTCCGGCAAAGCCGCTCGGCTGTTACGGGGACGGCGGTGCAGTATTTTGCAACAACAAGGAAATGTTAGATATGCTCAAGTCTCTGCGCATACACGGCCAGGGGGGCGATAAATATGAAAACGTTCGGATTGGCATAAACGGGCGGATGGACACCCTTCAGGCCGCGGTGCTGCTTGCAAAAATGGAAATTTTCGACAAAGAGCTGGCTATGCGTCAGGCTGTTGCACATCGTTATTCCCAGGCACTTGCTTCGTCGTTTACTGTTCCTGCAATTCCCGCGGAACATCGCAGTGCCTGGGCCCAGTATTCCATCCAACACCAGAAGCGAGACGAGGTCATGTCGAAGCTGAAAAAGGCCGGAATTCCTTCCGCAATATATTATCCAAAACCTCTGCATTTGCAAAAAGCGTTTGCCTATCTGGGCTATGAAAAGGGGCAATTTCCGGTTGCAGAAGACATTGCACAAAAGATATTCAGCATTCCCATGCACCCATACCTGGAAGAAAAAGATCAAGCGGAAATCATAAGAAACCTTACTGCATGACATTGTTATATAGCGAAGCGCAGAAAAAGTATTGAGAGAAAACCAACCGGCAGGGCCGCAGAAAAAATCCTCGAGAAAACTGACGCAACGAAGAGAAAAACCCCCTTGACTGTACGATTGTTGCAATTGTAGGATAAAATATCCTATATTGTTCAACAGTTGAACGGGGACCAGACTTTATGATCGAATATAAAGTTATAAAGGAAATTGAGCAAAATCCTTCTCATACGCAGAGAAGCCTTGCCGAAAAACTCGACATAAGCCTTGGCAAAGCCAATTATGTTCTTGCCGGGCTTATTGAAAAGGGAATTGTAAAGGTCAAGAAACTTAAGAACGATCCGGATAAAATCCGGTGGCAATATATGCTTACGCACGAAGGAATGAAGGAAAAATTCAGGATCACCCGCCAGTTTCTTAAACGCAGGATCCGGGAATATGAAGATATACAGAAAGAGATAGTCCAACTTCAGGAAGAAGTACATTTGCTGGAAAAGCTGAACTGAATGACCTGGAAAGACCGGGAAAGCGGATAGTTCTTTAACGTTGTTTACTTTACAATAAGTAATAAAGGTATGCGGAAACCCTGGTACCGCCGACGGGGGAAAGGTGCATCCGGCGGAAAAACAAAAGGAAACAAAAATGGCAAAAACATTTGCGCTGATCGGTGCCGGCGGATATATAGCTCCTCGCCACCTGCAAGCCATAAAGGACACCGGCAATCTTCTTGTCGCGGCATGCGACCCAAAAGATTCGGTGGGTGTTCTTGACAAGTATTTTTTCGACGTTCAGTTTTTTACGGAATTCGAGCGCTTCGACCGGCACGCTGAAAAACTGCGCAGAAAGGGGAGACCGATCGAATATGTGAGCATCTGCTCGCCGAATTACCTTCATGACGCGCATATACGTTTTGCGCTCCGCATCGGCGCACACCCGATATGCGAGAAACCTCTCGTTCTCAACCCGTGGAACCTTGACGCACTTGCGGAACTGGAGCTGGAAAGCGGCAAAAAAATAAACACGATTCTCCAGCTTCGGGCGCATCCTGCGCTTATCGAACTCAGGCAAAAATTGCAGCAGGAAAAAAACGTAAAAAAACACCGCGTTGTGCTGACCTATATCACGTCAAGGGGCGATTGGTACCTTGTTTCGTGGAAGGGACAACCAGACCGTTCCGGCGGCCTTGCAACAAACATCGGCATCCACTTTTTTGATCTTCTTATCTGGTTGTTCGGCCCCGTTCAGCGGTCCGAGGTGCACATCGGCGAGCCGCGGAGGACGGGCGGTTTTATGGAACTTGAGAACGCAACGGTGCAATGGTTCCTATCCATTGACAGAAAAGATCTTCCATCACAGGCCCAGTCACAGAATAAAACCACGTTTCGGTCAATCACCATTGATGACAAGGAGGTGGAGTTTTCGGAAGGCTTTGCCGACCTTCATACGAAAGTGTATGAAGAGACCCTCGCGGGAAGAGGGTTCGGCATAGAAGACGTTCGGCCGTCAATCGCGCTTGCGCATGATATCCGCATTGCCGTTCCGGCCGGAATCAACGCAAATTCCCATCCTTGCCTGACAAGGGCGACATTATGAAACCATACTTCAAGCACGAATCTGCCTATGTTGACGAACCTTGCGACATCGGCGAAGGAACGAAAATATGGCATTTCTGCCATATCATGAAAAACGCGAAAATCGGCAAGAATTGTATTTTAGGACAAAATGTAAGCATAGCGAATGACGTTATTATCGGCAACAACGTAAAGATCCAGAACAATGTTTCGGTATATGCGGGCACAACCGTGGAGGACGATGTGTTTTTAGGTCCGTCCTGTGTGCTTACCAACGTCATCAACCCCCGGTCCCAGATCAATCGCCATTCGCTCTACGAAAAAACCGTAATCAGGCGCGGCGCCACTATCGGCGCAAATGCAACGATAGTGTGCGGAATAACGATCGGGAGATATGCTTTTATCGCCGCAGGTGCGGTTGCAACAAAGGACGTTCCCGACTATGCAATGATGATGGGCGTGCCGGCCCGGCAAAAGGGATGGATGAGCAGGCATGGACATGTTTTAAAGCGTCCCGACGGAAAAGGGGTAATGATTTGCCCAGAAAGCGGGTTGAAATACAAGGAGGTTGAAAAAGGCGTTGTAAGATGCTTAGATCTTGATGAGGAAACAGAGCTGCCTGCTAAAATGAGTGTTGGTATGGCCGGATATAATGATATGAAACGCAAGCTAATCCGCTGAAAAACTTTCCATTTCAGTCTAATATGAAACCTGTAAATAATAACCACTTGCTGGAAATATTAACCCGGCTTTCCAGAGCGAAAGTCAGATATATAGTATGTGGTGGCGTTGCAGTCGTCTTGCATGGAGTTGAACGGATGACAATAGACTTGGATCTTGCTCTAGATTTTGATCCGAGGAACGTAAAGAAATTCAATGCAACAATTGCCGGACTTGGCCTCATTCCAAGAGCCCCTGTTTCCCCAGAATTTCTGTTTGACAAAAAGCTAAGGGAATCGGTTGTTCGAGAGAAAAAAGCATTGGTCTTTACATTTATAGATCCCGACAATCCATTTCGAATGGTTGATGTACTTCTCCCGGCAGACAAATCGTATGATGCACTTTATAAAGGATCTGAAGTAAAAAGAATCGGTAAGGTGACCGTGAGAATAGCTTCGAAGCGGCAAATTATCACCATGAAGAAAAAGGTGAGACCGCTTCGCGACAAAGACCGCTTCGATATCGAAGCCCTACGCAAAGTGAAACCATGAAGAATGAAAGACTAAATAAAAAGAGTCTTGCAAGAGCTTTTGACGGCCTTAATGAAAAGAATTTTGACGGTCATACGGATTTTTATATGTTATCATCGGAACAAAGGCTCCAATGGCTTTCCAGCGGCGCGCGATTCGCGTTCGTTGTAAATCGCGACACAAGACGAGGTGCGGCCCAAGATGTTGGCCGGAAATCCGCCATAAAGAAGCGGATTTTTTGATAGCGCCTTTCCAGTATTTTTCACTGATCGTCCATGTAACTCAATTTATTTTTCTATTATAATCGCTATCACGATTTCTTCCTCGAACCACCTGTAAGGAAGTTAACCATGGAACAACCGCCTGCAAGCAGACAAACATCAGCACCAAACCAGCCCCCACCTCGTTCACCCGTGGCACCACAGCGGGACCCCGACGAGATCAACTTGCTGGAATACATCTACGCTCTTGTTAAACACAAAAAACTTATAATTGGCCTCACCCTTTTGGGCCTCGCTGCCGGCTATGTCGCCGCGCTTATAAAGGGGCCGATCTGGGTTGCCGAGGCGATGATCGCGCCCAAGGAACGAGAATCCCAGAAATCCACATCCCTGGCCGATCTCGGCGCGCTTGGCGGCCTTGTTGCAAGCCAGCTCAATCTTGACGTTGGCAGCGCAAGCCTTAATATGATGGACATGATACTTGACAGCAGGGATTTCGGGGCGAAGCTTATTGAAAAGGACTCCCTGTTGCCGCTTATCTACAAATATCAATGGCCGGGGAAATATAAAAAATACTGGGACCAGTCCCTAAACAAATGGAAACCGAATTTTATTCAACCAAAACCCCTCGCCATGGGGCGGTTTATTCAAACGAAATATTTAAAAAAAACCAAAGACGCCAAAAAAAACGTAATCGTATTGTCTATTCAATCCAAAGACTCGATGTTCACGAGTACTCTAGCAACTGTATATCTAGATTATCTCAATGAATATATCAGAACAAAGGTGCAGACAGAGGCAAAAGAAAATGTGGAATACCTTGACACCCAGCTAGTAAGCATCGCGGACCCGCTGCTCAGGACAAAAATTCTCGGTCTTCTTGCGAGTGAGATAGAAAAAAAGATGGTGGTGAGCCGGGAAGCGTTTAAAGTGGCGGACCCGTTATATCTACATAAAAACTTCAAGGAAAAGAAACTTTTTCCCATCGTTTTAGGCATCGGATTCTTTTTTCTGAGTTGCCTCTACATAGTTTTTATTCAGGCTATTACATCTTCAGAAAAGACGGATGAAGATAAGCGGCTTATTGAAAAAATAAAGCAGGAAGTGTTTTTAAGGCGGAAATAATAAATGATTCCAGGCAGGTGACGATCAAGATATTATACATCTTAATTTAGAACGCCTTTTATTATCCTTCAATCTGATTTCTTCAATGCAAACCCAGCAAAAATCCTCAGTAGGTAGCTTTGTTGACCAAACAGGATTAAAGCGTTTATACTGTTATACCTAAATAGTGTATACCGCGATTTAAAACCGGCCAGTTTCACAATCTCACGCTTGACGATTTATGAAGTAAAATTATTATGATACGTTGTATAATAACTATCGTTTTACTGGGTTTTCTGCCGGGTTTTATTTCGGAAGCGAAAGGTCAGGACACCAGTTTAGGAAGGTTTGACTTTGAAAATCCATCCTTGGCTGGCTGGGAAGGGGGAGGGGGGGTCGCTTCGGTGTCAGCGGAAAAGCCTGCCTCGGGAAACTGGAGCCTGTTGTTTGATTTGAATGGAAAAGAAAAGGCGCAGATTTTTAGAAGATTCACCCTTCCGGCAAACAAAGTCCAAAAAACCAGAATGGTGAGAATTTCATTTTTGATTCGAAGTGAAAACTTTTCATCAGGAAAAGGGTCCATCAGCTTTTTAAAAACTTTTGATTCCGGGAGAAAGCCTGAATGGTTCGACTGGAATAATCCCGTGTTCGCAGCGATTACAACACAGAAAGAATGGACACGTTTTTCCGCTGAAGGTTTTCTTGGCCCCGAAGTGCGGAATTTAACCCTTTATTTCAATTTAGGCAGCCCAACAAAAGCGGGGAAACTGTTTGTTGACGACTTGAATATCGATCTTCTCGAACGTGGTCTTCGATTCAACCTCGGCCGGAAGGATTTTATCTTTCCCGAAGAATCAAAAACCCTCGACTTGATAATTTCGTCACCAGAAAAATTGAAATCAGGACAGGTCACAATTTTTAATGAAGAAAATCAGGAAATTGGCAACACAGATCTTTTTCGCGGCAAGAGTATGGCCAATGTTTTACTCCCGAATCGAGGATATTATCTAACCCGAATCCGAGCGGAATATGATGACGGGGTTAAGCTTGAAACTTCGACCCCAATGGCTGTTGTCGGTCCGCGAATTCCTGACGATCAGCGAATGAAATCAAGATTCGGAATTTCTGGAGACGGCGATACCCAATTTATCAATGCCGGCGCCCGCTGGGACCGGCGTCAAGGCGATTTGGACTGGGAAGTCTTTGAAAAAGCATCCAGCGATGGTTTTAAAAATCCATTACCTCATTCACTTTATGAAGTTTCAGAAGATTTTACCTCAATATATTACCTTTGGCCCCAACCAACCTGGCTTCAAGATCGAAATGTTTTCACTTTTCCTAAAGCACCCACTCCTTTCGACATGTACCCGATGAAGGATTGGGAAAAATTTCGAAAATTGGTTGGCTTCGCCGTAAAAAACATGTCGAACAAACCGCTTGAGTATATTGAAGTGGCCAACGAGCCTGATATGTCCTGGAAAGGGCCGTGGTCAGGCTTGGTCCAGTATCATAAGGAAATGGCCCAAGCCGTTAAATCAGTCAGCCCAACCACCAAAATTATCGGCCCTTGCCTTTGCAACATCAGTATAAAAGAGCTCAAGAACCTATATAGCCTTGGGCTTTTTGAATACCTTGATGGTTTGTCAATCCATGCCTATGTCAAATCCACTCCACCCGAGAAAGAATTTATAAAACTCATTCATGACTTGAAAGACTTCATGAACTCGATAGGCAAAAAAGAAATGCCGTTATTTTTCACTGAATACGGCTGGCCAATTCCGCCTGGCGATTGGCAAAAACCCGTAGATCCTCTCACTCAGGCAAGATATTGCAGCCGATCCCTGATTCTCCTTGCCGCAGAAGAAATAGATGCCATCCAGTGGTTCTGCCTCCGCTGGGCGGATCCAAATTCCAGCGCATCTTGCTATGGCCTGTTAAACTGGGAATGGACCCCGCGCCCGAGCTACTCTGCTTACGCCAACACTGTTCGATTGCTCACCAGCACAAACGGCCCCGGCCGCGTGTTCCGCACTACCCCCACAGGATATTTGGCCCTATTTAACAGAAAAGGAAACACGCTCGCCGCCGTCTGGGACACTGAAAAAAAATCAACCACGTTTCTTCCCAAACCATGGAAAGAAGCCAGAGACATGATGGGTCGGCCGGTCAAAGAACCGGGTACGACCACAACAGAAATATCCCCCAGCCCATTGTTCGTGGAAATTACCGACCTTGGTTTTTACCGTCTAAAAGAAACAAAGTCAATCGAAATCCGCCAGGGAAAAGAGGTTATACTTCCATTTATCCCAGTCTGGACACCAGCAATCTTTAAGGTGGAAAGAAATAGACTGATGATTCCTGCAGATGCAAGTAAAGGGCCTTATTTGGTAATTGGAATGTTCGCTAAAGAGTGGCAAGTGGTGACGGTAAATGTGACATAATCGCGGTAGATTGTGAGTAATGGTTTCGTAAGACTATCGAAAAAACCAGGTAAAATTTTAAGCCCTATTTAATTATTAATGAATACTTTTATTAAAAATTGGTCTCTATTAAGTGTTTCCAGCGTTGTGCAGCAAGTAGCATCCTTTTTTTGTATGATTCGAATTGCAAGACTATTAGCCCCTGAGGGTTTTGGTAGTTACCTTCTAATTCTTACTGTGGTCGCAGTAACAACATTAGTCGCAAGCTTGGGTCTTCCACAAATCATCACACGTATTATTGCGCGGCGTGGCTCTGTTTTAAAAATAGTCAAAACTATTTCATGGCCTTTGATCATAATGGCAGTGCTTACCAATTTTGGATTGGGGCTATATTTATTCTTTTTTAATGGTTTATCTGAATGGATAGTTTTAATAGCAGCTGTAGTTCTGTCGATGTCTCAGGTTCTTTGGATGATTTTGGAATCATTTGCTTTTGGAAAACAACAAATGGAGTTTTCTTCGATTTTAGGATCTGCTTCATCGCTCGTTTGGTTATTGTTTGTCTTCATGATTCCACATGCACATTTTTCTTTAACTTTAATCGTCGCTGGCTTTTCAACAATTCAGTTATTACGGAGCTTGGCCTATGGAATCTTAGAACAGCAATCGGGATATTTTAGGAAAAATAACAACTCTTCTGAAATTGAAAATAGTGAAGAAAGAAGATCAATTTTTCTGCAAAGTTTTCCTTTATTTGGAACAGGTCTTTTATCGCTATTAACGACTCAAATTCCAATCATGTTTTTAGGACATTTTTCAGGCGCCAAAGAAGTTGGTTATTACGGTATTGGTAACAAATTGATGATGCCACTAATGACATTAACCAACATGTTGATAGCGGCAGCGTATCCTCTTCTATCAAAACATTATGTAGATAATCGCGATCAATTTAATAAATATGTCCGCAAATTATTTCTCGCAATACCTTTTATTGGAATAATTTTTGGTTTAACTATTGGATTGTTTAGCAAAGAAATTGTGGTGCTTGTTTTTGGTAAAAATTTCTCACCGGCAATAGAACCTTTTTTTATTCAGATATGGATAATATTGATTATTGTTTCTCTTAGTTTTATTGCAAGTTTGTTTTTGGCGACTAATAATGAAAATTTAATGGTTAAACTATCAATATTTAATGGCCTTGTCATTGGTGGCAGCTCATACGTTGGCTCACACTATGGGGCTATTGGGCTTGCCGTCGGATCTTTAATTAGTTTCGTGGTTGGCTTTTCACTTCACTGGTATTTTTTAAATAAGCTGATAGGAAGAATTTTTCAACCACTTTTTTTAATCTCTATTGTTGTCCCCTTTTTCATATTAAGCATGGTGGGTTTTCTGTTTATAAACACGTCATTGCCATTGCGAATTGTTATTATGTTTGGAATCTTAACGTTATTTGTTCTTTTTCATAAAAAATCAATTATGGAATTGTTTTGCGATTTGCGAGCGATACTATCTTCTTAAAACCTGTTTAACTTTAAAGAATGGCTCAAGCGTGATTTTAAAATGTCCTTTATGCTTGTCTTTACAAGATAACAAGATTTTTAATGTCCCAGATAAATTTTTTGGATACGATAAATGTTTTCAATTAGTGCTATGTAAAGCGTGCGGAATGATTTGGATTTATCCTACACCATCGTCGGAAGTTTTGAAAACATTTTATCCGGATGACAATTATTACGCATACAAAGACGCGTCGGGTTTTAAACCTAAAAAAGGAATTAAAAAAGCACTTTCAGCATTTGCTCATCCATTTAGAACAGTAGATAGAATAATTTACTATTATGGTTTACAGTTGCGAAGGGGATTCCCAAACACGTTAAATGGCAAGGTGTTGGATGTTGGCTGTGGCAGCGGGCTGTTTTTAGATTCATTAAATCCTATGATTAAAAAATATGGCATTGAATTTAACGAAAAGTCCTTACAAAAATGCAAAAAAAAGGGAATTTATGCATTTGCCGGTTTTAAAGATGCACAATTTAAAGATGATATTTTTGATGTCGTGAGTGTCAATCATGCCTTAGAACACTTTCCAAATCCGTTAGACACGATAAAAGAAATTTACAGGATATTAAAGCCAGGAGGAATACTCGTAATTGGTATTCCTAACTCAAGGTCTATAGGGTTCAAACTTTTTCGCACGAAGTGGTTTCCACTTGAAGTTCCAAGGCATACTTTTTTATTCAGTGATCGAAATCTAACAGCCTACCTTAAATCTCAAAACATTTATATTAAAAAAGTTCGACATACAGCAGAAGCATATTGTTATATTGGAAGCTTTTTTTATACTATTAACGATTTATTTAAACTAAATAAAAAGCTTTCAGATTATGAGTATCTATTTAATAGTTCCATTATTAAACTGATGTGTTTTCCGATTGTTTTATTAGCAAAGATATTTCGAGTTGGTGATACTATAGAAATCTGGGCGCAAAAGAAATAATGAAAAAAGTGACCATCGCTATTGCGATGTATAATCATGCGCAATATTTATCGGAATGTATTTCATCGGCGTTGAATCAAACGTATAAAAACATTGAGATTTTAGCGGTTAATGATGCATCAACAGATCAAACGCACAATATTGTCCAATCTTTCATGCCGTATTCAAAAATTAGATATTATAAAAACGAAAAAAATATTGGAATTGTAAAGACATACAATAAACTTTTAGAATTAGCTGACGGTCATTATTTTATGATTTTGGGAGATGATGATATTTTAGGGATGGATTACATTGAGCGAACGGTAATGGTTATGGAGGAGAGGCCATCTTGCCGGGTGGCTTTTGGCCGGAATGTTATTCTTAATCAAGATAGTTCTGTTAGTAAAGAACTAATTTCTACCTTTGGAAGATATATTTCAGGCCTAGAGTATTGTAATCTATGGCTTTCTGGGCATCCAACATTTCAGCAACATGCTTTCATCATGATGTTTTGTCCAGTAGATATTGTTCGAAAAGCTGGGGGCTTTCCCGATTTTCAAATGGCACAGCACGCCGATAATGCACTTTTTATAAAAATGATTATTGATGGAGACGTAGGATACGATTCACAAGCAGATTATTATTATCGTGTGTATTCTCAGAGTTACGGTAACCAACACGTTGCTGAGGTGGGCGAAGCTACATTACAATTTTTAGAATATTTCAAGACAGATATTCTTCCAAAGCTGGTTTTTTTAAAAGGGAATAATGTTGCCCGTAAAATGTTAAAAAATCTTAATGGTTTGCTAATAGAAACCTTCATTCATAGGATACTAAAATACTATGCCCCGAACCATTCTATTCGAGAATGTATTAATCTTTTGACGGTGTTCAATAAACAAAATTCATTGTCATATTATAAATTTATTCTAAAATATTTTATCTTAAAACATGGAATAAAGAAAGAGAAAGACTAATGAAAATATTCATTACCGGTGGCGCAGGATTTATCGGGCGAGAAGTGGTTCAGCAATTGCTTGGTAAAAAAGCAAAAGTAACTATTTACGACGATTTTTCCTTTGGACGAGAGAGTAATATTGAAGCATTTAAAAACGATCCTAATCTAAGAATAATAAAGGGAAAAGTTGAAAATCATAAACAACTTTTTACGGCTATGAACAATGCCTTTCCTGATGTGGTCATTCATCTAGCCGCACTCCACTTTATTCCTTATTGCAATAAATATCCTTTAGAGACTATACGGGTAAATGTAGAAGGAACATATTCTGTCTTGGAAGCCGCCGCAAAGCTTAAAGTAAGTCGGGTTCTGTTTGCTTCCAGTGGCGCACTCTACGCGAGCGAAAAACACGCTCTAAAAGAGTCTCAAGCTACTCCTTGTCCCACGGATGTCTATGGTTGCAGTAAATTTCTTGGAGAGCAAATATGTCAGTATTTTTCAAGAACGAATAACCTGACCACAGTAGCAATGAGATTTTTTAACACCTATGGACCGTTTGAAACAAATGAGCACCTTATTCCTGAAATCATGAAACAGCTTCATAAGGGGAGCGAACTGCATCTAGGCAACATAAAAACTAAACGCGATTATATTTATACAGAAGATATTGCACGGGCTATTGTGATGTTAGCTCAAACAAACAAGTTAAACGACCACGAAGTGGTAAATATCGGTACGGGCAAAGAATATTCTGCAGAGCAAATTGTCGAGACTATCGAAAAAATAAAGGGGAAAAAGATAACTATTCATGCCGATCCGCAAAAAATGCGTTCGTCGGATAAATTGCATCAAATGGCCAGCTTGGAACATATTCAGAAAATCATTACATGGGAACCACGATATAGTTTGGAGCTGGGATTATCAGATCTGCTAAAAAGTGAAAGGCTGATTTGAGGGCACTATGCAGGTAATTGGAAGAGCAGTAGTTTTAATGGATTTGCTTCTAAGGAAATTAAGAAACCGAAAAAAGCAACCAAGCTCATCTCAAACTTCGGGAATAGAAACCACAGGCATTCACACTAGGCCGGGTATAAAACCTTCACTTGTTCCGAATACGCGCGAAATATTCTTAGTAAATTATGACAATGCGAGTCACACGCTTTGGCGGGCGCAAGAATTCACATTGTTTGCCAGAAACAGGAGCTTACTTGTATCACCTATATTAGATTTGGGATGCGGTGATGGTTCTTTTTCCTCTATTCTCTTCAATAAGCTTGAGTATGGAATCGACCCTGATCCGAACGCTATCGAGATTGCAAAAACTCTGAATATTTACGGGGTTCTTCTAAACAGGCCGGCCGAAGATACTCAATTACAAAACAGCTCAATTCGATCTGTCTTTTCAAATTCAGTGCTTGAACATGCTACCAATCTGGACGCAATCATTAAAGAAATGAGTCGTATTATTATACCTGGCGGTGTCTTCATGCTGACTGTTCCAAATGAGGAATTCACGACAAGCATGAGTAAGTTGTTTGGCTTTAGAGAAGCTCAACGTCTCAATGAAAATGAATTCTTTCATCGCAATTTGTTAAGTAACGAACAATGGACAGGACTATTAAGGAAACACGATTTTGAAATTATAAAACTTCAAAACTATCAACCTGATAATTTGAATTTCGTATTTAGACTGCTGCGGTCCCCCATTATTCGGCGACTTAATAAAATAATACCCCTATGGAATACTCAGGATATTCTGAACCTTGTAGATAATTCGTTAAAATGTCAAAAAGGGGCAGGAACGTTTATAATAGCTAAAAAAGGAAATAGCCGATAATGCATGTGGCTATTTTGGGACCAATCTCAAGAATACCTGAAGAAGCTACGAGTGGTGTTCCGCGGGCGACAATAGAATTAATAGAGGGCTTTAGCCGCTATTTCCCCGAAGTAAAAGTTACAGCGATTACTTTGAGTGATGAAGTTAAGGTTGTGACTAAACAACAAGCATCTTCGTTTGATATTGTTTTTATTCCAACTCGTAAGATAGGCAGAACATGGTTATTATATTTACCAGATATATTGAAAATTAAAAAGATTCTTAGCAAATTAAAGCCGGATATTGTACACTCCCAAGGCTTTCCTGAATATATTCTGGCAGGAGAATTTTCTGGCTTCCCGCACGTTGCAACAATTCATGGTATAATTCGGAATGAAGCGCGTCTTGAAAAAGCGTTAATCAAAGATTTCCTTAGAGCATCCGTACGCGCGATAATGGAGCAATATTATATCCGACGATTGCGGCACATCATTATCATTTCTCCGTACGTTAATAGATTCGTTGAACATGTCTCACATGCTCAGATTTATCATATCGATAATCCAATTAGCGAGAAATATTTCTCTATATCGCAAAAAAGTATTCCTGGCTTTATTTTACAGGTTGGAAGTCTGGTTTTCCGAAAGGGAGCTCATGTTTTGATTGATGCACTATGCTTGATAAAAGAGGAGCAGTTTGAAGTGCATTTTGTCGGGAGCACTCCGGATCCAAAATATAAAGAACGTTTGCACAACCAGATTTCCGAAAACAACATTGAGCCGAAAGTCGTTTTTCATGGGGCAGTCAGTGATCAGGAATTATTGGAATGCTATGAAAAGGCATCAATAGTTTGTTTGTGCTCGTTTGAAGAGACTTCCCCGCTTTCTCTGGCACAGGCTATGGCTGCCGGGAAAACCATAATTGCCTCGCGATGCGGAGGCATTCCGGATTTGATACGTGATGGGGAAACAGGAATCTTATTTGATGTCGGATCCAGCAAGGATTTAGCTAGCATATTGAAGAAGCAACTAGGCGAATCTGATAATAATACTTTAGCCATACAAGCCCGGCATGAAGCTCGCAATAATTTCCATCCAGAATCAGTAGCTTTAAAAACACTTGAAGCCTACCTTAAAGTTTGTAATCAGCCAAAATAAATGGCCGTTAATGGTTTTTCTGGATACCCCCATGAATATTTCACCGGAGAAAATGTTCGAAAACCGAAGTTTATTTTTTAATACACTTACTATATTATGACGACTGAAAAACCAATTTGGCATCTTGATAAAAGTACCATTCAAAAGGCGCTGTTAATTATATGGACAGCTGCTTTGATTTTGTTCAGACCCTCAATACTTGGACAGTACAACAACACCCTCGTGTTTTGTGTTTTTTCCTTAACAACATTTTTACTGTTTATTTCAGATCGTCAAGTTGCTTTCGTAATGGCCAGAAAACAAAGGACCATTATTATTCTGACTCTGCTCACAATGGCTTACTTGTTCTGCCAGGGCATGCTTATAGGCGGCGCGTATAAACCGGTAATAAATTCGTCAATATGTATAATAGGATGTATCCTGTGCATTGGTTACGTTGTAAATAAATATGACAATCAATTTATTTTAAAAACATTGATAATAATTCATTTTTTATTTAGTGTTTCCGCTATCGTAACCGTTGTAATGTTGATAATAAACAAATTTAATATCGACGCAATACCAGTAATCGTAAAATTACATGCTTACGGCACAAGTGGTGTTACAGAAGAAATTTTTGGAGAACATAGCCTTCTTGTGCCATTCTCTTTTATTTGGGGAAGATTACCAATATTTGGGATTAATCTTCCGAGGTTCCTTGGTATTTATAGGGAACCGGGGCTGTCTCAAATTTATTTTTGGACAGCGTTCTTTCTTACTTATTTCGTAAAAATGAAACATATTAAAATTATCCGAACCTGCATCTTTATTGGCGCATTCTTGACATTTTCAACGACAGGGATATTGAGTTTTGCAGCTGGATATTCAGCGTTTTTGTTCTTGAATAAATCAACACAAATTGAGAAAGTGAGAAACGCCGTTATCGTGCTATGTGTTACGCTCCTGGGTGGAATTATTCTGTCACTTCCCGGAATCGGGATTCTTGATAAAATGGAAAATGCCAACGGAATGGATCGAATAGACAGTTTCAATTATAGTATTCATGAATTCTTAGAAAATCCCATTATCGGGAAAGGTTATTATTATGGCTTTTCAACAGATTCTGAAGGGCGCCAGTTCAAGGGCGACGTGCAATTTATTGGAATCATTGGGGTTGCATATCAATTAGGATCAATAGGGATATTGTTGTACTTTTTATGCTGGATCTATTCTTTAACAAGGCTTGCAAATAGAAAAACCCTTTGCATTTATATCCCCTGCATAGTAACTTTACTGTTTTTCCAGCCGAGCTATAATGATATATTAGTTTGGTTTTTAATGCTCATTAACACAAGAGAGCTATCACCCACCAGTGACAACAAACAGTATATATCTACAATTCAAGAATATTCATTAATTGCAAATACCATTTAGAATTAAAACGAATATTACAATAGTTAGATGAGGAAAACTTATTCTATTAAAAACTTCAGAAGTAATTAAACATTTACGCTGCCCTAAATCTGGTCAACAATTGCAGACGCATGGGAATATTCAGTTGATTACTGCTGGCGAGGGACCAAACCAAGTATACCCGATTGTCAATGGTTATCCCGTTGTTATTGATTTTGGCGATAGCATTATAACGCTTCAATCCATAGAAAAGGCAAACGCCACATCTTTGATTATACGTAAAAGGTATAAAGGGTTTTATAAATTAATAAAACGGCTATTTTCCCCAACATTAAAGAACACAAGAAGAAATGTCGGGTTGCTGCTTGCAGAACTTTATAAAAGAAACAGCAAACCGCAGGTTTTAATTATAGGTGGGGGCGCCATTGGCCAGGGGATGGAACCATTATACAACGATAAAGAAATTCAAATAGTCGCATTTGACATTTATGGTTCTGAAAATGTTCAGTTCATTGCCGATGCTCATCATATTCCACTACCGTCTTCGCATTTTGATGGAGTTGTTATACAGGCAGTTCTAGAACATGTATTAGATCCGACTCAAGTTGTTAGTGAAATCAATCGAGTGCTTAAACAGAATGGCTTTGTCTATGCCGAAACACCCTTTATGCAGCAGGTACATGAGGGGCCTTACGATTTCACTCGCTTTACTGAAAGTGGCCATCGCTATCTTTTTCAGGACTTCGATTTATTATCTTCTGGTTTTACTGCAGGTTCTGGGACGCAACTACTCTGGGCGCTTGAGTATTTCGTTAGTGGATTTTTTCGTTCAATGACAGCGGGGAAAATAGCAAAGTTGGCTTTCTTTTGGCTCCAATTTCTCGATGCTATTATTCCAGATCGATTTAATATTGATGCCGCAAGCGGTGTCTATTTCCTAGGCCGCAAATCTGATGAATCACTAAAGGCAGCGTCTATAGTTTCCCACTATCGGGGGGCACAATAAATGAAATTCAGTATCATTACTCCTACCTTCAATTCCGTTGCCTTTGTCGATGAAAATATTCGAAATATTCAAACGCAGACACACAAAGATATCGAACATATTATTATAGACGGAGGTTCTAATGAGGGAACGGTCGAAAAATTAAAGGCTTTTCCACATATTAAATGGATTTCAGAGCGGGATAAAGGTCAATCAGACGCTATCAATAAAGGTTTTCGCATGTCATCAGGCGATATTTTAGCGTGGCAAAATGTTGACGATCTCTATATGCCCGATACTATAAAGACCGCAGCAGATTTTTTTATTAACAACCCGGATGTTGATATAATATATGGTGATTATCAATTGATTAATTTTGATGGCTCTTGGCGCTGTACCGTCTACCCAATTCCCTGGAATAAATGGCTGTTTGCTCATGGACGGTTTGTGCCACTGCAACCGACATTGTTTTGGCGACGAAGGGTTTATGAACATGTTGGAGAACTTGACCTGAATCTTCATTATTGCATGGACGTTGATTTCCTCGCGCGAGCAAGTAAAAAGTTTTCCTTCGTCAAGATTCCTAAAGTCCTTGGAAAATTTCGTATTCATAATAAAAGTAAAACGCAAAATCCTGAAAATAAAAAGAACGTTGAATGCGAGTATTTTGAAGTTCTTTCGCACCATTTTAAATACAATCTCCTTGATAGATTGATTTTTATTTTATTTCAAAAGAGAAAAAAATATGCATCATTTATTAAACGACGTTATTTACGAGAAAAGTAACCGCTTCCAATGAAAATCGTTTACGTTATTACTGCGCTGGTATATGGCGGCGCCGAGAAACTTTTGGTAAACACGTGCAATCTTATGGCCTCAACCAATGATATTACCGTTTGTTATCTTAAGGATGAGCCCCGCTTAGCAAACCTATTTGATTCCCGTATTAAAATAATCAAAGTACCCTTTGGCTTAAGGAGCATACCTTTTTTACGAAGATTATATAAACGGATAAAACCCGACGTTATTCATACACACTGCCCGCATGCTGATTTTTTAGGGCTTTTTGCCGCAACCGGTCTTAAAATAAAAAAATTTACAACGATACATAATATATGGATTAAATGGAATTGGAACGATAATATCATTTTTTATTTTTATCGTTTTTTATTACATTCATTGGTATCAGAATGCAGGATTATTGCTATTTCTAGTGCAATCAAAGAACATTTGGTCAATCGAATTAATATTCCAGAATACCGGATTCATCTTGAGTATAATTGCATTCCGGATTTGATTTTAACCCAAAGCAAAGAAGGTCTACGCCTTAAGCTTGGTATTAAAATTGATGATTATTGTATGCTCTTTATTGGAAGATTGGAGCAGCAGAAATCAGTCGACACGCTGATTAAGGCAACAGAAACTCTTAAAGCTACGATTCCAAATATTCGAACCATTATTATTGGTCATGGGCGCCTTAAAGATAGTCTTATAAGACAAGCACAATCGCTAAATATTGCTTCTATGATCTCATTCATACAGCCAGTGGTGAATCCGGAGGAATATTACGCGGCGGCCGATGTGTTTGTTTTACCCTCGATTTATGAAGGCTTTGGAATAGTAATTTTAGAAGCATTCAGGGCTGGTTTGCCTGTAGTTGCGACAAATATTGAAGGTCCTCTGGAACTTATTCAAAGCGAAGTAAATGGTCTGTTATTTAAACCAAAGGACTATCAAGCATTAGCTGACCATATATTCCGTTTATATAATGATCCCCTTTTCGCAAGGCGTATTGGTATTGCCGGGCGAGAAAAATATCTTGGCAAATACGATATTGTTAATTATGTGCGAAGATTAACAAACATATATACAAGCATGAATCAATAACCCTCAGAACAAGACTGCCAGACTTTTACTTTCACTATTAATAACACTAACATGAACCGATTACGGGTAATTCACGTAAGCCAGGCCTTGGGCGGTGTCGAAACCTCGATCAGGAATATTATCGAGAATATTGACGATTCAAGAATAGAATCGGTCTTAATAACACCCGCAAATAAATTGGAGGTTTGTTCATCATCCGGAAAACAAGTTGACCATTATCATATACCATTTGTCAGGCGCATCAATCCGGTGTTCGATGTTTATTCGTTTCTGAAATTATTGTGGCTGCTGAAAAACCTTAAACCGGATATCCTTCATTGCCACAGCTCTAAGGCGGGGTTTTTAGGACGTTTAGCCGGACATCTTTTGAACATAAACACAATCTATTCTCCCCGCGCTTTTTCATTTTTAAGCAGTCAATACGGTTTCGTCCGGTATGTTTTTCTTCTGTTGGAGAGAATTGCGGCAAAATGGACGACGATCTTCCTTGCCTGTTCCGAGTCAGAATTAGAATTAGGAAAAAACAAGGTCGGCATGGATTCCAGCAGGTGCTTACTTTGGAAGAATTGCATTAGTATTGATGTTTTCAGGAACTCCAGGGACCGTATTGTTGAGGGAAATTACATTTGCCTCGTGGGCCGCCCTTCCTACCAGAAGAATCCCCGCATGTTCGCCGCAGTTGTAAGAGAACTTAAACAACTTGGTTCTCCCATAAAATTTGTTCTTGTCGGTGCGGGCCAGTATTCACCGAGGCTTAAAATATTATACAGGCTTATTGACAAATACAAGCTTAAGGATCTTGTGGAAATAAAAGGGTGGGTAGATCACGAAGCGTCGCTAAAAATAATTGCGCAATCATCAATGGTTATATTAACATCACGATATGAGGGCTTGCCCTGTACCGTTATCGAGGCCATGGCTTTAGGCAAGGCCGTCGTTGCCACAGATGTTTCCGGCACACATGACATTGTTATCAACGCGAAAACCGGTTTGCTCGTTCCAACCGAAGATTATAAGGCAATGGTGAAAGCCATATTGCGGATTAAAAACGACCATGATTTCAGGAAAAGGCTTGAGTCTAATGCCCGGGAAGAATACCTTAAAAACTACAACACAAAAGAACGAATCGGCGATTTGGAGCGAATTTACTTTTCCTTATTCAATAAAATAAAAATTCTTCACATAACACAGTCATTAGGCGGCGTTGAGACTGCTTTGCGAACAATAATTGAGAACATTGATGACACCAGGTTTGAATCGCACGTAGCAGCACCGGAACGAATAATAATTGGGTCCAAATCCGGTCGGAACGTACAGGTTCATGTTATCCCCTATGTGCGCAATATTCATCTTATAAAAGATGCGATATGCCTTTTTTCAACAATCAAACTTATACGCAGACTTAGGCCATCAATTATTCATGTCCATAGTTCAAAGGCCGGCATCCTCGGACGCCTGGCAGGCGCGATATTGAATGTTCCGACAGTTTTTACGCCCCATGGATTTTCATTTTTATCAACACCTAACAAATTTGTACAATCCATTTTTATTTTATTAGAAAAAATGGGCAAATCGTGGACAACGCTTTTTCTTCCCTGTTCTGAATCCGAACTGCAATTAGGGCAAAAAAGAATTGGCTTTAATCATTCAAAATGTGCCTTGTGGAAAAACAGCATTCCTGAAAGCACATTAGCGTTTTCAAATTCATCACCGTATGAGTTTGATTATATATGCACCATCGGTCGTCCGTCATATCAAAAAAATACCGACATGTTGGTTCGTTGCATGAAAAAAATAAAGGATGAAGGTCATCATATAAAATGTGTTATTATTGGTATCGGACATCATTCCCCCGAAAAAAATATTATTATAAATAAAATCCAGACCGAGGGTCTTTCTGACGATTTCATCCTTAAAGAATGGATAAGCCACGCGGAAACTCTTACAATACTAAAAAATGCATTGCTCTTTATTCTGCCTTCACGATATGAGGGGCTACCACTTTCTATTATTGAAGCTATGGCTTTAAGTAAAGCCGTTGTTGCAACAAAAGTACCGGGCATACGAGATATCGTTATTGACTCGCAAACCGGATTACTCGTTCCGCTCGATGATGACGAATCAATGGTGCGGGCAATACTGCGGATAAAAGATGACCACATTTTAAGGAAAACGCTTGAGTTGAATGCACGGGAAGAATATTGTAAGCACTATAGGACAGAAGAAAAAATCGGGGATTTGGAGCGGATTTATTCTTCTATTCTTAAATAACCCAGGTAATATTAATCATCCCTTTTAAAATTGCTGGATTTCCATTTTTCGTCAACTTTGTTACCTTATGTTTTTAATCTATGAACTCCAAAGTCCTCAATTTTACTGAATGAGGCTTATATTGAGTTCGGCCTAATAATAAATTCCTCATGCTGCTTCCTCAACGATTTTCCTACCTCCGCATTTTCCCCCAGACATTCCAGCGCAAGCGCAACAGCCTCGATTCATTGCCCGCGAACAAGATTAGCGGAAATCCCTTCGGGAGTTTTGACGCTGCCGCTTGGTAAGGGTAAGGTAGTGCAGTGCTTTCAGCACAGAGATGCTTATGTCTTTTGCCCTTTCCGTCATGGACCACGGCCTTTGGCCGTGGGGCAATGCTAAACCTCGCCGTGAGTACGCGGCTTTCTCTTTATTCCACCCCATTCAGGGGTGGAATAAAGCCACGGCCCATGGCCGTGGCCGTTTACTGCCGCAAGCTTCTCCTTTTTGGCCTGGGCCCGCAGCGATTGGTAGGCCGGGTTGAGCGTAGGCCAAGAAAGTTTACAAAACAGCTTTGATTCTTCAATATTGTATTGTATATTTGAATCATGAACTCAAGATTACTCAAATTCCCTGAAACAGGGTCTTTTTTCTTGTTTGGGGCAAGGCAAACCGGTAAGACGACCATAGTCCAATCTCGCTATCCGGGCGCATGGTATGTAAACCTTCTTCAGGAAGAGACGTTTTATGGGTACAGCAAGGAAGCCGGGCTTTTTCGCAAACAGGCGGAAGAGCAGATAGTAAGGCAGGGAAAGAAAACCATAATCATCGATGAAGTCCAACGTATTCCTGAATTGTTAAATGATGTTCAGGTGCTTATCGATAAATTCAAGGATGTCCGTTTTGTCTTGACAGGATCCAGCGCCCGAAAACTCAAGCGAAAAGGCGTCAATTTGCTGGCCGGCCGGGCGGTTGACCGAAGGCTTTTTCCCTATGTTTCGTCGGAAATTGCCGGAGATTTTTCATTGGAAACGGTCTTGAAGTACGGATCGCTTCCCGGCATTTACGGCAAGGCGCCTGAACTCATGAAGGACCAATTGACTGCGTATGTCAACACCTACCTGCGAGAGGAGATACGGCAGGAGGGGCTTGTTCGCAACCTTGGCGGGTTTTCAAGGTTTCTTGACATTGCGGCGAGCCAGAACACGGAAATAGTGAGTTTTTCCGATATGGCGCGTGAGTGCTGGGTCTCCTCTCATACGATAAAGTCCCATTACGAAGTCCTTGAAGACACCATGATTATGTTTGCCTTGCAACCATGGCAGAGAAGCGCGCGAAAAAGGCTTGTTTCTCATCCCAGATATTACTTTTTTGATCTTGGTGTTGCCAATGCCGTCAACAAACGGTTGGGCATGGAACTCGAGCCTGGGATAAGGGGACGTCTGTTTGAGGCCTTTATCATCCTGGAGTTGTACCGGCATATTCACTATGCGGCGAGCGACGCGACGCTCTTTTTTTGGAGAACGAACATGGGCGCCGAAGTGGATTGCGTTGTCGAAAAACATGGAAAGCTTGTCGCAGCGTGCGAAATCAAGTCTTCGCGCACCATTGACAGTCGGGACCTTTCCGGGCTAAAATCGTTCCGGGATGACAATCCCGACACACCCTGCTTTATCGCCACAATTACCGATGCCCCCTATGAAAAAAGCGGGGTTCGAATACTTCCATGGCCTATGCTCATACAAGAATTGGCGCAAAAATTCTGAAGTTAACATCAGGGTACTTTCCTGGATCGTCAGAGTTTTATCCGTGCAGCCCCGATTAGATATTGGATATCTATTTTACATAACATGTATTAACAGCATGATATCACGCCAAATAAAATCTATACTCAAGCAGCTTGCCGCCAAGATGCCGGCTTTTTCGTTTAACGGCCCCTCAAATAAACGAAAACCATAATAACGTTGCAATATTGCCAGTAAGTAACTATATTGGTAACATACTGGACAAAACATGCGTTTGTTGCTCCCCCCAATGCCGGAACTTGATTATCAGATCGTCATGGACGCCTTGAAGGTCTATGCATACCCACGAAAGGCGCTTTCAGATGCGCTTGTCCGGGGCGATCTTGTCAGGGTAAAAAGGGGACTATATGTTCAGTCAGGACGCGGAATTCCTGCTTATTCCAAAGAAGTGCTTGCAAATATGATATATGGTCCATCCTATATTTCTTTTGAGTATGCGCTGGCCTATTACGGACTTATTCCCGAACGGGTCGAGGAAGTCACCTCCGTCACCACCGGCAAAAGCAAGCTATTCATGACGCCGGCAGGAAGGTTTTCCTACACGCATGTGTCAACGAGCTATTACAGTTTTGGTTTTGGGCGAAAGCAACTTGGTGACGAACGGACCTTCCTCATCGCCGGTCCGGAAAAGGCGGTTGCAGACCGGGTGGTCCGGGAAAAGGGCGGATTTTCTCTTCGCGGCATGAGGGAATTCCTTTTTGACAGCCTGCGGATAGACCCGGCCGGTTTCCGGAACCTCGACAGGGGCGTCATCACCGAGGCATTACGCCGGTCTGGGCGGCATTCTCTTGCCCTGTTGCTCAAGGTTAGGGAGGACCTATCGTGAAGACCCTTCTAGACGATCTGCTTTCCCGGTATCGATTCACTACCCCGGACGAAGCCCTGCAGGCGCTGCGGGAAATTATACAGGAAATTGCGCTTTTAGGGTTATGGCGGGGGAAGTTTTTCGAGCACGCGGCATTCTATGGAGGCTCTGCTCTCAGGATCGTTCATGGGCTTCCACGGTATTCGGAAGACATGGATTTCTCGCTCATGGTTACAAGTCCCGGTTTTGAGGCAAGCCCCTATTTTACTTATGTGGAAAAAGAGCTTCGCGCTTTCGGGTTCGACGTATCGATTGTGCAAAGACCTCAAAACGCGGAATCCGCAATAGAAAGCGCTTTTGTAAAGGTGAACACTCGTGAGGGATTTCTCACGCTGGGAGTACCGCGGCCCCTTGTTGAGAGCCTGTCCCGGGAGCAGGTACTAAAAATAAAATTTGAAATAGACATTGATCCGCCTGATGATTTTCGAACGGAAACAAAATACCTTTATGCGCCCCAGGCGTTTTCGGTCCGGCTGTTCGATTTACCATCTCAATTTGCGGGAAAGCTGCACGCGGCCATCGCCCGGAAGTGGAAAACCAGGGTCAAAGGGCGGGATTGGTTTGACCTTGTATGGTTTGTCGGAAAAGGTGTTTCCGCATCTTTGGCACATCTCAAAGCAAGGCTCGTTCAAACTAGGCACCTGGCTCGTCAGGATTTGCTTGGGGTTAATGAAGCGCGAGAAAGTCTATGCGCGCGGATAAAAACGCTTGATATCGATGCGGCAAAGAAGGATGTCGGTCCATTCTTAAGGCCGCAGGACGCTTCTCAATTGGATATTTGGAGCAAGGATTTTTTTCTCGATTTGGCGCACAGAATCAAGTTTGAGTGAAACCCCGTACCAACTCGATAACGTTTTGCTTTCATTACCTTTCTTAACTCAGTCTTACACCGAGTTCGGCCTAATAATAAATTCCTCATACTGCATCCTCAGCGATTCTCCTACCTCCACATTTTCCCCTAAACATTCCAACGCAAGCGCAACGGCCTCGATTGTAGCAAGGCCTTCCTTTTTTGCCTGGCCACGAAGCGATTTGTAGGCCGGGTTGAGCGTGATTCTTGTCAGCCTGAGCAGCCAGGGGTTGCGCCACCACATCGCCTTTGCCTGCTTCCACGATCCGTCAATAACAACGATCCCTTTGAATTTTGTTTTAATAGGGAGGAGCTGTCTTTTTTTGGCGTCGTAGAGCTCGATGCGCCTTGACGGGTCTATTACGCCTTTCAGAAACAATACGCCCCATTCTTTGGAATCGGTTTCTTCTCCAAGCGCGTGTGATAAATTACGCCATGAAAGACCGACCCGAAGAACACTGTTTTTAATCGCCAGATTGCACAAGCGGGCCGAATTTAGAAGTTTAAATTGCTCCTGCGGGTGTTGAAGAATAAGGACTCTGATTGTTGTGGATACCTGTACAACTTTTTTGCACATGCATTGTACCAGGGGCCGCAGGCAGGTTTTACACGAGGATTGTTTGTCTATTTTTTCAGGCGAACTGATTGGGTGAATGGGCGTCATGGTAAAAGAAGATAATTCATGGCTGAATAACACAGCCCACGCAATTCCCGCCAGTCGAAGCTAGTGTTCTGTCCCGGAAACACCTATACAAATGTCATTCCCGCGAAAGCGGGAATCCAGCCGTTATTTATCACTGGATGCCCGCTTTCATGGGCATGACACCTGCGGGCGAAAAAAAACAGATATATTCCATAGTTATTGAAGAACCCCGCCACTGAGGGTGGGGTTCTTCAATTGGGATACTGTTGATATGGGGAGTTAAAAACCTGAAATCAGGATTACACCAAAAGAAAAACGCCTGGTGTTTAAACACCAGGCGTTTTTCAACTGTATACTTCAGCTTGATAATTTATGGATAGGTCAAGCCGAAACCATAAGTAAAGAGCGGAGTGCCGCCGCTTCCGGTAGCGTCGCCGTAAAGCTGGCCATCCGGAGCATTGCCGTTGATGGGGTTCTGTGCCAGGGTTGCCGGCCATGTATGAGAAAGCTTGCCCGTCGGCTTCTCGCCGTTGACGGAAAAGAGAATGTCGGCAATACCTTCGCCTTCGGGTCCGGGCAGCCACGCGGCGACCCATGCAGGAACTTTTGCAAGGTCGTCAGAAATGATAAGCGGACGGCCCGAATAAAGCACCACAACAACAGGTTTTCCTGACGCCACGCACTGGGTGATCAGGTCTTTGTGCGCCTGGATGAGTGTGGAAGGTTGGGTGGGAATGTCGCCGCCGCCTTCGGCGTAGGGCACCTCCCCAACACATACCACGATAACGCTGGCGGTTGCGGGAATATTTGCGGAGGTCGCCGAAAAGGTTGCTGTCGGGCACACTGCCTGGATAGCACCCCGCATCGTCGTTCCGGTAGGAGGGGTCCTCTTTGGGTTGTCATTCCAGCCGCTCGGCCAGTCCTGGCACCAGCCGCCGCATTGCATATACATATCGTCTGCGAAAGATCCGACAACATGTACGTTGGCAGAAGTGCTGAGAGGAAGCGGTTTTGTTCCGTTAAATGCATCGTTCTTGAGCAACACCATTGACCTGCGCACGCATTCGCGCGCGACCGCCGTATGCACAGGACACTTGATAAGAGGGAGATACGCCCGATTTGAAAGCGGGCTCTGCATCAGGTTGAGGCGCAGCTTGACGCGGAGGATGCGCTTACATGCATCGTCCAGGCGTCCTGCCGCAGCAGTCTGAACCGCGGCATACACGCCCTGGGGGCCAGCATTGTCTGGTTCCATGATGTTGTCAACGCCGTCGTTGAAGCTGCCGACCAGGTTGGAATTGGAGGCGTCCCAGTCGCCAACGACAAAGCCGTCGAATTTCCATGCGGTCTTTAGCGTATCAGTCAGTAATGCAGTGCAAAAATGGCTGGGAGTGCCGAGCCATGAACACATGCCGGCCATGACACACGCAAGACCGTTGTCAACACCAACCTTGAATGACGGGAGGTGGATTCTGGCCATAACGGCGGGAGTGCCTGTTGCACAGTTGCCGGCATTTACGCCGCCAATTGCGCCTCCACCCCCAGCCATATGCTTTGTAGATGCTGCCACTGCGCAGGGTGCGGAAAGATCGGTACCCTGAAAACCGCGCACCGCGCCTTTTACCATGGGGACCGTGCCGTCCGGAGATTCATCCCAACCCTCGTAATACCGTCCCCAGACAATGTTTCGCGGAACATCCACGACCGGCGCAAACGCCCAGTTGATTCCCATGCCGCGCAGTTCGATGGCGGTGATCCTTTCTTCCAGTTCGGCCAGAAGCGGGTTGCGTGTGCACCCCATGCCTATATTATGGGGGAACATGGTACCGCTCGGCGGTGAGATGAACCCATGCACTGCGTCAACGGCAATCAATTTGGGAGTGCCCTGAGCGGCGATGGTCCCGGTTTGCCAACTATCGCTGAGATTGGCGTTATCCGCGTACGTTGGACCGCCATTGCCAACACCATAGAAAACCGTTCCCCAGTTGTTGGATGTGCCATATTGAATACCCTGACATACCTGATAGGCTTTCCACGAAGTGGACTTGCCGGTCATTATGGTTGTTATCTCGGCTTCGACATTACGCACGGCTATGGCAATGTCGCCAATATCGCCGGCGTAAGCATCGATGCCTTTATTTGTGGCAGTATAGCCTGTTTTTCCGGCACGGATTGTATCAACGCTAGCGAGTAATTTGGGCAGGCCGATATTTTGACCGCTATTGTCGGCTTTTGCGACAATTCCGCTGTTGCTCTGACCTGCAGAAACCATCGTGACGGACTGGGTCGCTGAGCCGTTCGTTACCTGAACAATATAGACCTGATGAGACAGATGCTGCCTTGTGGAAGAAAGTGGATTGATCTGGTAATAACCTTCCGCCAGCCTGTTATTGAATACCGTCCGGATTTTCCTGCCGTTCGGCGCGAAAAGAGAAATGGTGATTTTCTGTGTTCCGCTGACATTAAACCGGACCATATTTCCTTCGGCCGACAGGTCCAATAAGGCGCTCCTAAGACTTTTTTTATCATTGAGCTTCTGTTGAACCTGGGTGTTGCAGTTGTACATTTGCAGATTTTTGACATTCCAGTCGGCGGGTGCCGGCAAGACAAAACGACCGTCGACACAAGTGTATGCATAAACGAGCCGGTTGTTGACGTCGGTGTACATCACCATTGCGTCCGCAACGGGGGTGCCGCTTCCATCAACAACTCTTCCAGAAACAGCAGCATATGCCGGCATGGTTCCTAGAAGTACTGTGCCTAAAACTAATGAAAGTAAAAAATATTTTTTCATCCTTTTCCTCCCCTGTGTTTCTTTCCTTAGTAAAAAATGTGTTGGAATACTAATTTTTAAGCGGTTTATCTGGAAGAAAATTTTTTTCTTTTCTCCCCGACCTCCTTTCCCGGTATTTATTTGCTGGTAATTTAAAAAATCCTCTTGATTCGAGTTTGCTATAACCATTTAAAAAGTATATATTGCCCCGGAATAATTCAATAAATGGGGAAATTAGTATTTCGGCCGGTTCCCCTCCATAATAATATCAAGAAAATTTCTTTTTCACAGGTACTTTTAAAAAAAGTTAAAAAAATAAATAACAGCTTTTGATTATGGTTGGGGTTCTTGCGTAGCGGCCTCCCGCTCATTTTCCGGCCGCCGCTTCACAAATATGGCCCCGAACTGTGTCTCCTGCCGGAAAAGGATTTCCTGCATTTTAATGAGCTCAAGGATTGCCATAAAAGTAACCACCAATACGATCCTGCGCATGTCGTCCGCAAAGAGTTCTTCAAAGGGGATTTCCCTGTCATGTTCGATCATCCCGAGAACATGCTCGATGCGGTCGTCGATGCGGACCATGTCGTGGCCTATGGTCTGCTGGGACGCGTCGACGGCTGCGGCGCGGTCGAGCACGCGCTTGAATGCGGTGATGAGGTCGAACACCGTGACCGCGCCGGACACAAGGCCGTCATCGGCCTGGGAAAGCGGCGTTACGGGTTCCGCGCTGCCGCGGGTGAAGCTGCCGATCTGCTCCGCCTCAAAATGCCGGAGTGAGAACGCCGCCTCCTTGTATTTTTTGTATTCGAGGAGCTGGGCGATGAGTTGCTCCCTGTTGTAAATACCCTCCTCGCCATCCACCTGCTCCTGTTCGGAGGGCGGCAGAAGCTCCCGCGCCTTGAGGCGGATGAGCGTGCTGGCCATGTAGAGGTATTCGGCGGCGATGTCGATGTTGAGCTCGCGCATCAGGTCGAGGTATTCGAGGTACTGCTGGGCGATCTGCGACACCTGGATCTGGGTGATGTCGACCTCGGCGCGATTTACAAGGTAGAGAAGCAGGTCGAGCGGCCCTTCGAAGAGCGACAGCTTGACAAGGTATTCCTGTTTCACCTGCATGCGATTGCCTCGATTTCGACAAGCACGTTTTTAGGGAGCCCCGACACTTCGACCACCGAGCGCGCCGGCTTTGCGCCCGCAAGCTCTTCCTCGTATACCGTATTGAAAGCGGCGAAATCGGCCATGGAGCGGAGGAACACCGTGGTCTTGACAAGAGCGTCTGTTGCAAGCGACTGCGACGAAAGCACGGCCTTGAGGTTTTTAATGGCCTGCCGCGCCTGCTCGCCGATGGCGGCGCCGACAACCGCGTTGCTCGCGGGATCGAGAGGAATCTGCCCTGATATAAAAAGAAACTGGCCCGACACCACGGCCTGCGAATAAGGTCCGATGGGTTTCGGGGCGTTGGGCGTGAAAACGGCAGAAGGTTCCATGTTGTTCCCGGTTATTCCACCGTTACGCTTTTTGCCAGGTTCCTCGGCTGATCAATTTCGCATTTCCGGATTGCCGCAATGTGATAGGCAAGAAGCTGGAGCGGAATAACAGACAAGAGCGGACTCAGCATGGGAATCGTGCTTGGCACGTATATGACATGCGCAGCGTATTTCTTGATGTTGGTGTCGCCTTCGGTGGCGATCGCGATCACCTTGCCGCCGCGGGCGTTTACTTCCTGTATGTTTGAGAGCACTTTTTCGTAGACGCTGTCTTTAAGGGCGATAACGACGCACGGCATATCTTTGTCGATGAGCGCGATGGGCCCGTGTTTCATTTCCGCCGCGGGGTAACCTTCGGCATGGATGTATGAAATTTCCTTGAGCTTGAGAGCGCCTTCGAGCGCGACGGGAAAATTATACGAGCGTCCCAGATATATAAAATTGTTGAGTTTTGAATACCGTTTTGCAATCTCCCTTATAGCGCTGTTATGCTTGAGGATTTTTTTTATCTGACCGGGGATTTGCTCAAGGGCTTTTGCAATGGTAATGCCTTCATCGTGGGAAATCCTCCGCATGCGCCCCAATAGAAGGGTAAGCAGAGCAAGCACGGTAAGCTGAGACGTAAATGCTTTTGTGGAGGCAACGCCTATTTCGGGGCCAGCATGCAGATACACGCCGCCGTGTGTTTCCCGGGCAATGGAAGAGCCCACCACATTGCAGATGCCGAGTACGGTCGCGCCCTTGTTGGCGGCTTCCCGGAGCGCCGCAAGCGTGTCCGCTGTTTCGCCGGACTGACTGATGACAAACACGAGCGTGTGCGGATCGATAATGGGGTTCCTGTACCGGAATTCGGAGGCGTATTCCACCTCGACGTTTACCCCGGCGAGCTCCTCGATCATGTATTCACCCACGAGCGCGGCATGCCACGAAGTCCCGCATGCAGCAATGATGATGCGGTTGATCTGACGCAGCTGCTGCAGCACCAGGTTGAGACCGTCGAGACGGGAGCTTCCTTCATCGACAAGAAGGCGGCCGCGCATTGCGTTCTGGACGGTTTCGGGCTGTTCGAATATTTCCTTGAGCATGAAATGCCGGAACCCGCCCTTGGCAAGCGATTCCGCGCTGAACTCAATATGATGGATTTCGTGCGCAACGATCTTTTTGTCAAGATCCATAGTGGTGTGGTCCTGGCGGTTGAGCACGACAAGGCTTGAATCTTTAAGGTAAATAACGCGTTTTGTGTAGCGGACGATGGCGCTTGCGTCGGAAGCAAGAAAATATTCGCCGTCGCCGACGCCGACCACGAGCGGCGAACCGCGCCGGGCGCCCACAAGAACATCCGGGTTGTCTTTTGCAATGACCGCAATACCGAATGTCCCGTCCACCTCGGCAAGCGCCTGCGAAACCGCCCCGACAAGATCGCCCTTGTAATATTTGCCCACAAGCTGGGCAAGGACCTCGGTATCGGTTTCGGAGCGGAAGGCAACGCCCTCTTTTTTAAGTTTTTCCTTTAATGTTGCGTAGTTTTCAATGATGCCGTTGTGAACAAGGGCGATTTTATTTGCCGCGTCGGTGTGGGGGTGCGCATTTGCCTGGGACGGGACGCCATGCGTTGCCCACCTGGTATGGGCAATGCCGATGGTGGCGCTGTTTTTCGGTTTTTTATCCGCGATTGCCCGCAGCTGTTCCACCTTACCTTTGTTTTTCCAGACCAGAATATTTCCTTTGTCAACAAGGGCAATGCCCGCGCTGTCGTACCCCCTGTATTCGAGCGCGGAGAGGCCTTCAATGAGGACGGGATATGCTTCACGCTTGCCGATGTATCCAACAATTCCGCACATGGTTATCCTTTTTTTGCCGAGAGGTTAAGGTGTTTGATTTTTCATTACTTAATATAAATGTTTTTAGATTTCTTGGGTTGAGGAATAATTTATTAACACGGACTATTTATAATTGTCCTGTGAAACACAAGCCATCCAGCGAAATTCAGTATCTTAAGATATGGTTCGCTGAGCGGGTGAAAAAGAATTGAAGATTGCAGATTTACGATTGTAGATTGAAAAACATGTAAACCGTAATTCTGCTCATTCCCCATTCTACAATCTAAAATCGTCAATTAAATGGCGCACCCTTGTAGCACCCGATTACCAGGGAACATATAAAAAGAACAGTAAACTTTCTGAATGCATTCCCCTAAAAAATCAAACGCTCATATTTTTAATTTCTTCCAATTTTTCGTCAAGCCGTTTTTGGGAAACCGGGAAAAGTGTCTTTACCTCCTGTTGGGCGAAAAGGGAAATTTTAAATTCTTCAACCATTACAACAAAATCCATGATACTATTTTGATGTTCTTGTTGATATGAAGACATCTTTTGTAACAGCGAGTTTGCTTTTTCAGAATAACTCATTGCAATCTCATGTTTTGGGAGATACTTTCCGAAATCTGAAAAGGCGCGCTGAATTCTGAACGCAAACGCTTTCACGTACCTTGGATAATTGATGGTGATATTAAAATTCAAAGTGTTGTTTGCAAAATATTCAATATATTTTCCAAGCTCTTTTTCGAGTTCTTCCGCTACTTTTATATGACCTTTGGGATTGTTGTTTTTTTGGCCCCTCTTAATCATTATTTGCAAATCGGAATAATCCCGGCCGAACTTTTGGAAGCCCGAAATAAGCATGGCGCCTTCGGAAGAAATTTCTTTTTTTATCCTTGTTACAATTTTATCAAAATCGTTTTTTTTCCAGATAGACAGGGGTTCTTTCGCGAAGCAATGGTTTTTTAAAAGGTTTAGCAGGGTCTCTTTTATATTTTCTTTTTTCAAATATGGGGAAAACAGCAACTCCAGGTTTTTATCAATGGTAATGTCTTTTTCAAACCAGGCCAGCTCTTTTTCAAGCGAAACCTCAAGAAGCTTTTTTACTCCCCGGGCGTGGTTTTTTTCCCGCTTCTCCCTCGAGGTAAAAACAACGCATTCGACGATGCCGTTTTTTTCAGCAAGTCCCTTGAACCCGAATATGGGGAAGCCGTTTTTTGAAGGAACGACTTCAACAATATCGGGCAAGTCGCCAAAATCCCAGGCCCGGAGGTTTTTTCTTTCCCATGTGCCTGTATATTGGTGCCATGGCGCAGAATTGCTGTTGCGCGAAAATTTCTCCGAATTTTTTTTTACTGCAACCTTAACCATTAATTGGGGCGGAAAGTCATGCATGGGCAACGATGCCGGAAGCAGGACCACACCATGTAAATCCTTTAATAATTTGCAAACACTTGCAAGGAAGTCTTCGCCGCGAAACACCAGGGCTGTGGCGATTTTCTGAGAAGTTTCTGCTATCGGTTCGAGTTGCCGCTTAACCGGTTTTGGCAGACTCTCCATGAGATATTGGATGCGCGGCGCGTACAGGCCGGGAACAATCCAATCAAAAACGGTTTCATTTAAATAGTTGAGTTCTGCAAAGGGAATATGCGCTGTTGCGCCGTCGAATTCCGATGATGGGTCGAATTCGTAGGAAATGGGGAAGTCGGCGGCGCCGACTGTCACGCGGTCGGGGAACAGATGCGCCCTTGACGACACGCTTTCCAGAAGCACGTCGGATTCTTTCATGAAAAGAAATCGGTCTGAGCCAGCATTTTTTATTACCGCATTCAGTTCATGGACAGAGGTGACGTTTTTCAGCAGTGAAGAATAAAACGAAAACACCGCATCTTCGCCGGCAAAAATCCCGTTTGTGCGGAGTTTTTTCTGGATTGCCTCAATACGTTCGCACAAATCTTTATTATGCCGGAAAAAGGCATAGTGCGATTGGAGCAGGCCCGCAACCAGGCCTTCGCGGACAAAAACCTCACCTGCCTCCGCAGGATTTATACGGCCATATCCGACGATCCTGCCCGCAACAATAACAAGGCCGAACAGCGATACCGTTTCCTTTGCCTTTACGCCACCGGTTTCCGCGTCGAAAAACGGTTCATTATACCTGTGTTTGCACAGATGGGGCGCAATTGTTTCGAGCCAGAGGGGATCCATGGACGCGCAGGTGCGGCTGTATAAACGGGAGGTTTCCACAAGTTCGGCGGACACAATCCAATCGGGTTTTTTCTTATACAGGGCGGAACCGGGAAAAATGACCGCCTTGCGTGCCTTGGCAATATGATAACTGCCATCTTCGTTTTTTTTGCCGACATGCGATATAAAGCCGGAACCTATGCTGCAGTGGATCTGCTCGTAGGTTGCGGCAGGGGATTTTTCAAGTACCCCGTCCTTTTTCTTTACAATACCCAATAGCTGCTCGTGGACCTCCCGCCACTCGCGCATGCGCACAAACGAGAGAAAATTCTCTTTGCAGAATTTTCTCAGCTGCGAGAGCGGCTTTTTTTCCCCGGCCGCTCCGTTCCAGGCGTCCCAGAGTTTGAGATAAAAAAGAAAATCTGACATCGGATCGGAATACCTTGCATGCGCGGCGTCGGCAGCGTCTTTTTTTTCAGCAGGCCTTACGCGCATGTCCTGGATGCACAGGGCCGAGGCAATGACGATTATTTCCCGAAGGCAATCCCGCTTGAGCGCCTCGATGATCATGCGCGACAACGCGGGATCGAGCGGAAAACGCGCCATATCACGCCCCGCATCCGTGAGGTTTTTATTTTCATCGAGCGCGCCGAGCTCCATGAGCGACGCGTATCCCTGCGAAACCGCCTGGCGCAACGGCGGTTCCAGAAACGGGAATTCCTCCACAGGGCCGAGACGGAGAGATGCCATGGACAGAATGACCTGTCCCAGGTTGGCGCGTTTGATTTCGGGCAGGGTGAATTCAGGCCGCGAAAGCAGGTCCTGTTCCGAATACAGGCGCACGCACACGCCGTCCTGCACGCGGCCGCACCTGCCCGCGCGCTGGCGCGCACTTGCCTGCGACACCGGCTCAACGGGCAGGCGCGTGATGCCCATGGACGGGTCGTACCGTTTGACGCGGGCAAGCCCCGTGTCCACAACGTACCGGATATCGGGGACGGTGATGGATGTTTCGGCGATGTTCGTGGCGATTATTATTTTTCTTTTGTCAATTTTACCGAATATCGCGGACTGATCGCCCAGGGGCATTCTTCCGAAAAGCGGCAGAATGCTGATGCCGGGACCCAGCCGCCCCTCCAGAAGGTCTCTTGTTTCGAGGATGTCCCGCTCGGTGGGCATGAACACAAGGATGTCGCCCGCCTCCGGTTCCTGCAAAATCATGTCGACGGCGGCGGCGGCGGCATCAACAAATGAGGAATCGTTTTCGTCGCCGGTTTCTTTTGGAAGGTAGATAATTTCAACAGGAAAAAGCCTTCCGGACACTATGATAACAGGCGCATTATGGAAGGCTTTTGAAAACAACGGGGTGTTGATTGTCGCCGACGAAATGATAAGCCGCAAATCGGGCCGCCTTGGCAGGAGCCTCTTCATGTAGCCCATGAGGAAGTCCATGTTGAGGCTACGCTCGTGCGCCTCATCGATGATGATGACGTCATAGCTTTGGAGAAACCTGTCCGTCTGAAGCTCGCGCAAAAGAATGCCATCGGTCATGAATTTGATTTTCGTTTCAGCGGAGTCCCTGTCGCTGAAGCGCACCTTGTACCCCACAAACGAGCCGAGGCTGCATGAAACCAGCTGTGCCACATAGGCCGCAACAGAGGTGGCCGCGATGCGCCGGGGCTGGGTAATGCCTATTTTTCCTTTTTGTCCAAAACCTGCCTCGCGGCACAACAGGGGGAGCCGGGTGGTTTTTCCGGAACCGGTTTCGCCGGCAATGATAACAACCTGTGACGACCGAAGGGCCCGGATTATTTCATCCTTTTTCTCATATATCGGCAGGGTGGCGGTAGAAAAAGGGGAATTCATGGATTAAAAATCGCTTATGTTGGCCGGCTGTAGTGATAATTTTCCGTTTTTTCCGTCATAAAAAAGGACAGAAGCCGTAGTATAATCAAAGGAAAACGTTCCGCAGTAAACAAAGAAAACCATTGCATTGCCGCGACAGGAGTGATACAATTTAAAATCACCGAAAATACTTCACAAAGAGGACTTGTGCAATGAGCCGCAGGCTTGAAGTCGTCGTTGTAGACGACGAAGAACAGATCACCGAACTCCTGAAGACATTTATTCAATGTATCACTCAGGAAATACGGGTGCATACCTTCAACGATTCCATTGTCGCAAGGGAGTATATTGCCAAAAACCCGATAGACGTACTTATCACCGATTATAAAATGCCGCGGTACGACGGGCTCCAGCTTATGGAGTCTACTCCTTCGCCAGTCAGAAAGGTCATGATCTCAGGTTATGTTTCGGAGATCGCCGTGGAGAAGCTGCAGAAACTCAATGCCACTTTTTTCGAAAAGCCCGTGCCCCTGCGCGCCCTTGCAAAAATCATAGCCGATCAGCAGGAGAAAATCAAGCATTCCTAAAAACACAAGGAGGTGCTGTCCCCTGCGGTATACACGGGTATGGCGCTTGCTGTTGTCGCATTTGTTATCCTGGTATTCAGGTGAGGGTGAAATCGGGTGAATACGGGGAGCAAATCTTTTTGACAAAACCAAAGAGGCGATGTATTTTTATCAGGCTTAAAAATTGACGCTTACTGGAGTGTAGCTCAGTCGGCAGAGCAAGTGGCTGTTAACCACTGGGTCGGGGGTTCAAATCCCTCCACTCCAGCCAAT